>Ga0068862_100001465_pt1 | contig 21709 bp, 19 predicted proteins | sample KBSSwiS52_FD_66598 | JGI IMG/M metagenome (GOLD analysis project Ga0068862, IMG submission 66598) | Switchgrass rhizosphere microbial communities from Kellogg Biological Station, Michigan, USA - KBS Switchgrass S5-2 | ecosystem: Host-associated > Plants > Roots > Rhizosphere > Soil ... | reverse complement strand
CGCACCCATTGATCGCCGTCGTAGGTCTTCGAGGTGGAATTCGTGCAGTGGGGGGTATGCAGCTTTCCGTTGATGACGACGTTCGTGCCAGGCGTGCACAGGTTCGCCGTCGACCGCGGCTTGCCGTCGCTCAACCCTCCTAGCAGCTGGACCTCGATCGAGATCGGGAAGTCCTGATCCTTCAGCATGGTCTTGGGGTCGGGCGAATGGAGCATCAGCCCGTTGTTGCGCTTGGCCCAGGCGAGCGACGGCCCCGCCCCGGTCACCTGCTCGCCGACGAAGCGATACTCGGCGGCCAGCAAATAGTAGGAAAACGGCTGCTTGTAGAACATGTGCCCGAACTCGCGATCGAACGCCTTCCACTTGTCGTAGCGCACTTTCAGCAGGCCGTCTTCGACGCGGAACGTGTCGTTGACGTTTTCGCCCAGATCGTGGCGCGCAAACTTGATCACCCAGTCGTTGAGATCGCGGCCGTTGAACAGCTGCAGCCATTCCTTGCGGCTGGTGTCGTCCTGGCGGGCGGTTGTGGCTGGTGCCGCGAATCCCACTGCCAGTCCGGAAAGGGCCAGGGCGCCAAACGTGCGGACGAGGGTGCCGTGCATCATCCCGTAATGCTACGCCCAGCGACAGGGGGCCGTGGGGCCGAAGTTGGGCCCGCGATTCAGGGGACCCGGGCAGCCTTCAGAATCTTGATCGGCGGGGTCAGGCGCTGGGCGTCGGTGTTGGGAGCCTGCTGGATCTTCCGCACCACGTCCATACCCTGGACGACGCGCCCGAAGGCCGCGAATCCCTGACCATCGGGATTCCGGGCGCCACCGAAATCGAGCGACGCCTGATCGTTGATGCAGATGAACCATCCGGACGTCGCGCTATCGGGCTGCCCGCGCGCCATCGAGATCGCTCCGTTGGTATGCCGGAGGCCCGTCACGCTCGTGCGTTCAATCGGGATGGGCAGAAAGCTGTCTTTGGCCCGATCCGCGCTCACACCCGCCTGGATGACCTCGATCTTGACCGGGCTGTCCGGCTGGTTGTCCATTTTGACCGTGCGATGGAACGTGCCGCCGTCGTAGTGGCCCGCGTCGACATATCGAAGGAAATTCGCCGCCGTATTGGGTGCGCGTTTCGTGTCGACCTCGAGCACGATGTCGCCCAGCTCGGTCCGCACGAGCACGCGAACCGGCTGCTGCGCGATCACGACGACACTGGCGATGGCCGCTGCAGCCAGCGTCGTCACGATTGCACGAGTGAGCCCTGCCCGACCTACGCGACCCACCCGACCTACGCGACCCACCCGACCTACGCGACCCACGCGACCTACGCGACCCACTAGACCCACTAGACCTACCCGACCTTTCAGAACCGATAGATCGCGCCGAACTGGAACTGCCGGCCAGGATAGGCGCCGCTCGTCGGTTTGCCGTAATTGACGTTGCCGATGATGCCAATGTAGCCATCCGCGGCGAAGTTCTCGTTGTTGAAGAGGTTGAACACGTCGGCGCGGAATTCGACGCGGTGGCTGCTGGGCAGCGTAAACGTGCGCGTCACGGTGAGGTCCGCGAACCTGACTGCGGCGCCGCGCGCCGTATTCCGACCTTCCGGTGTCGTCACGTTGCAAGTCCGCTGGGCCGTGCAGAAGACCTGCGTCGTTCCGGTCAGATCCTGCGCGTAGCGGATGCTATAGGGATTGCCGCTCTGCGCGTGGACGACCGTGCTCACGCGCCATCCCTCAAGGAACGCGCCCTGGCCCGGGATGTTCCACGTGGCGGAGGCCACGAAGTTGTGCGGCGTGTTGGATGCCGAGTCCGCGTGATCGAGCTCCGGGTTCGAGCTGTCTTCGGGAATCTCCCAGTGATTCAACCGATCCTCGGCGTCCGAGTAGGTATATGAGAGCGAAACCAGCAGCGGGTTCGTGCGATGCTGCACGCCGAATCGGATGCCCTGGTACCAGGTCCGCCCCTCGTTCGTCAGGACCTCGATGCGACGGAATCCGTTCGGCCCTGGCCGGATCGGCCGCGTGAGGTCGGCTTGCGCCGACGTGCGCACGACCTGCCCGCCGGCGGCATTAATCTGCGACTTCGGGATCGGCGTCGGGTAGTTGGTATCGAGGAAGCCGTGCTTGTGGCTGCGGTTGACGTTCACGTCGACGGACGCGCTCGTGCGCGAGCCGAGCTGCCGCTGCACGCCGAAGCTGTACTGCCACGCGAACTCGTTCTCCAGGTCCGGCGAGATTTCCTGGATGTTGCGCGCCGGGAGCACCGCGCCCGGCGGGAACGCCGGAAGCGCGTTGGGAAACTTCGGGAACGCCGGGTCGCTCGGCGGCAGCGCGAGCGTCACGATGCCGTTCCGGCCCAGGACCGCGCCCTTGACGATGGTGAAGATCGGGTTCTGCTGGGTGAAACGACCGGCGCCGCCGTGCACGGACCAACGCTGATCGCCAAGCGGATCCCAGTTGAAGCCAATGCGCGGATCGACGTTGTTCTTGTCGGTCGGGGCGGGCCAGTCCGGAATGTCGCGGACGAGCTCGACGTCGTAGCGGACGCCGTAATTCAGCGTGAGGTTGGGCCTGACGCGCCAGTCGTCCTGCACGAAACTGCTGAAGACCCACGCCTTCGGATAGATGACGTCCTGGCCGGGCACGAGCGCGAATGCCTGCGTGAACAGATTCGGGTTCGGTGCCACCGCCGGTCCGCCGGCGAAGTTGTAGATGCCGTTCTGGTTCGGCAGGTAGCGCTGCGTCGTCACGTCATACGTGGCGCCGCCGCCCATCTTGAACGAGTGGTTGCCGCGCCACAGCGACACCGTGTCGGACACGTCCCACGTATCCTCCGGGATGACGCCCCAGGTGCCGGTCGCGACACCACCCGAGATGGAGTAACCGGTGCGGTTGAACTGCACGCAGTCGCATTTGGCGGCCCGGAGGTCGTAGTAGCGCGACCACTGTCCGCGGACCTCGTTGAGCAGGCGGTCGGAGATGATCGACGTCCACATGTTGTGAAGCGTGTCGACATTATTCGTCCAGATGTAGCCCGTGCCGGGCAGCTGCAGGCCGCCGCCCTCGTTGTCCTGCTTCCACCGCACCATGTTGTAGCGGACCGCGAGCGACTCGGACGGCGAGAACCGGAAATCGCCGCGGACGTGTCCCTGGTCTTCATCGGCCGGTGTCGGGATGACCGTGCCAGGCGCCTCCGGTGACGTCACCGATACCTGGCTTCGCTCGCGCCGCCGCTCGTAGCTGCCGAAGAAAAACGCGCGGTCGCGCACGAGGGGACCGCCGACATTGCCGCCGAATTGCTGTTGATTGAACGGCACCTTCTGGGTGGCGAGCGGCGGGATGGCGTCAAGGTCGCCCGGTCGAACCACCAGCAGCGCGGCGCCCGAGTACTTGTTGGAGCCGCTCTTGGTGATCATGTTCATCACCCCGGCCGAGTGACCGCCGAACTCCGCCGAAAACTGGTTGGTGATGATCTGCACCTGGCTGACGGTCTCAAGCGCGAAACCGGCCGATCCACGCTGCGGCGCGCGCTGCAGCGTCAGCCACTTCGAGAAGTTGCTGGTCCCGTCGACGTAGGTGCCGAAGTTCCATACGTCTCCGCCGCCGACGTACAAACCGTTGGTGCCGGGCGCGCGCGCGACGACGTTCGAGTCCAGCGTCAGCAAGCGGAAGTAGTTGCGCTCGGGCACGGGCAGCGACACGAGGTCGCGACTCTCGATCGTCTTGGTCACTTCAGACGTCGTTGTCTGGACCACCGGCGACTCGCCGGCGACGGTGACCGTCTCCTGCACGTTGGACAGCTTGAGCGTGATGTTCAGCACGACGCGCTGGCCGGCGTTGAACGTCAGGTTCTCGCGGCGCTCGGTCGCGAAACCTGTGAGCGTCGTCTGCAGCACGTACTGTCCCGCGGGCGGGAGGGCAGTGAAGACGTAGCGGCCATTCTCATCGGTCGCAATCTCGCGCGACAGCCCGATCGCCACGTTCTGCAGTGTGACCGTGGCTCCTGGCAGCACGGCCTGCTGAGCGTCCGTGACGATGCCCTCGATGTCGAAAGTCGGTTTCTGTGCAGCCACCGGCACGGCGATGGCGAGGACGAACGCGGTCATGACGAGAACACGACGGGCAACGGCATGCGCGCCTTCAAGAGTCATTGCGACCTCCGCTGGAGACGGTTCGAACGCGGAACCATAGCATGAACATTACGTGACTGGGGTGGGCGCGGTCAGCGCCGCCAGCACTTCTTTGTGAAGATACTTGGCGCCCTCGACGCCGTTCAGCGGCCCCGCTTCGTACTCGAGCGCGAACGTCCCCTTGAAGCCGCCGGCCAGCATCACGCGGACCGACCGCTGGACGTCGTTCTTGTCCCCCCAGCGATCCCAGTACTTCGCGTGCACGTTCGACGACGAGTACGGTGCCAGCGCCTTGAGGCCGTTGAAGAGCATGTACTCGTGCTCCCAGTTGCAGAAGTCCGGCGTGGCGTCGCAGTACGGGTGGTTGATGGTGTCGATGATGATCCGCAGGTTCATCGGATCGGCGGCGAGGCCCCAGTGGTTCTCGAAGGTGACCTTGATCCCGAGGTTGCCGCCGAAGTCGGCCATTTCTTTGTACGACTCGATCGCCGCGTTCATGAGCGCCACGATCTCCAGGTTCCGCGGATAGCCGTCGCCGCCGTTCGCGGTCGCGTTCGGCCGGATTTCCGGACCGAGAGCCGACGGCGAGTTCATGCGCATCGATTTCACGCCGAGCACGGCGCACCCCTCGAGCCAGCGCTTGGCCATCGCCACGCCGGCCCGGCGTCGGGCGTCGGCCTCCGGGGAACCGTAGTCGGCGAGCCCGAATGGCGCGTTGTTCGAGATGTGCTGCACCTTGGTGCCGGTCTTCACCAGAACGCCGGCCAGCTGGTCGAGCCACTTGCGTCCGGATGGACTCGTCGGATTGAAACCCGCGCCGCCTCCGCCGCCCTCGGCCGCGGTCATGAACATCGTGTCGTCGGCGACGTCGCCAAACAGGCCCGAGAACAGATCCATCCGCGTGACACCCGGAAAGTGCTCCTTCATCCACTGCGGGAAGTCCAGCATCGTGATCTCGCCGTACTTCTGCTTCATCTCCGCGGCTGTCGTCCGATCGCGATTCGCTGGCGTCGTCGGCGCACCAGGGGACGGCGCCGCAACCGCTCCGGCGCGAAGGCTGAGCGGCGCGTTTCCCCGGCCACTGCCGGCGCGCGTTTTGAACAGTTGACGGATCGGCCAGGTGCATCCGGCGATGCGCTCGAGTCGCGCCTTCTGCTCGAGACCCTGCGCAACGGCGCGCTCCTGGGGCGTCAGCAGGGCCGCCGCCGCGGTGACGCCGGCGCCAGCCGCTTTGAAGAAATCGCGCCGGCCGACGCCGGACGGGTCGTTGCTGTTTACACTCATCGTCTGCTCCTCACTCGCTTCGTCTTCGGCGTTTTCTTCCGGGATGGCTTCGATTTCCGCGCCGCCAGCTTGTCAGGCAGCTCGTAGGCTTCCCGCAGCCAGTCGGTAAAAGGCGGCTCCACTTCGTCGCGGTGCCTGATCTGGACGATGTTCACGAGCTTCGACGCCGACTTGCGCTCGACGCGGCGGACCTGCGGGGCGCGCACGGCGCGGCCGAGGAACACGCACACTTCCAGGAAACTCCGCCGCGGACGCACGAAAAAATAGCAGGAGTCGCGCGAGAACATGATCGCCGTACCCGACGCGTAGATCCGCTGATCGCCAAAGTCGGCCGCGGTTTCGCGCACGCGCTCCCACGCGTCGCGCAAGTCGTCGGACAGATGCTCGGTCAGCGCGGCTTCGGTCGTCGTCCAGCAATCGTGCGCCTCGCCCTCCTCGATCCATTGCTTGCAGTGATAGCACTCGCGGCCGGCCATCGCTCATTCGACCTTCACGTCAAAGCTGGTCGATCCGCTGGGGGCGCTGATCTTCAGCCTGGCGGTGCCGGCCGGTCCGGTGTTGACCGTGACGCGCAGCTTCGAATCGCTGACGCGTTCCGGGCCCTTGAGTGCGTCTGGGCTGGTCGCCCCGGCTGGCGTCCAATCGGCCGCGAGCGGCTCGCTGAACGCGGAGCCGGTCACCTCCAGCACCACATCGGTGGTCTCCTTGGGAACCGGCCCTCCCGCGCGGTTGACGACCGAGACGATCTTCACTTCAGGAATTGAAAACGGAATCTCCGCGAACTGCGCGTCACGATTGACGACACGGAAACGGTGGTCGCCCGGCCCGATCGTGACGCCGGCCTCTTCTTCGATGACCGTGATCTGCAGCTCCGAACAGAACGTGCGATCGCTGGCGCCCGCCTGCGTCGTGCCGATGACGAGCGACGGTTGCTTCGTCTTGTCGATCCCGCTCTCCTTGAGTTGATCGGGCGTCACAATCGGCAGCTTCTTGTCGTCGAGGAAGAAGTCCGCGTCCTTGGACAGGTTCTCGCCCTGGACGATGACGATCGGATTCCTGTCGCGGGTGACCGCGATGTTCTTGATGACGGGTCCTGGCGATCGGGTCACCTTGCCGCCGACGTAGGTCGCCGCGCTGACGCCCATCACGTAGAGCAGCCCATCGGGAAAGGTCGGGAACCCGTCGACGGCAGCGGGATCTTTGGACAGCAACAGCGCGAGGAAGCCGAAACACGCGATCAGCGTCCAGACGAAATACTGAAACCGTTCCGGCACCACCTGGCCGCCAACGCTCACGAAATCGGCGACACTCGGATACTGCTCGCCCGATCCCTTCGAACCACGCGTCTGGGTCGCCCCGGCCGCGATCAGGGTGGTCCCTCCACTGATCGCCAGCATCGCCGCCAGATTCAAGGGGACGTCCGGCAGGACGAACTGCCACTGCACGAGCCAGCGGCACAGCAGCACGTAGAGATAGCCGAAAACGAACGCAGACGAAAAGGCGAACAGCTGGAACTTCGAGAGGCTGTAGGTCTGCGTCTGTCCGTCGAGGAAAAACGCGTGGAGCGGCGAATACCGGACGCCATGGATCATCGTGCCCTTCATCCCACGGGCGACGAGGTGATAGATGGTGTAGGCCAGTACGCCGAACAGCGCCACCGTCGCAGTCAGAACGCCGGCCGCAGACATCCGCGCGAGCACCAGCTTCGTCGGATTCGACAGCGTGTCGCCGGCGCGCACCCGCACGTTGATCGGGCCCTGGTAGGCGCGTGCCTGAGGAGAATAGCCACGGACCACGATGCGGCGGCCCGGGTCGTCGATCGACACACAGGGCAGCGGGTCGCCCTGCCCCCGTTCGGCGCACGCTTTGGCGCCGGCTGCGGCGGCGCTGGCCGCGAGAATGTTGCCGAGGCCGTCGACGACGACCGCCAGGTCGCCGGGTTCCTTCGGAAGGTTCTGTCCGTTCAACGCGAACGTAAAACCGCCCGTATCGTCGCGATACGCGGTCGTCGGGTACGCCGATTCGAGCTTCGGCTCCGGGCGGCCGACGCGCACTTCGCCGGGGACGTAGTAGTCCTGCAGGTCGCCAATCGACACCCGGAGGACGTAGCGGCCCGGTGCGATCGCGGGTGGAAGCCGGAACGTCACCGTCCGGTCGGAAACGACGACGCCGGAATCGAGCTTCGTTTCCTTCTGCGACAGATCGAACAGGGACCCGGAGACCGGTCCCGCGAAGCCGCTGCCGGTGATGGTCAGCACCCCGGAGGGATCGATCGGGTCCGGGAACATCGGTTTGTCGTCGACCTTGACTGCGGCATCGAGCGCCAGCGGCAGCGCGAGCAGAACCGCAAGGAACAGCGCGGCGGCGGAAGACTTCATAGTGGTCATCATCGTGAAATGGCGGCGAAGCGCCAGTGCGCGCACGGCAGGATGGTAACACCCGCCGATGCGGCTGTTGCCCTACGAGATCAGATCGGAACCGCTCGTCTATAGTGTTCGCATCCTGTTCCACCTGAAAGGAACGACTCGATGGCCAGGAAGCGCTCTCGTCGCATGAAGCCCGCAAGCGCCCGGTCGCGGCGCTCCGCGAAATCGCCCCGGACCCCGAAGGCTGGTGTGCTGGGACCGGTCACGTTGGCGCAGGCGCGCGCGCTGGCAACGGTGCCGGCGCCGCTCGAACGAGGCGTTAAGGTGGCGGTCGCGGCCGCGTCGCCGGCGGCAGTCGGTTTCGAGCGGCGCAAGCTCGAAGCGAAACAGGATCTGGAACGCCGCAGGCGCATCAAGGAGTACAGGGCCACGCTCGCCATCATGAAGACGCGTGGCGTCAAGGGACTGTCCCGCACAACCTCCAGAAGCGGACGCGCATTCAAGGCGGCGGCCAGGCCGCTCCAGGTGTTCGCCGAGGGTGATTCGTGGTTCGACTACCCGGTGCCGATGTTCGGCGGCGGCATCATCCCGCGTCTCGAACAGGCGTTGGGCGTACCGATCTTGAACCTCGCCGCAGCCGGCGACGAGGCGCGCTTCATGCTGGGAGTCAAGGAGCGCAAGATCCTGATCGAGCAGCTGACGAATGGCTGTCCGGCGGGCGGCCCGTGGGACGCGATGCTCTTCTCCGGGGGCGGCAACGACATCGTCGACAACCCGATGGTGCTCTGGATCAGGGACTTCGATGCGAGGCTGCCGCCATCCGCGCTCGTCCATCAGCCGCGGCTCGACGCGGCGCTGGCGCTGGTCCGCGCGGGCTACGAAGACCTGATTGCCCTGCGCGACAGGCTGAGCCCGCAGACCCGCCTGTTTTTTCACGCCTATGACTTCGTCATCCCCGACGGCCGCGGCGTCTGTTTTCACGGCCCGTGGCTCAAACCGACCTATGACCTGCGCGGCTTTCCCACACAGGCGTCGGCGGATGCCGTCACCAGGGTTCTGCTCAAACAGTTCGCCGCGATACTCCAGTCGCTCGAGTCGTCGCATCCGAAAGTGACGGTCGTGAACGGCCAGGGCACGCTGGCGTCGGAGATCAGCTCGTGGCACAACGAGCTGCACCCGTCGAAGGACGGGTTCCAGGCCTTTGCGACACTGTTCCATCAGGCGTTGAAGACCGCGTTCCCGACGCAGGTGTTGTAGCATGCCCGCGAAGTGTGAGGTCGTATGGCGACGAACCGTGAATACCGTCTGTGGCAGCACGAAGTAAAGCCTCCGAAGAAGTCCGAGCGGACGGTCATCGCCAAGGTGTCGGGTGACGCGGCGGCGGCCCCCATGCCAGCGGCGGTGATGTCCGCGGGTGGACGCGCCGCGCACCGGGCCGGCGTCACCCACGATTCGGGATTGGCTCGCCTGCTGGACAACGGACATGTCGCGAGCATCGAGAACGTCTTCGACGAGGGCGACGGTGAGGGCCCCGGCGCGCCGCCGATGTTTGCCGCCGTCAGCAGCGGCGGTAGAACCGCCCGACGCCGGTCGCCGCGCCTGGTGGCGCTCAAAGTCGGCAAGGGCGAGAGCGCCGCACAGCTTGCGGCACACGTGGCCCGCATGAACGAGGTCGAGTATGCCTTCGTGCCGCCGGTCCGGAGGCTGTTCGCACGACGCAAGAAAGCCGGCGTCGATCCGCTCGCCTCGCGGCAATGGGGCCACGGCGCGATTCGCCTCGGTCACGCCAGGGCCGCGAGGGGTTTCAAGAACGCGACGACGATCACCATCGCGGTCGTCGACAGCGGCATCGACACGCGCCATCCTGACCTGAAGCAGGCCATCGCCGGGTACAAGAACTTCCTGCGCGGGTCGGACAAGGATTTCGTCGGGCACGGGACGCACGTCGCCGGCATCATCGCCGCGACCGCCGGCAATGGCCTGGGCATCTCGGGGGTGTGCGGCGGCCGCATCCTCGCCTTGAAGGCGCTGCCTCGTGACGGACAGGAGTTCGACGCGCCCGCCTACTATCGCGCGCTGCGCTATGTGATCGGCAAGGCCCAGGTCCTGAACCTGAGTCTCGGCGGGGACAAGGATCCCGCCGAGATCGATATCCTTCACGACGTGATGGCCGCGGGCGTCGTCGTCATCGCCGCGATGGGCAACGAGCACGACGAGGGCAATCCGACGGAGTACCCCGCGGCGATCCCGGAGGTGTGCGCCGTCGGCGCCACCGACGAGCGCGACAAGCGCGCCGGATTCTCCAATACCGGCCGTCACATCGATCTCGTGGCGCCCGGTGTCGCGATCCTTTCGACCACGCCGACGTTTCGATACGACGACGGCGAGATGGAGTACGACTCGTGGGATGGCACGTCGATGGCGACGCCGTACGTCGCCGGCGTGGCGGCGCTCGTGCTGGCGAAGTGGCCGGACCTGACGCCGGCGCAGGTCATCAGGAAACTGATGTCGTCGGCCGATCGGGTTGCCGGCGCGAAGAAAGGGAGCACGTCGTACGGCGCGGGCCGACTCAATTGCGAGAAGGCGCTAAAATGAGACGATCGTGAAACTGATCGTCAAGGTCGACCCCAAACGCTCGAAAGATCCCGCCAAGCACGTGAGCAAGGTGCTGCGCCACGCCGGAGAAGGCGGCCACGTCGAAGAAGTGTTTCCCGGATTGCGCAGCGGCGCCAGCGCGGGGTTGGTCGCGGTCACGCTGCCGGACGCGAAGTCGCGGCGGGCGACGTTGAAGGCGCTGCGCGAAGACGACGCGATCTCCTACGTCGATACGCCGAAGACGCGCCGGCCCCTCTAACCTGTAGACCGTTCCGGGAAGATCGTTTCGCCGCGCGCCAGCATGGCAACCAGCGCCGCGATCTTCTTCGCGCGCCCGGCGGGCGTCTTCATGTTGTTGGTGCGAAACGTCAGCGCGAACAGGTTCTGACGGCCGAGGGTGCGGAAGGTTCTGCTGGCGCGCGGGTTGGCCCGAATGGCGGCGCGCAGATCCGCCGGAATCGTCGCGCGGCTCGCGCTGCGGATGGGCGCGTAGGCCGCATCCCAGCGGCCGTCGGCCTTGGCGGCATCCACCTGCCGCTGGCCGTGCGGTGTCATGCGGCCGGCCGCGATCAGGCGCGCTACGTGATCGCGATTGATCTGGCTCCAGATGCTCCGGGCACGCCGGGGCGTGTAGCGCTGGAGAAATGACTGCTCGTCGAACGACTTGCGAATGCCGTCGATCCATCCCCAGCACAAGACCACGTCGAGCGCTTGCGCGAGCGTCACCGTCGACAGCCCCGAACTTTTTTTGGGGATCTTGAGCCAGATCTCGGTCTCGCGGGCGTGGTTCGCCTTCATCCACGCGGCGAACGCCGCCTCGGTGCGAAAGCTTTTGATCTTCTTTGTATCGGGAACGATCGGCGCCATGGATTGAGTATCCTACCGGCAGAAGGCGAGGTTCTATGAGTGCCCTCGGCATCTCATACGGCTGGCTGTCAGACGTGCTTCGTGACGCCCGATATGCCGTGCGGAGCTGGACCCGCCAGCGCAGCTTCACGCTCACCGTGCTGGCGACGCTGGTCGTCTGTCTCGGCGGCAACACCGTGATCTTCAGCCTCGTGCGATCGGTGCTCCTCAAACCGCTGCCGCTCGCCGGCGCCGACCGGCTCGTGCTGGTGTCGAACGTGTATCCCAAGTTCGGGTTCGCCAGCGCAGGACCAGGCATCACCGCCACCTCCGTCCCGGACTACTTCGACCGGCGGCGGGACATCCGCTCTTTCGCCGAGCAGGCTCTGTACCGCCGCGCCAGCCTGACGCTGGGAATGCCGGACGGCGTCGAGCGCGTCAACGCGCTTCGCGCGACGCCGTCGTTCTACCGGCTGCTCGGCGCGACGGCGTACGCCGGACGGGCGATCGCCGAAGAGGATGGCACGCTGGGAAACACCGCACGGATCGTGCTGTCGTACGCGTTCTGGCAGCGGCGCTACGGCGGCGATCCCGCGATCGTCGGACGCGACATCCGTCTCGACGGATCGCCACATCGCGTCGTCGGAATCCTCGCACGCCACTTCGGGTACCTCTGGGACGACATCGACCTCTGGCTGCCGGCGGCGTTCAACGCGGATCAGCAGTCGGACGCGTCGCGCCACAGCAACAACTGGGTCATGATCGCGCGGCTCGAGCGGGGTGCGTCCGTCGAACGGGCCCAACGGGAAATCGACGCGCTGAATGCCCGCAACGACGAGCGTCTTCCGCAGTTCAGAACGCTGATCCGCGACGGCGGTTATCGGACGACGGTGGTCCCGCTGCAGGAGGAACTGGTACGTGACGTGCGCGCGACGCTGTATCTCCTGTGGGCCGGCGCACTCTTCGTGCTCCTGGTCGGCACTGTCAACCTCGTGAATCTGTTCCTCATGCGATCGGCCGGCCGCTGGCGCGAGCTGGCCACGCGTCATGCCATCGGCGCCAGCGTGGCGCGCGTCGGCCGCCAGGTGCTGACGGAGACCACGCTGCTGGCCGTCTGCGGCGGCGCGATCGGAGTGGCCGGCGGGTGGTGGTTGCTGCGTGTGATCGCCAGCCTTGACCTCGAACTGCTCCCCCGACGCCACGAAATCGGACTCGACTGGCAGGCGGCCGGCGCGATGCTGGCACTCGCGGCGGCCGTCGGCATCATCACCGGTGTGATCCCGCTGGTGCGGCTCTCGCGGGCCAATCTCAACGACGTCATGCGCGATGCGGGACGGAGCGGCACGGCCGGCACCGGCGCCGGCAGATTGCGCCGCCTGCTCGCCACCGCACAGGTCGCGCTCGCCTTCGTTCTCCTCATCGGCGCCGGGTTGCTGCTGGCGAGCTTCCGCGCCGTACTCGCCATCGATCCCGGATTCGAGCCGGCCGGCGTGTTGACCGCGTCGATCACTCTGCCGGCGTCGGCCTACCGCGATGGCGCGGCGCTCACGCAGGTCGCCGGCCGTTTGCTCGAGCGCACGCGTGCACTTCCGGGCGTCAGCGCCGCCGGGCTGACGACGGCCATCCCGTTCGGCGGCAACTACAGCAGCAGCGTCGTCCTCACCGAAGATGGCGAGCCCAAACCCGAGGAATCGGTCGTGGCGCCGCATCTGATCACCGCGAGCGATGGGTATTTCGAGGCGATGCACATTCCGCTCGTGCGCGGGCGCTATTTCGACAGCCGCGATGCCGCCACCGCACCGCCGGTCGTCATCGTCGACCAACGGCTCGCCCGGCGCTTCTGGCCCGGTCGTGACGCCATCGGCCGCCGGCTCTCGAGGCCCAGCGACCCGCGCGGCATTCTCGATCTCCTGACACGGGGTCCCGACACGCGCTATCTGACCGTTGTCGGCGTCGTCGCAAACGTGCAGCTGACCGGACTGACGCCGAAGGATCCGCCGGTCGGCGCGTTCTATCTTCCGTACGCGCAGCAGCCCGCGCGTACGATGATGGTGGCCCTCAGAAGCGCTCAGGATCCCGACACGCTCGTGCCGGCGCTGCGGTCCACGCTCGCGTCGATCGACCGGGAGCTCCCGCTGTTCGACGTGAGGACGATGGAGCAGCGGCTCGATCGAACGCTGGTGCCACGGCGCCTGCCGATGGCGATTGCGATGGCGTTCGGGCTGGTCGCGCTGTTTCTCGCGTCGATCGGCGTGTATGGCCTGCTCGCGTGTCAGGTGACCGAACGCCGCCGCGAGATCGGCATCCGGATGGCGCTCGGCGGCTCCGCCGCGGACGTTTTCGGGCTGGTGATACGGGACGGCGCACGCATCACTGTCCTCGGCCTCCTCGTCGGGCTCGTCGGCACGGTTAGCATGACGCGGTTGATGACCGGGCTGCTGTACGGCGTCAAGGCGACGGACCCTGTCGTCATCGGCAGCGTCGCTCTCTTGCTCGCGATCGTATCGTTCGTCGCGACGTGGCTGCCCGCGCGTCGCGCCGCCGGTGTCAATCCCGCAGAGGCGCTCGGCGAATAGCCGGCACGATCACTTGCCGAAGAACTGGATCATGTTGCCGCTGTTGTCGCGGATCGCGAACGTGCGATAGGCAAGCGCAGCGTCGCTGAACACGCGGAACGCGATGTCGACCTTCCGCGCCTCCAGCTCCTGGAAGGCCGCATCAAGATCGTCCACGACCACGCCGGCTTTGAAAATCCCGTGGATCTGGAACGCCCGACTCAACGCAGGGGCTGCCGACCGCAGCGCCATCGCGTCCGCGTGCTGAACCAGCTCGACGATCAAGCCGTTGCCGGTGAGGATGGTCGCCACCGATTTCTGGTCAGGGGATCGCGAGTGGTTCCTGACGATTTTCAGATCGAACGTGTCCGCGTACCATTTGGCGCTGGCGTCCAGATCGGCCACGGAAAGGGCGATGTAGCCACCGCGGACGGCCGCAAACGGCTCTCTCGCGGCGGTCGCAGCGGGCAGACAGACGAGGAGGAACACCAGAGACGCTCGATGACGCAACATGTTCATAATCGCTGCCTATTCTGACCTGAACGAAGGAGAGCCTGGAATGACCTCCATCACGATCCTCGGCGGCACCGGCCAGCAGGGCCGCGGGCTCGTTCAACGCTTTACGGCCGCCGGCATCCACGTGACCGTCGGATCGCGCGATCCGCAGCGCGCGCGTGACACCGTCGCGTCCTGGGGCCTCCATCGCGAGCTCGTCGAAGTCGAGGACAACATCAACGCCGTCGATCGGAGCGATCTGACCGTGTTGGCGATCCCGTTTTCATCGGTCGACGCGCTCTTGGCGGGGCTGCACGACCATTTCAAGAACGGGTCAATCGTGGTCGACGTGACGGTACCGGTGACGTTTGTGGGCGGAAAAATGTCCATGGTCGAGGTGGCTGAAGGATCGGCCAGCGAGCATATCCGCGCGCGCCTGCCCGGTCACGTGCAGCTCGCAGCCGCCTTCAAAACGGTTCCCGCGCATCTTCTCGGGTCGTCGGGCGAGTCGCTCGATTGCGACGAGTTCGTCTGCGCCGATTCCGACGAGGCGCGGGCGCAGGCGATGGCGCTGGTCCAGCTGCTACCTGGACTGCGACCGGTCGATGTCGGGCCGCTGTCGCGTGCACGTTTCGTCGAACATCTGACTGCGCTGGCGATCGCGATCAACCGCAGACACAAGATTCACGATGCCAGGTTCCGTGTCGTCGGACTAACATGAACCGAGGTGTTCCGATGGCGACGATTCCCGCATCCCACGCTGATATCCTGACCAAGCCGGCGTTCGCGAATCTCGCGACGCTGAATCCCGACGGCAGCCCGCAGGTCACGCCGGTCTGGGTCGACTTCGACGGCAGCCATGTCATCGTCAACACGGCGCGCGGCCGCGTCAAAGCGAAGAACCTCGCCCGCGAACCGCGCGTCGCCTTGTCGATTGCCGACCCTGAGAATCCCTATCGTTATCTGGGGATTCAGGGGCGCGTCGTCGAGATGACGGAGACAGGCGGCGACGCGCACATCGACAAGATGGCGAAGAAATACCTCGGAAAGGACAGCTACCCGTTCCGTACGGCGGGCGAAGTGCGGATCGTCGTCAAGATCGAGCCGGACAAGGTCCACACGAACGGTTAGTGATCCTCAGTGGATCTGCACGTCTTCGCCGTTCACGGCATTCCCGAGGTGACGCGCGACGCCGATCTCGCCGGGCTGATCGGTGACGCCGTCGGCCGCGAGGGCCGGCGCGTCGACGGTGGCGACGTCTTCGTCGTCGCGCAGAAAGCCGTATCGAAGGCGGAAGGCGCCATCGTCAGGCTCGACGAGGTGGCGCCGTCGCCGATGGCGGCGCTGTGGGCGAGCGAGCACGGCAAGGACGCCCGGATCGTCGAGGTGATCTTTCGCGAGTCGCGCCGCATCGTCCGGATGGATCGCGACATTCTAATCACCGAAACGCATCACGGGTTCGTCTGCGCGAACGCCGGCGTCGACGCCTCGAACGTGCCGCCCGGGTTCGTCACCGTGTTGCCCCGCGATCCGGATGCGTCCGCCGAACGCCTCCGCCTCGCGCTCAGCGCCGCGTTCGGTTGCCCGGTCGCGGTCATCGTCTCGGACACGTTCGGGCGGCCGTGGCGCGAGGGCGTCGTGAATGTCGCGCTCGGCGTTGCCGGGCTGCAGCCGCTCCTCGACTACCGCGGTTCGGCGGATTTGTTCGGCCGCAGGCTCACGTCGACGGTGGTCGCGTTGGCCGACGAGGTGGCGAGCGCCGCGGAAATCGTCACGCGAAAGGCCGCCGGCACGCCGGTCGCAGTCGTGCGCGGCGCGGCCGACTGGATCGGGGCCGGGACCGGCCGCCTTCTGGTACGGGACGCGCAGCGCGACCTGTTCCGCTGAGCATCGACCATGGAGCTCGTGACCACGCGGAAACTGATCGCCCACCGGGTCGGCTCGGTCCTCGTAACGGCAGCGATCCTTGCGCTCATCCTGCGCCGAGTGCCGTTCGCCGCGGTCGAAGCCGCGCTTCGCGAAGCGAACCTGCCGTGGTTCCTCGCGTTGATGATTGCGAACACCGTCTTCTACTTTGCGTGGGACACCCTGGTCCTGGCGGTCGCGGTCCGATGGTTCCACGGCCCCGTGCCGTATCGCGAGCTGCTACCCGTCCGCGCAGTGTCCTACGTCGTCGGATTCTTCAACACCAACCTGGGACGTGGCGCGCTGGCCGCGTATCTGACGCGGCGGCTGCATGCGCCGTTCCTGGAACTGGGCAGCACCGTGCTGTTCCTCGTGCTGACCGAGTACACCCAGCTCGTGCTGTGGGCCATGCTCGGTTTGCTTGGACTACGAGCGGAGGTCTCGCGAAGTCTGCTCGCCGTAGCCGCGGGTGTCGCGATGCTCTGGCTGTTTGTCCGGTGGCTGCTCGCGCCACGCGCGTGGTCGATCGCGCGCACGTTCCGTCTCGCCACGCCGCGGCGGTACGCCACCATCGTCTTGCTGCGTGCACCGATGTTCTTCGTGTCGCTCGTCCTGCACTACCAGGCGGCTCACGCCTTCGGCTTGCACATTCCGTTCGGCCATCTGCTGACGTTCCTGCCGGTGATCTTCATGGTCGCCGCGCTGCCGGTGACCGTTGCCCACCTTGGCAGCACCCAGGCGGCGTGGATCTTCTTCTTCAGCCAGTACGCGCCGGCGCCGCAGCTGCTGGCGTTCAGCCTCGCCGCCCATCTGGTGTTCGCGTTCACGCGCGCAGCGCTCGGCGTGCTCTGGTTGCCGGTGGCCTATGGCGATCTGCTGCCGCGATCCGACCTCCGTGTAAACAGCGTGTAAACATTCGCGGCGCCTGACCGAACTGTCACGCCACACGTCATAATCGCGACCTTCTCGCGAGGAACCTTGTGACGACAGCGTTCGCGCGCGAGCTGACCGCCTAGAAAGAGCTGCGGGACGTGCCTCCCGAACGGGTCCGCAATTTCCGCAACGATCTCTACATCGTCAACGAAGCCCTGCGGCTGCTGCCGTCATCGCCAACGCCGCATATGGTCGCCGCGCGCGACGCCGACGCGATTCGACAGTATCGCCGTCAGGTGGACGTCGCGACGAAGTTCATACCAGATTGGGTGAAGGTGGCGGTGGCGATCGCGCTCGGGCTCGGCACGATGATCGGCTGGAAGCGGATTGTGGTGACGGTTGGCGAGAAGATCGGGAAGGAACATCTGACCTACGCCCAGGGCGCCGCTGCCGAACTGACGGCGATGGCGACGATCGGCGCCGCGGACGCGTTCGGCCTGCCGGTCAGTACCACTCACGTGCTCTCGTCTGGCGTGGCGGGCACGATGGCGGCCAACTCCTCCGGACTTCAGTGGAACACGATCAGGAACCTTCTGATGGCGTGGGTGCTGACACTTCCAGTGTCCATTCTGCTATCCGGACTGCTGTTCTGGCTCTTCAGAACGCTGGCGCACTAGCTCATCGTCCCGCGGGAGCGCCGCTCGATCAGTAGAATACTCGCACGTCAATCGTGCCTGAATCGCCCCAGCAGCAGCGCCTCGGCGAGGATTTCGGACTCGGTGGCAAGCTGTCCGAGCGCAGCCGCGCCCGCCTGCTGAACCACGACGGCACGTTCAACGTCCGCCGGAACGATCTCGGTCCGTTTCACCCGTTCAACGCCTATCACACGCTGCTCTCGCTGCCGGTCCCTCGACTGCTGGGCCTGATGGCGGCGTTCTATGTCGTGGTCAACGTGCTCTTCGCGGCGTTGTATTGGCTGGCCGGATCGGATGCGCTGGCTGGCGCCGCCAGCACGCCGCTTCGGCGCTTCGAAGACTCGCTGTTTTTCAGCGTGCAAACGCTCGCGACGATTGGCTACGGCCGGCTCGTCCCCAACACGCGTATCGCCAACATTCTCGTCGCGCTCGAGGCACTCGTGGGCCTCCTGGGGTTTGCCATCCTGAGCGGGTTGCTGTTCGCGCGCTTCACGCGCCCGACGGCCAAGATTGTGTTCAGCCGGAATGCCATCATCGCCCCCTACGACACGGGATGGGCGCTGATGTTCCGCCTCGTGAACCTCCGGAACCACGAACTCACCGACGTCCGCGCCGTCGTTTCATTTGCGCGCTGGGTCGAGGAGAACGGATCCCGCCGGCGGCGATTCGACGTGCTGCACCTCGAGCGGCCATCGATCATCTTCATGCCGCTGCACTGGGTCATCGTGCATCCGATTGACGGCCAGAGCCCGTTGCGCGGCCTGTCAATCGACTCGCTGGCGGCCGTGGACCCGGAAATCGTCTGCCTCATCACGGCCGATGACGAGACGTTTGCGCAGACCGTGCACTCGAAGACCAGCTACGACAAGGCGGACATCGTCTGGGGGGCGCGCTTCCGTGACATGTATACGTCCGACCTGGACCATGTCGCGATCGATCTGACACGCCTTCACGATCTGGATCGCGTCGACGGCCCTGCCGTGGTGTGACCGTCAATCGCTACGCCACGCGCTTGCGGTACTGCCGCACGGCCAGCGTCAGGATGACCACCGCGGAGATCGCGAGAATCGACAGCGGCTCGACGAGCGCCGCCGGGCCGGCGCCTTTCATCAGAATCGCTCGCGAAATGGTCACGAAGTGACGAACTGGGTTGATCTGCGAGAGCGCCTGCACCCACGGCGCCATGCTGTCGATCGGCGTGAACAGGCCGCTCATCAACAGGTAGATGATCACGATGAAGAACGTGACGAACATCGCCTGCTGCTGTGTTTCCACGAGCGTCGAGATCCAGAGACCGATGCCTAGCGCGACCGCCAGGTAGATAGCGGCCGCGCCATACAGCAGCAGCAGGCTCCCGACCATCGGGATGCCGAACACCAGCTTGCCGACGATCAGTCCGAGGGAGAGCTCCAGCAACCCGAGCACCCAGAACGGCAGCAGTTTGGCGGTAATGAACTCGCCTCGTCTGATCGGCGTCACGTTCAGTTGCTCCAGCGTCCCCAGCTCTTTCTCGCGCGCGATGTTCTGCGCTGACAGCAGCGTCCCGATCATCGTGACCAGCGCCACCAGGATGCCGGGCACCATGTAGTGCCGGTAGTTCAGCGTCGGGTTGTAGCGGCCCTGAACGCGCACATCGATCCGCGGCACGCCCCGAAGCGGTATCGGCAGGCCAGCCTTTGCGGCGATGACGCCGGGCCTCAGCCGAGCCGTCAGTTCAGCCGCATAATCCACGAGGATGCGCGAGGCATACGCCTGCACGATGCCGGCGGCCGATCCCTTCTCGCCATTGACCGACAATTCGACCGGCGCAACGCCGGTGCGCACCAGCGAGGCCTCGAAGTCGCGCGGAATCACCACGACCATCGTGACGGTACCGTCCAGCAGACCCTCGTTCGCCGCGTCCAGCGACGGCGCAGTACCCACAATCTGGAAATGACCAGAAGCCGCCAGATGGCTGGCAAGGCCCCGGGATGTGCTCGTCCGATCGAAATCGACGATATGGATGGAGGTATGGCGAATCTGGAACGTCGCGGCGTTCGAGAGAATCAGCAGCTGGACGATTGGGACGACCAGGATCTGCGCCACCAGAATGCGGTCGCGCACGATGTGCAGGACCTCGGCCTGCGCCAGGAACAGGATGCGGCGCATCGCTACTCCAGCCGTTCCTTGAACGAGTGCACGCTGGCCGTCAGCAGCACGGCGGCCATCACCGCAAGAATGAGCGTCTCTTGCCAGACGTAGGCCAGCCCGACGCCCTTCAACATGATGCCGCGCGCGATCGTCACGAACCATCTTCCCGGCACGACGTTCGACAGCATCCGCAGCAGCCACGGCATGCTCTCGACCGGAAAGATGAAGCCGGAGAGGAGGACGTTCGGCAGCATCGTTCCCAGCAGCGCCGCCATCATCGCCAGGCGCTGTGAGGAGGTCCGCGCCGAGACCAGAATGCCGAGGGAGAGCGACACGAGAATGAAGAGGGCGGCCTCGAACAACAGCAGCAGGAGGCTGCCTCGCAGCGGCACGCGAAACACCAGTTGCGCCTCGACGATGATGGCGATGGCGCTGACGAATCCGATCACCAGGTACGGCGCGACCTTGCCGACGATGATCTCCAGCGGCCTCAGCGGCGAGACGAGCATCGCTTCCATCGTCCCGGTCTCCTTCTCGCGCGTGATGGAGATGGCCGTCATCATCGACGACACGATCGTCAACACGAAAGCCATCAGGCCCGGGACGAACAGGTTGGAGCTGGCGCGCGTCGGGTTGAAGCGGACGCGCACGTCGGGCGTGATGACGATGCGTGATGCGCGAACCACAGACGGCGCGGCCGCGGCGCTGAGCTCCCGCTGGTAGCCATCGATCACCGCCTGTGCGTAGGCCTGGATGAGGCTCCCGGTATTCGGCTCGGTCGCGTCGGTGACGATCAGGATCTGCGCCGGTTCGCCGCGGGCCAGATCCGCGGCGAAGCCCGGCTTGAACACGATCGCCTGCTGCGCCTGCCCATTCTGAAACAGCGGTTCGAGATCCGCCGTGCGGGCCACCACGGACACCGTGCGGAAGACGCCCGCGGACGCAAACCGCTCGCGCAGCGCCATCGTGGCGTAGTCGGGTGCGGAATCGACGACCGCCAGACGCACGCCGTCGATATCCGTGCGAATGGCGAATCCGAACAGCACGACCTGCACGACCGGCAGCGCGATGAGCACGATCAGCGTCCGGCGATCGCGCAGGATGTGAAACGCTTCTTTCTGCAGCAGCCCCTTGAGCGCACTCATGCCGGCGTCTCCGACTGCGGACGCGCGAGCCGGACGAACAGCTCGTCGATCGACTCGACGCCGAACTGCCGCTTCAGCTCCGCTGGCGCACCGATGGCCGCGATCCGGCCGCTGACCATGATGGAGATGCGGTCGCAGTACTCCGCCTCGTCCATGTAGTGGGTGGACACCAGCACGGTCGTGCCCGCCGATGCCGCCTCGTAGATGAGCTCCCAGAACTGGCGGCGCGTGATCGGATCGACGCCGCTGGTCGGTTCGTCGAGAAACACAATGCGCGGCTCGTGGATGAGGGCGACCGAGAACGCGAGCTTCTGGCGCCAGCCGAGCGGCAGCCGGCGCACGGCATCGTCGGCGACGCCGGCAAGGCCCAGGCGGGCCAACACGCGATCGCTGCGCTCGCGAATCTGATTGCGCGTCAGGCCGTAGATGCCTCCATACAGACGAATGTTCTCGCGCGGCGTCAAATCCTCGTACAGAGAGAACCGCTGGCTCATGTAGCCGATGCTCTGCTTGATCGCCTCGCTTTCGGTGTAGATGTCGTGGCCCGCGATGCGCGCCGTGCCGCCGCTCGGCTCGAGCAGGCCGATGAGCATGCGAATCGCGGTGGTCTTGCCCGCGCCGTTGGCGCCGAGAAAGCCGAAGACCTCGCCCGCCTTGACCTCGAAGGAAATGCGATCGACGGCGGTGAAATCACCGAA
>Ga0068862_100001453_pt1 | contig 21814 bp, 26 predicted proteins | sample KBSSwiS52_FD_66598 | JGI IMG/M metagenome (GOLD analysis project Ga0068862, IMG submission 66598) | Switchgrass rhizosphere microbial communities from Kellogg Biological Station, Michigan, USA - KBS Switchgrass S5-2 | ecosystem: Host-associated > Plants > Roots > Rhizosphere > Soil ... | reverse complement strand
AGATCACGAGCACGATCAGGCTGGCGACGAGCGTGAGGTCGACAAGCGTGAGAATGCCGACGATCACGTCCGCCGGCGGAGCCTGGGGAATTTGGACGACGAATTCGTATAGCTTGATGAGAAATTTCAGCACAAGCGCCGCAAGCCCGACCACCAGGCCCAGTAGAAACGGCGCTATCAGCCATCGGCTGTTGAAGATGATCGCTTCGACAAAATGACCCACGCGTCGCACCTGAGCCCCCCGTTTTACATGCCTGCAAAACCATTATAGGATCAAACCAGTCCGCGTGCCGATGAAAGTATTTGAGCCTGCTGCGATCTTCGGCCTTCACCTTTTATGGGGCTCGCTGCTGCTGGATGACCGGCGATTCCGGCGCAGCTTACAGTAGTCACTGACCGGCCCTTTCCGGCGATTGTCCATCTGATAAGATTTGAGATGTCCCATCCGAAGCCGCGGGGGCAGCTGATGAGGCGGCGCGAAGTTATCGGTCTGTTAGGCGGTGCCGTAGCGTGGCCGTTCGCGGCGCGCGCGCAACAGAAGACGGGCCTGACAATTGGCCTGTTAGGCTGCACATCGGCCGACGAGTCCACGCGTTATTTGGACGCATTGCGCGCGGGTCTGAAAGAGTCGGGCTTCGTTGAAAATCAAAACATCAGGATCGAATATCGTTGGGCTCATGGCAGGCACGGTCGTCTGCCGGCTTTGGCACGGGATCTGGTGAACCACCAGGCGCTCGTGATTGTCACCACGGGCGGTGAGCCCTCGGCACTCGCCGCCAAGGCCGCGACGAGCAAAATTCCCATTATCTTTGTTATCGACGGCGACCCGGTCATTATCGGGCTTGTCGACAGCGTCAACAATCCGGGCGGCAATGCAACTGGACTGAGCTTGATTTCTCCGGCTCTCGAGGCGAAGCGACTGGGAATTTTGCGCGAACTGGCATCGAAAAGCACTTTGATCGGCGTATTGGCAAATGAAGACTATCCCGACACCGACCGGCAGCTGGCAGGCGTGCAAACCGCTGCGGAGGAACTCGGACAAAAAATTTCCATTCAAAACATCCGCAGCGAACGGGATCTTGATCGCGTTTTCACGACCTTGTCCCAGTTAAAGGTCGACGCGCTCCTCGTCGCCGCTGATCCGTTATTTACCGAGCTGAGCGATCAGATCGTCGCGTTGGCGAATCGTTACAACATACCGGCGATTTACGCATCGCGGGAATTTGTGACCGCAGGCGGCGTGATGAGTTACGGCGCGAGCGAAGCGGATGCGTATCGCGGGGCGGGGGTCTATGCCGGAAAGATTCTCAAAGGCGCCAAGCCCGCCGTTTTGCCGGTGCAATTGCCAACCAAGTTCGACCTGGTGATCAACCTCAAGGCCGCGAAGTCACTCGGCCTCACGGTGCCGCCGTCACTGATTGCCCGCGCCGACGAAGTGATCGAATAGGCGAGGTACGGATACGGGTACCCCTCATTTTGGTCAGGTAGCGCTAGTTCAATTTTTGATTTTCAGAGTCGTCGATGCGCGCGCCTTTTCTTTGGAAGTGAACTGACGCGCTCACGGCCAACGCATGCAGTCATTGAAGAACCATTGATACGTCTCGTTGCGCTGACCCGCGCGTCGTACGGTGCCGATGCCTGCGCCGACGGCCGCACCAATACCTGCACCCCGACCGGCATTACCGGCGATCGCGCCGCCGATGGCGCCGCCGGCGGCACCGCGCGCCGCGCCACGCAATGGCCCGGTCGTGCCAATCGACGAACGTGCCCTGTCGCGGGCATAGGCTGAGCACTGATCGGCCCTGCTTTGTGCCTGCGCGGCGCTGGAGGCAGCAACAAAAGCAACGGAAACCGCAATAAAAAGACCAAGCTTCATAAATCCCTCCTGGCAGCAACCCGCTGCCTCGCGATGGGACATCACCGACGGGGAGAAATCAACCCGCCCATCCGCCAACGATGGTCCAAATCGTTGCACGCAAAGAGCGAATGAGGTCTGCCGGAGTTGAGCCGAGCGGCGCCTGTCGGCGGTCCGCTCGGCCGGAGCAGCCTCACGCCTGGCTCCTCCCTAGACAACTGCCGAACGTCACGGGCTGCTCCTAACGGATTTGGCAGCCGCGTGTAGTTGGCCGCGCGTTACAGTGATCTTTCCTCGAAATTAATGTTCGGTAATTCAGTGATCGCGGGCTAAAAAGAAAATAATAATAAAGGCGTCAAGACAACCAACGGACATTTCGCATGGGTGCGACCGGCAAATCGCTATCTCGGATCATGGGTCTCGCTGACGGGAAGCTTCTTCCGCTCGGGGCGCGAATAGCTGAAATGGGAACTCAGAACTTGTGGTGTGCAGGTGACGCGGCCGTTCAATTTCTGCGTTTCTTTCAGGAGCGTGGCGCCAAGGTTTCGATGACAGAGACCGAAGCGATCAAAGTGGCTAACGGGGGCTATCTGGGCTCTTTATTGAGCGGCGTGGGTTTTGATTACACCGCGTTCGATATCTTTGAAGCACCGAACACGCGCCTGATGGACCTCAACATCCATTTCGTGCCATCGGATCTGCAATCGAAATTTGATCTCGTCACCAACTATGGAACAACCGAACACGTTCTCAACCAAATGCTTGCAATGCGTTCGGTGCACGATCTCGCCAAACCTGGCGGACTTATTCACCATGATCTTCCCTTCGGCGGGTACTATCTGCACTGCTATTTCAAATACAACCCGGGAGTCTTTCACGATCTTGCTACGGCGAATGGGTACCGTCTGATTTTTCAGGAAATTTCATCTGGGAAGTGGCGGCAAACTCCTTCCGCTCTTCGTGATGCCGGATTTGCGGACAGAAAATTTCGCGACTACGGAATCGAAATTGTCGTCCAAAAAACCACGGATGCGGCCTTCAAAATTCCTGTCGACAACATCAGCAGTGCCGTAGTTTCGGAAGCCGCATGGACATCTGGAGAAACCAATGTGGCCGTTTCTCCCGTTCTGCCGGTCGATCCAAAAACGCTCCTTGCGCGCATGCCGTTCAGAACGGTGCACGCCGCGTACTGGTCGAGAGTAAAGAATATCATCCTCGACAACATCAGTTTCCGAAAGTGAAGCGCCCGGGTTTACGCTTGGTTCCTCCCTAGACAACGGGCCGAGCACCAAGTCACGACTAAATATTTGTCCCGATTCGCCATAGCACGCCGGTCGGATCGACGATGACGAAATCCCGCATGCCCCATGCCCGGTCTGCGGGCGGCTCTGCCGTTACGCCGTACTTGCCGGTCAACTTCTGGGCTTCGACGTGCTGCCACCATGCTTCCACGTCTTCGACCAGCAAATGCATCATGAAGTTGCCGGCGTGCTCTTTATTGTAAAAATTCTGCAGCAGGAAGCTTGAGTGCCCGTGACGGAGGTAGGCGAGATTATCCGACGACCAAACGAGGGTGAAACCCAGGTCCTGATAAAAACGTTTGGACACGGCAAAATCCCGCGCCGGCACGAAGGCTTTAATCTCGACTGTTGCCATGTTGCTCATAGGACGCCCTGTTTCCGTGGAGGATAACTGCGGGGTTCTCGTTCGGGAACTCCGCCGTGGGGCCGATAGCCATCAAAGGATTGACGGGCTATTCTTGGTACGAACTGTCGTTCGTCCCGGAATGCGGGAGTTGTGGGGGTATTGCCATGCTAGCCGACGAGCTCTCTGAGCTCGCCCGGGGAATCGGCCAGGGTACCGACGATAATGATGTCGTTCGTATGCTGGCCTCACTTGTGGCTGCCTCACACGAATTTATTGGCATCGCCGATCTCGAAGGCAACGCCCTGTTTGTGAACGAGGCGGGCCGTAGGCTCGTTGGGTTACGAGATCTGGAGGCCGTGCACTCAACCCGGCTCATTGACTATTTTGCGCCGGACGACCAACCCAAGGTTTTGCAGGAAGTTTTGCCTGCCGTCCGCGCCACGGGCTTTTGGCAAGGCGAGCTGAGATTCAGAAACTTCGCGACGGGCGAGCTGGTACCGGTGTTGTACAACATTTTTCCGGTTCGCGATTCATCCGGCGCCACCAACGCTTACGGAACAGTAACGCGCAATCTGACTGAAGCGAAGCGCACGGAACTGCAATTGCGTTCAATAGCGTCAATCGTCGAATCCAGCGACGACGCAATTGTGAGTAAAAATCTCAATGGCGTGATCGCAAGCTGGAATTCGGGTGCCGAACGTATTTTCGGCTATTCCGCCAAAGAGGCCATTGGCCAGCCCATCACAATTCTCATCCCCGAAGATCGGCAAGATGAAGAGCGCGAGATTCTGGCGCGCATCAGGCGAGGGGAGCGTATTGATCATTTCGAGACCATTCGGCAAAGGAAAGACGGCAGTCAAATCGCCATCTCGCTCACGGTTTCTCCCGTCAAAGACGACGAAGGCAAGATCGTTGGCGCATCGAAAATCGCGAGAGACATTACCGAGCGGAAGCGGGCGCAGGAGCAAATCATTGCTTTGGCCCAGGAGACAGAACACCGAAGCAAGAATGTCCTTGCGAACGTACAGGCCATCGTCACCGTTTCTCAGGCTGATACGGCGGACGGCCTCAAGCGTGCGATCGAAGGACGCATCCGCGCGCTTGCGATTGTTCACACGCTGTTTGCCGAAACGCGTTGGAGCGGTGCAAACCTGCAGGCAATCGCGACAAGTGAACTTGCGCCTTATTCCGCACAGAGCGAAGGGCGCGTGCAGATATACGGTCCGCCACTCCTGTTGACGCCCGATGTCGCGCAGGCCATAGCGATGACCTTGCACGAGTTGGCGACCAATGCCGCCAAATATGGAGCCCTTTCTGTGCCTGGCGGCCGGATCGATCTGAAATGGTCGCATGATGCGAACAGCCAAGTAACGCTCCAGTGGACGGAGATCGGCGGCCCGGCAACAGAGAAGCCCACGCGCCGAGGTTTCGGTGGGCGAATAATCGAGCAAATGGTTGGCCAGCTAAACGGCAAAACACGTTTTGACTGGCGCGCCGACGGGCTGGCTTGTGAAATCACTTTTCAAATGTAGCGGGTGTGGGTTGAGCAGAGCCGCTCAAAGCCACGGATGAGGGCAAACTTGTGCCCGCACTAAAATTGGATGGGGGCCAACTAGCCACAAGGTCTTATCACGAACTGCGAAAGCAGCGTGACGTCAAAGCCGTCCCTGCACAGGCGATTGGCGCAGAGCTGGTGTCCGCTCGGGCTCAGGATCAGTTCCTCACCGCACTCAAGGCAGACGATCGACAGCCATGTCACCAGCATATGGTCGTCGAGGTCCACGACTTTTACCTTCAAAAAAGAACCCGCCGAGCGGCGGGTTTGAGTTTCAATGGCAAGCGGCGCGCGCCAGGTGCCACTGCCATCTGGATGGCCTCGCCAGTCCCCTCGATGTGAGACCATCCGGCGCAGGCGTCGGCTTGCCGTTTTGATTTCTGCTTAGGGCAGCCCGGTCTGCTCGGTCTTGTTCACTCGCGCCAAAATCTTGGGATTTGCTGCCTTGCCGTCCATTGGACACCAATTGTTAACGTGCGCGGTCCCAGTCTATTGATCATTGGGAACGGGTAGTTGGGACGCCATGTACAACCTCGCAACAGCCGCCGCGGCCGTCGGCCGCAATAAAAACGCCATCCTGCGCGCAATCGAAGCCGGCAAGATTCCAGCGTCGCAAGACGCGAACGGCGAGATGCAGATCGACCCCGCCGACCTGCACCGCATTTATCCGCCATTGCGAACCGACGATACGCAGCAGCAGCATTTGTACCAGTCGCCGCTGCTGATGCCTGTGGGCGGGTAGACCTGGCTAGCCTCTTCCTGCGTCTGTAAAAGTTGCTACCATCCCTGGTCTTCTGAGACGGGGTCGAATGAGGCGGCGTGACTTCATCACTTTTGTTGGCGGCGCATGTTTTCGGACTTGAAGCCGACGCGTCGTGGACGAACCTCAAGGGGAACGGAAGCTTCAATACGGGTCCCGGCGACTTCAATTGGCAGATCGGAAGCCAACTGGACTGGTTTGGAACAGTCCGCGGCCGGGCGGGCGTCGCGTTCGACAGATTTCTAATCTATGCAACGGGCGGTGCCGCTTTTGGGCAGAGCAAGGCAGACCTGATTGTAACGAACATTATTCCGTGCTGTTTGGTCACGGCAACTGCATCGGCCAAAGAAAATCACGTCGGCTGGACGGCCGGCGCTGGCGTCGAATGGATGTATTCCCGAAATTGGTCGATCAAGGCCGAATACCTTCACGTCGACCTGGGCGCGGCGGATTACCGTTTCGCTGGCACCACATTCGTTGGCACGCCACACACCACCGACAGCATGCTGGGCGACTTGAAGTTCGACCTCGTCCGAGCGGGACTGAATTACAGATTCTGATAGGCCGCGTCAGCGTTTGCCTAACGTTCAGACGACCGTCGTTTCTTGAATGCAGGGTTTGGGGTGCAGAACCCGCGATTGCCGCTGATGACCCAGCGACGACAGGCCTCGACCGACTTGAAGCCGCAGTTGTCTTGGGCACGGCCAGCGCCGGTATTTGTCCTGGCACACCACGCGCCGTTGCCGCGCGCGTTTGCAGGTCCTTGGCCTGCGCAAAGCATAGCGACAATCAACGCACCGATCAGAAATGAGACGCGCATGTATACCTCTCGGCGTCGATGACAAGACCGGATTGCGGCGCCGCGCGGGTCCGTGGACGGCTTGGGCTTATGCCAGGAGATAATCTTACTTTTGATTTTCGATCCAGTCGGCAGGCGGCAGGGCGTCGACGAACCTTGCGTCTCGTGGCCGCCAGGTATGCTTGGTCCGGCAGTGCGGACAGCGCGTTTCCAAAACCTCGTTCGGCATGCGCGCAAACGTCGAGGCGTCGGTCTGAATACCCGTCGCAACATCGCGCCCGGTGGCGGGGCACTTGATGACCAGTCGCCCATGCGACAAGCCTAGGGTTTGTCTGCCTGGACCGACAAGCCAAATCAGCGTCTTTTAATGCCGTGGTTAGGCGGTCTCGCTAGCGTCAGGACAGTCGTTTCTGTCCTAGGTGCCGCTTCGCGGTTTTCTTGTCCGTCTGAATGACGGCAGCTCTCAATTATCCTCTTTCGGGCGCCGCCACCACACGATCGCCATGACGGTCAAGCAGCCGGCGATTGCGGCGAGAAATACAAAGGCGAACGAGAGATTGCTCAGTGCCATTTTCAGCCCTCACGACAAGGCTGGCATTTTGCCCCCACGGTGTAAAACGCTGAAGCGCATTGGGGCTGATGGGGTAGGGAAGAAGCGCTTCGTCGCTCTCAATAGAGTCAATGGCTTAGCGCGAAGCCTGATACCTTCGTCCAACTGTTCATTTGATGCCATTTTGGCACCGGGGACGTTGGCGGCGCTGTTATTCTGCGTACGATGAAAACCAGGGAATGGTCCCTGACCCACAGTCAAACCGTAACTATTCGCTCTCGCCAGTTTCGCGCTCGACAAACTCTCAACACGGTGACGCCTGTCCTAGGTGCTGCTTTGCGGTTTGTTCATCGACCGCAAGATCGATGCTGAATAGCCGACCTCTTTTGCGGCGATCCCCACGCTAGTTATAATTACGAAAGGTTCGACGAATTGGTTGCTTTTCTCGCGCAATAAAACCGCACGATGCGCTCGGCGGTGGGACGACGGAGTGCGATAAATTCGGCTTTTGTCTGAAATAAATCGTCGCGAATAACCTCGGCATCAGACAAGCGCGATCGATAAATCGCCTCGACTGTTGCCAGGCGGAAGCCAATTGCTTTTAGAATTATTGCCACCGGGCTCGACCAGGTGCCAACAAACAGCCTTTGAATTTCGTTTGCTGGAAGTCCCGAAAGATGGGAAATCGAAACAATTATTTCCTCAAGCTTTTTTGCTTTTGCAAATTCATACACAACAGCCTCGGAAAGTGGTTTTGAACTAACAACAAGTTCGGCCGTCCTGTAATCCTTGTCGCTTCCCGTTGCTGGTGCACTATCGGGCAAAATTTCTTTGATTATTTTGCTGAGTTCCGGGATATCCGTTGTCAGCCTTTGTCGAACGACTTCAGATGCCTTTGATATGAGTCCGCGAAGGTGATGCTCGGGAATATCAATCCTTCTAGCAACACGTTCTGAGAGCCAATTATCCTCGGTACTTTTTTTGACGAGTATCCCAAAGCCCAGATCGGAAATTGCCGCGCCGGGATTACTGGCAACCGTACGTAAAACTTTAATGTCGCCTCTTGTTACCAATTGATCGGTGATTGGTTCGCTAAGCTTGGTGCGAGTAGCAATAGCAAGGAGATGCTCCTGTCCCTTAATTGTAATGCAATGGGTAAGAACATCATCACCCAGCACGTTGGATTGAGCGAGAACTGGTTCTGCGACTTCGATGGCATCGTCAAGGGCGAGCGTTCGAATTGTATTGGTGGGTACGCCGTCAACCGGCGCTAGTCGTTCGGCAAGTTCCACGCGAGCGCTGACTTCGACAGCAGCAATGAGCATTTGCAAAATACCATCGTACAGTTCGAGCTGGTCAGCCGTATAATGCCCTGCATGTACGAGGAAGAGGTCAGTTACACGCCGCAACATTGTTCCAACTTCGGCTGACCGAGTTGCAACTGCATTTTCGACATCGGAAATTAGATTCTGCGTCAGCATAGCTGTACTCAGATTTGTGACACGTGAAACTGACCAGATTGACCGTATAAATGAAATGTAAATTCTACCGTAACGCGGAAGACTAATTTGCGATTAAAACTTGCTGAACTCGCATCGCCCTGCACACAGTGTGGCTATCGCTATGTCAGCTTCTGGCTCATAGGGGCATGGGTTCTTGCACCGCAGATGTCTCCTTATGGCCCTTAGCGGACATGGCCTGTTGCGCTGCAACTGTCCGCTTTCGGGGGCAGAGCAGACATGACCTTTCGCGGTCAAAATATCGGGAGATTGGAAATGCGCATTCACAACATCTATGCCGACGAGAATGGTGAAACGCACTTCCGCGATATTGAAATCGAATTGTCCGAAGCAGGCCCCGACGGAACGACGTCAAAACGATTTCCTGCATCGGGGATTATATTTCGGACTACGCCAGCGGATTGGCTTTTCGACTGGCACCCAGCGACAAGACGGCAGTACGTGATCAACCTGGATGCCCCCCATCAGGTCACAGCGAGTGACGGCGAAACCAGGACAATAGGTGTGGGCGAGATATTTCTCATCGAGGATCTGCACGGCAAGGGTCATCTATCCAAAGCCTTAGGCAAATTCCGACATTCGGTGATGATACCAGTCGACTAGGCTGTGCGTGTGATGTCCGCTTTTGGCCCAAAGCGGACATTCTCCAAACAGGTACGATGTTCCGCAGTTGCGCCTTTTTCGTCCACTTGGCTAAGATGCCGTCCGGGACGGACAGAATGCGACAGACCCTAAGAAAAATTCTTGTGTTCGCCTTGTCGGTTGGATTAGCCGCGAGCACACCGGCTTTGTCACATGCGCAACCCGGTCATTCCAATGCAACTGCGTCTCACGCAGGTCATGACTTGCAAAACTACGCAGACTTGGCAATTGAGCCCGGAGATGACGGCTCTCCACACAGCGCGTCCCGACCAGTGCACGACCACAATGACGGTGTTTGCAAGAAGTGCTGCGCGGCTTGTTTAGGCGCAAGTCTGTTACCTAATCCGCTCGTCGCCGTGTTGATAATGTCGGAGCCCGGCAAACTGGTAGTCCGGTGTGATCACAAATTGGTCGCGCACGACATACCAACCGAACCCGGAATTCCCAAACCTCTCTGAATTCGGACGAGTGCACCGCCGCATAACTGTGGCTCGTGTCCCTTTTCAGCGAGGGTTTCTCAATGCCTACGCATGGTTTGTTGCGTGGTCTCTACGCCGCCACAAGTTCAATTGCGCTTTGCCTATTCATTCCGAGCGGAGCGCAAGCGCAAGATATTCTCAAGGACCTAGAAGACGCCGAGCGCACCCAAGACCACGGCCAGCACCCGCACGATCATGGCAATACGGCGAAGACAAAGAAGAAGGACACTTCGCAAACATACCAAGGTCACAGCGGACATAAGTCAAAGACAAAAAAACCATCGCACCAGCATCAAGGCCATGGTGGCACCACGTCTCCCGACACGTCGCATCTTGGGACGCACGGTGAGACGCATGCAATGCGCGGCTTTCTCGGTCCTTACCCGATAAACCGGGAAGGCTCCGGTACAAGCTGGCTGCCCGACACAACTCCCCATTTCGGCATACACAACACGTATGGCCAATGGCAGACGATGTACCACGCGCTATTCAACCTTGTGTACGACCATCAGGGCGGCCCGCGAGGAGGTGACAAAACGTTCGTCAACGGAATGTTCATGGCAATGGCGCAGCGGCCACTCGGGGATGGGACTTTTGGTTTGCGAGCGATGCTCGCGCCTGACCCTTTCATGGGAAAGAACGGCTACCCGCTGCTGTTTGCGACTGGTGAGACGGCAGATGGCCGAACCCATTTGATCGACCGGCAGCATCCGCATGAACTCTTCATGGAACTCGCGACAACGTACAGTTATGACTTCGCGAAGAATTCAAGCGTCTACATTTACGCTGGGCTGCCCGGCGAACCGGCGCTTGGGCCGTCCACTTTCATGCACCGGACGAGTGGGATGGACATTCCCGAAGCGCCCATCAGTCACCACTGGTTGGACAGCACGCACATCACATTTGGGGTGGTGACCGCCGGTATCGTGCTGAACACTTGGAAGATTGAAGCATCGGCGTTCAGGGGCCGCGAGCCGGATCAGTATCGTTACGACATCGAAGCGCCAAAACTCGACAGCTATTCGGCACGCATCTCATGGAACCCTATTCGCGAGTTGAGCTTCCAGGTTTCCTGGGGGCACCTCAAATCCCCCGAGCAACTGGAACCCGACAAGAACGAGGACCGTTTCACGGTTTCGGCGATCTACACGCAACCGTTCGGCAAGGACAACATCTGGAGCACAACGGTTGCGTGGGGTCGGAAGATGACGAAGCCCGGAGATACGCTGGATGGCTTCATTCTCGAAACCGCAGCCATCTTTCAGAAGAAATACACGGTGTTCGCACGCGCCGAGCGAGTGCAGGAAAATGAGCTACTCGACCTCGAGCCTGCCCCAACTTTTACGGTCAACAAGCTTACGGTCGGAGGCATCTACGATTTCATCCGCACAGATCACGCGAAGTTCGGCATTGGCGGGCTAGTCAGCATTTATGGAGTGCCCGACGGGCTAAAGCCGTTTTATGGCGATCCGACGAGCGCAATGGCTTTTGTAAGGTTGAAGATCGAATGAAACAGTTCATTTTGATCGCCGCATTCGCAGTTATGTTGTCATGGACTGCTGCCCGCGCACACAAGGGCCACGAGCACGCAACAGGCGCTGTGCGCGAACGCATGGAATTGATGACAGACATGGGGAAGCGTTTGCTTGCGATAAGCAAACGGCTCCGAGCCAATAAAGAACTCGATCGGATCGCGGCTGACGCACGCGCGATCAAGGACGCTTCGGGGAAACTCACGTCAAAATTTCCCCCCGGGAGCACACAATTCCCGACGGCGGCAAAACCGGTGGTCTGGCAGCAATGGGAAGACTTCACCGAGAAGGTCAAGAAATTACAAATGGAGGCTGAGAAGTTGTCGACGACCAGCCCATTAGACGGAGATGCATTGCGCAAACAATTCCGGGCTGTTGCGTATGCATGCGACGGTTGCCACAAAACATATCGAACGCCGAAGGAAACTCGATAGCTCCACATACGACCAATATCCGCTATTGGCCCCTAGCGGACATCGCCTGTTGCACCGCGCATGTCCGCTTTCGGGGGTAAAGCGGACATCGCTCTTTGCGACGCATATGTCTGCTTTTGCTATTCAACAGTTCATAAAAAAAGAGGCCGCCCACTAGATACACGGCGCGGCCTCAAACAAACCGACGCACACCGGGTGACTGGTCGCGTCGCACTCACAACCGGGAACGCAAAACCAAGTTTGTGAGTCTACTCACCCCATTACTTCTCCCCGGCATTGCGGCACGAATAAGGTATCCCATACCCGTCGGCGCTGATGGAATGGTATAGTGTTGCCGTGACAGTGGTTTCTTTTTACCGCAGAGGAAAAATTGATACGCCATCACAGTACTCACTGTGTTGGGGTTTTGCGGATGGCACAGGAAATAGAAAGCAGCCGCGCCCGCAGGTGACTAAAAAAAGTTGATCAGATTTCGGCGAGACCGCCTCGCGGCGGTCTTTCTGTTTATGTAGTGCCGTTTGTCCAATTCGCAGGTAAAGCGGCCGCGGAAAATATCACTCTAACTCTGTAGAGACGCAGGTTGCCGCTGCTTCGGTGCGGCGATTGTAGCTGAAAACGAGTAATTGCAAGGTTCGCATTTCCACACGTGGCGCACTCGGTGTGCATCGACATATTCCGACCGCTCTGGAGCGATCAGCGGCTCGCCACAACGAGCGCATTTTATGGTTAGGGTGCTCATGCCGGATGCCGGCCGGAGCCTAGTTGGCACCAATTTAACAGGCGCTTTCCTGGTCTCGTAAGTTCTAATTCAAATGTATCGCACGTGTCCGCCTTCGGGGGTAAAGCGGGCATCACCTTTTGCGCTGCGCATGTCAGCTTTTGACCCAAAGCGGACCTACCGTCCTGTGCGCGACGTTCTGATCTGATATGATTTCGAGAAGGGCAAAAATGGCGTCGTACGAGCCTTGGGGATGGTTGCTTTTCGCGGGGTGAATTTCCGAAAACTCGTTCCGGCTGGGTCAGCCGAGGCATATGCGTTTGCGACATTTTGCGTTGCGGTCGCGGCAGTCGTGCGTTGGGTCGCGGGATTGTGGTTTGAAGGTATCGTTCCCTTCGCGACCTTTTTCCCGGCAGTTTTGTTGGCAAGTCTGGTTGGCGGCATTGGCCCGGGAATTTTCGCCGCTCTATTGGGAGGCGCTTTCGGGTGGTGGGCATTCCTTTCGCCGCCAATGACCTTTTTCCCCCTTCAGGTCGGACAAGTAATCAGCCTAATAGCTTACCTTACTACTTGTCTGACTATTGTGTGGGCGGCAGAGCATTATCGAAGGCTGACGAAGCGTCTCGAGGACGAGCAGAAATTTCGCGAGTTGGCCGTTGACGAGCTAGCGCATCGTCTCAAAAACAAAGTTGCTACAATTCAGTCGATAGTCAGTCTGCGGCTTCGCGAGGACCCGCAAGCGAGAGATGAAATTGTAAAATGCCTTGGCTCACTCAAGGCTACCGACGACCTTATTATTGCTGCTCAAGGTCAAGGCGCTAACCTTTGCGACATATTGGCTGCCGAACTCCGTCCGTACGACGCAGTGCGAATATCGATTGAGGGCCCGGAGATTTTGCTGTCGCCAAAACTGGCATTGATGATGGCGCTCTTATTTCACGAACTCGCCACCAATGCGGCCAAGTACGGAGCCCTGTCGCAATCGGCCGGCAAAATATCTGTGCGTTGGTCACATTCTGAACCTTGGTTGAACCTCGAATGGCAAGAAAGCGGAGGGCCTCCAGTCGCCATTCCTAATCATCGCGGTTTCGGGACGCGGCTATTCTTACGTGCGCTCGAGCAATTCGGCGGAAAAGTAGAAGCTGCTTTTGCTTCAACAGGACTCGTCTGCAAATTGAGCGTCCCACTTTCGGACCTCACGCCGAGTATTATCCCTTCTGCCTCCGACGCACCGCTGCTCTCGGCGGATAGGTGATCATGATGTCCGCTTTTGGCCCAAAGCAGACATTGGCTGTTGCACTGCATGAGTCCGCTTTTGGGGGTAAAGCAGACATGACCATTTGCGGCATGTCCGCTTTCGCGGTCGCTTTCGGGGGTAAAGCGGACATGCCCTTTTGCACTGCACATGTCTGCTTCTGACCCAAAGCGGACATGGGCAGACCCCTTCCCGAGCACCGGCAGGGGTTGCTACCATTGCGGCTCTGACCCTCGGGGGCGAAAACGTGAGGCGTCGGGAATTCATAGGTCTTATAGTCTGCAGCGCGGCACTGAAGTGGCCGCTCCGCGCGCATGCGCAGCAGACTGATAAACTCCGCCGGGTAGGATTTCTTGGTCCGGCCCGCACCCCGGCGCAGATGGAGTTCTATCGGGCGTTTTCTTCGCAACTGGAAAAGAACGATCTTCGCGAAGGAGAAAACATACTCGTCGAATATCGTGCCATCGATGACCCACGCGGCCCATTTATTGGCGCGGCGGAATTAGGGCGTAGTCAACCCAGCGTGCTGGTTGCCGTTGGCCCCGAAGTCGCCTTGCAAGCCGTCATAGGCGCGAGCGGCCATATTCCGATTGTCATGTTGGCCGGTAATTTCGATCCAATCGAGCGCGGCTATGTGACGAGTCTCGCGCAGCCGGCCGGCAATATCACCGGCGTCATGGTTCGCCCTTTGGACATGGCCCGAAAGCAGGTTGACCTCTTACGGCAGGTGTTTCCTGAGCGCAATCGGTTGGCCGTGCTCTACGATACGCAAAGTGCCGACCAGTTCACCGCGGCCGAGCAAGGCGCAAAGTCACTCAATCTGCAGATCCAGGCGTTCAAAGTAGACCCAGCTTATGACTTCGCTGGCACATTCGAATCCGTGGCTAAAGGCGGAGCGCAATTTGTGTTGGTGCAGTCGAGCCTTGCTTTCACTTCGCATAGAACAAAAATTGCAGAGTTGGCGGTCCAGCATCGTCTGCCGACCATGTTCACCTTTAAGCTTTACGTCGAGCATGGTGGGTTGATGTCCTACGGCGTCGACTTTGCGGCTTTGTGGCGTCGAACCGCGGATTACGTGGCGCGAATTCTGAAAGGCGCAAAACCAGCGGAATTGCCAATCGAGCAGCCAACCAAATTCGAATTGGTAGTCAATCTCAAAACAGCTAAGTCCATAGGCGTCACCATACCGAATGGCATTCTGTTAGCTGCCGACCAGGTGATCGAGTGAGACGGCGCGAGTTCATCAAGTTACTCGGCGGCGCGACGGCGGCTTGGCCGTTTTCAGTGCGAGCACAGCAATCGGCGAAGCCGCTGATCGGGTTCATGAGCGCACGCTCCCCCGACGATACTGGGCCGGTATTGCAGGCGTTTCTAAAAGGTCTGGGTGAATTCGGCTTTTTCGACGGCCACAACGTCGTCATCGAATATCGCTGGGCTCGCGGCGAATACGACCGGCTGCCTGCATTCGCTGCAGATCTTGTGCAGCGGCGCGTGAATGTGCTCGTGGCTACCGGCGGCAATTCCTCAGCTATTGCAGCGAAGCACGCAACCTCGACGATCCCGATCGTGTTTGTGGCAGGTGATCCAGTCAGAATCGGCTTGGTGCAGAACATCAACCGCCCCGGCGGGAACATTGACAGGTTCTGTAATACCCACCACCGAAATGGATCAGAAGCGGCTCAGCTTGTTGCACGAACTCGTGCCAACCGTCCCGCTTATCGGCGCCCTTCTAAATCCGAATTCGCCGGCTCAGGAAAATCAATTGCCTGCGCTCGAGCAGGCCGCGCGGACCATCGGTCAGCGCCTTCTTATAGCGAAAGCCAGCAACGACGAGGAATTAAACGCGGCCTTCACGCTTCTCCTCCAGCAGGGGATCGGGGCCTTGCTCGTCGCCGCCGATGCATATTTCGATACGCGGCGTGATCGTATCATTGCGTTCGCAGCGCAAAATCGGTTGCCTGCCGTGTACCACTTTCGAGAGTATGCTTTCGCGGGCGGGCTGGCCAGCTACGCCCCCAGTATCACCGATGGGTACCGGCAGGCAGGCAGCTACACCGGGCGAATCCTTAAGGGTGAAAAACCCGCCGAGCTACCAATTTTGCAGCCAACTAAATTCGATTTCGTGATCAACCTAAAGACCGCCAAGACGCTCGGTCTCACCGTGCCATTTGGCTTACTGAATGCTGCCGATGAGGTGATCGAATAAGTGGCCGCGATGTCCGCTTATGGCCCTTAGCCGAAATCGCTAGTTGCACCGCATATGTCTGCTTTCGGGGGTAAAGCGGACATGACCATTTGCGGCATGTCTGCTTTCGCGGTCGCTATCGGGGGTAAAGCGGACATGGGTTCTTGCACTGCACATGTCAGCTCCTGACCCAAAGCGGACATCCGACAAGTTCATTTCGGCCTGCACTCATAAGTGGTAGGCTTAGCACCTTACCATTACGGAGGTCGCGACCATGATTTCGGAGATCGTGTTGTTTCGCTTGCCGGACGGGATGAGCCGCGCCGACGCTATGACCAAATATCGCGCTCGTGTGTCTATGTGGCAGGCTAACCCTGACCTTATTCATAAAGCCTTTTTGTTCGATGAAACGTCCCGGCGCGGCGGTGGCGTTTATCTCTGGAAGAACATCGAGGCGGCGAAGAAAGCGCACGGCCCTGCCTTTGAAGAGGCAATCCAGTCGATCTTCGGCTCTAGGCCTGAGTTCCAGTATTTCGAGGCACCAATCGTTATCGACAATGCGGCCAAAGAGGTGGTCGACAACGCAGCCTAATGTCACGGTACATTCTGTTTGAACGGTGGGGGCGGCGAAGTCTGCCGGGAAGCTTATGACTTCCGAACATCCAGTTTCCAGAACAGTGGAGACCGCAACGAAATCTGAACTGCGCAGCACTTGGGAAAAGGCTGCACCCGGCTGGGCAAAGTGGGAAAATGCGTTTTCTGCGGGTCTGTCGGCCCCGACTGACACGCTCATCGAAATGGCTGGCATCCGTTCAGGCATGCGTGTTCTGGATTTGGCTTGTGGTGCTGGGAACCAGACCATCCATGCAGCCAGACGCGTGGGGCCGAGTGGCAGCGTAGTGGCGTGCGATATATCGGCCACTATGCTCGATCATGTCCGTCAAAGTGCAGCCGCGGCGAACTTGCAAAATATAGATACTCTTGAAAGCGCGGCTGAAGATTTGGGTGAGAGGCTGCCGCCATTCGATGCGGCGATCAGCCGATTAGGTCTCATGCTTTTTCCGTCACCGGGCAGAGCCCTGAAGGCTCTTCAGCGCGTATTAAAGCCCGGCGCGCGTTTTGCGGCGCTAGTCTTTACTACGCCCGATAACAATCCTTTTCTCGCTCGAACCATGGCTATCGTTCTGCGCTGCGCGGGCAAATCGCATCCTAAGCCCGGGCAACCGGGATTGTTTGCCCTCGGAGGCAACAGAATTTTGGAAGGTCTGATGCGGGACAGCGGACTTGTTCAGATACAAACGAAAGTTGTGGCGGCATCGCTCAATTTGCCAAGCGCGTCTGATGCCTTGGAGATGATGCGGGAAGCCTTCGGCGCATACCGAGCGGTTGTTGCCGATCTCACTGATGCGGAAAAATCGAAAGCGTGGAACGAAGTGTACGAGTGTCTTAAAGAGTTTGAAGGTGCCGACGGCTTTAGGGCCCAATTTGAATTTATTATTGGAGCTGGTGCCAAGGCAGCTTAAGCGTGGGAACCGCTCTGAATGTCCAAATGTCCGCTTTTAGGGGTAAAGCGGACATGGGTTTTTGAGAGAAGTCGCTTTCGTGGTCGTATCGGGGGTAAAGCGGACGTGACGTTTTGCGGCGCATATGTCTGCTTATGACCCAAAGCGGACATTGCAAACACCTTACCTAAGGCCTTCCAGAGTGTCGGCGTAAGCCGCTACGATACTCTGTCCTGATCTGCGGAGGGGCAATGAGGCGGCGCGATTTTATTGGTCTGCTCGGCGGTGCGGCCGCGTTTCCGATTGCTGTGCGCGCTCAGCAGCCGATGCCGGTGATCGGCTTTCTGGGTCCCTCATCTCGCAAACTATTCGCTGAACGGCTGGAAGCGTTTCGACAAGGGCTGGACGAGGCGGGCTTTCATCAGGATCGCAATGTGAGGATTGAAGATCGTTGGGCGGGCGGCGATGTGAGTCGATTGCCAACGCTAGCGATCGATTTGGCTCGCTATCCTGTCACAATAGTGGTGGCTGCCGGTCTTTCAGCAACATTGGCGGCTAAGGCGACTAAAACGACGATTCCAATCGTGTTTTTCTTGGGGGAGGATCCCGTCGAACTAGGACTTGTCGACAGTCTGAACAGACCGGGCGGCAGCCTCACGGGCGTGACCACCTTGAATACTGAGGTGGGGCCGAAGCGGCTTGAGCTGTTGAAGCAACTTGTCCCGTCAGCAAACGTGATGGCGGTGTTGATTAACCCGAACAGTCCCAATTCTGAGAGCTTGGCGAAAAATATGCAGGAGGCTGCTAGAAGTCTGGGCCTGAGACTGGTCATCTTACATGCCAGTACCGAACGTGACTTTGATCGAGCATTCACAAATTTGACTGAACACCGAGTAGGCGCGTTGGTGATTACGACCGACGCATTTTTTATTAGTCGGGCCGAACAACTAGCTCGTTTGACGGTGCGCCACGCAATGCCTGCAGTCTTTCGGTATCGCGACTTTGTCTGAGCCGGTGGCCTAATGAGTTACGGAGGCAGCTTTACGGATTCGTACCGACAAGTTGGCCTTTACGCGGGTCGTATTCTCAAAGGCGAAAAGCCCGCCGAATTGCCGGTGCAGCAGGCGACTAAGATCGAACTATTCCTAAACCTCAAGACGGCCAAGGCGCTCGGTCTCACCGTCCCGCTTCCGGTAGTCAGTCGTGCCGACGAGGTCATCGAATAGCCGAGCCAATGTCCGCTTTTAGCCCTTAGCGGACATCTCACTTTGCACTGCACATCTCTGCTTTCGGGGGTGAAGCGGACATCGGCTTGTGCATTGCATATGTCCGCTTTTGACCCAAAGCGGACTCTCTGGCCAATCACGCGTCGAATGGTAGCCCGAGGTCCCCGGTTTCAACTACAGCGGCGGCGTCGTGGTTGTAGATCCATGCCACCGCTTTAATCGACGGATAAGCATTGCCCGCAGCCATTTCTTCGTCCCGCTCCTGCTGAGCGGGTCCGTCCGGCACATGGAGCCGCGTCTTATTAGCAGCCGACATAGTCTGTATGCGCGACGTTCGCGGCAGCCTCAATTTTTCATAGCGCGCAAAAGCAGCTGCGATATCGCCAATTTTACTGAGACACGTTGTCAAACTCATACCATCTTCGAGCGCCTGCGCTGCGCCTTGGGCCATAAACGGAAGCATTGGATGAGCGGCATCTCCTAATAGCGTTACGCGGTCCACTGACCAGCGCGGCAGCGGCGTTCGGTCGAACAGCCCCCAAATGAACGTCTCGTCAATCGTTTCAATAATGGCGCGTAAATTCGGGTCCCAATCAGCAAAGGCCGCGTGCAGGTCCTTTACGTCGCCGCGATCGGTCCACGACTCGCCGGTCCAGGTGCTCTGTTCGACAACGCCGACGAAGTTGAGCAATCGTTTGGCAGCGACGTAATAGATGACGATATGTTTGCCCGGCCCCAACCATCTCTGCGCGTTCACTTCAACATTAAGATGTTTGACGCGCTCCGCCGGTATGAGCCCCCGATAGGCCACGCAACCCGTAAAGTGCGGGTTGGCCGGGCCGAACAACAGCTCTCGCACTGTCGAATGTATTCCGTCGGCACCGATAAGGGCATCGGTTGTGATGCGCTCTCCGTTCTTAAATTCGGCGTTCACGCAATCGCCGCGATCAGTGAAGGCGATCAAACGATGCCCGATATGCAGCCGCTCGCTCGGAAAAGCGTTAATCAGCATCGACAGCACATCGGCGCGATGAGTCTGATAGTGCGGAAATCCAAACGCCTTGATGGCTGCATCGCCGAGCGGCGTCTTTAGCAGCGTGCGACCGTCATCCCAGCGCCTTTGATGATGTGCACCTGGACGCACGCCAAGGCCCGCCAATTTGTCGGCAAGGCCCAATCCTTGCAGAACCCGCGACGCATTTGGGCTAATCTGAATTCCCGCACCAACTTCGCGCAAGGTGTGGGCTTGTTCGTATACTTGCACGTCGAAACCGGCGCGAAACAGTGAGAGGGCAGCCCCAAGGCCGCCGATACCACCACCAATAACTGCCACTTGTGTATGCATCGACCGGGCCAAGGGCCGGATCTGGCTCACCGGAAATAGATTAATACCATTTCAGTATCATGTCCGCTTTTGGCCCAAAGCGGACATGTGCAGACATTTCATGAAACCGCTTAGTTACTACCAATCGTTCTCATCGTAGACGCGCTTTTCCGCCCGCAATCGAAACTGCCCAACATGAAGCAGGCACTGACCGTACTTATCGGTCCCACGTTTGATGTTCAGATTCTCACAAAGCCATGCATTTTCGGCACTAATTTCCTGCGCCCGCACTCTCGCAAATTGAGCCTGAATCTCAGGAATCTTTGGAATGACGAAAATCGTCAAATAGATCACAAATGCGAAGAGGATCGCCGCCAAAGCGATCTCCACGTTGTGGTGGATGCGCCTAGTTATTTCCCAAAATTTCGGTGACATCGCCTGGCCCCCCAAGTTGGCGACTAGTGTAGATGTACCACTTTTTTTCAACGTGATGAGGGTCACAGAAGAGAGCATTTTCGCAATGCAACAAACCAAAAAATGAATTCAATTGCCCGGTCGGTGTTATAGACTTTGGGCTTCGTCACCGTGCCGAATTGCCACCTGCATGGTGGCTATGAAGGGGGAAACCATGGCAGCTCGCACAGACACAAAGCTATATTTTCCAGGACTTGGCGGCATTTACGATGGGTTGGCGGATTGGGGCTACCCGTTGCTTCGTATCACTGCCGGTCTGATGCTGCTGCCGCACGTCTGGCCAAAATTCATGACCGCTGGCGCGGCAGGTGTCGCTACCGGCCTTGCACGCCGCGGGATCGAACCGGCTCTGGCTTTCGCTTACCTGATCATGTTCGTGGAGCTGGTAGGCGGAATCTGCATCGCGATCGGATTTTTGACACGGCCTTTCGCTCTGCTCTGCTTGATCGAAATGATTGTAATCGCCATCAAGGCGCATTTGCCAAACGGTTGGTTTTTCAGCGTACAGGGAGGCGGTGGCGAGTTTCCAGTGATGTGGGCCATTCTGTTCCTGATCATCCTAATACGTGGCGGTGGGCCTTACTCGGTTGACCGCGCCCTCGGCAAGGAATTCTGAGGGTACGCACTGCATTGGCGAGCGGCTCCTTAACGCGTTACAGGAGCGGCTCGCCATCTTCTATACATTGCAACACTACAGAGAGTGTCCGCTTTTGGCCCTTAGCAGACATCGGCTTTTGCACCGCACATGTCTGCTTTCGGGAGTAAAGCGGACATGCGTTGCCCTAACGTTCGGACAAGTGTCGTTCCTGTCCTAGGTGCGGCTTCGCGGTTTGTTCATCGCGCGGGCGGCTGACTTCACTTGCCATATCGGCAATGGACTAAGGTCCAACGTTCCCACTTATGCAAACAACGCTAAGGTCCCGGCGATGAGCGGGGTCGCGCACAGTGTTGGCCTGTACAATTCAGCCTATCGCCTAGCTTGGCAGAAAATTTCAGAAGATCAGAAGCGCGAGCAGTCGGATATGGCTCAGCGCCTTCATGATTCCATCGCGCGCCAGATCAAAGAGGGAGCAAGCGTAGACGTTCTCATTGCCTCCGATGCACTCAAAGAGTTGACGATCCTGAGCGACTCATCGAATCGAGGGGGCATGACACGCAAAAAATCCATCCCGGGTCGATATAGTGCCGCAGCAACGCCGGTTGCTGTCGTTGTGACATCGATATTGATGGTTGGCGTTTTCCTAAACTGGCCTTGGGTGAGCCCGGTTTCCGCTTGGGTTTTTGGGCTGGCCACAATTACCAGTCTGCTCCTTGGGGGCCTGATTGTGTTTCTGTGGATCGTGGCAACGGTGCGTTT
>Ga0068862_100001450_pt1 | contig 21846 bp, 19 predicted proteins | sample KBSSwiS52_FD_66598 | JGI IMG/M metagenome (GOLD analysis project Ga0068862, IMG submission 66598) | Switchgrass rhizosphere microbial communities from Kellogg Biological Station, Michigan, USA - KBS Switchgrass S5-2 | ecosystem: Host-associated > Plants > Roots > Rhizosphere > Soil ... | reverse complement strand
TTATAATAAAAATAACATAGTTAATGAATTGGAAGATGCCTCAACTCAGCGGGTGTTCATTGCTGATGTCCCTTACAATGAAAAGAATAATTCCAGCGGCATAGTTTCAAATTTTGCTCAGGCAAGGGTCGTATTGACAAAAATGCATATCCGAAACCAGGCCCTTCGCTTTGGGGCAGAACATTTTTACAGTGATGATGATTACAGGTATAATGACACATTAACTAATCTGAGGGATAATCTCACAGCAATGTTTGTTGAGGGAGACCTGTATGTTGCTAAAAATGTTGCCGCGAAAATTGGTGTACGTGCTGAATATTCTTCATTGCTTGACCATGTTAATATTGCGCCCCGAATCAGCTTTGCCTACAGGCTTAATAGTGGCGGACAATTTAACCTGGCTTATGGAATTTTTTATCAGAAACCCGAAATTGAGTTCCTGGCTAAAAGCAACAATATTACATTCACACAGGCCACACATTATATTATCAACTATCAGAAAAAGGCAAATAACCGTTTATTCAGGATTGAGGCCTATTATAAAAAATACAAGGATCTTGTAACTAAAGAACCTGCTGTAAGTAATGATGGCGCCGGTTATGCGAGAGGCGTGGAGTTGTTTTTCAGGGATAAAAAAACAATCAAAAACTTTGATTACTGGATCACTTACACCTATCTCGATACAAAGAGGAAGTACCTGGATTATCCCTATGAGTTGCAACCTGATTATGCAACACCCCACACCGCTTCTATTGCAGTTAAAAGGTTTTTTCCCAACATTAATTTCAGCGCAAATATGTTATATGTGTTGGCAACAGGCCGTCCTTATTATAACATTCAACCTGGTGTAAACGGTAAATCTGAGATTTTGAACCAGGGCACTACTAACATGTATAATCAAATGAATTTGAGTTTCGCATACCTCTTCACCATGTTTAAAAACTGGAAGAATAAAGACTTTTCGGGTATCGGTTTTGGAATGAACAACGTATTTGGGACCCGGCAAATTTTCGGCTACAATTATAGTTACAATGGTTTATACAAAATGCCTGTTACTCAACCGGCCTCACGGAGTTATTATATCGGTTTGTTCATGTCGTTTGGTATTGACCGCAGGGATGATTTTATCAATGAAAAATTGTGAGCAGTAAATGATAAGTGGACGTGAAACAAATTATTAAAATAATAAAAAGTAAAAACATAAAAATGAAAAAGACAATTTTGATTATCGCAGCAACAATTATTACATATGCGGGTACCGCCCAGGATGTATACACACAGCAAATGCAAACACAGGTTGCAAAGCTGGATAATGCAGGCAAGTTAAAGGACTACCAGCAACTGGCAAATGATTTTCTTCGCATTGCAAATGCCCAGAAAACCCAATGGCTGCCCTATTATTATGCAGCGTTCTGCAATGCTAAAATAGGCTGGTTGCAACAGGATGATCCTGATAACATCGAACCTTTTGCAAATAAAGCTGAAGAACAAATCAGGAAAGCTGAATCGTTGCTGGACACTGCCAAACAGAAAAATGAATTATCCGAAGTGTATTGTGTACTTAGCATGACCAATAGAGCAAGAGTATTTATCAACCCGCAAACATATGGCCCTCAATATGGTCCTTCTGCAAGCCAATATATGAGGCGGGCAGAAAAAATAAATCCTGATAATCCAAGAGCGTTGTACCTGGATGGATGGGAAAAATTCTCAACACCTAAAATGTGGGGCGGTGACAAAACAAAAGCAAAGGAATTACTGGAAACTGCAAAACTAAAGCTCGCGGGTAATTCAGTTGCAGGCATTGATCCACATTGGGGACGAAAGGAAGTGGAAGACATTCTTAACCAGCTTAAGTAAAATAAATGCTTTCTAAATTTTGGAAAGCTGTTGTTTCATCATTTAATAAATAGTATTGTTCTATTGTAGGCGTCGTTCAGCTGGCTTGAAATTATTTAGATAGCAAAAGCTTTTAAAACCTCAATCAATTCTATAACAATTAAAATTTAAAATTATGTTTTTCGGTTTCATTCTAATACGAATATTATTTGCAGCATGCATGGTATTTATCTTAGGTTATGTATTTGGCAATTTTTCCAAAAAACCTGTCCTGGCGAGGATTACCAAAGTAGCCGCGATCTTTGCTATTGTATTATTTATTTCTGTGAATATTTTATCTTTTCGTTCTTCGCACTGGCATCACAACTACAGGCATAACTGGAGCAATTATCAAAAAGATTCAACTATAGATAAATAATCAGGTCAATAGATGACTGGTACCGGGCTTGGTTAAAAATAAAAACTATAGTAACCACTTATAGATTTATTTTTCAGAAACTATGTCCCGGGGAATACTTTCCAGGTAAGGTGTTGTGTTCAATACCTGTTAAAAGGGCAACACAAAAAAAGACCTCTTTTCTATCAGTAAATTGTTGCCCCTGGTTATTCAAGTTTCCGTTTCACAGAATGGGACATCCATGTTAATTCTATTCCCCCGCGGGTTTGAGAAGAGGGGCGATTGGTAAAATAAAATCCTTTTAAAATTTTTGGAGATTCATGTTCATGAAGGTGAAGCATAGTGTATCCATGAAAAACCTCCCTCTGGTGAATATCCCTCATTGAAGTTTTGAGTTCACCCTGCCACAGATAACACAACGTAAATTTATCTTCATGTTCCGAAGCCGCAATTTCAGAAAGAATACTGGCGGAATGCCCGATAGAGGTAAATGTAAGAACAACCAATGTTGTCAGGGTTTGTTTTACCTCAATCACAAACTTTTGTGCTTCACTACCATCCGCATTTTCCAGCGTTCCTTCCCATCTTCCCCTTATATCAGGTGGAATGTTTAATGGGCTTCGCATGGATTGAAATAATTTCGTATGCCATAAATATTTATCTATCCAGATCCATAAAAGGCTTGTTGGCGCGATGATGTAAGCATACTCAAGTAACATTGTACCAACAGTTTGCATTCTTGTGATATGAAATAGAAGTAATATCATTGAAAAGATGAAAAGACTAAAGATGCCGACCCCCGCTACAATCATCTTAATATTAAGCTTATACGGTTTCATTTTTTGAGAATAGTTTTGCCCTTTAAATATATAAAGATTTTATCTGATTTTAAATCATTGATTCGACCACCTTAAGATGTATTAGTTTTTGTTCTTCCCGTAATTTTTTGCTGGTAGCCGTAAAATACCGGTGTTCTTTTAAAAAATTTACCTGGATAACGTCCCACTCTTTTTTTGTATTTACAAATCCTTTTATTTTCAATTCCAAAAATAAGGTATCACTTATTGCAAAGAAATCTGCCGTTCCTAAATAATCCAAATCAGCATCACAGATTATTTCTTCCATCTTATTATAAGGGGTTTGCGGAATTTTTGTGGCCATGATCAGTCCACATATAAGCTCAAGCTGTTTTTGGTTAATACCGAAACGGGGTAATTCATTTTTTACAAGATTGCAGGATTCTTCCTCATGTCCTGTATAAGTGACCAAAAAACCGCTGTCATGATACAGACATGCAACTTTTAAAAGAAACATATCTTCTTCATTCTCGATATTTTCGTTCCGCGCAATCCTTTCAGCCTGTTCTAAAACATACAACGTATGGTGAACGGTGTGATAGGTGAGGTCCTTTGACAACCCATTCCGCAATTTTGAAAGAATATGGGAATGAATAGTTTTGTATGTTTCCTTTAAAGGCATTGCTGGTAAAAGTTCAGGTGACACTAAATATTTCTTTATAACTGTTGGTGTAATCATTAAAATCATTTGACCTGCCAGCAAATGATTAGAGTTTTAGCACCTTTCTTTCATCAATGTTTGTCAATAAATCGCAGGCGTACGTCGCATAAAAATTATTATAGTAAGCCGCCAGTATTGGCGCCTGGTACATTATTTTTTTAGCCCATTACTTCATACATCACAATAGCCTCTTTTTTATTTTTTAGACTGGCTTCCCCTACTTTTTGACATTGAAAAAATTCTTTTACTTTTTTATAAGATGCCTCATCAATTAAAATCTGTCCTTCCCTGGCCACAGATTGTAAGCGTTGTGCTATATTTACCACATCGCCAATAACGGTATAATCAAGACGGCGAAGATTCGCCGAACCGATATTTCCGCTGATCATTTCACCACTATTTATCCCGATAGAAACTTTGGGGGTAAAGGCGGCATGATCATGTTCATTGGGAAATTTTTCTATCTGCGTCCTGACGGCCAGGCTTGCTTCAATGGCCCTGTCTAAATGATAATCGCCGCGGAAAACAGCCATTACTGCATCACCTATAAATTTATCAATATAGCCACCCTGGGCTATTATTTCTTTTACGATCGCATCGAAATACTTGTTCAGCAACTTTACCACTGTATCTGCAGGTTCCGTTTCACTAATAGTTGTAAAGTAGCAAATGTCAATAAATACCACGGTTGCCTCCACCGCTTCATTCACCATCAATGATGTTTCATATTCACGGCGATTCATAAAATTGAGGACAGTTTCATCGACATACATGCGCAGGATATTGTTTTCTTTGATGGCCTGCAGGGTCTTGCGTAACTGTGCAACATGCTCAATAGTTTTTATCATTGTCATCTCCAGGTCTTCAAAATTTACCGGCTTACACAAAAAATCAAAAGCCCCCCGGTTCATAGCTGTGCGGATATTTTCCATATCCCCATAAGCTGACACAATAACTGCTTTTATCAAGGGGCTCACTTCTTTTAATTTACTCAGCAAAGTAAGCCCGTCCATTCCCGGCATATTTATATCACAGAGCATAACATCAACATCCGGATATTGCTGCAATTTTTCGAGTGCGTCATTTCCATTCACAGCAAAAATAAATTCATACTGGTGTTCCCGTATCTGTTTCCTGAATTTTTGCTTGATGAGCACTTCCAGGTCAACCTCATCATCAACCACTAAAATCTTTGTCATTAAATTTTATTTTTAGTTTTTCTTTCAATACGTTAAAGTCAAGTGGTTTTGTAAGAAAATCATCCGCTCCCAAATGAATAGCTTCATTATAATTATCAGCATCACCATATGCAGTGATCATCATCACCATTGGCGGAGGCTTAGTGTATTTTTGTTTTATATGCCCGAGTAAATCGAGGCCGCTCATACCCGGCATATTAATATCTGAAAGTATGAGCACAACTTCATGTACGTGCTGGTTCAGATAAGTCAGTGCTTCCTCGCCCGAAAAGGCAAAAATAAATACCATTTCATGAGTTCGGATTTCTTTCCGGAACCTTTGCTCAAATAATGTTTGCATATCCTTTTCATCGTCAACCACTAAAATTTTCATATCATTAATTTTTATGAACCTAATTATAAGGCAAAAGAATGATAAACTCTGCAAATTCCCCTTCTTTTGTTTCCACTTTTATTTCCCCGGCATGGGCTTTAATAATATCATAGCTTATGCTCAGGCCCAGTCCTGTTCCCTGCCCTGGTGGCTTGGTAGTGAAAAAAGGCTGATATATTTTGCCTAATACTTTATGTTGAATACCCATTCCATTATCCTTTATCCGGATCTCTATTTTATCATAGATTTTTTTTGTACTTACTGATACCGTTGGTTCGTAACCCTTTTCGTGATGCTTTTTCTTTTGATTAACAGAATAAAATGCATTCGTAAGCAGGTTCAGGAGAACCCTTCCCATATCCTGAGGTACAATATTTATTTTTTGAATAGTCTTATCAAAATCAGTTTGTATTACCGCGTTAAACGTTTTGTCCTTAGCCCGGAGGCCATGATAACTTAACCTGGTGTACTCATTAGCCAATACATTGATATCTGTGAGCTCTTTTACCCCGCTTGTGCTGCGGCTATGTTGCAGCATCCCCTTTACAATAGCATCAGCCCGCTTGCCATGCTGGATAATTTTCTCCTCATTTTTTTTTAGATCCCTGATAATAGAAATAACTCCCTCTTTATTACCGGCATTCAATTCATGCTCAATTTCATCAATTAACTCTTTATTGACTTCTGAAAAATTATTAACGAAGTTTAAAGGATTTTGAATTTCATGAGCAATACCTGCAGTTAGTTCACCGAGCGAGGCCATTTTTTCAGATTGGATAAGTTGGGTCTGGGTTGACTTTAATTCACCCAAAGTGTTATTTAAAGTCTGGTTAGCCGAAGACAGTGAAACATTAGTCTCATGAAGTTCTTTTCTTGCCAGCGAAAGGTCATCTACCATTGTGTTGAATGCATTTGCAAGCTCACCAATCTCATCACCGCTCCGGTTATTTACTCTTTGTGTAAGATCTCCGTTTCCTACACGTTTTGCCGCATCACGCAAAGCCAATATGGGAATAGAAATTTTTTTTGCCAGTAACAAGCCCAGTAAGATACCTATGAACAATACGATGCCACTCACTATTAATGAAGCAAATCTTATTTTCCTTTGGCTTTCATTTATTTCTTTTGTGGTAAAAGCGAGTAATATAACACCTGAAATAACCGGCGTGTTAAAGGCGCCACGCTTCACTATTATTGAATTATTTGATTGAACATCCGGTTCAGGATGCTCATTTTCCGGAAAGGTTTTAAAAATCATTTTTTTGACCTGGAAATTTCTATGGTCATTACTCCAAACAGTATCATACTGCACCATACTCACAAATTGAAGGCGGGGGTCATCTTTTACCAATTTTATAGTCGACCCCAGGTTATTATAATTTTGATCGGTAATAGCGATATTTACAGCTAAAGCAACGGAATTAGCAAGGTTTTGTACTTCAGTGTTGTAATTTTTAATTAAGAGTTTACGTTGTTGAGCCGGGAAATAAAAAAGTGTAAAAAATGTAAACAGCAAAACAATGGAAAATACTGTTAGCCAAATCCTTGTTTTAAGATTTATAACCATGTTATAGCCGTTAATTTAAATTGATGAGAATACGCAGCTTACCATGTAAAACAGGAACAGTGTATGATTGCCTTTATCAAAATGTTTTTTGTCCATCTATCATAATGGCTTTTATTTCATGGTCAGTTATTGGTTTATCCAATATGCCGATTGCACCGGGATTTTGGGCCACAAAATTTTCAAGATCACTTGTAGAATTAAAAAAATAAGGAGGCTGTGCTTTTCCCTGAAAGACCAATGCCAGCCAAAATTTGTTCAATTCATCCCCGCTCATTTCATATATCCTGGCAGAGGTGGTTTTTCCTACTGATGTATTTGTTTTCATGAGAGCGATGATAATTCTATTACCGTTTTTCCATCTCTGCTTTTCTCCCATTAGTACAGCTCTTAATTCAGATAATTTCATAGCCGCCGGTGCTCCTGATTGATTGCCCACAGCAATTAATGTTGATTCCTGGGATTTAGCAAATAAGCTCATTGAGAATAACAAAATAATCAACAAACCTCTGCTACCAGGTGAACTTCTCAAAATTTTATATAATGATCCTTTTTTCATTTAAAACCCAATTGCAAATTGTCCTGTCACTTTATTAATATTATCAGAAAATTCAGAATGCTGATATTGATATTCTAATTTTACAACCGCCAAATAATTTATTTCATACCTTATTCCTGCCACTATAGAAGTCGTGTTGTTTTTGTCATAATAAATCTCACCCCGCTGATAGTTAATGTTATCAAATCTTAGATATGGAATTATTTTATCTGTTACCTTGTAACCGGTGTAGATATAAGAGGCAAATGTTGTTTTTGAACCCGTGGTATCAGTATGGTTGATACCTGCAGTGCTTTCAGCAAGTATTTCAAGTTTTTTTCCGAACCGGGAGACGGAAGCGGAAAATAGATGTTGGTTCACTTTCCAGTTTATGATTTTATTATGAACACTGGCGCCTTTGGCAATGACATCATAATACCAGGAAACTCCTAAACGCAACCTGTCAGCTGGCTTAATATGGATCGCAACAGTTACTGATTTATTTTTATCGTTATCTAAAATCTCAGTCGATCCCAATCCGTTACCAACAAATAAATCATATCCAAATCTTAGCTTGCCCAAATCAAAGCCTTGTACACCAATACCAACAGTATGCAGCGGAATAATATTCGCCGCAAATAATAATGGTCTGTCTATGGTGGGATAAAAAACCCTTCCATGATGATAACTGTCATTCCAATAATTCAAAGGAGTATGCACTTTTCCCAGGATCAGGTTATGATTGCCCTGAATGTTATACTTGATTATTACCCTTTCTATACTTACAGAGAATTCTGTGGGAGTTGAAGGTGTATATTTAAAAACACTTTCGCCGAGGAGGGAAACACGGTCATTGATAACAGAAGTTATAAAAAGATCCTGTTCATCGAAGCCAAAAGATACTTTATTTTTATCATAAGTTGTCAGTACACCAATGAATCCTTTGATTTGGGTGTCCTGTGCGCACGATTCGTGAGATAAGAATACAAAACAGGATATGCATATCAGGAAAGAAATTCCTTTCATTTGACTAACAAAATTGATAAATGACAATATGTATAATATTTGTAAATAAAACTACTATATAAAAATGAAAAATTAAAGCTTTTTATCCTGCGCTATAGTAACTATAAAAACCAGATATGAAAACACGACATTGCAAAATGGCAAATTATCTTTCTCAGCCGGATTCCTGTGAGGCGTTTAGCCAGTGTGTTTATTATGGGTCAATTGGCAGGTGAATAATAAATTCAGCAACCTCCCCTTCTTTGGTTTCTACTTTGAATTCTCCACCATGTGCTTTAATAATATCGTAACTCAATGACAAACCCAGTCCTGTTCCCTGTCCTGTAGGTTTAGTTGTAAAGAATGGTTGAAATATTTTATCCATCACCTGTTGTGGAATGCCCGTTCCATTATCTTTAACCCTGATTTCCACCGTAAAGCTGTGCTTTATTGTACTTACCGAAACAGATGGTTCGAAGTCTTCCGGTTGCTGTTTCTTTTTTTCTGTTACGGCATAGAAAGCATTGGTGAATAAATTCAGTAATACCCGGCCTATGTCTTGCGGAATGATATTTATTTTCTCAATACTTGCGTCAAAATCTGTTTGCATGCTGGCATTAAATGTTTTGTCTTTTGCACGCAGGCCATGGTAACTTAATCTTAAATATTCATCAGCCAAAGCATTGATATCGGTTGGTTCTTTTTGCCCTGTGCTGTTTCTTGAGTGTTGCAGCATTCCTTTTACAATGGAATCGGCCCGTTTGCCATGGTGGGTAATTTTTTCCTGGTTTTCTTTAATGTATCCCGCAATGGAAGCCGCCTCTTTGCTATTGCCGGCCGTCAATTCATTCTTCATTTCATCAATCAGTTCGGCATTTACTTCTGAAAAATTATTTACAAAGTTGAGCGGATTTTGAATTTCGTGTGCAATGCCCGCGGTAAGTTCTCCGAGCAAGGCCATCTTTTCTGACTGAATAAGCTGGATCTGCGTAGATTTCAATTCGTCAACGGTTTGTTCCAAGGTTGCCTTCTGCATTTCAAGAGCCTTGAATAAAAGTTCAAGTGACGCTTGATAGTTTCCAAAACTGCGTTGGATAATTCCTAAATATTCATAAACATCTGATTGGCCACATTGGTCGTTCAGGAGCTCAAATAATTTTAACGCTTCTTCAAGGTGCCTGTTTGCCTCGGCATGATTTGAAAGGCGCAGATGGCTAAACCCCAGGGTGCGAAGCCCTTCAGCTATGCCTTTTGTATAGCCTATTTTTTTGGCGAGCCCGATAGCTTCTTCGCTTAGCAACAACGCTTTGTTAGAATCACTTACACGTATTTCCCATGCCTGCCTGTTTAAATCGTCCGTTTTATCCTTTATAATCTGCATATTACGATCCATATATTTCTATAATCATTATTGGCAACAGGATATTCAAACCATATAAAACTCCCACTGAATGCGGTCAGGATCTTTAAAAGCGACGTATAGTTTCTGTAATGTTTCATCCAGCTTTACACCTGTATTTTCAACTCCTGCATCGGTTAAATCTTTGGCAACGCGATGAAGCTCCGTTTCTGATTCACAGGCCAGTGCTATATGGTCAAGCCCAATGTTAAATGGAGTAAAAACGTCCTTGCCAGCTTCGGCGTTTGCCTTTTTAAAAACAATAATTACTGATCCGGCCAGAAGGCCAATAATTTCAGGGCTGTCGAGTGCAAGCGTGAAACCAAGAATATCCCGGTAAAATTTTTTAGTGACGCTCATATCGGTGCAGCGGAGCCCGATATGGTGGATGCCGGTTGTCTTTGGATTGATTGACATGCTACCTGATTTTAGAAAATAATTTGTAAAAAATGACGCAGGAAGTTAACAAAACCATTTATAAAAAAGAAATAAATGAATTTTAATGCTTGTAAGCAGGCGGGTTCATGCATGGTACATTTTATTTTTTACATAACATTTTATATGCGACAAATCGCATGGCGGATAAGGGTTTAAAACCGACGATTTATTTGATCATTTCCACTAACAGGCGCTGGTTAAAACATTTAATTCAGCTTTCCGGCAATGAGATTACAAATTTTGCAAACTCTCCCTCTTTCGTTTCTACATTTATATCACCCCCATGTGCCTTAATAATATCATAACTCAATGATAGCCCCAATCCTGTTCCCTGGCCGGTTGGCTTCGTAGAAAAAAAAGGCTGGTAAATTTTATCCAATACTATTTGTGGGATGCCTACCCCATTATCTGCAACCGTGATTTCTACCAGGTCACCACGCCTTTTTGTAGTCACAGTAACAGTTGGTTCGAAGCCTTCGGGTTGTTCTTTCTTTTTTTCTGTTACTGCATAGAAAGCATTGGTGAATAAATTCAGTAGCGCTCTTCCAATGTCCTGCGGAATGATATTTATTTTCCCGACATTTTCATCAAAATAGGTTTCCATGTTGGCATTAAATGTCTTGTCTTTCGCACGCAGGCCATGGTAACTTAATCTTAAATATTCATCAGCCAGGGCATTGACATCTGTTGGTTCTTTTTGCCCTGTACTTTTTCTTGAATGTTGCAACATTCCTTTTACAATGGCATCGGCCCGTTTGCCGTGGTGGGTAATTTTTTCCTGGTTGTCTTTAATGTATCCGGCAATAGTAGCCGCCTCTTTATTATTGCCCGCAATCAATTCATTTTTCATTTCATCAATTAATTCGGCATTCACTTCCGAAAAATTGTTTACAAAGTTGAGCGGGTTTTGAATTTCATGGGCAATGCCTGCGGTAAGCTCTCCCAGTGATGCCATCTTCTCCGAATGTATAAGCTGGGTTTGTGCGCTTTTGAGCTCCGTAAGGGCCTGTTGTAATTCATTTTTTTGATTCGTGAGTTCGACGGTCCGCTCAGCCACTAATATCTCTAATTCAGCTTTCTGAGCTGCCATAAATTTACTGCGTTCTTCTTCTTCCTGAGTTTTTTTTCGTTCTTTTTCTAATGCTTTCTGTTGCTTCCTTGATCTTATCAGCATGGCAACCATCCAGGTTATCCCAACAGCACCTGCAATATCAAAATAGCTTTTAATTTTCAGGTACAGGTTATTATCTGTTACTTTAACTATATCGCTGACTATTGAAAGAGCTATGAGGGGAAGGAATGCAATCATTACCGGACGTGCAGCCGTAAACTCAGGCACTTTAAAAACTACTCCAATAATGGCAAGAAGGACTAAATGCCATATCCATATTGTTACCGGCTCGATTCGTAAAATTAACTGGATTATGAATAGTGCCACTACAGCATATAGTGAGATGGTAAGCATTCTATTCCATTCAGCAATTGGGGAAAAAGTTTTTAATATTTTCCGCATATGCCTTATAAGAAGGAAAACAAGAATAGGTTCCAGGGACATAAATACGATTGAATGATAATTTAAATTAAATAATTAAGACAAATACTTAATGAAATTAATTTAGGTGCATTTCAAATTGTTGTATAGCCGGGCAGATTGTGGGCGGTGGAGGCACCACCCACGGTGGGCTGCCCGGTGGTATCTCCACCAACCGGCGCCAATTTGAAATGCACCCATTAATTTGGTAATTCGATAATAAACTCTGCAAACTCGCCTTCTTTTGTCTCTGCCTTTATTGTTCCGCCGTGTTCTTTGGTGATAACATCATAGCTCAGCGACAACCCAAGTCCCGTTCCCTGTCCTGTTGGCTTGGTGGTGAAGAAGGGCTGATATATTTTATCTAATATTTTTTGCGGAATGCCGTTACCATTGTCTTTTACCCTGATTTCTATCCGATAGCTATCGGATTTGTCATTTATCTTTTTTGTGCTTACTGAAACCATTGGTTCATATGTATCATTACCTTCTTTCTTTTTTTCATTTACCGAATAAAATGCATTGGTAAATAAATTCAGCAATACCCTCCCAATGTCCTGGGGAACGATATTTATTTTTCCTATACTTTCATCAAAGTCGGTTTTCATGGTGACATTGATTGTGCTGTCTTTCGCTCTGAGACCATGATAGGTCAGGCGCAAATATTCGTTTGCCAAAGCATTGATATTTGTGGGCTCTTTTTGTCCTGCACTGCTGTGGGAATGTAGCAGCATGCCTTTTACAATGGCATCGGCCCGCTTGCCATGGTATATGATCTTTTCAAGATTTCGTTTTATGTCTGTTGCAATATTCTTGACTTCTTTATTATTGTTCTTATCTAATTCATCATCCATTTCATCGATTAATTCCGCGCTTACTTCAGAAAAATTATTGATGAAGTTTAATGGATTACGCATCTCGTGTGCAATACCTGCGGTGAGTTCGCCGAGTGAAGCCATTTTTTCTGATTGAATCAGCTGGGTTTGGGCGGCTTTTAAATTCAGAAGCGTTTCGTTTAGCTCTTTGTTGGTTTGTTTTAGTTCCAGTGTACGATCTTCCACTTTTTTTTCCAACAGCAGGTTTTGCTCTGTGATCAGCTTTCGGTTATCTTCCAGTGAAAGCAATACTTCTGATTGGGCTTTTTCCTTTTCTTTTTTATATACATTTATCCTGTTTGCGAGCGCCAGTGAAAGTAATAAAGTTTCTATGGCCGACCCGATTGTAAGACCATTAACGGTAAAATTGTTGGAGGGTATGATATTTAAATCTGCGAGTAAGAAAATAATTACGCAAATCAGCAGGAACGTCCATGCAACTAAATAATAGAGCGCAGGTTTATAACCTTTTCTGTACACTATGATCCCGGCTGTTAAAAGCATAATAGTAGCCACAATTGTTAAAGCCTCACTTACCATCAATCCTATAAATCGTTCCTGGGTTAAAACAATAGCAATTGAAATAAAATAGCTAAAAATAATTCCATAGAATATGAACCGGAGCGTCTTAGAATACCTGGAAATGTGCAAAAAAGCCATAGCAAAAAGAATAGCAAAAATACCCGTAAGGCATCCTATGACAGTTATATAATGATTCAGCACGGGATAGGCCGGCCACAAAAATTCAAATGCGAGACCTTTGTCAGTCACATTTGTCAGGGTCATGAAAGCAACGTACAAAATATAAAATATATAGGAACGATCTCTTATGCTGAAATAAATAAAGAGATTATAAAGTATCATGATGATCATGATGCCGATGTAAATGCCGTAAAGAATGGCCTGGGGTTGTTCCTTCTCAATCAGCGATGCCTGCGTTGACAGGGTAAGTGGGAATTGTAAACCGTTTTGGGTTTGCACCCGCATGTAATAAACCTGGGTGCTGTCTTTTGGTATATCAAGGACAAAAAAACATTTGTTTAAAAAAATTTCCCGTTGATTAAAAGGTTTGTATGCAGATATGGATTTCTGGGTATAAGTATGATTATTCAATTTAAAAAGATCAAGATATTCTATTTGCGAATTGTCAACAGTAAGTACTAATTTTTGATCGGTATAATTTTTTATTGCGAAGCGGCACCATATAGGTAGAAGGGTAGAACCGTAGTTTGAGATTTTCTCCTTATTCACAATAAACTGGTCTTTAAGCGGCTCAGATATCACTTCTTTGAAAGAGAGTGACCGGGATGAATCTTTTAAAATAGCAATGTTTTGAATGATATTAATGCTCTCTTTTTCTCCCTTTAAAGGAATAACGGGCTGGGCCTGGCAAATGCATACCAGCACTACAAAAAATGTCCCCGAAACAAATATTTTATGGAACATAGCTATTGCCGGGTTTTACTTTTAAGCAGGGTTATTGGATTATACAAGCAAAATTTAATATACTTATAAAAAAGACAATTTTCAAATTAAATCTGATTTAGAATGTACCCCCGGCAATACAATTACGAATTCAGCGAACTCACCCTCCATTGTTTCCACTTTTATTTCACCTCCATGTGCTTTTACAATATCATAGCTTAACGATAAGCCGAGACCCGTTCCCTGCCCTGTTGGTTTGGTGGTAAAGAAAGGCTGAAAGATTTTATCTAATACTTTTTGTGGAATGCCAAAGCCGTTGTCTCTTGCCCGTATTTCTATGCCGCCATCCCCCTTAGCTGACGGGGAGCTAAGCTTCTTTGTACTTATTGAAACTGTTGGTTCGTATGATTCTCCTTGTTGTTTCTTTTTTTCACCTACGGCGTAAAATGCATTGTTGTATAAATTCAATAACACCCTTCCAATATCCTGTGGAATAATATTTATTTTTCCAATACTTTCATCAAAATTTGTTTGAATCGTGGCGTTAAATGTTTTGTCTTTAGCCATAAAACCATGGTAGGAGAGGCGCAGGTATTCATCCGCCAATGCATTTATATCCGTTGGCTCTTTATGCCCGGTACTGCTTTGGGAATGTTGAAGCATACCTTTCACTATCGCATCTGCACGCTTGCCATGATGATTTATTTTTTCTTCGTTTTCTTTTATATCATTTGAAATCGAAAATGCATTCTCAGCACTACCGGCTCTTAATTCATTTTGCAATTCATCAACCAATTCTTTGTTTACTTCAGAAAAATTATTTACAAAATTTAAGGGGTTTTGTATCTCATGCGCTATGCCTGCAGTTAGTTCACCCAACGAAGCCATCTTTTCGGATTGAATGAGTTGGGCCTGAGCAGATCTTAATTGAACAAGCGCAGTTTCTGCATTTCTTTTTTGTAAGTCAATCTCATTTTTTTGTTCCGTTAATAACACGTAGGCTTTTCTTCTATTCAGGTTATTCCTGTACAGAAAAATAATGGCTATCAAAAATATTCCTGCCAAAGAAATTATAGCTACCAGACGAATTTTATTACTATAATCTTTCTTTGCCTCACTGGCTTCAATGGCTCTTCGTTCCTCATTAAAAACCATATTACTGATTTCATTGGCTTTTTCACGACTATACAAACTATCTTTTGTAGCGGAGTTAATCTTATAAAAATTTATAGCCTCTTGTGGATTACTTCGTTCATATAAATTTGAAAGCAATGCACTCGCCTTTATGATCCCATTTAAATAAGGCATAGTTTGAGCAGTATCCAGGGCTTTTTTTGCAAAATAGATCGCTGAATCGGTTTGTTTTTTTATTTGAAAAACAGAAGCAATACCAATATTCGTTTGAACTTGGTCTTTTAGCGCCGGAATTTTAACTGGCTCCTTATAATAAATAAGCGCCGAGTCAATTTTATTAAGTTTTAAATAAATATTGCCCAGTAGCAATGGCGTTTGTGACCAGTAAAGCCCGAAGTCACGGTCTATTTTAAAGGCTTTCTGTGCATAATATAATGCGCTATCATAGAAGCCACCTAATAAAAAAATTGAAGCCACAGATGTATAGCGATACATAATATCATCGTTCTTTTTTATAACCCTACCCTTATATATAAAAGAGTCTGGTAACAGATTAATCCTCCTTTCTGCATCGCTCATATAGTTATAAGCAGATTTATAATCGCCCATTTCATAATATATATCGGAGAGTTCACTAGCTAAAAAGACACTTCCCAACTGATCCTTTTCTTTATCTAATATTCTTTTTCGTTCAAGCGTATGATAGATGGCACGGGCAAAATTTCCTAAAACAGTATAAATAGTTGCGAGCTGATAATTTGCATCAGCAATATCATTTACCCTATCAGCCTTAATTGACAGAGAAAGTATTTGCTGAGCATGCTTTAATGCGGAATCCGGGAAGTTATATGTTTCCAAGATGATCAGGTTATTTAGCCAAGCAATCTTCAATGTGTCATCCGCAGTAGTATTAATTAAATATTTCAGGCTATCACGATCTTCGATCCACCGATATTGTGATTGCCCTTTGCATGCAATAAAAACTAACATTAAAATGAGCAGTATCCTTTTCATGCAGCTCAGCTTTGGTTAGGTAATTGAATAATAAATTCACTTCCGTCACCTTCCTTCGTCTCCACTTTTATCTCTCCTCCATGTGCTTTTACAATATCATAGCTCAATGATAAACCCAACCCCGTTCCCTGCCCTGTTGGTTTTGTGGTGAAGAATGGCTGGTATATTTTATCCAAAACTTTTTGGGGAATGCCATTGCCATTATCTTTTACTGAAACCAAAATTTTATCGCCAATCTTTTTTGTGCTCACTAAGACAGTAGGTTCGTACGCGATTCCTCCGCCGGCCGGTGGGGGCTGGAGGTTTTTCTTTTTTTCTGATACTGCATAAAATGCATTAGTGATAAGGTTGAGAACAACCCTGCCAATATCCTGTGGAATAATATTTATTTTTCCGACACTTTCATCAAAGTCTGTTTGCATGGTGGCATTGAATGACTTGTCCTTTGCCCGCAAACCATGATACGCCAGCCGGAAGTATTCATCTGCCAAAGCATTAATATCAGTAGGTTCTTTTTCCACCGCGGTTGTTCTTGAATGCTGGAGCATGCCTTTTACTATAGCATCCGCCCGTTTACCATGGTGATATATTTTCTCAAGATTCTTTTTGATGCCATCGGCAATTATTTTTACTTCAACTGTGTTACCCTTGTTCATTTCCTCGTGCATCTCATCAATTAACTCTGTACTTAATTCTGAAAAGTTATTTACAAAATTCAGCGGGTTTTGAATTTCATGTGCAATACCTGCAGTGAGTTCTCCAAGAGAGGCCATTTTTTCTGATTGGATCAATTGTGCCTGGGTTAATTTAAGCTGAGACAAGGTACTTTGCAGTTCGGTTTTTTGGTGTTGAAGAAGCGCATTGGCTTTTTGTTTGTTACGATAAGCTACCCAGGCTCCAGCTGCGAGAATCAGTGTTAATGCTAACCCAACCAGTAAAATCAATTGTTTCAGCCTTGCTTCTGCATTTTTTTTGCCTTGTATCGCATCTGTAAGAGCTTGTTTTTTTGCAAATTCATAATTCATACTGAGTTCTGTTGCCTTGCGGATATTCTCTTTACTTCTTGTAGAATCAGTAATTTCTGCGGAAGCTTTAAAGTTTGCCAAGGCCTTACTATAGTTGCCTGTTTTCTCGTAGCATACCGCCAGGTCAGAGTAGGCCTCGGCTATAGATACATCAAACCTGTCAGCATCCTTTGATGCCTGGATGCTTTTTTCAAGAAACGGGATGGCTTCTTTATATTTTTCTTCCAGTTTCAATATTGCGCCCATATTGGAATATACCTGGAAAATATTAAAGGTCTGACCGGAAGAATCGGCTATGGCCATCGCGCTTGTATTTAAAGTTTCTGCCTCAACATACTTTTTATTTTTTGCAAGTGCCATAGCGGCTTTTGAAAGACTTGCGGCCTGTATCCCGGCATCACCCATTATTTTTGCGAGCCCTGCAGCCTGCATAGCATAGGTGTATGACTTGTCCCATTTATTTAAAGAAAAGTAAAGGGGAGCTAAATTAGAATAGCCATATAACTCAACATTTTTGATACCAACTTTTTTCGCTAAATCAATTCCTTTAAGTATAGCTTTCTCAGCCCTTCCCGTGTCACCTATGTTTTGATAAGTATTGCCCATGTTCATCATGGTATAAGCCTGCGCAGAAAGATCATTTCGCTCTTCGGCAATTTTGAGGGATTTTTGCTGGTAAATAAGTGCCTGGGGGAAATTAGATTGCATCTGGTAGCCAATTGCCAGGTTTCCATAACCTGCCCCCAATCTCTTTATATTTCCTAAGCGCTCGTCAATGCCTATGGCTTTTTCATAATAGATTATCGAGGTATCATATTTACCCTGCATACCATACATCATACCGTAACCGGCATATACCCTTGCAAACCGCGATGAATCATTCAATGAACCGCAAATAACGCCTGCATTTTTAAGGGCTTGTTCTGCTGAAGCATAATCTCCCTTCCTTGAAAAATTAGACGACATGCCGAGCAATGCATCGGCTTCTCCCTTTTTATAATTGATCTGCCTTGCTTCTTCAATAATTTTTCTTCCAAGTATCATTGAAGAGTCTATATTGACCTCGCCAAGCAATGTAATTTTTTGAGTAGCCAGGTTAATTCTTTCGGTATCTGTTTTTGCTTTGGAGATTAAGCGGTTAAGGCTGTCAATTGCCGGATTTTGGGCACGCGCATGAACATTGAAGAGAGAAAAAAGTAAGATTATGATACACCGTTTCATATTAAGAAATTATTCCTTAAAATAAGTATTTGCAGGAAGCTATAATTATTTTTTTTATTTTGATAACTGAAATATACGCTGCGAATTCTTTCATTTCACTTATAATCAGACATCACTGCTTAATAGCATAATAAATTCGATTTTTATCCGGTGTGCTCAAATGCCATCTTTCAAAGGCCAGGTCATATCATTCTAAGGTAATATTAATTTTTAAGTAAACTAGATGTGGGAATTAGCTGTTGTAAAGAAGGTAAATCAAATGAGCAGCTAATATCCCGTTATTCATTGTTGAATTTTTATATATTAATCGATGCAATCAAATAAGCAAACTCCATGAGTTTTAAACAGTGATAAGTCGCTACCCTTAAAGAAAATTCCTGCCAGTTACGTTACCATATTCTTTACTAAATTATATATGCGAAAATTGGGGCAATAACGCCTCAATAAAATGCCTGAGATTTCGAAACAAAAAAAGGGGCCGAATAAAAATCCGCCCCTGATTTAACCCATTATCGTATGAAAAACAGAGTTGACTGCGATTGCAGAGCTTTAATTCTTTTGTAATTAATTTTATCCACTTTTAATGAACAAATACCAGTTTATAGATCTTTCCTGTAGATCGTTGTGCCCCAATCTCAGTTGAAGTCACGGCATATACTTCACACCATCAGATCCTTGTCCAAATGCTTTCAAAAATTGCCCTAAATTGTTTGGAAAGACCGTTTTTTTGGTAGATGCTTTCATAATTAGGATTTTTGATTGCAAATTATTCTTAATATAAAAAATCGTAACCTGGTTTTAAAAGGTTGCTTTTTGATTAAAAAAATATCTGTTTTCGCGATTTTGATACCGCAAAGGCCATAATCATTTCTTCATCGGAGAACGCTCTTCATTTGCTGAAAAATGAGTAGGGGGTAACTTTTTATTAATAATAAAACTGTGGGCTTTTTAGTAAATAAAAGATGGCTTAATGGCCAAACATTCTGAAAAATATCGAATGAATAATAACTATCACAAAAGCTTGCATAAAGACACAACTTCTGCCTCTATTCAGTTAATTGAGTTGATCAATGATCCCAGCCTCATCGGAGAAGTAGGCCAATTGCTCAAAGAATACGGAAACTATATGTATGGAGAATTAGGATTGATTGCGGGGAAGGAGACTTTTTTTAAAGAGCTCAAAAATTTCCCGGGCCCGGGTTATCTTCCGCCATCCGGCACATTTGAGGTGGTTAAAGTGGGGGGCATAGTAGCGGGCTGTGTTGGAATCAAAAAGTTTGATGAAGAGAGTTGTGAAATGAAACGAATGTATATCCGTCCTGCCTACCGGGGAAAAGGAATAGGCAGGCTTCTTTGCGGCCATGTCATTGAGTGGTGCCTTAAATCAATGTACAGGCGCATATTGCTGGATACCAATGCTGAAATGAAGGAAGCTGTTTTGCTTTATCATAAATGCGGATTCAGGGAAATAGCGCCTTATTGCATCAATGAGAATGACCATCCTGTTTATATGGAGTATACATTATAAGAGGGGCCATTCTCCTGATTATTTCTCAACAATACTAAAGAAGGGGCTTCACAAAGACGCACTTATATAAAAGGTGACAGCTTTTCCAAACTGTCACCTTCAGGGGCTTTCACCAAAAACCACCATGAATCCTTCTAATTCACTAGTACATCTGTACTATATTATAAAAAAAGAAAGTTGGAGGTCCTTCGACACCTGCTTTAGCCATCCTGTCTTTTAAGTCTTTTGATTTTATAAAGTCATCCGCTTTTTTCTTATCTGTAACGGCAAAAACTATGTTTACCATATGGTTATCACCATCACTATACCCAAGGCCCCTGTCTATAAGGCCGGCATCCATTCTTGCCTGCTTGTGATCATCAAATTCTTTTTTCCACGCATCAAAGTCTTTTACTTTATGGGTTACCATGAGACGGGCACTTTGTTCAATTTTTGAATTGTCATCCATTACTACATCAATATATTTAAAGGAAGGCTTTCCTATTACCCCTGCTTTGTGCATGCGGTCCTTCATACCCTGTGAGCCGGTTAATTCCTTTGCTTTATTTACATCGTCCATCTTTAAAAATACCAATACCATATTGGAATCAGTCAATCCCCTGCCAATCGCGTAGTTGGATAAACCATAAGAACGGCGCATGGAATCATTTGATTCATACGCCGGTTTCCATTTTGCAAAATTAGCCACCTTCTCCTGTATGACTAGTACATTACCCGGCTTTGCCGCAGGAGGTTCCGGGGGTTTTACTGCGGCTGTATCAGTTGTGCTCGAAGTTGTATCAGCTGCAGTTTCATTCGCTGTTTTGTCTCCTCCCGATCCACAGGACCAAAGAAAGAGTGTCATACTTACGGCAACGGCGGTAGTTGCCAAAAATCTGGATTGCTTCATTTTTTAAAAGTTTACATTTTAGTAATAGAAAATTCAGTGTGGAGCAGAGGAAGAATAGTGCGAAGTTCGGGTTTTGGTTTTAAATATAAAATTAATAAAGGAGTAATACGAGGAAAATTAATAAAGATTTTAAAGGGGCTGTTCAATTTAGCGCTTGTTGATCGTTTAACCAGTAACCTTTTTGTTACCTCTTGTTTCATGTTAAGGTGTCGTTTATTTTTAGGGCATAAAATTATTAAAATAAAAAATGGAATTTTATTTAGCGCAAATTAATATAGCAAAAATGGTTGCTCCGATTGACAGCCCTGTTATGGCTGATTTCGTTGCAAATTTAGACTCCATTAATGCACTTGCTGAAACCAGCGAAGGCTTTGTCTGGAGACTTAAGGATGAAAGTAACAATGCAACAGCTATCAAAATTTTTGATGATGATTTTTTAATCGTAAATATGTCAGTCTGGAAAAATACGGAAGCATTGTTTCAATTTGTTTATAAGTCAAATCACATTGAAATTTTTAAGAGACGCAAAGAATGGTTTGAAAAAATGGATGAAATGCATATGGCACAATGGTATGTGCAGCCGGGGTATTTGCCAACAGTTGCTGATGCAGTCGAAAGGCTAAATTATTTGAGAAACCATGGTGAAACGCCTTTTTCATTTAGCTTTAAAAAAAGATTTACAATTGAAGAAACAAACGAATTTATGAACATTGTGAAGAAATAACTTTTCATTGAGCGGCTGTCATTGCCTGTAATAATTATAACCAGCCCGACCGTTTGAACAGAAAATACAGAAGCATGCAACTGGCAATCGTAAATAGGATGACGCTATAGAATCCATATTCCCACTCAGATTCCGGCATGAATTTAAAGTTCATACCGTAGAAGCCGGCAATCATTGTGGGCACGGCAATAATGGCCGCCCAGCCGGCAA
>Ga0068862_100001442_pt1 | contig 21920 bp, 17 predicted proteins | sample KBSSwiS52_FD_66598 | JGI IMG/M metagenome (GOLD analysis project Ga0068862, IMG submission 66598) | Switchgrass rhizosphere microbial communities from Kellogg Biological Station, Michigan, USA - KBS Switchgrass S5-2 | ecosystem: Host-associated > Plants > Roots > Rhizosphere > Soil ... | reverse complement strand
AGGCCGTGCTCTACGCCGAGCGCACGTTCCACCGCGCGGCGGACGGCGTCGAGATCACCGTGCGCAGCAATCCCCTGCTCGTCAACCTCTTCTGAAGCGTGGCCATGGAACATCACAATCACCTCACCGTGGAATGGAGGCGCCTCGACACCCTGGGGCGGCTGGCGCTCGCCTCGCGCCAGGGCCAGGAGCCCGCGCCCGAGATGCTCGCCGAGCTGCGCGCCGTGCACGACGAGGTCGCGGCCCTGCGCGCCAACGGCTCGGCCCTGCTGCGGCTCACCCGCCAGCCGCTCTCCAGCCTGGAGCAGGACCTGGTGGTGAGCGCCGTGGCGGCCGAGGCCGAGCCGCGGCTGGCGTGGATGTTCCAGACCCTGCAGCTCGGCGGGTCGCAGCCGTACCCCACGCCGGCCCTGCTGCTGGAGCTGCTGGCGCTCGACGGCGCGCTCGCCGGCGAGATGTACGCGGCTCTCGCCGAGGGCGCGCCGCTGCGCCGCGCCGGCCTGATCGAAACCGAGGACGGCGGCCCGTTCCAGCCGCTGCGGCCGGGGAGAGGGATCACCGCGAAGCTGCTCGGCCATGCGCTGCCGGACCCGGCGCCGGTGGGCGCGACGCGGGTGGCGGTCGCTCCGGCCTGGGACGACCTCGTGCTGCCGCCCGACCGCGTGGCCATGCTGCGCGAGCTGCTGATGTGGATCCGCCACCGCGAGAAGGTGTTCGGCGAGTGGCAGGGGCGCGACTGCGGCGGTCCGGTGTCGCTCTTCTGCGGCCCCTCGGGCACCGGCAAGACGTTCGCCGCGGCGGTGATCGCGGCCGAGCTGGGCTGGCCGCTCTACCGGGTGGATCTCGGGCGATTGGTCTCGAAGTACATCGGCGAGACGGAGCAGAACCTGAACCGCCTGTTCGACGCCGCGCACGGCCGGCCCATGGTGCTCCAGTTCGACGAGGCCGATGCTCTCTTCGGCAAGCGCGGCGAGGTGCGCGAGGCGCGCGACCGCTACGCGAACCTGGAGGTGAGCCACCTGCTGGCCCGCATCGAGACGCACCAGGGTCCGTGCATCCTCACCACGAACCTGCGCCGCAACCTCGATCCGGCGTTCGCGCGCCGCTTCCAGGTGGTCGTGGACTTCCCGCGGCCGGATGCCGAGGCGCGGTCGCTGCTCTGGGAACGGTCGCTGCCGCCGCTCGCGCCGCGCAACGAAGACCTCGATCTCCCGTTCCTGGGCTCGGCCGTGAACCTGACCGGCGGCGGCATCCGGAACGCAGCTCTCCATGCCGCGTTCCTCGCCGCGGAGTCCGGGCGCCCGATCGGCCTCGCCGAGGTCTCGCTCTCGGTCTGGCGCGAGCTCGGCAAGGACGGCCGCGATCTGTCGATCTCCGATCTGGGGACGCTCGCGCCGCATCTTCCGGCAGGAGCGTTGCGATGCTGAAGATCGACCGCCTGCGCCTCTCGCTGCCCCCGGGCTACGAAGCGCGCGCGGAGCGCATCGCGCGGCTCGTCGCCGACGAGCTGGCGAGCCTGCCGATTCAGGGCGACGCGCATCTCGATCGATTGAGCCTGCCCACGGTGGAGGTGGGGCCGCGGGCGACCGATCGCCAGGTGGCGGGGGCGATCGCCGGGGCCATGGGCTCTCATCTGACCGGAGAAAAACCGTGATCAAGCTGAACCAGGGGATCCTCCTGGAATACGCGCTCTCGCTGCCGCCGCTGGCGCTGGTGTTCGAGTTCAATCCCCAGACGCTGTCGCGCACGCGAACGATCACGTTGCGCACCGGCACCGCGCCGGGGACGCGCGGCGGCTATGACTTCACGCTGCCCACCGAGACGCCGCGGGTGGCGCAGGGGGCCACGGCCCAGCCGGAGACGATGGACATCACGATCCTGCTCGACGCCACCGACCGCATGAACGACGGCGACGCGATCGCCGGCAGCCTCGGCGTCGAGCCGGAGCTGGCGACACTGCGCTCCATGGTCGAGCCGAAGACCCAGGGACCGGCCGGCCTGCAGGTGCTCTCCAGCCTCGGCGCGGGCAGCCCGCGCGCGTTCCAGCGCTCGGAGCACGCCTCGGTGTTGCTCTTCATCTGGGGCACCCACGTGCTGCCGGTCTTCCTCACCAGCGTGCGGGTGGAGGAGAAGGCGCACCTGCCGTCGCTCATTCCGTACCGCGCCGAGGCCACGCTTTCGATGCAGGTCATCGAGGGCAACAATCCGTTCTATCTCGTCGAGCAGGTGCGCATGCTGGCCATGGCCGCCATCAACCTGGCGCAGACCGTGGCCGGCTCGGCGTCCTTCTCGTTTTCCTTCGGAGCGTCGATCTGATGTTTCTCAAGGGATCCCGTTACGAACAGGCTCGGGCCTTCGTGAGCGAGGACGGCAGCACTCCGTTCCCTGGAGTAAGACCGCGCGAGATCGCGCCGGCGCCGGCCGTCCTGGAGCACACGGTGCAGGCCGGCGACCGGCTCGACCGCCTGGCCCGCCATTACTACAACGACGACCGGCTCTGGTGGCGCATCGTGGACGCCAACCCGGAAGTCTTCTACGGCGGCGACCTGCTGCGCGAGAAGGCGGACGCGCTGCCGGTGGCGAACGGCATGCTCACCCTGGAACGAATGGTGGGCCGTCCCATCCTGATCCCGCGGGCCAAGGGGTAGACAGGCGATGCTGCTCGACTTCCTCTCGGGAAAGCACCGCGAGCCGGCCGAATGCGTCATCAAGGTCGACGGCGAGGAGATCGCTCAGCTCTATCCCTACCTGACCGAGGTGCGGGTCGAGTGCAGCCGCGGCGAGGCCTGGACGGGGACGCTGCGCTTCGAGAGCCGCCGCGACGAGAACGGCGTCTGGAGCGTGCAGGACGATCCCGCGATCCGGCCCTGGAAGCCGATCGTGATCGAGGCCGCGTTCGGCACCACGGTCGAGGAGATCGTGCGCGGCTACATCCGCGAGGTGCACGCCGACTATCCCGAGGACCCCGGCGCGACCACGGTCACCGTCGAGGTGCAGGACGATTCGCTCGCGATGGACCGCGAGCACGTGCGGAGAGCCTGGGGCAACGAGGCGCCGACCACCGACGCCGCGATCCTCACGGAGATCATCGGCAGATATCCGCTCTCCCCCGATCCGGAAAATGGGACCGGTCTCGACGGGATCACGGTCAACCAGAACGCGACGGACATCCGCTTTTTGCGCGCGCGTGCCGAGGCCAACGGCTACGAGCTGATCGTCGACCGCGGCCTGCTCTACTTCGGGCCGATGCGGGTCGAGGCCGACGCGCAGGAGACCATCCTCGTCTATGCCGGGCGCGACACGCACTGCTTCCGTTTCGACGTGCGCGCCGACGGCCACCAGCCGGACGCGGTGGGCTACGACGTGGCTCCGGAGACCGGCTCCGAGCCGGTCCACCAGGACGTGCAGCCCGATCTGGCGAGCCTCGGCAACGAGCCGGCCGACAGCGTGGATTCAGGTCTTACTCCGTTCATCTGGCGGCTCGACCGTCCCGGCTCGGTGAGCGCCGCGGAGCTCGACGCCTATGCCCGCGGGCGCGCCAACGAGCTCTCCATGCGGGTGAAGGCCCAGGGCGAGCTCGACGGCTCGCTCTATGGCCACGTGCTGCGCGTCGGCTTCCCCGTGGGGATCGACGGCATCGGCACGACCATGCAGGGCATCTACTACGTCGACGCCGTCACCCACGTCTTCTCCGTGGATGGCTACCGCGAGAGCTTCACCCTGCTGCGCAACGCCTACGGCGACAACCTGGAAGCCGGGGCGAGCGTCCTGGCCGGAGTGCTCTGATCATGGAAGAGGTCCTGACCCAGGTCTCGCGCGAGGTCCAGCGCCGCACCTACGGCAAGTACCGCGGTTTCGTGGTCGACAACGCGGACCCCGAGAAGCGGGCGCGCCTGCGCCTCACCGTGCCCTCCGTGCTCGGCACCGAGGTCACGGGCTGGGCGTTGCCCTGCGTGCCGTTCGGCGGTCTCGCGGACCAGGGCTGGTTCGCGGTGCCGGAGATCGACGCCCAGATCTGGGTGGAGTTCGAGGAAGGCGACGTGTCGCGCCCGATCTGGACCGGCACGTTCTGGCAGCAGGAGGCCGACGTTCCCGTCGAAGCGGCGATCTCGCCTCCGACCACGCGCCTGCTCAAGACGCCGAGCGGGCACCTCCTGCAATTCGACGACAAGGAGGGCGAGGAACGCTTCTTCCTCCACCATCCCGCGGGCGCCGAGATGGAGATCGACAAGGACGGCAACGTGGTGCTCACCGACGCGGGCGGCAGCACGGTGACGCTCGACGCCAAGGGTGGCACGCTCAAGATCGAGGACAGCAACGGCAACAAGATGACGATGGAAGCCTCGGGCACCACGGTCGAGGACGCCAACGGTAACAAGATCGAGATGGCGAGCGCCGGTATAACCGTGACGGGCCAGAAGGTAGTCGTGAAGGGGACGCAGGTGATGCTCGCGGGCGAGGGCGGAGAGCCGATCATCAAGGGCCAGAGCTTCCTGACGCTCTTCGCCACCCACGTCCATCCCACCGCGGTGGGACCCTCCGGCCCGCCCGTGCCGCAGGGCGAGATGAGCACGCTCTCGACCAAGGTCCTCACCTCCTGAAGGAATCATCAATGGCCACACTGCCCAGCCCGCGCTATCTCGCCTTCCCGTTCCGCATCGGTGAAACCGGCGCGGTCACGGCCGACCGTTCGCAGCACGTGCGCCAGCAGATCGAGCAGGTGCTGTTCACGAATCCCGGCGAGCGCGTGTTCCGGCCCGAGTTCGGCGCGGGCGTGCAGGCGCTGGTCTTCGAGCCCAACGACTCGGCGCTCGCGACCGTGACGCGCAAGCGGCTGGTCTCGACGCTCGCCGAGGCGCTCAAGGGCGAGGTCGATCCGCGCTCGCTCACGGTGGACGTGACGAGCGAGGAGGAAAAGGTTTTCATCGTGATCGCCTACGCGCTCGCGACCCTCGGCCACAGCGAGCGCCACCAGATCCTGATCGGCACGGCCGGCAACCAGGGAGGCTTCCATGGCTGAGGAGCCGGGCGTCCAGCTCACCTTCCCGGGCGGCTGCCCGGACTGCGGCGACCGCCGGGTGGACCTGCCGCTGCCGCTGCCGGCCGTGGGCGACGACTTCGACTGGCGGGTGCGCGATTACGACGGCTTCCGCCTGGCCATGCTCGAAGAGCTCGCGGCGCGGTATCCGGAGCGCACGCGCTGGACGCCCGCGGATCTCGAGGTGGTGATCGTCGAGGTCCTGGCAGCCGTGCTCGATCAGCTCTCGGACCAGCTCGACCGCGTCACCTCCGAGGCCTATCTCGAAACCGCGCGCCGCCCGGAGTCGGTGCGCCGCCACCTCGCTCTGCTCGGCTACGACGCCGAGCGCATCGCGCTGGCGCGCGGGCAGATCCAGCCGGGCGACAGCCTCGTCGGCTTCTGGTTCGAGAATCCGTCGGCCATGGACGAGGCGCGGCGCGAAGGGCCGCGCTCGATCCACCAGCAGCACCGCATGGTGACGGCCGACGACTACTCCCGGCGCCTCGAAGAGCATCCGCTGGTGCTGCGCGCCCAGGCCACGGTGCGCTGGTCCGGCTCGTGGACGACCGTCGAGGTGGCGCTCGTGCTCTTCGACGACGAGCCGCTCGACGCTCCGGTTCCGGTGAGCCTGGCGGCGGAGGTGGCGGCTTTCCATGCCGAGCTCGGGATCCCGCTGCCGGCCGGCGCGCCGTCGATCCGCACCGTGCTCACCGCCTACGTGGACGCCTACCGCATGGTCGGCCAGGAGGTGGTGCTGATCGACGCGGTGCGCGTGCCCGTGACCTTCGCGCTGTCGGTGCGGGTTGCTTCGAACTACTTCCAGTCCGAGGTGCGGCGGGCGCTCGGCGAGGTGCTGGGCACCGGCGCCTCCGGCTTCTTCCGCCCCGGCCGGCTGCGCTTCGGCGAGGACCTGCGCGCCGGCGACCTGATCGCCACGGCCATGGCGCTCGACGGCGTCGAGAGCGTCTGCCTGAACCGCTTCCGCCGCCTCGGCAACCAGTTCGCCGACCAGGTGGCGAGCGGGCGCATCGTTCTCAGCGGCATCGAGGTGGCGATCTGCGACAACGACGCGGGGAGGCCCGACCGCGGCTACTACCGCCTCACCCTGCACGGAGGCCTCAAGGGATGAGCGGCCCCGACCTGACCCGCTGGAACCGCGCCGGTCTCGCGCGCTTCCGCTACGTCGACGGCAACGCCCTGACGTTCCTCGAAGAGCTGCGCGCCGACCTCGCCGCGCGCTTCCCCGAGTGGACGGAAATCCACGAGCGCGACTACGACACGCCGAGCCCCGACTGGGCCTGGGAGATCGTCCGCGCCTTCGCGCGCGCCGGGCACGTGCTGGGCGAGCACGTGGACGCCTACGCCAACGAGGGCTACCTGCGCACCGCCACGCAGTGGGACTCGGTGCGCAAGCTCGTCGCGATGCTCGACGTGCAGCCGGCGCCCCCGGCCTCCGCTTCGACTCCGTTGGTCATCGATGCCAAGGACGAGCCGGGGACGCTCGCCGCCGGCTTCGCCGTGCGCCACACGCCGAAGGACGGCGGCGCGCCGGTCGTCTTCGAGACGCTGGAGGAGCTGGCGCTCGATCCTGCGTTGAACGCGCTCCATCTCGCCGGCTGGAACCTTTCGCCGGCGCCGCTCGTCGATCTGCCGCCGGCGCGCCCGCTCTCCGCCATCGCGAAGCGCTCGGCGCGCGTGATCCAGGGCGTGGGGCCGGGCTACCAGGCGCAGCTCGACGCGCGCGCTCCGCTCGGCAGCAATGGGCTCTTCCGGGTCGCGGACTTCCGCACGTTCGAGCCTTCCGAGGTGCGGCTCTGGGAGGCGAAGAGCAAGGCGGAGATCCTGCTCGACTTCCCGTGGACCGCGGCCGAGCTGGCGCCGCTCGCGCGCCGGCGCCTGCCCGAGCTGCTGCTCCAGACCCCGGCGCAGCTCGCGCAGTCGACCGGCCGGACCGCCGCGGACATGGCGCGCTTCCTCGAGGACCTGCGCACGGCCGAGATCGCGCTCGACGAGGAGGTCTTCAACGCGTCGCGCCTGGAAGACCTCCTCTCGCCCGGCGCGCCGCCGCCCGATCCGCCGCCGCTCTGGGTCGCGCCCGAGGACTCCGGGATCTCCGCCGGCCAGGTGGCGCTCGTGGTGCGGGCTGCTGCCGGCGCGCAGCAGGGAGCGGTCGTGCGCATCCGCCGCGTCGAGGCCGCCACGGGCGAGATCTCTCTGGAGGCGGTCGCGCACCAGCCGGCCTTCGAGAGCTGGACGCGCGGCGTCTCCTCGCTCCTCGCGAAGCCCAAGGTGATCGCCGTGGCCCACCTCGCCGGCAGCCCCCAGGCGGTCACCCTGAACGCGCCGCACGGCCTCTCGGCGGGCGACGTCGTGGCCTGGCAGGCGGCCGGGAGCTGGACGTTTGCCAATGTCGAGAAGGCCGACGACGTCGGGCTGCGCCTCGCGGGCAACGCCCGGCCCCCGGCCGGGGCCGAGCTGTTCCACGGCGTCGAGGTCGACGGCCTCGCGCTGCCTCTCGGCTACCGCGCCGCCGCCTCGGGCAGCCTGCAGGTGCTCGCCAGCGGCGACCGCAGGGAGGAGAAGGACGACGACGGCGTGACGCGCTATTACACCGTCACCCGCGCCAACACGAGCCGCGTCGTGTTCGTGCCCGGCGGCGCGCGCTCCGCGGGCCGCGTCTCGTCGGCGGCCGCGGCGGGCGGCGACGGCAAGTTCCGCTTCGGCGGCAAGCCGGGGGAGCTGGAGAGCGGGCAGTGGGTGGTGGGCGACGACCGCGGGCGCCTGCTCGCGCTGCGCATCGAGCGCATCGAGGAGCTGGAGGACCACTTCGCCGTGACCTTCGAATCCGTGGTCGATCCCGCGCCGCGGGTGGTGGGGCGGCCGGTCTCGATAATCCAGGGCGTCGGCCCGGAGATCGCGAACCGGCTCATCCTGGCGAAGCTCGACACCGTCGGCAAGCTCGCCGCGATCCAGCCCTCGGCGAACGTCTTCGGCCTCTCCCGCACCGAGCGCCTGGAGATGCGCGCCAAGGCACAATTGGCCACCGGCTTCCCGTTCGAGGAGCGCGACCTCGAGCCGATCCTCGACCGCACGCTGCCGCAGGTCCTCGCAAGGTCGAAGAGCGCGCTCGCCGACGAGCTCGGCAAGCCCTCGGCATGGGCCGCGGAGCTGCTCGAAAAGCTGCGCCTGCTCCAGGCCGTGATCGACGAGCCCGCCGTCGCCGGGCTGGCCATCCGCGACCTGCTGCCGATCGGCTCGCCGCGGCCCGTGATCGATTACCAGCTCGACCGCCTCGACCGCCTGTACGGCGTGTTCGAGCACACGATCCGGCCGAGCGGCTGGGACGTGAACGACACGCCCGTCTCCGGCGCGCGCCTGGTCCTGGAGCTCGCTCCTCCGGGCCTGCTCGCCCGCGGGCGGCGGCTGGTAGTGGAACGGAATGGTTTGGCGCGCGAGACCTCGGTGGCGGCGGTCGACGCCGCAGCGCGCACCCTCGACCTCACGCCCGCGCTCACCGCCGAGGAGGGCTTCACGCTCGGCAACCTGGCGATCCGCGCCAACGTCGTGCGCGGCGGCCATGGCGAAGGGAAGCCGGCGAAGGTGCTGGGCAGCGGCGACGCCGCGCGGCGCTCGCAGAGCTTCGTGCTCAAGGAGAAGGACGTCGCGTTCGTTGCCGATCCCACGCAGCCGGCGGGCGTGGCCGCGGCCGTTCAGGTCACGATCGCCGGCCAGACCTGGCTGCAGGTGGCGACGCTCCGCGACTCGCGGCCGAGCGATCCGCACTACGAGGTGCGGCTCACCGAGGACGGTTATTTATCCTTTACTTTCGGCGACGGCCTGCGCGGCCGGCGGCTGCCCACGGGCACCAACAACGTGCGGGTGAGCTTCCGCGTCGGCGCCGGTCTCGCCGGCAACCTGCCGCCCGGCAGCCTGACGAAGCCGGCGCGCCCGAACCCGCGCGTGGACGCGGTGAGCCAGCCGCTCGACGCGACCGGCGGCAACGACCGGGAGGACGTGGCCTCGCTCAAGACCCAGGCCCCGAAGAGCGTGCTCACGCTGGAGCGCGCGGTCTCGCTCGCCGACTTCGGCGCTCTCGCGGCGCGCCAGTCGAGCGTCTGGCAGGCGCGCGCCTTCGCCCTGCCCACCGGCGGCGGCCGGCACGCCTCCGTGGAGGTCGTGGTGGTGCCGGCGGGCGGCGGTCCCCTGGGTTCCCTCGCCGCCGATCTCACGAGCTTCCTCACCACGAACGCGCTGCCGGGGATCGACCTGCGCGTCAGCGCCTACGAGCCCAGGCCCTTCGACCTCGAGGTCGAGATCGAGGTCAAGACCGCCGAGTACGACCGCGACGAGGTGCGCAAGAGCGTCGAGACGGCGCTCCTCGACGCCTTCGGCCTGCGCCGCCGCGCGCTCGGTGCGAGCCTCTTCGCGAGCGAGCTCTACGAGGTGGTGGAAAACGTCGCCGGCGTCGAGAGCTCGCACGTCAGCCCGGGCTTTGGAAACGTTTTGAATCAACGCGTGCTCAGCGCGACGGACCGGCAGGTGGTCTTCCTCGATCCGGCGCTCTCACGCTTCTCCGTCACCGTCCGGGAGTTCGAGCTGTGAGCACCAAGCCGACCACCGTCACCGGCCGCGAGCTGTACGAGCTGCTGCCCGTCGTCTACCGGGTCAAGGACGCGGACGGCCACCTCGCCAAATATCTCGACGCCTGCGGCACGCTGCTCGACCGGATGCGCGCCACCCTGGAGCAGCGCCTCGCCGACGCGTTCCCGGCGAGCCCGGCCGGGGAGATGCCCGCGCAGAGCTGGCTGCTGCCGTACTTCGCCGACCTGCTCGACGTGCGCCTGGTCTCGCCCAAGGTCAAGGGCCGCCGCGCCGAGGTGGCAAGCGCCATCGCTTGGCGCCAGCGCAAGGGCACGCTCGCCACGATCGAGGAGATCGCCGAGAGCGTCGGCGGCGTCGAGGTCGAGGTCCAGGAGGGCTGGCGCCGGGTCGCGGTGACGCCGCGGCTCGACCGGCCGCTGCTCCCCGCCGCCGCCTACGGCGAGCCGGAGCCCGACCCGGGCAACCCGCTCGTCGCCCGCCGCCACCCCGGGCTGCCGGCGGTGACGGTCGACATCACGCTCCCCTCGCGCGCCGTGGAGGCGGACCCCGCGCATCCGCGCGCCAAGGTCAGCCGGTTCCGTGGCGTTCCGGTCGCCTGGCGCCAGCTCAATCCGCACGGCGCGCCCTGCTTCCCGGGCAGCTTCGAGGACGCCTCGCGGCGCACTCCCGACGTGCGCACGCCGGGGCCGTCGCGCGGCCACATCGATCCGCGCCGGCTGCTGCTCTTCGTGCCGCCCACGACCGGCTTCTTCCCGTTCGACGCCGTCGAGCTGCTATGGAGCCAGCGCCATCAAAAGGTTTCCGATCCTGGCGGCGATCCGCGCGTCATCGTGAACGAGTCGGGGGAGGCCGTGCTCTTCACCACCTCGCCGCCGGCGTTCGTGGCCGAGAGCGTGGTGATCCGCGACCTCGTGTTCAACGGCACCGTGCGCGTCTCGAACGGGCGCATCCGGCTGGAGCGCGTGGCGGCGAAGCGGCTCGTCGTCGAGAGGACCGACGTCGAGACGCCGGTGATCGAAGCCGTCGACTGCCTGTTCGACGAGATCGAGGCGGCGGACGGCCTCGTGCGGCTCGAAGGCACGACCGTGATGAAGGGCATCTCCTGCCGCCGCCTGCAGGCGAGCGATTGCCTGTTCGCCGGACCGATCGATCTCCATCCGGCGGCTGGCGATCCGCGGAGCTGCGTGCGCTTCTCGCGCGTACCCCGCGGCTTCACGGCGCCGCGGCTCGATCGCGGCGCTCTAACTTCCGCCGAGCCGATTTTCTTCGCTTTCGAGCACTGCGCGCGCGAGGGCGGCTCGCGCCCCGTCGACCGCTTCGGAGACCCCGGCTACGGGGTGCTCCATCCGGCCACGCCGGACGCCATCCGCTTCGGCGCCGAGGACGGCGGCGAGATGGGTGCCGACCATCACCGCGCCACCTGCCTGGCGCACGCCGCCGTCCTGACCAAGCTCGAGGAGTTCCTGCCGCTGGGGATCGAGGCCGTCCTGGTGCCCGACCCGCGCCTCCTCGTCGCGCCTCCGAGGATCGCACCATGAAGACTCAAATATCCCGCGACTCATTCAAGAGCGACAAGCGCTACTCCGGCGTCTACCTCCAGCAGGGCCGGATGATCACCGACGCCGACTGGAACGAGGAGACCGAGATCTCCCGCCGCCGGCTCGACGATGCCCTGGCCGACACGGTCACGAGCGGCGTGCCGCGCGACAACGGCCTGAAGCTCGAAGCCGTCGCGGGCCAGCCGCTGCGCGTGCGCCGCGGCCGTGTCTACGCGAGCGGCGCCGGCGCGCTGGTGACGGGCACGCTGGCCGATCCCGCGCAGCCGTTCGGCCTGAACCAGCAGGCCGACCTGCCGCTGCCCGACGGCGTCACGCCGCCGGCCACGGGCTACCGGCTCTACGTCGACGTCTGGGAGCGCGCCGTCACCTCGCTCGAAGACCCGGAGCAGCTCCGCGACGCGGCGTTCCATGGCGCCGACACTGCCGCCCGCACCCAGACGATGGCGCAGCTCAAGTGGTGCAATCCCACTGTCGATCCCGAGAGCCCGGCCGTCAACCCGCGGATGGGCGACGCGAAGCTCACGCTCACCCTGCGCAGCCAGCTCGCCGGGCTCGACCCGTGCGACCCCTGCGCCCGCGAGATCACCATCCCGCCGCGCGTCGGCAACTACCTCTTCCGGCTGGAGGTCCACGCCGTCGAAGGCGGGCCGAAGAACCCCACCCGCGTGGTGCTCAAGTGGTCGAGCGAGAACGGCGCCGAGGCCCATGCCGTGGGCACCGAGCCCGCCGATTTCAAGGGCAGCGACTGGGTCTACGAGTACTTCACCACCCGCACCGAGAAGCACCTCGGCGTGCACTTGGCCGGCGGCATCACGCCGCTCGCGGGCGAGCTCGTCGAAGGCTTCCCGGCCGCGGCGCCCACCGGCTTTCCCTTCGTCCGCCGCTGGGACGGCTACTGCAGCCTGCGCCGGCAGGGCAACCAGTGGAGCCTCCAGGACGGCCGCGAGCGCGGCGTGGATCTGTCCACCGGCTCCGCCGCCGATGCCGACGGCCACGTCGCGTTCGGCAACAACGGCCTCGGCGCCCAGCTCTCGACGCTCACCCTGGACCTGGGCCTCTCGAGCCAGACCTCCTTCGTCGCCGGCGACTACTGGCTCGCTCCCGTGCGCGAGTCGGTCGACGAGCCGGGCGACGTGGTGCTCGACGACGCGCCTCCGGCCGGCATCCGGCACAGCTATCTGCTGCTCGCGACGATCGATGCCACGGGGGTGGTGGTGGCCCCTGACACGAACCGCCAGCAGCGGCTCGACTTCCCCTCGCTCACCACGCTCGCGGCGCGCGACGTGGACTACACGGCCAACTGCCCGTCGGGCCTCTTCGACGCCACCCACGACACGGTGCAGAAGGCGCTCGACCGGATCTGCGGCATCAACGCCGTGCACGTCGGTTTCAACAAACCTTGCGATACGTCCATCTACAAGGGAGTCGACCCGGCGAGCATCAACACGGTCGCGAAGGCCCTGGCGCTGCTCTGCGACGTGCGCGCCGAGCAGATCTCCTACAAGAACGATCCGGCCTGCACGACGCTCGCCGGCGCCACCACGGTGCAGCAGGCGCTCGACCTGCTCTGCATGCACGAGAGCGCCGGCGGCTGCCGCACCACGATCGGCGAGGGCGGCGACTTCCGGACTCTCAAGGAAGCCGTCGACGCCTTCCTGGCCCGCGGCGAGACGGCGCTCTGCTTCTGCCTGCTCCCCGGCGAGCATCTGGTGGATAAAGACATCCTCCTGGCGCCGGTGCCGGGCAAGCTCCTCCATTTCTCCCTGGAGGGCTGCGGGCCGGCGAGCCTGCTGCGGCTCAACGCCGAGCTCTCGATCGCCGGTTATGTCTCGGCGCGGCTGAGCGATCTCGCCATGGCGATCGGCGCCGACGTCACGTTCCGGGCGGGAGGGGGCGAGGAGGTGGTGATCGAGGGCTGCCGAATCACCATCGCGGAGCACGACGCCACGCCGCCGATCCAGGTCTCGGGCTCGCGCCTCGTGCGTCTCGCCGGCAACGACGTGGTGGCGACGCGCGCGGGCCAGCTGAAGACCGGCCGGGACATCTTCGGCACCGATCCGGTGCTCAAGGCGTTCTTCTCCGAAACCATCGCCGACAAGGACGTCGGCGTAGAGGCCGGCAAGGCCGCCACCGCGATCGCCGGCATGACCGCGGCGCAGCGCAAGAAGATGAGCACGGCGCTCGAAAAAGCGGTCCAGGAGCGCGAAACCGCGCCGGCGGAGCGCAAGCTCGGGCGCGGGCAGGCGGAGGGCCTCCGCAACGTGGCGAAGCTGCTCCCCAGCGGATCGCAGACCCTGGCCGCCGGCCTCGAGCGCGAGCTGATCGGCCTGCGCGCCACCCTGCTCAGCTCCGAGGCCTCGCTGGCGATCGTGCTCCTGGCCGAAGGCGGCCATGCCGACGTGACCGGCAACCGCATCGTGGGCGAGCTGTCGCTCTACGGCAAGCCGGGCGAGGTTGAGCTCACCGTGGACCAGCTCAACCTCCTGCGCAAGCGCCTGGCGAGCGGCGCCGTCGTCCTGCAGTCGCGGGAAGAGAGCCTGCTCCTGGAGCGCAACCAGCTCAGCCGGCTGCGTGTCGCCGGCGAGCTGATCATCCGGTTGCGGGACCTCGCCCAGGGCACCGCGGGAGGCGAGGTGAACGGTCTGTTCCGCACCGTGCGCCTCACCGACAACGTCTTCACGCTGGGCGAAAACGATCTCCTCTGCGCCGAGGCCACGCTCTCCGGCAACCGGTTCGCCGCGCAGATTGCGCGGCTCGCCACGATCGTCGCCCGCGCGGCTTTCTATCTCGGCAACCACGGCACGCCGAACGACCTGTTCACGATTCTCAACGTCGCGCCCAGGAGCACCGAGGGGGGGATGCGGTTCCAGCTCAACGGCGTCTTCATCAGCGACCCCTAGGAGAATGCGATGCGAGCCCACGCGCTGACCTCCCGCGCCAAGGTGGCTTCCCCGAAGGCGCATCCGACCGCGCAAGCGCCGGGTCCGGCGCGGCCCGAGGTGCGGCAGATCCTGCACACCCCCGGCCCGCAGGCGAAGCTCACCGTCGGCGCGCCCGACGACGCTTTCGAAAAGGAAGCCGACCAGGTCGCCGACCAGGTGATGCGGATGCCCGAGCCCGGCGTGCAGCGGATGTGCTCGGAGTGCGAGGAGGAGAGCGAGGCCCGGATCTCCAGGAAGGAATCGGCGCCGGGGCCGGCGCCGGGCGTCCCCGGCGGGTTCGAGCAGCGCTTCGCCGCGCTTCATGGTGGCGGGCAACCGTTGCCGGCGTCGGAGCGCGCGTTCTTCGAGCCGCGCTTCGGCCGCGACTTCTCGAACGTGCGGCTTCACTCCGGCTCCGCCGCGAGCGAGCTGGCGCGCTCCGTCCACGCCCGCGCGTTCACGCTCGGCGATTCGATCGTATTGGGTGCCGGCGAAGGGGGAGAGTCCGGCCGCGAGCTCCTCGCCCACGAGCTGACGCACGTGGTGCAGCAGGGGGGCGGCGCCGAGCAGGTGCAGCGCGTGGTCGACTTCCAGGCCGACTTCAGCAACATCAGCGTCGCCGCGCAAGCGGCGGCCGCGATCGCCTCCCCCAACTTCACCTATGCCGATGCCGCTTTCTCCGCCAACGCCGACGTCACCGCGACCGGCGACACGGAAGCGGAGCTGAACCAATGGGACGTGGGCGTTTTCCAGGACATGGTCGTCAACTGGGAGCGCGAGTATTGGCGGCGCAACAACTCGGACGGGCGGGGTCGCTACGTCGAGCAGAAGTTCCTGCCCGTCAACACGAGGTTCCGCGACCAGGCGAGCGGCGCCACGACGATCTGGTCGGACGACTCCGAGCACCAGGACCTGAGCACGGTTGCGAAGACGCCCGCCGGTGCCCGTTTCCAGGCGGCGGCCACCATCGTCACCAGCGACAACCCCGGCGGCCAGGACACGATCGACGGCTCCGGCGTGACCGGCATGGACGCTTCCGACGGCACGAGCAACGTCGACATCCAGCGCATCGGCTCGCGCTTCGACACCTGGATCTCCGCGCACAACACCGTGACCAACGAATTCCGGCACCTGCGCCGGCTCAACTGGAACTACATGCGCTCGCTCGACTTCACGGGCTCGGGCGGGACGCTGGCGGTCGGTCCGGAAAGCGGCCAGGTCGGCCACCACGGCCCGTACGGCGCCGGCAAGGATGCGCCCCTGACCGCGGGCACCACCGCGAACACAGCCATGGGCAACAACGCCAACTGGGCGCGCCGCCGCGTCAACGGCTGGACCTAGAGCGCCATGGCGCACCACGAGATCGTCCGGAGGCGCCCGCAGCGGGGCATCTCCTCCCCCTCTGCGCGCCTGCCCGCGCCTGCGCCCGCGGCCCGGAGGTCGGCCATCCGCCACATCCTCCACGCTCCCACCATCCAGCGCGAGGACACCTTCCCCTTTTCGACCACCGACCCGGCGCGCGGGTTCCGCACGGAGGACCTCGCCCGTCTCACCGCAAAAGGCGTTTCGCTCACGTTTTCCGGCGACCTGTCGCCCCTGAGCCGCCAGGCGCAGGAGCTGCTGCTCGACAACGTCGCAGAGACCATTCGCTTCGCCCTCGATCCCAACCACCCGGACCGCATCCTCGAGGTCGAGGCCCTGCGCATCCAGCTCGAAAAAGAGGGGCAGAAGGGGCCGTTCTTCGAGACGCCGGCCGAGCGCGTCGACGCCACCGATCTCTACCACGGGCACGTCTGCGTGCCGAAGGCGGTGCTCGCCAGCAACGCGGAGCTCCGGAAGCTGCGCGCCGCGGCGGCCCCCTACCACGGCTTTACCAAGGGGCCCACGATCGACGAGGACATCCGCGCCGCGATCGGCACCCGCAATCCGACCACGCGCCCCGAGGCCCGCAAGCTGATGGCCGTCGTCGACCGCCACCGCCAGCCGTTCCTCGACGCCCTCGGCCCGCTGCTCGACGCGCTCGCCACGGTGCCGAAGGCGGGAGTGATGTATCACTCCTGGGAGGCGGCCAAGCCGAGGGTCGGCGACAAGCGGCTGCCCAGCGAGCATCCGATCCGCCACATCTTCACGCCGTTCTCCACCCACCGGCCGGAATTCCGGCGCGCCGACAACCGCGACTGCGACTCATTGATCAATTTTTCCTTCCACGTCGACCGCCAGGGCCACATCACGCTGCTGCCGGGCTCCTCGGGCGAGATGGTGCGCGCCTTCGAGATCCTCAACGATCCGCTCGTGCCCGTGCCGTCGGAGCCGGAAAAGGCTGCCGAAGCCCCCGCGGCGCCGGCCGACCGGCGCTGGTCGATCTCGGCCGGGGCCGGAGCCGACGTGACGCCGGACGCGCAGCGCCTCGCCGCCGCGCTCGGCGGGCGCGTCTCGCTGCGTACCGGCGAGTTCGTGGTGTTCAACCCCACGATCGGCTTCAACCTGCTCTACCTGCCCGCGAGCTCCCTCAACACCTCTCACCTGCTCGCCGCGACGGCGGACGTGGGGGTGCGCCTCCAGCAGCCGCTCTCGGGTTTCTATTTCGACGTCTCGGCCGGCGTCTACGGAGGGTTCGACATCGATCCGGACCGCGCGGACCCGACCCGGGCCACCGGCGGCTTCACCGGCGCGGCGGGCGCGGGATGGCGATGGCAGAAGCTGGAGCTGGGCGCCGAGACGCGCGCGCTGTCGCCCGGGATCGATTTCGACAGCGCCAGCGTGATGGTCTTCGGCCGCGCGGCGCTGCGGTTCCCGTGAGAGCACGCCGATGAGAATCCATTTCCAATCTTCTCCCGCGGCGAAGCCGGGCAGCGTCTCGCCGGCCAAGGCTCCGCCGCCGGCGGTGCGCCACATCCTCCACGCCCCCCGCCCGCAGGCGAAGCTCACCGTCGGCGCGCCCGACGACGCTTTCGAAAAGGAAGCCGACCAGGTCGCCGACCGGGTGATGCGGATGCCCGAGCCCAGCGTGCAACGGATGTGTCACGAATGCGAGGAGGAGATGCAAGCCAAAGAGGAGACGGGGGAGACGCCGGCCGTGCCCCAGGGCTTCGAAAGCCGCATGGCCGCGCTTCAGGGCACCGGCCGGCCGCTGCCCGCCGCCGACCGCGCCTTCTTCGAGCCGCGCTTCGGCCGCGACTTCTCCAGCGTGCGGCTCCATTCCGGCCCGGCCGCGGGCGAGCTGGCACGCTCCGTCCACGCCCGCGCGTTCACGCTCGGCGACTCGATCGTCCTCGGCCCGGGCGAAGGCAGCCGCGATCTCCTCGCGCACGAGCTGACGCACGTCGTGCAGCAGGATGGAAGCGAAGGCCGGACCGTTCGCCGGCAGACGATCCACTCGAGCTGCACCGGCAACGACGACCTCCTGCACGCGGCCTGGGCAGAGGGCGAGCGCATGGCGAGGAAGACGGCAGACAGCGTGGACAACCTGCTGGACGCGTACCGCCAGGGCAGAGACCCGGAACAGCTCTCGCCCGGCGCGCTGACGCCCTACCGCAACGCGTTCGGCGACGGCGTCGTCGACAATTTCAATGAGCTGAGCCGCCGCTTCCGGGCCATCGAGCGCGGCTTCACGGAGGGCAAGGTCCTGCGCTGCGACCCGAAGCCAGGGGCCAAGGGTGATGACGACTGCGAGCAGCACGATGCCTTCGTGACCCTGGACAACAAGACCGACGTCTTCATCTGCCCCTCGTTCTTCGCCGCCGAAAAGAACCCGACCGGTCGCGGCCTGACCCTGCTCCATGAAATGGCCCACAGCGTGCTGGGCATCACTCACAAAGGAGGCAAGGTCCAGTCCTACTCCTGTGAGGGCTCCTTCGGCTTCCGCTATGCCGATGCCAGGCAGAACGCCTATGCTTATGCCATCCTCGCCAACTGCCTGCACGGTGAAGGATCGCAACCTGAGGTCGTGCCGGTCCGGACACCCGCCGGCCGTTCCCGCTGGTCGATCTCGGCGGCGGCCGGGGCCGACGTGGCGACGGGCGCGCGGCGCTTCGCGTCCGTGCTCGGCGCCAACGTGTCGCTGGGCAACGGCGAGTACGTGGTCTGGAACAAGAGGCTCGGCTTCAACCTCCTCTACCTGCGCGATCCATCCCAACTGGTCGCCGCCACCGCGGAGGTGGGCGTGCGCATCCAGCAGCCTCTCCGCGGGTTCTACTTCGATGTCTCCGGCGGCGGCTTCGCAGGGTTCAAGGTCGACCAGCCCACCGCCGGCCTCACCGGCACGGCCGGGTTGGGCTTTCGGTTCCAGCGCCTGGAGCTGGGCGTCGGCGCGCGCGCCGTGGTGCCCGGAACCAAGTTCGGCGACGCCGATGTCCTGATCCTCGGCCGCGCGGCGTGGCGGTTCCGATGACAATGACGAAGCTGCGCCGCTCTCCGGCTCCGGCGGCCATCACCGCGCGGCCGGCAAGGACCGCGCCTGCAGTGGCTTCCGGCCCGGTGCACCAGATCCTCTGGAGCACGCCCCGGGTGCAGCGCCAGGCCGATCCGCGGCGCGACCCGACCCGGTTCGACACGCTGCATCAAAACCTTTTCGTCAACGCGCCGACCACGTCCGGCGCGGCGCGCCAGGCGTGGGTGGCGGGCACGACCGACGTCCAGATCCGCGACGCCTTCAGGGCCTCCGTCCTGCACGAGGTGGAGGCCAACCCTCTGCGCGCGGTCGGCCAGATGAATCAGGTTACGACGCAGCAGGACGCCGAGACGGCGGCGATCGCGGCCGACGCCGACCTGCACACGAAATATCCGCAGATCGCGAGCCAGCTCGGCCAGTCCCAGATCCGCCAGAGCGTCGTCGTGTTCGCGCCCGACTTCACGCCGCAGAACGCGCCGAGCCCCGACTTCCTCGAAAACTGGGTGGACAACCAGCTGCCGCTGCGCACGGCCGTCGAGGACTTTGCGCTCAGCCCGGCGGACCCCGCCTACCGGCAGCTCGTCCGGGACCTGGCGCAGGACGCCGCCATCTTTCCGATCGCGGACATCCTCAAGGAAGTCCGCGCGCTGGCCCAAGCCCGGGGTTTCACGCCGGCCCAGGTCGCGACCACGGTTTCGAACATCCGGAGCCAGATCGACAACAAGCCCTGGTCCTGGCTCTTCAACCGGATGTCGAGCCGCACGGCGGCCTTCGAAGCGCAGGGCCGCGTGTTCATCAGCGAGAGCCTGCCCGCGGCAAAGCGCCGGGCGACGCTGCTGCACGAGCTCATCCACTCCTATGCCGACGCCGACTACCGCCGCTGGGTGAACGCGACGACGAGCGCGCGCCTGTTCAACGAGGGATTCACCGAGATCCTGACGCGGGAGTCGCTGACCCCCGCGGAGCTGGCCGGCCGCACGAGCTATCAGGGATCGGTGGACGTCATCAACGCGCGGGTCATGCCGTTCGTTTCGCTCGACGACCTGGCGCGCGCCTTCTTCCGCGGCGAGGTCTGGCGCATCGAGGGGAATTCGCAGGTATCAAAGGAGATGTTCGAGCGCCAGATCGGGATCGCCGCCGGGGCCACGCGAGCGCAGGAGACCGCGCAGTCGCAGGGCGGCCCGGGCATCGTGCAGGTCGTGGCGGCCGGATCGTTCTACCGCCTCCTCAACTTCGGCAACGACCGCAGCGCTCCGAAGCCCGAGCACGAGACCTTCCTGCGCGACGTCATCCTGCCGCTGGCACAGGCCGACGCCACCCTGCGCCTGCGCTTCGTCGGCCACTCGGACGAGACCGGCCCCGCCGGCCACAACCAGACCCTCTCCCGGGCGCGCGCCACAGCCGTCTATGCTCTCGCGCAGCAGCTCGGAGTCCCGCGCACCCAGCTCCTCGACGTCGCCGCGCCGGCCGGCTCCGGCGAGACCGATCCCACGGCCGGAAACACCAGCGTGCACGGCCGGGCCATGAACCGCCGGGTGGAGATCTTCCTCACGCACCAGCCGTGACACGCCGTACCCGGTGCGGGTTTCCTCGCTGGCCGGCCCAGCCGGTCCAACTCCTCGACGATGGGGTCGATTACAATGTGCCGGACAGGCTCGACAAGGACCTCCGTGGTTCAGAGGAAGGGGAATGGATGGGCTCGAAGCGCTCCAAGTCCATGGCCAGGCCTGCGCCGGCATCCGTAGCTCAGTCCGGCGCTGTGCTGGCTGAGGTACGCGGCCTCATCATCGAAGCCCGGCAACAGACCGCCCGGATGGTCAATGCCGGCCTTACGCTCCTCTATTGGCAGGTCGGGGATCGCATCCGGCGGAAGATCCTCGGGGAAGAGCGTGCGGAGTACGGAGCCGAGATTGTCTCCGCGCTGGGGAGACAATTGGAACAGGAGTTTGGCCGCGGCTTCTCCTCGAAATCGCTCCACCACATGATCCGGTTTGCGGAAGCCTTTCCTGCAGTCGAGATTGTCTCCGCATTGCTGAGAGAATTATCGTGGACCCATTTCAAGGCGCTCATTTATCTCGATGATCCACTGAAGCGAGATTTCTACGCCGAGATGTGCAGGATCGAGCGCTGGAGCACGCGCACGCTGCAGACGCGCATCCAGCCGATGCTCTACGAGCGCACCGCCCTTTCGAAGAAACCCGCAAAGCTAATCCAGCAAGAGCTCCGGGCGCTGCGCGAAGAGGACCGGCTCACGCCTGACTTGGTCTTCCGTGATCCCTACGTGCTCGACTTTCTCGGTCTCCGCGATACCTACGGCGAGAAGGACTTGGAAGATGCCCTGCTGCGCGAGATCGAGTCCTTTCTCTTGGAGCTGGGTAGCGGCTTCGCCTTTGTGGAACGCCAGAAGCGCATCACCCTGGACGGCGACGATTACTACCTCGACTTGCTCTTCTTCCATCGCCGCTTGCGTCGGCTGGTAGTCATCGAACTGAAGATCGGCGATTTCAAGCCTGCAGACGCCGGCCAGATGGAGCTCTATCTACGCTGGCTCGACCGCTACGAGCGGCAGAAAGGCGAAGAGAAGCCTCTTGGCATCATTCTTTGCGCCGGCAAGAAGCGCGAAACCGTGGAAGTGCTCGAGCTTGAACCCCGCGGCATCCATGTCGCCGAATACCTGACCGAGCTCCCTCCCCGCGAGCTCCTGGAGCAGCGTCTCCACGAGGCTGTTGTACGCACTCGTCTTTGGTTGGAGCAGCATTCCGCAGATGAGGAGGCAACCGCAAAGCTCGGCCGTGCACGCAAGAGGAGAGATGTGCGGTGATGTACAGAAAAGCTGCCGGAACGGTGCCGAGCAGAGTCTGCTCCGGGTCGTAGGCGACCCCGGCGAACGGAATAAGTTTCAGCCGCTTATTATCGCCCCTCCACGGACGGCACCCCGCAGCCCGAGATGCCTCACGAACGGCTCCGCGGTCGCCGGGTCGGTGAGCAGCGCCATGCCGTGCTCCAGGCAGTAGGTGGCGAGGAGGCAGTCCACGCCGTGGGCCTCGATTCCCTTGGCGGCCAGGGAGTTGTAGTGGATGGCGCTCCTGACCGCGAGGTCGAAGCCTCCGAGCTCCACCTGCCAGAACTTCCGCAGCGCCGCCTCGGCCGCGCGGCGGTGCCTTTCCTCGCGCATGGCGTAGAGCACCTCCGCGAGCGAGAGATCCGCCACGGCGATGGCCGAGCGGCCGAGGAGACGGTCCAGGAGGTCGGTCTCCTTCGTGTGCACGCCCGCGAAGTAGTCGAGCCAGACCGGCGCGTCAACGAGAACCTGCACGGCGCCTCCGCTTCGGGGGCTCCGGCTCCTCCCACACGAGCCTGCCCCGCAGCTCGCGCACGCCCGCCTGCTCGTGCAGCCGCACCAGCCAGCGCAACGCCTCCTCCACCAC
>Ga0068862_100001440_pt1 | contig 21979 bp, 19 predicted proteins | sample KBSSwiS52_FD_66598 | JGI IMG/M metagenome (GOLD analysis project Ga0068862, IMG submission 66598) | Switchgrass rhizosphere microbial communities from Kellogg Biological Station, Michigan, USA - KBS Switchgrass S5-2 | ecosystem: Host-associated > Plants > Roots > Rhizosphere > Soil ... | reverse complement strand
TGAGCTTATGGCTGTTGAAAACGCGTCGGGACGCGCCTTGCGCGTTGGTATCGCCGGACTTGGCACTGTCGGTGTCGGGGTCGTTCGGCTGTTGGAAGAGAACCGCGACATCCTGCTGCAACATTGCCCCTGGCCGATCGAGGTCACGGCGGTGTCGGCGCGCGATCGGCGCAAGAACCGCGATGTCGATCTCTCGAAATACGACTGGTGCGAAGATCCGGTGGCACTGGCCGACCATCCAAAGGTCGATGTCGTCGTCGAGGTGATCGGTGGCGCCAGCGGACCGGCCAAGGCGCTGATCGAGAAGGCGATCAAGAACGGCAAGCACGTCGTCACCGCCAACAAGGCCCTGCTCGCCGAGCACGGCACCGCGCTGGCGCGCAGCGCCGAGAAGGCGGGGCTTGCGCTGGCCTACGAGGCGGCGGTCGCCGGCGGTATTCCGATCATCAAGTCGATGCGCGAAGGCTTGGCGGCCAACCGCATCGAGCATGTCTACGGAATCTTGAACGGCACCTGTAACTACATCCTCACCCAGATGCGCGAGACCGGCCGAGAGTTCGCCGACGTGCTCGCCGAAGCCCAGCAGCTCGGCTATGCCGAGGCCGATCCGAGCTTTGACGTCGACGGCATCGATGCCGCGCACAAGCTCTCGATCCTGACCGCGGTCGCCTTCGGCTGCGAGGTGGACTTCGCCGGGATCCGGATCTCCGGCATCCGCAACGTCTCGGCCATGGATATCGAATATGCGACCGAGCTTGGATACCGGATTAAATTGCTCGGCCTCTCGCGGTTGACGGAACGCGGCATTGAGCAGCGCGTTCATGCCTGCATGGTTCCTCAGAACGCACTCATCGCCAAAGTGGACGGGGTCTACAACGCGGTCGTCGCCCAGGGCAATTTCGTCGGCCAGAACGTGGCGATCGGCCGCGGTGCGGGGCAGGGGCCGACCGCGTCTGCCGTCGTCAGCGACCTCATGGACATCGCCCGCGGCCGCATCCTGCCGGCCTTTTCGGCGCCGGCCGAGACCTTGAAGAAGATCCCGGCGGCGCCCGAGGGCAGCCATGTCGGTCCGTTCTACCTCCGCATGATGGTGGTCGATCGACCTGGCGTGATCGCCGAGGTGGCGGCCATCATGCGCGACGAGAACGTCTCCTTGGAGAGCATGATCCAGCGCGCGCGTTCGCCCGGCGACCGGGTGCCGGTCGTGTTCACCACGCATGAAACCAGTCAGGCGCAGGTCACGCGCGTCGTGCAGAAGCTCGGCAAGGTGTCGGCGGTGGTCGAGCCGCCACATGTCATGTCGATCGAACAACTCTCTTAAATCAGCTATCGGAAGGCCGACATCATGGATCGCAACCTGGCGCTGGAAGTGGTGCGCGTCACCGAAGCGGCGGCGCTCGCCGCCTCGCGGCTGATGGGCCGCGGCGACGAAAAAGCGGCGGACCAAGCCGCCGTCGACGCGATGCGCACGGCATTGAACTCGCTGAACATCGACGGCACCGTGGTGATCGGCGAGGGCGAGCGCGACGAGGCCCCGATGCTCTATATCGGCGAGAAGGTCGGCGCCGGCGGCCCGAAGGTCGACATCGCCTTGGATCCGCTCGAAGGCACCACGATCACCGCGAAGGGCGGGCATAACGCGCTGGCGGTCGTCGCGATGGCGGAAGAAGGCGGGTTCTTGAACGCGCCCGATGTCTACATGGACAAGATCGCGGTCGGTCCGGACCTCCCGGAAGGCGTGGTCGATCTCGACAACAAGCCCGAGGTCAATCTGAAGAACCTCGCCAAGGCCAAGCAGATGGACATCCGCGATCTCGTGGTCTGCATCCTTGATCGTCCGCGTCACACCGAATTGATCGCCGCGGTGCGCGGGGCGGGCTCGCGCATCATGCTGATCTCGGACGGCGACGTTTCGGGCGTGATTGCGACCGCGCAGAAGGGCAGCGGTGTCGACATGTATGTGGGTTCGGGCGGCGCGCCGGAAGGCGTGCTGGCGGCGGCCGCGCTCCGCTGCATCGGCGGTCAGATGCAAGGCCGGCTCCTGTTCCGCAACGACGACGAGCGGGCACGCGCCAAGAAATGGGGTGTCACCGACCTCAATCGGAAATACGCGATGCTCGACCTCGCCCAAGGCGACGTGATGTTCGCCGCCACCGGTGTGACGGACGGCGCGATGCTCAAAGGTGTCCGCCGCGGCACCACCCGGGCCAGCACGCATTCCATCGTGATGCGCTCGAAGACCGGCACCGTCCGGGTCATCGAAGCGACCCACAACTGGGATCTGAAGATGCCCTACGAGGCGCGCGGGGCGTTTTAGGGCCGCGCGCTGCTGGATCTTCTTCACGGTCGCTCCCGGATAGATCACGGCTGCATGCCCCCCTCCTACCTCCCCCCTGAAGAGGGGGAGGTTTCGATCGTGAAGTCGCAAGAACAAAGCCCTCCCTCCTTTAGGGGGAGGGTTGGGTGGGGGCACTGCAGCTGTGATGCGGCCCGTGTTCATCGGATGGATGATCCAGCTCTCGCTGCTATAGTCCCCCGATGAACCTCGCCACGACTCGGCCGGACGAAAGCGACGATCCGGCGCCTTTCCTCGGCGTCGCGCGTTCGGTCACCGGCAAGTTCTGGCGCCAGCGCGCTTCCGACGAGCGGATGGCGCTGGCGATCTCGCAGCGACTGCAGGTGCCGGAGCCGGTCGGGCGCTTGCTCGCCGCGCGCGGGCAGACACTGGATACGGCGGAGAGTTTCTTGACGCCGCGTCTGCGCGATCTGCTGCCGGATCCTTCGGGCTTTCGAGACATGGACGCCGCCGCCGCGCGCATTTGCACCGCGATCGAGAACGGCGAGAAGATCGCGATCTTCGGCGATTACGACGTCGATGGCGCGACCTCGGCGGCTTTGCTCTCGCGCTTCCTGCGCGCAGCGGGCGCGCTGCCGGTGCGGCTCTATGTGCCGGATCGCGGCATCGAGGGTTACGGCCCCAATGCGCCGGCGCTGCTGCAGCTGAAGAGCGAAGGTGCCGGTCTCGTCATCACGGTCGATTGCGGTGTCACCGCCTTCGCGCCCTTGCAGGCGGCGAAGGAGGCGGGGCTCGACATCGTGGTGGTGGACCACCATGTTGCCGAGCCGCATCTGCCGATGGCTTCGGCGGTAGTTAACCCCAATCGCCTCGATGAGACGGCCGGACATGGGCAGATGGCGGCGATCGGTGTCGCCTTCCTGGTGGCGGTCGCCGTCAACCGGCGCCTGCGCGCCAAGGGTTGGTACAGCGACGCCCGGCCCGAGCCGGATATGATGCAGTGGCTGGATCTCGTGGCACTCGGCACGGTCTGCGATGTCGTGCCGCTGACCGGCGTCAACCGCGCACTGGTGACCCAGGGCTTGAAGGTGCTGGCGCAGCGCCGCAATCCCGGCCTGCGTGCGCTCAGTGAAACCGCCGCCATCAAGGAACGGCCGAGCGCCTATCACCTCGGCTTCCTGCTGGGGCCGCGGATCAATGCGGGCGGACGCGTCGGACGTTCCGATCTCGGTGCACGACTGCTCTCGACCGACGATCCCGTCGAGGCCATGGCGCTGGCGCAGGAACTGGAGGCGCACAACGCCGAGCGCCGCGATATCGAAGCGCGGGTGCTCGAAGAGGCCTGCCGCCTGGCCGATGCGGAGGCGACCAAACGGCCGCATCTCATCTTCGTCGCGGCCGAGGGCTGGCATGCCGGCGTGATCGGCATCGTCGCCGGTCGGTTGCGCGAGCGCTATGAGCGGCCGGTCTGCGTCGTGGCGGTTGAGAACGGGATCGGCAAGGGGTCGGGCCGATCGGCCAACGGTTTCCATCTTGGCAATGCGGTGATCGCGGCGCGCGAGAGCGGCATCATCACCAAAGGCGGCGGCCATGCGATGGCCGCGGGCTTCGAGGTCGCGGGGGATAGGCTCGACGCGCTCAAGGACTTCATCGATGCGCGGATCGGCGACCACTTCGCCGGCGTGCCGCCGCGCGCGGTACTCGATCTCGACGGCAGCCTGCAGCCGCGCGGCGCGGTCCCGCCCTTCGCACAGATGCTGGAACGGCTGGCACCTTATGGCTCCGGCAATGCGGAACCGCGGTTCGCCCTCGCCAATGTGCGGGTGGTGTTCGCCGATCTCGCCGGCGAGAAACATGTGCGCTGTGTGCTCGAGGGCAGCGACGGGGCGCGGCTCAAAGGTATAGCCTTCCGCTCGGTGGAAAACGATCTCGGGCGGCTGTTGCTGCAGGGGCGGAATGCCGGGCCGCTGCATGTCGCCGGGCACCTCCGGCTGGACAGCTGGCAGGGGCAGGAACGCGTGCAGATGACGATTGAGGACGTCGCGCGCGTCGAGTAGTCGCCGGTTCGTGGCCGTCACCCGACTCATTTTATTACCTTTACGCCCTCCGTCCGATTCAGGCCTTCTTAAGAGTGCTTAAGCAATTGATATCATTTCGGAAAAATCGGAAAATCGCGGCGGAATGGGGTGCGGTGAAACCTTGATTCTGTAAAGGCCTGGTCAATGTTGCGGCGCAATACAGCTGCAATCATGTGGCCGAGATTGCGTGGATACTGTATCTGGTTTGTTCCAAAAAATCCATCGGCGCGATGGTGTGCCATTTCGGCGCTGACCAGACTAATGACTTGAACTCACTCCAGAATTCGGCGAGCGGAGCGCCCTGCTGCCGTGCCGGTTATCACATCATCTATTAATCTCTCTTTACTTCCTTCGCATTCGCAGCAATCTTTGTTGCATTGCGAAACGCCGCTGTCGGCGTCGCATCGTGGGAAGTGGAGAGACCAATGAGCTCAATGATTCGGATTTCAGCGCTCGGCACCATTCTGGTGGCGGGAGCCGTGGCCCTCGCGCAGCCGCTCTGGGCGGGCTCCGCCAAGACCGTCGGCGCCGGCCAGGCCGTCACCACCGAGCTTGGCGGAAATGCCAAGGCGATCACCTACTGGACCGATCATCCGGAGGGTGCCCGCGTCGTGACCACGGTCGATACCATCACCGCGGCCGACACCGATGCCGAGCAGCATGCGGTCGTCCGCCTGCAGGCCACGTTGCTGCCGGGCCAGGTGCAGGAGGTCTCGGTGCCGTTCGCGGTGGGTGAGGCGCAGCCGGTGCTGCGCATCGAGCGCGTCGGCAATCAGATCAGCGTTTCGAAGATCACTCAGTAACACCGGCCGCTTCGTCTTCCAACGTCGCGAGGCGGTCGTCGCGGGCGATCTCGAGCAGAGTCGCCCGCAGCTTGGCCGCCCGCGATGCGCCGAACACCGCGCGGAAGTGCACTTCCGCCTCGTTCCAGAGCTTCACGGCGACTTTCATCTTGGCCCGGCCCTGCGCAGTCAGGGCCACGTGGCGCCGCCGACGATCGGCGGCGCTTTCCTTCAGAACGACCAAGCCGTCGCGCAGCAGCGGCTGAAGATTGTGGCCGAGCGACGAGCGGTCCATGACCATAATGCGCGCGAGCTCCGCCATGGTGGGCGCTGATCCCGCAACGAAGTCGAGCTCGGCCAGGATCGCAAACTGCGTGGAGCGCAGGCCGCAGCGCTCCAGCGCATCGTCGTAGAGCTGGGTCAGCCGGCGCGTGGCCTTGCGCATCGCGGTGGCGCAACAGGGCAGCTCGGTGGCGGCGTCTCGCTTGGCCATGGTCCCGATATAGGCCCGCCCAAGCGGGGCAACAAGGGAATCTGTGTTCGCCGTCACCCAAATAAGGGGTATATGCCCCTTTAAAAGACGGCATATGCCCTCATTTTTCCGTCACAGCCGCAGCTGGCGGCAGGGGTTTCCTGAGAGGAGTGCACAGTCATGAAGACCGTTCATTTGTCGATTCCGGGCGTTGCGGCGGTGGCCTTGCTGGTCTCCGGCCTGGCGGTGGCCGGTTCCATCACCGAGAGCCCGCGTGCGGCGGCGGAAGGGCAGGCGGTCGTGACCGAGCTCGGCGGCCAGGCCAAGGCGGTCACCTATTGGACCGACAGCCCGAACGGTGCCCGCGTCGTGACCACGGTGGACACCGTGACGGCGGCCGACACCGATGCCGAGAGCCACGCGGTGGTCCGCCTGCAGAGCGTCCTGCAGCCGGGTCAGGTGCAGGAGGTCTCGGTGCCGTTCGCGGTGGGCGAGGCGCAGCCGGTGCTGCGCATCGAGCGCGTCGGCGACCGGATCAATGTCTCGAAGATCACGCAGTAACTTGCGCGCGGCCGCCGGTTCGGTCCGGCGGCCGCGGCCGCATCACGACCCCGCGGCGTAGGCCGCCATTAGGGCTCTACGTCGCCCTTGTCCTTGGTCAGAGTCCAAGAGCTGTCGAGGTCGTAGCTCTGCAGCGCGGCGGCGGCGCGGTCGGTGTCCTCGCCAAGATCCTTCTGATAGATCTTGCCCTGCTGGTTGACGATGAAGGTCATGACGCCGGTGACGCCGTATTCCGACGGCGAGGCGATCGCGCCGAACCCGCCGATCATGTTGCCGTTGATCACATAGTCATAGCGTCCGCCCGGCGCACCTTCGCCCTGGCGCGTCAGGATGCGGAAGTCGTAGCCGCGGACGGGATCGCCCTGATCCCGGCCTTCGAGATAGCCGCCCTGGGCGGTTACGAAGGCCAGCAGCGGGCTGGCCGGCGCGTTGGAATTCGCATCGGTGTCCCAATAGAGGCCGTCATGCTTGCCGGGCGTGCTGACGAGCTTCTGGGCGTATTCCAGCACTTCGTCGCCGTCCTGATCGACCTCCTGATAATCCTGCTGCGCCGCGACCAGGGCGTTGAGGGCGCCGATCGCCGCGAGCTCGTCGGCGCCGATGCGCCGGGCCAGCAATTCATAGATGCCCTCCTCGGTGTCGAAGCTCCAGCCCTTGTCGCCTTTGACGATCGGAAAGGGCACCGGCCATTCCTGATTGCCGATCAGCACGGTGCGCGTCTTATCGTCGTCGGTGCGCAGACTCATCTTCTCTTTCGCGGCGGCCAGGGCCTGCTTGCGGTTCTCGCGTTCGGCGGCCTCGTCATCGGTGAACAGCTGGTCGTTGTGCTGATCGCCGAGCAGGTCGGTGATGGCATCGCGGCTGCCCGCTTCCAGGGCGGAGATCAAACCGGCGGCTGCCGCGTCCGGGGTGTCGAACACCTTCGGATCCTTGGCCGCGGCCAGGCCGGGGCAGGCGAGGGCGAACAGCAATCCGCTCAAGACTCCTGCGGCGATCCGGCCGCTGCGTCGCGTGATCCCGTACATCGATCCTCTCCTTGCTGCCAACGTCCGTGCCTTTAGCGCCGTCGGTTGGTTGATCCCCGGCTTCCGCCGATGCTGCTGTTGCCGCGATTGCTTTGCGACCGAGCCTTTTGTTGCGAGGGCATCGTCGAGAACGAGCCCTTCTTCGGCTTGGTCTGCATGTTGTTGAACTTCTGCTGCTGGCGCCGCTGCTGCATCTGCGACGGCTTCGGATTCGACGGCTGCCGCATCTGCTGCTGGCGCTGCTGCTTGTTGGCGCCGAGGCTTTGGTTGCCGCGGTTGCTCTGCTGCCGGGTCTGGGCCGAAGGCTTGGTGCTCGGCGGGGTGATCTTCTTGACGCCGGTCCCACTGCCGCCGAGCTGCTTGGCGATGCCTGCGGAGTTCGGCCGCGGCTTGGCGGTCGCCGGGCGCGTCGCGGAGGACTTGGTCCGCGCCTTCTGCGGCGACCATTTCATGCCATTGCCGCCCTTGGCCTTCGGATTGCGGTCGCCGTTGAACTTGTTGTTGAGCTTGTCGCGGTCGATGTTGGTGTTGCCGTTGCCGATATTGATGTTGTTATTGTTGCCGCCGCCGTCGCAGCAGTCGATGTCGATGTTGTTGTTGTTCCAGTCGAAGGCATAGGAAAAGGCGGCGCCGACAAACATCCCGGTCACGAAGGCGGCGCCCGGCGCGTAGTAATAGGGATAGGGCGTCGAATAGACCGGCGGCGGATAGTCGACGTAGTGATGCTCGACCACCGGTGTCGGATCGTAGCTCGGGACATAGATGACTTCGGGATCCGAGGATTCGATGATGATGGTGTTGCTTTCGGTCACCACCGTCTGCTTCTCGTCGGATTTGAGCGCGCCGGCGGCGGTCGCCTCGGCGCGCGCTGCCTGGATGGCTTCGAGCACGCCTTGCTGCTGATCCATGACCGCATTGCCGAGCCGCTGGGTCCAGTCGAGGTCGTCGTTCATGAGCTTGATGACTTCGGGATAGTTCAGCAGCGCCAGGACCGACGGATCCCAGTTCTCGTTCGGCTTCAGGTCCTTGCTGGCCCTCTGTTTCTCCAGGAAGCGCGCGGCCTCGACCACCTGCAGCGGCTGGGTCGCCGCCGGAAGAACGATCGCCAGCAGGTCGTCGGGATAGAAGGCCACCGGTGCCACGAGGGCGTGGAGCTCTTCCGCCGAGAGCATGGGGCTCGCGGCATCACCCGCCGCATCATCGGCCGGGGCGGCCGCGGTCTGATCCTGGATATCGGCGAACTGCGCGGCCGCGGGCCGCAGGGCTGCGCTCACGGCGAGGACGCAGAGGAGAAGGGCCGCGCCAAGCGCGGTGCGACGCCAAGTCACCTCAGACCTCCCTGCCTTTTCCACGGACCGCAGAGAAACTATAGAGGTGAGTGATGGCCCCGTTGATTGGACCTAAGGGAAATAGGCCTAAGGTCTATTCGTGATCGGCGACGGCGTGGGGCTTGTAGGGCTCTTCCAAGCGCTTCACCTCGTCCTCGGTGAGCTTCAGGGCGAGGGCGGCGACGGCGTCGTCGAGATGGTTGGGCTTGCTGGCGCCGATGATCGGTGCGGTGATGCCGGGCTTGGACAGCACCCAGGCCAGGGCCATCTGCATCGGCGGTACGCCGCGGGCCTTCGCGACTTCCGCGAGGCGATCGGCGACGGCGAAGTCGTCCGGCTGGAAATAGAGCTTCTTGGCGAAGTCGTCGCTCTTCGAGCGCTCGGTGTCGCCGCCCTGCAGGTGGCGGTTGCCGGCGAGGAAGCCGCGGGCCAGCGGCGACCAGGGGATGACGCCGATGCCGGCATCGCGGCAAAGGGGCAGCATCTCGCGCTCTTCCTCGCGGTAGATGAGATTGTATTGCGGCTGCATGGAGACGAACGGCGTCCAGCCGTTCTCGCGCGCGACGCTGTTGGCCTTGGCGAACTGCCAAGCATACATCGTGGAAGCGCCGATATAGCGGGCCTTGCCGGCCTTCACCACGTCGTGCAGCGCCTCCATGGTCTCCTCGATCGGTGTGCCGTAATCCCAGCGGTGGATCTGGTAAAGATCGACGTAATCCATGCCGAGCCGTTTCAGGCTGGCATCGATCTCGTGCAGGATCGCCTTGCGCGAGAGCCCGGCGCCGTTCGGGTCGTGCTTGCGCATCTCGGAGCGGACCTTGGTCGCGATCACCAGCTCTTCGCGCCGGGAGAAGTCCTTGACCGCGCGGCCGAGGATCTCCTCGCTGACGCCGAGGGAATAGACGTTGGCCGTATCGAAGAAATTGATGCCGAGCTCCAGGGCCTTCTTCAGGAAGGGCCGGCTGTCGTTTTCCTCGAGCACCCAGGGGCGCCAGGACTTGGCGCCGTAGGTCATGCAGCCGAGGCAGATCCGCGAGACTTTGAGTCCGGTGCGACCGAGATTCACAATGTCCATCGGGATCTCCCTCGGCTGGTGCGCATGCTCGCTGTCGCGGCGCTTACAGCGCCGCGGTCAGCATGATCTCGACCTTGTATTTGGGATCGGCGAGCTTGGATTCCACCGTGGCGCGGGCGGGGGCATTGCCCTTGGAGACCCACTCGGCCCAGGCCTTGTTCATCTCGGCGAAGGTCGAGATGTCGGTGAGCCAGATGTTGGCCTTCAAGATCTTGGTCTTGTCGGTGCCGGCCTGGGCCAGGGTCTCGTCGATCTGCTTCAGGATGTTCTTGGTCTGCTCGTAGACCGAGGGCGAGACGGGATCGTCGGCCACATGGCCCGCGAGATAGGCGAGGCCGCCGTGAACCACCGCGTCGCACAGATTGCCGTGATCGCCAATGCGCTTGATCGACATGGAAAAGTCCTCGTTTGTCAGATGGTTATGAATGGAACTTGGGCTGGGAAATCAGCCGGTTGAGGGCCGGGATTATGGCCGATGGCTCGGGCTTGCGGAAGCGCGGAGTGGGCCTCGAATCCGGTGGTTGATTTCAGGCGCACCAGCCGTTAAAAGGCGCGTCACCCCGGGGACTTAACACCCCCGCGGCCTTGCGTCCCCATCGTCTAGAGGCCTAGGACAACACCCTTTCACGGTGTAGACACGGGTTCGAATCCCGTTGGGGACGCCACAGCTCGCCAGCAGGCTGAGCTTCCAGACTAATCAGGCAGACACGATGAAGACGTCGTCGACGAAATTGATCTCGTCGCAATTCTTGCCGTCACCACCGCGATCCAAGACCAGAAAATCCTGCTCCGGCTCCAGTGCGATCAGCGGATGATGCCATGTGCCGCGGGCATAGTTCACGCCCTGCGACCCTTGGGTCCGAAAACAGCGCAGATCGCCGGGGGCGGGGGCGTCGCCGGGTCTTGCGACCAGGACCAGGAATGGGCGCAGCGCGAGTGGAATGAAGGCCTGCGATGACAAGGGATGTCGCTCCATCATCGCGATGCGCAGCGGCAGCGCGCGTGGCTTCGCCCGGAAGATGCTGAGCAAAGGCCGCCCGCTCTCGCCCGCGACATCGATCTTGGCGATGTCGTGATAGCGCTCGGCATAGCCTTCGTTGATCGTGTAGTGCCGCGCGGCCCCGTCGCAATCGATCACGTCGCCAAACGGCTTGAAAGCTTCGTGCGTCAGCGGCTCGATCCGGATCTTCATGCCGGCTTGCCCCAGAGGCGCAGCCGAGAGACACCGCCATCTGGAATGACATTGAGCCGGACATGGCTGACCGGGCCGAGATCGACGATTTCCGTCGTGTAGAAGTGCTGCTTGTCCATTTCCATCTTCTGCGCCGGCAGCAGGTCGCGCCAGAACATGGATTGGGTGACGATCGACTGATCGGTCGATGCCGCGACCAGTCCGGCCTGGATCGAGCAGCGGTCCGGGTAGTTGCCTTTGAAATGGGCAGTGTCGATCTCGATCCTGGAAATGCGGCCGGCGGTGCCGAGGGCGATAATGCACCACTCGTTGCCGGGCTCGCGCCGCCGCCGGGTCTCCCAGCCATCGCCCATATTGACGCCGCGCCCAGGATAGAGCTGGCGGATCGGCGATCCGTAGTGCTGGTCCGAACAGCCAACAGCATAGGCGCCGCATTCGACGGCGGCGAGATTGACCGGCTCCTGCTGGCCGACGCGTGACCAGTCCACCGCCGGCCGTCCATAGGCCCGGAGCCGTGCCACGCCGCCATCCGGATAGATGTTCAGCCGGATATGGCTGAAGGCCCCGTCCGAAGCGACGGCAACGAAACTATGACTGTCGCCCTTCAGCGCGGTCGCTGGAACGATGGTGGTCCAGACGGTCTTGTCGTCGGGCGTGCCTTCGACATGGCAGGCATCGATCGAGGCTGCCGGCGGGTAGTTGCCGGTGAAATGGCTGGTATCGATGTCGAATCCGGCGAGGCGCCCGGGCAAAGCGAGCTTGCAGATGCAATGGTCATGGCCTTCGCCACGTTTGCGGCGGCTCTCCCACCCGTCCATCCACTTGCCGTTGTCGTCGTACTTGCCGGGAATGAAGACGGCAGGCTCAGGGTTCAGCATGCGCTCCTTGGGCGCAAAGAACTCATCACTGGCAAAGAGCGCTGCGGCGCCCAGGCGCGGATCCAGCAGATTGATCGCGGCGGCACCGAAGGGATGGGGATCGGCTGCGGAACTGCTCATGCGGTTTCTCCCGGCGCCGGGTGATATTTGCGCCAATGCCGCGCGATGTCGATGCGCCGGCAGAACCAGACTTTGTCGTGGGCGGCGGCATGCTCGATGAAACGCTCCAGCGCGCGCAGCCGTCCCGGCCGCCCGACCAGGCGCGCATGGAGCCCCACCGACATCATCCGCGGCGTCCTGGCGCCCTCGGCATAGAGCACGTCGAAACTGTCGCGGAGATAGGCGAGGAACTGGTCGCCGCTGTTGAAGCCCTGAGGCGTCGCAAAGCGCATGTCGTTGGCGTCCAACGTATACGGCACCATCAGCTGCGGCGGACCGTAGAGCCTCGTCCAAAAGGGCAGGTCGTCGCTGTAATCGTCGGCGTTGTAGAGAAAACCGCCTTCCTCGGCGACCAGGCGGTGGGTGTTCGGGCTGGTGCGGCCGGTATACCAGCCGAGCGGCCGCTCGCCGGTCACGCTCTTGATGGCCTCGATGGCGCGGCGGATGTGATCGCGTTCGGTCGCTTCATCGACATTCTGGTAGCTGATCCAGCGATAGCCATGGCTGCAGATCTCATGCCCGGCCTGGTGCATCGCACGGATGATCTCCGGATGCCGTTCCACCGCCATGCCGACGGCGAAGATGGTGAGCGGGATCTTGTGCTTCTGGAACAAATCCATCAGCCGCCAGGCGCCGACCCGGCTGCCGTATTCGTAGATCGACTCCACGCTCATATGGCGCTGGCCCGGCAGGGGCTGTGCCGCCACGATCTCGGAGAGGAAGGCTTCCGAGGCGGCGTCGCCATGGAGAATGTTGTTCTCGCCGCCCTCTTCGTAATTCAAGACGAATTGCACCGCGATCCGGGCATCGCCCGGCCAGCGGGCCAGGGGCGGGCTGTTGCGGTAGCCGAGGAGATCGCGTGGATACTCTGCGGTCATTCAATCCGCCATCCGCGCAGTGGAGAAACGACGCATGTCGCCGGTAAAGGGCTTCGGCAGCGGCGCGGCATAGCTGCCACGTTTGCTGGTGGTGAGGCCGAGCGAGACCAGCGCTTCGGCCTGCTTGACCGCCGCCGCGACGCCGTCGATCACCGGCACGCCATACCTGTCCTGAAGTGTCTTCGCCAGGTCCGCCATGCCCGCGCAGCCGAGCACGATCGCCTCCGCGCCATCCTGCGCAAGCGCCTTTTCAATTTCATCGTGCAACCGGCGGAGCTCGGCCGGAGCGGCTGCCTCTAGGGCCAGCACCGGAATGTCGGAGGCGCGCACCTTGGCCCGGTCGCCCATGCCGTAGTGGCGGACGAGGTTTTCGATCAGCACGCGGGAACGCTCCATGGTCGTGACGACGGTGAAACGCTGTGCCAGAAATCCGGCCGTCGCGATCGCGGATTCGCAGAGGCCAAGCACCGGGACGTCCAGAAGGCTGCGCGCCGCATCAAGCCCGGTATCATCGAAGCAGGAGATGATCGCCGCGTCGTATCCGGTCGCTTGCCGCGTTTGTAGCTCGCTCAGAAGGCCGGGAATGGCGAGTGCGCCGTCATAATGCCCCTCGATGGAAACCGGCCCCATGGGGGATGTGGCGGCGATGATCTCGGTGCCTGGCGCGGCGACGGCGCGGGCGGCGACGGCGGCTTTCGCCGTCATCGATTCCGTTGTGTTGGGATTGATCAGTAGGATGCGCATGAATTCCGTCTATTTTGTCTGGCCGCGGCGCAGCACAATCATGGTGCCGAGCGCCACGAGGATGATGGTGAGCGAGAACACGGTTGTCGCGGTGCCGAGCGCATAGAGCACGGGCGTCGTCACATTGGTGGTCATGCCATAGAGCTCGAGCGGCAAGGTGTTGAAGGTGCCCGCGGTCATCAACGTGCGGGCAAACTCGTCATAGGAAAGCGTGAAGCCGAACAGGCCGACGCCGACCAGGCTCGGCGCGATCATCGGCAGCAGGACATGGCGGAAGGTCTGCCAGGACGTGGCGCCCAAGTCCCGCGCGGCCTCCTCATAGGCCGGGGGGAAGCGGTTGAAGACCGCGAACATGATCAGGACGCCGAAGGGCAGGGTCCAGGTCAGATGCGCGCCGAAGGCGGAGGAATACCAGGCGGGGCGGAGACCGGCCTGCTGGAACACGACGCCGATGCCGAGCGAGATGATGATCGAGGGCACCACGAGGCTCGCGACCGTCGCATAGAAGAGCGCGGACGAACCCCGGAAGCGGCGCCGGAAGGCGAGGCCGGCGAGCAGCGAGACCACGACCGTCACCACCATGACCATCAGTCCCAAGGTCAGCGAGCGGCGAAACGATCCGCCGAAATCGCCGACCGCCTGGGTCTCGAAGAGGTTGGCGAACCAATGCAGCGAAACGCCGTTCAGCGGAAAGGTCAGTCCGCCATCCGGCCCCTGAAAGGAGAGGACGATGATCGCCGAGAGCGGGCCATAGAGGAACAGCACGAACAGGCCGAAGAAGATCGCCAGGACGTAGAAACCGGCGCTGCGTTTCTCGCGATTCATCTAGAGCTCTTTCCGGATGTCGACGACGCGCAAGATGGCCGCCACCATCAACAGAACCACGACCAGCAACACCACCGCATTTGCGGCGGCGGCCGGATATTGCAGCAGCGACATCTGGTTCTTCATCATCAGCGCGACCGAGGCGCTCTGCCCGCCGGACATGACCTGGACGGTCGAGAAATCCGCCATCACCAGGGTGACGACGAAGATGGTGCCGATCGCCATGCCGGGCTTCGCCAGCGGGATGACCACGTTCCAGATCACTTGCCAGTTGCTGGCCCCGCCGTCGCGGGCTGCTTCGAGCAGCGATCGATCGATGCGCATCAGGGTGTTGAAGATCGGCGTCACCATGAACAGCGTGTAGAGATGGACCATGGCGAGCACGACCGCGAACTCGGAATAGAGCAGCCATTCGATCGGCTGCGCGATCAGGCCCATCTTGATGAGTGTGGTGTTGACCAGGCCATTGCGGCCGAGCACCGGGATCCAGGCGATCATGCGGATGATGTTCGAGGTCAGGAACGGCACCGTGCAGACCAGGAACAGCACCGTCTGGGTGGTCGCGCGCCGGATGTGGAAGGCCAGGAAATAGGCGACCCAGAAGCCAATGAACAGCGTCGCCGCCCATACCATGGCGGTGAATTTCAGCGTGTTCAGATAGGTCTTCCAGGTCACCCAGGAACCGAGCGTGTCCGTGTAGTTCATGCTCAGAAACGCCGGGTAGAGGCCGCTGAAGTCGTAATCCCAGAAGCTCACCACCACGATCATGGCGATCGGCAGCAGGAAAAAGCCGCCGAGGATCACCAGGAGCGGCAGCGCCTGGAGATAGGCGACGAGCCGCCGCGCCGCGCCGGGCTTACGGCGACTCCGTTTCGTTTCCTCCGCGGCGATGGCGACCATGTTCCGTTTCTTCTATGGCGCCGGAATCCTTCTCCCCGCGAACGGGGAGAAGGTTCCAAAGGCGCGGACGCGCATCAGGAGGCGATGAACTCGTTCCAGCGCCGGACCATGTAGCGGTCCTCGTCCATGACCGAGTTCCAGCAGGCCACGCCGCCCATACGGGCTTCGAAGGAGCCGCCGTCGCGCACCGCCCCGGCCTTTTCCATGATCTTTCCGTCGGGTGCCAGGATATCGCCCTTGGCCGGCTTGCCCTCGACCCAGAAGCCCCATTCGTCCTCGGACATGAACTTCTTCGCTGTGTCCATCGCGGCGGAATAGTAGCCCTGCCGGTTGAGATAGGCGCCGACCCAGCCGGAGAGATACCAGTTGATATATTCGTAGGCCGCGTCGAGCTCCTTGCCCTTGAGATGCGCAGCGAGACCGAGACCGCCGCCCCAGGCGCGATAGCCTTCCTTCAGCGGCTGGTACTTGCAGGCGATGCCTTTGGAGCGCACCGCGGCAACGGCCGGCGACCACATGGACTGGATCACGACTTCGCCGGACGCCATCAGGTTGACGCTCTCGTCGAAGGTCTTCCAGAAGGCGCGGAACTGGCCGTCATGCTTGGCCTTGATCAGGAAATCGATGGTCTTGTCGATCTCCGCCTTGGTCATGTTGCCCTTGTCGGCATATTTGATATTGCCCATCGCTTCCATGATCATCGCGGCATCCATGATGCCGATCGAAGGGATGTTCAGGATCGCGGTCTTGCCTTTGAACTTCGGGTCCATGATGTCGGCCCAGGTGGTGATATCCCGGCCGACCAGATCGGGGCGGATGCCGAGCGTATCGGCGTTGTAGATGGTCGGCACCATGGTCATCCACTGGGTCGGTGCCTTGGCGAACTTCTTGTCGCCGGGCTTCTCGACGAAGCCGACGGTGTGTGGCGCCGTCCCTTGCGCGATGACGCTGTCGGGCTTGAGCTTGCCGTCGATGAACAGCGGCACGATTTTGTCGTAGAAGGTGAGCTTCTTGACGTCCATCGGCTGCATCACGCCCAGCGGATAGACCTTCTTGGCGATCCAGTATTCGATGTCGGCGATGTCGTAGCTGTCGGGCTGGGTGGCGGCACGCTGCGCGGCGGCGTCGGAATCCGTTGCCGTCATTTCGAGCGTGATGCCGAGATCGGCTTTGCACTTCTCGGCGATGGCATTGAGGTTCGAAACGCCGGTGCCGAACTGGCGCAGCGTGATCGCGGTCTGCGCCCAGATCGTCGGGAAGCCGGTGATGGCGCCAGATCCGGCGGCGACGCCGGCAACCGCGGCGCCGGTCTTGAGGAGGCTGCGGCGGGAAATGCCTCTGCCTGCTTTCGTCGATTTGGTCATGTCAGTCCTCTCCTGTTTGAAGATTTAAAAGACTTCTGATTCACGCGGAAACGCGGCCCAGGAGGACGGCATCCTCCAGAGCCCAACTCAGCGACACGGCATCGCCGGCGGCGATCGGCTTGGCCAGGTAGTCGCGCTCGCCGGCGATGACGGTGAAGTCGTCGCTGCCGGCCCCGATGAAGGTGAGCTTCACCGAGGCTCCGCGGTATTCGACGTTGGAGACGATCCCGTTGAAGCCAAGCGACTTGTCCGAAGGCGGCCCAAGACGGACGCGGGTGGTGCGGATGGCGATATCGGCGTTATCGCCAGGTTGCCGGTTTGCACCGCGCACGGAGAAGGTCTGTCCCTCCGGCACTTCCAGGGTCAGCACATCGTCCTTGCCGGCAATCACCCGGCCGGAGAGAACGTTGTGATCGCCCATGAAGCGGGCGACGAAAGCCGTCGCCGGGCGCTCGAAGATGTCGCGTGGCGACGCCACCTGCTCGATCCTTCCGTCATTCAGGATGACCACGAGATCGGCGAGGGCCATCGCCTCTTCCTGGCTGTGGGTGACATGCACGAAGGTGATGCCGAGCGACTTGTGCAATTTCTTGAGCTCGGCGCGCATGCGGATCTTCAAGAACGGATCCAGCGCCGAGAGCGGCTCGTCGAGCAGCAAAGCTTCCGGATTTGTGATCAGGGCGCGGGCCAGCGCGACGCGCTGCTGCTGGCCGCCGGAAAGTGCGGCTGGGCGGCGGGTTGCGTAGGCCTCCATCTGCATCAGGCGCAGCATCTCCAGCGCCTTGGCGCGGCGCTCCTCGCGTTTGACGCCCTTCATCTTCAGGCTGAAGGCGACGTTGTCGATGAGGTCGAGATGCGGAAACAGGGCGTAGGACTGGAACATCATCGCGGTGCCGCGCCGGGCAGGCGGCAGATCGGTGACGACGCTATTGCCGAGGCGGATGTCGCCGGAAGTGACGCTCTCATGGCCGGCGATCATCCGCAGCGTCGAGGTTTTGCCGCAGCCGGAAGGGCCGAGCAGGCAGCAATAGGCGCCCGCCGGAATCTTCAGGCTGATGCCGCGGACGGCCGCCGTCGTTCCATAAACCTTGGACACGGACGCCATTTCGATTTCGGCCGCTTTGGACATCGGGCCTTTCCCTGTTTCCAAGGAAGACGCATGTCGCGTGCCAAACTGCTGCGGCGCATCAAAGTGTTATTATTCAATATGTTACTAGACTCGGCATGGGCGTGCGGTTGCCTACGAATTAGGCGTTTGTGCTCGATTTAATCATGGATTGCATACAATCTGATCTGTATATCGCGGCAAATTCTGATTAACTTCTGCGGCGACGCTGACTATGGTTGCGGTGCAGATCAGGTGCTCTCGAGTCGATGAAATCCTCAGCGACAACTGTTCCTCAAATCGAAGAGGACTCTCCCGAAACCGGCACGCAGAAAATCCGCGACGCGATCCGCGACGCGATCGTCGAGCGGCGGCTGGCACCCGGCACCAAGCTCACCGAAAGCGAGGTCGGCAGCCTCTTCAACGTCAGCCGGACCTTGGCGCGGTCGGCGCTGCAGGCGCTCTCCTATGAGGGCCTGGTCAATGTCGAGAAGAATCGTGGCGCCTTCGTCGCCTATCCTTCGCCCGACGAAGCGCGCCAGATCTTCGCGGCGCGCCGGCTGATCGAGCCCGGCATCCTGCGCGATGCGGCCGTCAAAATCGGGCCGGCGCAGATCCGGCAGTTGAAGCGGCTGCTGGCCAAGGAAGACGCGCTGATGGCCGAGCGCGGCCAGAGCGCGCGCCGTGCCGAGATCAAGGCATCCGGTGATTTCCACCTGATGCTCGCCGAGATTTCCGGCAACTCGATCATGCAGCGCTTCATGGACGAGTTGGTCGCGCGCTCCTCGCTGGTGATCGCGCTCTACGGCCAATCGACGGTCTCGAGCTGCGGTCATTCCGAGCACGGCGACATCCTCGCCGCGATCGAGCAGAACAACCTCGACATCGCCTGCCGTTTGATGGTGGACCATATCGCACATATCGAAGCCGACCTCGATATGCGCGAGCGCAAGAGTCTCGGCCTCCGGGAAGCCTTTGAGCACTAACCAAAGCCTATCGAACTCGATCGCTCTTCGTTGGGGATGCCACAAATCTAAGTTTCGGCGAGGCGCTCGCCGCCTGGGGCTGCGCGCGACACGGGAATGCGCGGCTCAATCCGCGACGATGGGCAGACCGGCAGTAGGCTCGTTCATCGAACGTGGAATCGTGCGTTCTATAGGAAACCGCGCCGTTACGGTGGTGCCGCATCCGGGCTCGGAGTCGATCTGCAGCGACGCGCCGTGAAGCTTGAGCAGCGCTTTGGTAAGCGGCAGGCCGAGCCCGGTCCCCTCGTATCTTCGCGCCCAGGCGCTGTCCAGCTGTTGGAACGGCGCCATGGCCAGCGGAATGTCGCTCGGTTTCATGCCGATTCCGGTATCCGCCACGCTGATCGAAAGACAGCCGTCGACATTCGCCGCCGCTATCTCGATGCGACCGCCGGGCCCGGTGAACTTCACGGCGTTGGCGACCAGATTTGTGATGATCTGCGTGATCGAGCGAAGGTCTGCCTTGAGCAGCGGCAGAGCGGGCGAGACATCGTCGTGCAAAGTCACCCCGCCGCTGGAGGCGGCATCGCGGACGAAGCGGAGCGCAGCGGAGACACTTTCTGAAAGATCGCAGGCCTCGTCGTTAAGGTGGTACTTTCCCGCATCGATCTTCGAGATATCGAGGATATCATTGATCAGTTTCAGCAGGTGGCCGCCGCTGTGGAATATGTCGTTGGCGTAGCTGCGGTACCGCTCATGATCCACGCCGAACACGCTATCCTTGATGACCTCGGAAAATCCGATAATGGCATTCAAAGGAGTTCGCAGTTCGTGGCTCATATTCGCGAGAAATGAGGACTTGGAGCGATTGGCGGCCTCCGCGGCGAACGTGGCCGATCGAAGCTCGCTTTCGGCGCGTCTCTGGAGTGTGGTGTCGGTGATTATCCCGAGCAGATAGGGCCCGCCAAACCGCCCGGGAACGTCGAAACGGCTTTTGCTCCTCAGGATCGTCGTCTGCTCGCCCTCGGTAGTGGTGAGCACATCGGCGGATTGCCGAGGCAATCCGTCCGCCAATACCGCAAGATCGAGCTGGCGGAGCGGCTCGCTTTGCTCCGACGGGGCAGCCGTCCGGCCGATCAGCTCCCCGCGTGTCCGACCGGTGATGGCGCAGAACGCGTCGTTCACGTGCACGAACCGCAGCTGTGCGTCTTTGACGGATACCGGGTTCTGAATAGCCCCGACGAGATTCAAGAAGAATGAATCTGCCGGACCAGTGGCCGCAGCGGACTCGTTCTGCCATTCAGCACTGTCGCCCGGCGGTGCGGGCGGCAAGTCGGGCGGTGCTCGATGGTCGTGCTTCGACATGATCTGGAGGTTCATGGTCGTCCGCACAGGAGCGCCGTGCGGCCACGGGGGGTTACCGCCACGCCGTCCTTGGCGGCTTCGAGATAACCCCGCGAAAGGAGATCGGAACATGTCCACTGCGGGATACTTCCGCTCAAGGCGCCGTGGCGGAGCCGGTCAAGGCAGTCCAACTCCACCGTTGTGAGGACAAACGGCGAGGGTCGTCGCACGCGATGTGAGTGGGTCATGCAAGGACAAATGGCTACTCGACGGCTATCGACCAAGGGAAAAGCTGCGTGAAACCACACACCCACGATCTCAACTATCTCTTAAAAGTGGTGCTTGGGGCGCCAACGCCACCGAACTTCATTCCGGGAGTCCGGCCTTCCGCAGGCCGTCGGCGAAGGTCGCGAAATCCTCCGCGCGGCGGATCGGCAGCCAGTCCGCCAAATTCGAGACCCGCAGCATGGGATCGAGATAGCGCAGCTGATTCATGGCGCGCTCGGCCTCCGCCTGACGCCCGGCCAGCGCGTGACCGGCCGCGATGATGCCGACGGCGACCAGGAAGCTCGGCAGATGCCGGAAGACCTGCTCCGCCAGCGCGGTCGCCGCGTCGAAGCGGTGGGCGAACAGATGCGCGATCGCGAGACCGGCCTGCATCCGATACAGCTCCGGATCGAACGGGCTCAGACGCATCGCGCGATCGAAGTAGGCCTTGGCGCTGTCCGGGTCGCCGTTCCAGACTCGCAGGAAACCGCCGAGGAAACAGGCGGAGGCGAGGTTCGGGTTGAGCCGGAGCGCCCGGTCGATCAGGGCGATGCCGAGGTCGTTGTCGTTGACGAAATGGCTGAGCGCATGGCCGCCGCGGGTCAGGACCAGGGCGTCGTCATCGCCGAGCTCGATGGCATGTCGGGCCAGCTTTGCGCCCTCGGCGATCTCCTCGACGCGGTCGACCATCCAGCCGTTGACCTTGCGCCAGAGATAGCACCAGGCGGCCATCGCATGGGCCGAGGCGAAATCCGGATCGATCTCGATCGCGCGGGTGAAGTTGCAGAGTGCAGCCTCCGTCGCTTCGCGGTTGCCGCGGTTCAAGTTCTCCCGGCCGCGCAGGTAATGGTCGTAGGCGTCGAGGCTTTCGGTCGGCTTGTGCTTGGCGCGCTCGATCTCGGCCTGCTCGAGCTTGGGCGCGATCTCGCCGACGACACGGGCCGTGACCAGGTCCTGGAGCTCGAACACGTCCTCGATCCCGCCGTCGAACCGTTCCGCCCAGAGGTGCGCCGCCGTCGTCGCGTCGATCAGCTGCGCGGTGATGCGGATGCGGTTCGAAGCCTTGCGCACGCTGCCCTCGAGGACATAGCGAACGCCGAGCTCGCGACTCACCTGCTTTACATCGACGGCGCGGCCCTTGTAGACGAAGGACGAATTGCGCGCGATCACGAACAGCTGCCGGAAGCGCGACAGCGCGGTGATGATGTCCTCGACGACCCCGTCGGCGAAGTATTCCTGCTCGGGATCGCCGCTCATATTCTGGAACGGCAGGACCGCGATCGACGGCTTGTCGGGCAAGGCCAGCTCTCCCGCGGCCGGTGTCCCGTTCAGCGCCGGCGGCTTGACCGCAACCACGCCACCGGCCTGCAGCGAATAAACCCGCATCGGCTCCGCGATGTTCTTCAGCCGGGTTTCGCCGAGATCGCTGATCGCAAGCTCGAGCCGCGACTTCACCTGGCGATAGGCATCTTCCGAGAGGCAGATGGCGCCAGGCTGTGCCACGCCTTCCAACCGTGCTGCAATGTTCACGCCGTCCCCCATCAGATCGCCGTCGCTTTCCTCGACCACGTCACCAAGGTGAATGCCGATGCGAAACTCGATGCGCCGCTCTGGCGGCAGACCGGTGTTGCGCTCGACCATGGAACTCTGAATCTCGATGCCGCAGCGCACCGCCTCGACGACGCTGCGAAACTCCACGATGGCCCCGTCGCCGGTCCGCTTGACCATGCGCCCGTTATGG
>Ga0068862_100001431_pt1 | contig 22053 bp, 11 predicted proteins | sample KBSSwiS52_FD_66598 | JGI IMG/M metagenome (GOLD analysis project Ga0068862, IMG submission 66598) | Switchgrass rhizosphere microbial communities from Kellogg Biological Station, Michigan, USA - KBS Switchgrass S5-2 | ecosystem: Host-associated > Plants > Roots > Rhizosphere > Soil ... | reverse complement strand
TGTTGATGATCGAGAACTACCGGACCGGTCTCCTCTGGGACATCATGCGCCGCTGTCCGGCGATCGTCACCGGCCTGCAGCGAGCGGGATTTCGTGGCGGATGGCTTTAGGCTGCCTGGTGCTGGCTGCTGGTTGATCGGCTCGGGTTGTTGCGCCGGGTCGGCTCGGGGGTCGCGCTCCGGCGGCTCTCGGGCTCGCGTGCTGCTCGCAGCCCGCGCAGCGCTCCGCGTCGGGGACACTTCATCCCCGCGGGCTGTGGGCAGCACAGCTTAGGCCCACGCCGCCTCCGCGCGACCCCCTCGCCGCCCCCAGGCCGTGGCGAACCGTCAGCAGCTCGCAGCAAGCGCGCGCCTAACGGCGGCTGTCGGTGCGCGCATGGTCACGCCCATGCTGCGAGCTGCGGCGCGCCACGATGGAGCCGAGCGGATCGCGCCCCGATGGAGCCGAGCGGACCACACCGAACGGCCGCGGCGCGTCAGACAGCGCAAGGCCTCGCGTGCCAGATCTCCCGTGCGTACTGAGCGATCGTGCGGTCACTCGAAAACTTTCCCGACGCGGCGACGTTGAGGATCGCCTTCTCCGCCCACGCTTCCGGATCGGCGTAGAGCCGGATCAACCGCCCGTCGGCCTCGAGATACGATGCCAGGTCGGCGAGGTGCATGTAGTGGTCCCTGAGGAGCAGCGTGTCACGGAGTGGTGCGAACACGCCCGGCTCGTCACGGCTGAAGTGATCATCGAGAATCAGATCGAGCGCCGCCCGGGTTTCCGGCTCGCTGTCGTAATGCGACTGCGCAGTGTACCACCCACGGCTCTCGGTCACCTGGCCGGCGGTCAGGCCGAACAGGAAGAAATTGTCCTCGCCCGCTTCCTCGGCCATCTCGATCGTGGCGCCATCGCGGGTGCCGATCGTGAGCGCGCCGTTCATCATGAACTTCATGTTGCTGGTGCCGCTCGCCTCGTAGCCGGCTGTCGAGATCTGGTTGGACACGTCACTCGCCGGGATGAGCCGCTCCGCCATCGACACGCAATACTCGGGGAGGAACAGCACCTTGAGGCGTCCGCGCACCGCCGGGTCGCCGTCGATCGTGGCAGCCACGTTGTTCACGAGCTTGATGATCAGCTTGGCCAGCTGATACGCCGGTGCTGCTTTTCCGGCGAAGATGAACGTGCGTGGCGGCATGTCGAGCTGTGGGTTCTCCCGCAGCCGGTTGTACAGCACCACGACCCGCAGCGCGTTCAGCAGCTGCCGTTTGTATTCGTGGATGCGCTTGACCTGCGAATCGATGATGGTGTTCGGGTCGAGCACGTGCCCCGATGTTGTCTGGAGCCATTCCGCGAACCTGACTTTCGCTTCCTGCTTGGCGCTGCGGAACGCGTCGCGGAATTCCGCATCGACGGCGAACGTCGCGAGCTTTCGCAGCTGGCTCAAATCCGTGATCCACGCCCTTCCGATTGCGTCAGTCACCGTGCGGGCCAGCGCCGGATTGGCGAGCAGCAACCAGCGCCGCGGAGTGACGCCGTTGGTCTTGTTGTTGAAGCGATCCGGGAAAGTCTCCGCGAGGTCCTTGACCGTCGTCGTGCGCAACAGGCCCGAGTGGATCGCGGCAACCCCGTTCGTGCTGTGGGAACCCACGATCGCGAGGTTGGCCATTCGGATCTGCTTGGCGGGGCCCTCCTCGATCAGGCTCACGCGTTGAACGCGTGCTTCATCTCCCGGAAAGCGGGACCGGACCGTGTCGAGCAATCGCCGATTGATCTCGAATACGATCTCGAGGTGCCGAGGCAGGAGCTGCTCGAACCACTTGAGCGGCCACTTCTCGAGCGCCTCCGGCAGGAGCGTGTGGTTGGTATAGGCGAGAGTCTGCTCCGTCAGCTCCCAGGCCTCATCCCATTCGAGGTGCGCATCGTCGAGCAGGATGCGCATCAGCTCGGGAACGGCGAGCGCGGGGTGCGTGTCGTTGAGCTGAATCGCCACCTTCTTCGGCAGCGTGCTCCAATCGGCGTTCGCTTTCCGGAAACGCCGCACGAGGTCGGCGAGCGAGCACGCAACGAGGAAATACTCCTGAAGTAGGCGCAGTGCCTGGCCGCTCACCGTGGAATCGTCGGGATAGAGTACCCGGGTGAGCGATTCCGCCGCGAGCTTCTCCTCCAGGGCTTCGACGAACTCGCCCTGGCTGAAGCGCTGGAAGTCGAAGTAGTCGGGCGCCGCCGCGGCCCACAGTCGGAGCGTGTTGATGGTCTCCCCGCCGTAGCCGACCACCGGCCGGTCGAACGGGATTCCGAGGAGGGTGGACGGCACGCCCGGGACGAGCCGCAACCGACCGCCCCGCAGCTCGAACGAGCAGCCCAGCTTGATCTCCACCTGCTCGTTAGGCCGAGCGACCTCCCATGGGTCGTCGCGCCGTAGCCAGTTGTCCGGTCGCTCCGTTTGCCAGCCATTTTCGATCGACTGGCGAAAGATGCCGTACTCGTAGCGCAGCCCGTAGCCCATTGCCGGCAGCTGCAGGGTTGCCATCGAGTCCAGAAAGCATGCCGCGAGGCGCCCCAGGCCTCCGTTGCCAAGGCCCGCGTCGGGTTCCTGTTCCAGGACGCCCACCCAATCGAGGTGCTTCTCGGCAGCGAGACGCGGCACGTACGGGTCGAGCGCCATGTTCGTGATGTTGTTCGCGAGCGAACGCCCGATCAGGAACTCCATCGACAGGTAGTAGACCCGCTTGGGGTTTTGCCGATCGTAGGTCTGCTCGGTCCGGATCCAGCGCTGGGAGAGCACGTCGCGGACGGATCGCGCGAATGCCTCGTACTGCTCGCGAGGCCCGGAATTCTCGCTGGCCACCACGTTGTCGAACGTGAGATGGCGTTCGTAGAGGGCGTTGTCGCCACCGGTGAGCTGGACTGAACCGCCCCCGTACCTGGCCATCACCTTCGACAGACTTTCGGACGAGCGGCTTTCCGGCGACAGACTCTCCGATGACAGGCTCCCCGAATCGGTCATACGGGCGGCCTTCGATCCGCTCCGTTTCGTCTTCGTCTTGGGAGCTCCTCCTCCAGGCGCATTCATGAGACCTTCACCTCCGTAGGGGTGTGCCATCCGTCTCGTCCGCGTTCCTGAGCGAGCGGCATGACGAGTAGTGCGACCGATCGCGCCTGTACGAGATAACTGGCCTCCGCAATCTCGGGTCCGAGCCCCCAGGCCACGATGTCGTGGGGCGACGGGAGCGACGTGTCGATCCAGCGCCGCCACGCGCCGCCGTTTTCGGGGCTCGCGAGCGGCAGCTGGAAGCGGAGCGGCTCCCAGTAGGCGTTGAGCATGACGTGCAGTCTGGCGTGGCCGGCGAAGCTCGTTAGGTCGAGGGCCAGCGAGTGCGACTGGTCGCTCCAATCGGGGTGCCCCAGCGCCACGCCGTGCCAGTCGATACGCGAGCGGCTCAGCATCTCGTTCAGCGAGAGCCGCACCCGACCCACCACCACGTCGCGGCGCTGGCGGAAGGCGATCAGTGCTTTGACGAACCGGTGGACGCCGGGATGCCGATCGAGCAGGGTCCAGTCGAACCAGCTGAGATCGTTGTCCTGGCAGTACGCGTTGTTGTTGCCGCGCTGGGTGCGACGCACTTCATCGCCCATGGTGAGCATCGGGGTGCCCACGGCGAGCAGGAGCAGAGTGAGAAAGTTCCTGATCTGTCGACTCCGGAGCTCCTCGACCACGGGATCGTCGCTGGGGCCTTCGACCCCGCAGTTCCAGCTCGCGTTGTCATCGGCGCCGTCGCGGTTCTGCTCGCCGTTGGCCTCGTTGTGCTTCCGGTCGTACGAGACGAGGTCCTCCAGCGTGAAGCCGTCGTGGCAGGTGATGAAGTTGACACTCTGCTCGGGCTCGCGCTCCTCGTGGCCGTAGAGGTCGGGGCTGCCGAGGAACCGCGCCGCGACGTTAGGCACCGTGCCGGTGTCGCCCTTCACGAAGCGGCGGAGATCATCGCGAAACCGGCCATTCCATTCCTGCCAGCTGTCGCCGATGAAGCTCCCCACCTGATAGCCGCCTCCCGCGTCCCAGGCTTCGGCGATGAGCTTCGTCCCGGCCAGCACCGGGTCGGACTCGATGTCCCAGAGGATCGGAGGGCGGGGGATCAGGTGGCCCGACTCGTCCCGCGCCAGGATCGACGCGAGGTCGAACCGGAAGCCGTCCACGTGCATGTCGGCCACCCAGTGCCGGAGACTGTCGCGGATGAGCCGCCTAACGATCGCATCGTTCGCGTTCACGGTATTTCCGGTTCCCGCGTAGTTCGCGTAGCGACTGCGGTCTTGTTCCAGCGTGTAGTAGAGTCCGTTCTCGAGACCCCGGAAGCAGAAGGTCGGACCGTCGGCGCCGCCCTCCGCGGTGTGGTTGAACACCACGTCGAGGATGACTTCGAGGCCCGCGCGGTGGAACGCCTTGACCATGTCGCGGAACTCGTCCAGCGGCCCCAGCGGACCGGGGCGCGAGCTGAAGGCGCCATGCGGGGCGAACAGCGAAACCGGTGAGTAGCCCCAATAGTTGGATCGGCCGGCTGGCGCATCCTGCGCGTCGAACTGAAACACCGGAAGGAGCTCCACCGCCGTGACGCCGAGGTCCACGAGGTAGGAGATCTTCTCGATCAGGCCGGCGTAGGTGCCTGCCTTGTCGGAGGAAACGCCGGAGCTGGGATGTTTCGTGAACCCGCGCACGTGCAGCTCGTAGATCACCGTCTCCCTGTAGGGTCGATGGAGCGGACGGTCGCCCTCCCAGTCGTATCGCGTGGGGTCCGCGACCACACTCTTCATCGCGACCGCGGTGTTGTCGCCGGGCTGGCCCGCGGCGGCCCGGCGGTAACCCTCGGGCACGGCCACCGCGAGACCGTACGGATCGAGCAGGAGCTTCCCGGAGTCGAACCTCAGTCCCCGTTCCGGCTCGAACGGGCCATGGGCCCGGAATCCATAGATCTGCCCCGGGCCGATCTCCGGCACGAAGGCATGCCAGTAGTGATAGGTCTGGTGGCGCTCGCGATCCAGCGAGATCACGCGGGCCGGGCGAGGCGCATCGTCGCGATCGAAGAGCAACAGCTCCATGCGCGTCGCGCTCTTCGAGAAGATGCTGAAGTTGACGCCTCCCGGTTCGACGCAGGCGCCTAGCGGCGAGCTGGTACCGCGCCCGATGGTCGCGGTCGGCCGATAGGCGCTGCTCGCGGTGCGTGCCCGTGTCGCTGTCACGGTTCGATCATCCGCATCGCGTCACGGGCATGGTCACATCGCGGTTGGGGAGCAGGGTCAGACGTTATCGCCTTCGGTCGAGGTGCCACGAGCGGACTTCGGCTTGTCCTCCGACCAGCGCCACCCGGTAATTTCGGGCATGTCGTCGCCGTGGGTCTCGATGTACTGCCGGTGCTCGATCAGCTTGTCGCGGATCGCCTGCTTGAAGTACGCCGCACGTGCCCCGAGCTGCGGCACGCGGTCGATCACGTCCTGGACGAGGTGGAAGCGATCGAGCTCGTTCAGCACCACCATGTCGAAGGGCGTCGTCGTCGTGCCCTCCTCCTGGTAGCCGCGCACGTGGAGATTCCGGTGGTTCGTCCGGCGATACGTTAGGCGGTGGATCAGCGCCGGGTATCCGTGGAAGGCGAAGACGATCGGCTTGTCCTTCGTGAACAGGACATCGAACTCCTTGTCGGACAGCCCGTGCGGATGCTCGGCCGCCGACTGCAGGCGCATCAGATCCACCACGTTGATCACGCGGATCTTGAGCTCCGGCAGATGGCGACGCATCAGCTGCACGGCGGCGAGCGTCTCCAGCGTGGGGACGTCGCCGCAGCACCCCATGACCACGTCCGGCTCGCTCCCCTGATCGTTGCTGGCCCACTCCCAGATCCCGATCCCGGCGGTGCAGTGCTTGATCGCCTGGTCCATGGTGAGCCACTGCGGCGCGGGTTGTTTCCCGGCCACGATGACGTTCACGTAGTTGCGGCTCTTGAGGCAGTGGTCCGTCACCGACAGCAGGGTGTTGGCGTCGGGCGGCAGGTAGACCCGGATCACCTCCGCCTTCTTGTTGATCACGTGATCGATGAAGCCGGGATCCTGGTGGCTGAAGCCGTTGTGATCCTGACGCCACACGTGGGAGCTCAACAGGTAATTCAGGGAGGCAATCGGCTGTCTCCACGGGATGTGACTGCACACCTTCAACCATTTGGCGTGCTGGTTGAACATCGAGTCGATGATGTGAATGAACGCTTCGTAGCAGTTGAAGAAGCCATGCCGTCCGGTGAGCAGATAGCCTTCCAGCCACCCCTGGCACTGATGCTCCGACAGGACCTCCATGACGCGGCCGTCGGGTGCGAGGTGGTCGTCTTCCGGGCGGATCTCGGCCACCCAGCAGCGGTTGGTGACCTCGAGGATGTCCTGCCACCGATTGGAGTTGTTCTCGTCGGGGCTGAAGACCCGAAAGTTCTGCTGGTCCAGGTTCAGCTTCATCACGTCCCGCAGATACTTCCCCTGCACCCGTGTCGACTCGGCACTCGATGCGCCCGGCTTCTTGATCTCGACCGCGTATTTGCGGAAGTCGGGCCGGCGCAGGTCCTTGAGCAGCGACCCGCCGTTCGCGTGAGGATTGGCGCTCATCCGCCGGTCCCCTTTGGGCGCCAGCTCCGCGAGCTCGGGTACGAGTGTGCCCGCCTCATCGAACAGCTCCTCGGGGCGATAGCTCCGCATCCACTGCTCGAGGATCGCGATGTGGGAGGGCTTGTCCATCTCGCCCATCGGCACCTGGTGACTGCGCCAGTACCCCTCGCAGAGCTTGCCGTCGATCTCGAGCGGACAGGTCCAGCCCTTCGGTGTGCGCAGGACGATCATGGGCCAGATCGGTCGCTGCCTAACGCCGTTCTCCCGCGCGTCGGCCTGGATGCGCCGGATGTCATCCATGACGACGTCGAGGGCCGCCGCCATCTGCTGGTGAATCGCGGCGGGCTCCTGCGCGTCGACGAAGTGCGGTGCGTAGCCGTACCCCTCGAGCAGCTTGATGAGCTCCGAGCGCGGAATGCGGTCGAGGAAGCAGGGGTTGGCGATCTTGTACCCGTTGAGATGCAGGATGGGCAGCACGCAGCCATCGCGGGCGGGGTTCAGGAACTTGTTGCCGTGCCATCCCGTGGCCAGCGGACCGGTCTCGGCTTCGCCATCGCCGATGACGGTGGCGACGATCAGGTCCGGGTTGTCGAACGCCGCACCGAACGCGTGGGAGAGCGCGTACCCGAGCTCGCCCCCCTCGTGGATCGATCCGGGCGTTTCGGGAGCGACGTGGCTGGGGATGCCGCCCGGGAAGCTGAACTGCTTGAACAGCCGCCTCATCCCCTCTTCGTCCTGACTGATGTTCGGGTACACCTCGCTGTAGGTGCCCTCGAGGTAGGCGTGCGCGACGAGCGCCGGGCCCCCGTGGCCCGGGCCGATGAGATACATCATGTTCGCGTCCCGCGCCCGGATCACCCGGTTCAGGTGCGCGTAGATGAAGTTGAGTCCCGGGGTCGTGCCCCAGTGTCCCAACAGCCGCGGCTTGATGTGCTCCCGCGTTAGGCGCTGGCGCAGCAGCGGGTTGTCCAGCAGGTAGATCTGGCCAACCGACAGGTAGTTCGAGGCGCGCCAGAGGGCGTCCAGCTTCCGCAGTTCGGCGTCGGGGAGAACGGCGGGGCGGGCCGCGGGCTTGCGCTCCGAGATCGTCTGGACCATGCGAACTCCAGGAGAATGCTTCCGTTGGGGACTACGAACGGTGCATTGACTTTCGCTGCAATCTGCGGATCGTGGCAATTGCATGAAAGTCCCACCAGACGCGGGCATGACCGAGACAGGTCAATCGACTCGCGTGGGCCTAGTGGCGGGGAACCCCCGCCAGTGCCTGGCCCGTCGGTATTGGACCTTGGCACAAAGGCCATGGATCGCGTGATGGCCGAACCGTAGAGAGAGCGTCGTTCCCCTACGCTCGTCTTGAATGGCTGCCCGGTATCCCGCGCCTAACCAGTACTCGTGCTCGCCACGCTCATCACGCTCATCGTCGCGCCGCAGCTGGCGCAGGAATCCTCGGTCACGACGCCGCCAGACGTGCGAGTGCTTGTCTCGAAGGCCGCGGCTCGCAACTACGAGGCGCGGCCGTATCGAGCACGCATGGAATTCGAGACCGAGATCGCCGTCGTCGCGCGCCGCGCGTCGGGACGGCGCGAGGTCGTCTCCGTGCAACAGCAGGCGTCGACGATCGAGTGGACCCGCGACAGCGTCATCGAGCAGCACGTCACAGGCTATCGCGCCGAGCAGGTGGCGATGGAGCTCGCGATGACCCGCGTCTATCGAGCCGGATGGGTCGTCCCGGTGCTGCAGGGCGATCGCATCCGCCTGCGGTTCCCGAATCCCGCAAGCGTGTCGAAGGTCGAGAAAGCGCTCGACCCCGTCGTGCGGCAGATACAACGGTTCCTCGTCGAGCCGGAAACCGTCGCGACCATCCATCCACTCGCTCGGGACGGGCCCGACTACTATGAGTACCCGCGTGTCGACTCGCTTCGCGAGTCCATGCCGAACGGCGATTCGGTCGACGTGATGCGAATCGCGGTGCGGCCGCGTGAGGATGTCTCATCACGAACGAGCGTGTTCGCCGGCGACGTGGATATCGATGCGCGGACGCTGCTCGTCGTCCGCCTGCGCGGCCGGGTGTACATCATCCACCACGCGGCGATGCAGGCGCTCGACGACATCACCGGGAGCGAGCGAGTGGTTGGGTTTGTGGACATGTGGAACGGCCCCGAGCGGGACAGCCTGCGCCTCCCCGTTATCGAGCGCCTCGATATCGTGCGCGGCGGCGTGGTGGGGCAATCGGCAACGCTGCTCCGTTTCGTCACGCGCTTCAAACACCACGACATCATCGCCCGCGACCCGCCCCCACCGCCCGACAGCGCTCAGCGGCGCTCGCCACAGTATCGCATCACCTATGCGCCCCGCGATTCACAGGACGCTTATGGCGCGTGGATGCTCCCGATGCGGCGTGCGACCGAGATCGCGCAGACCGAGCCACTCGATGACCTCTACCCCGATCGCATGCAGCCCACCGGTCCGCCACGCTGGTCGTTTCGCGCGCGCAACGACTACGAGGTATTCCGGTTCAACAAGGTGGAGGGGCTGTATACCGGGCTGTCCGTCTCCTGGCTTGCGCGCGATCGCGTGCCCGGCTTGTCGGTGGTCGGAACGGCGGGCTACGCGTGGTCGGAGGAGACGTGGCGCGGCTACGTCGGCGCCGGCCTTCGGCGTCATGGATGGATCATGACCGCGGCCGTCGCTCGGCTGCTCGATCTGACGAACGACTTCCGCTCGCCACTCGACTCCGGCGCCGTGTGGTCGGCCATCTGGTGGTCTGCCGACGACTACGACTACCTCGAGCGACGGGTCGCCCGCCTAACGGCGGAGAACCTGCTCACGCCGATGGGGATCCACGTGCGTCTGGAGCTGGGGTTTGTTCGCGACACCGGCGTCGTGCAACACCGGAAGCAAGGCATCTTCTTCGGCCCGTTCCGTCCGAACCGGATCGTCGATCCCGGCCAGTCCGTGCGATCGATCGCGCTCGTGGAGTGGAACCCCGACATCCACGCCGACCTCACGCGCGAGCGCTTCGGCGGCGGTGTTCGCTACGAGCGCGCCGACGGCGACCTCGATTACCAGCGGGTGGAAGGGGTGTTCATCGCGCGCCAGAATGTCAGGTCGCTGCTGTTCATCGAACGTCTGTACGGCGGGTTGGTCGGTGGCACCGTGCCCACGCAACAGCTGTTCGAGATCGGTTCGACGCAGAACCTCCCGGGCTACGACTACAAGGCGTTCGCCGGCGACCGCGCGTGGATCGCACGCGGGACCGTCCAGTACGCGATTCCGACCCTCCGCTCACCGATCCCGATCATCACCGGGTTCGTGATCCCGCCGCTCGCTCCGGATCTGGTGATGGGCGTCCAGACGGGGATGGCGTGGGCGAGCAACGACCAGGCGCGCGATGCCGTTAGGCGGCTGGGCGACAAGGTAGACTCGAATACGGGCGAGGTGGTCATCGACCTGGAGACCGGGCAACCGGTGCCGGTGTCGGTGCCGACCGAGGCGCTCCGTGCCACCGCGAGCTTCGGGCTCCGACTCCTGGGCGGTTCGGTCTACCTCGGCGTCGCCCTACCGATCGATGCGACGCACGACATGCGGAAAGGACTCCGATTCGTCTACGGGTTTTCGAAACAGCTCTAAGGCGACCTAGACCTTGGTGCTATTCAGCTCCGCACCGGTGTGCTACCACCCCTCAGCGTTCACGACCGCTGGCGTGAAGAACCGGATTCTGAACATGCACCGTACTCGCGGCATGCTCGGGCCTGACTGTCTCCTCGTGGTGAGTCCGTGCCGCGGCGGCGGCCTCCATCGACCGGATGAAGAACGGATAGAGCGGCACACTGGCCAGCAGAGCCACCATGGCGTTCACGACCGTCGGCGGATCGCCGCCCAGCACGGTCCAGACGCAGTAGACCACCGCGGCGATGGCGATCCACTTGTAGGTCTGGAACGTGCGGCGCGGCAGATGGTGATCGAACACGACCTTCACCACCGCCACCGACGAATAGACGTACGGGATGACGGCCAGGATCACCGCGAGGTCGACGATCGTGCTGAACTGGCCGGCGATCGTCGGCGACATCGTGGCGAAGAGCACGATCGTCATGAGGACCCCGACGATCGTTAGGCCCACGCCCGGCACGCCGTGGCGATTGACCCGCCCGAACACGGACGGGAACATGCCGTCGGCCGCCGCCGCCTTTGCGGATTGTCCAACCAGCAGCATCCAGCCGCCGAGCGAGCCGACGGACTTGAGAATCGCGCAGACGGCGACGACGGCCATGCCCCATGTTCCCATCACGAGCCGCGCCGCTTCGGCGAACGGAGCGTGCGACGTCTGGAGCTGTGCGTTCGGGATGATGCCCATGATCACCGTCGAGCTCAGGACGTAGACGACGGCAGCGAGGCCGAGGCCGATCAGCGTGGCCAGCGGGATGTTGCGCTTCGGATTCTCGATCACGCCGGCGGACACGGCCGCGCTCTCGATGCCCATGTACGCCCAGAGCGCCATCGATGCCGCGCGCGAGATGGCATGCGCATCGGACCCGCCGCTGACGTTCCAGCCGGCGCGAAACGTCTCGGGATTGAACCAGAGCCATCCCAGGAACGCGATCCCGAGAATCGGGATGAGCGCCAGGCTCATCGTCCAGGTCTCGAGCGCGCCGATGACCCGCGGTCCCAGGATGTTGGCGAACGTGAGGAGCCAGATGACACCGGCGGTGGCGAACACGCTGGCGGGCGGCTGGCTGATCGGCGGGATGAACTCCGCCAGGTAGCCAACCGCGGCCACCGCGATCGCGATGTTTCCGATCCAGTTGCCGAACCAGTAGATGTAGTTGGTCTGAAAGCCAACGTAGGGCCCGAGAAAGTCCCGCGCGTAGGCGTAGGGCCCGCCTTCCTGCGGGTCCAGCTCGCCGAGCTTGGCGAAGATCAAGCCCAGGGCAGCGGCGCCCGCGGTCGCGACGATCCAGCCGAAGACGGCGATGCCGCCCACAGAGGCGAGGCTGACGGGAAGCAGGAAGACGCCCGTGCCGATCATGTTGCCGGCCACGAGCATCGTGGCCTGCAGCAGCGACATCTTCTTCGCGGGATCGCTCATGCCGATGCGTCAGCGCGCGCGGGTCCCGTCGCTCATGACCCGCGCATCGTTAGGCGAGGCCCGAGGAGACATCCCCCTGCTTCGACTCGAACTCACGACGGGTTTCTTCGCCGATGAAGTAGTAGGTCTTTCCGCCCACATCCATGGTCGCGGCGGCCGCGTACTTCGGGAATCGCACGCCCGCCACCGGGTCCCGGACCATGTGCTCCTTCAGATAGTACTCGTTCTCGTGCAGTGACAGATACGTCTTGACGAAGGAGATGAGTCGGTCATCGACCCAGTCCCCAATCGCCTCCCGGTCGATGGCATGGATGGGCCACTGGCCCTGCGCGTGCGCATCGAACTGCATGAGCGTGGGGAGGATCTCCAGGTCGTAGTTCAGGACGAGGTTGCGAATGTCCTGATCGGTGGTCGCCGACAGCCGCAGCTTGATGCGCGCCAGCTCCGACTCGAAATCCATGGTGACCGCGCGACTGGTCGCCTCCAGGCGTGGAGCGACCTTGGCGTGATCCCCGAAGCGCGCAATCAGCGCATCCAGACGAGGTCCCCAGACCTCGGGCAACGTATCCAGCTCCCGTTTGAACGTTGCCAGGCGGATCTGCCGCTCCTGATGCTCCTGCTGTTTCTCGCCTTGCGCTCGCTTGATCTTGCCCTCGAGGGCGGAGAACTCGGCATCGATGCGCTCGAGTAGGACCGATACGTCTGACATTGCTCGATTCTCCCGGACTAGGTGACTCTCGTTCAGCCTGCGAGGGCCTCGCCGTACAGGTGCACGGGTCGATCCGCCGGCCCCGCCGCGACCCCCGCACAATCGGCCGTGTCTGGGCAACCGGACAATTGGGCCTTCGTACGCCGTCCTCTACCGCGCGCGGACGCACATCGCGAGCAGCCCGGCGGTCACGTCGCGCATGACCTTGCGCATCTCTGGGTACGGCGGGTGGAATGGCGTAGACGCGTGGCTGCGCCCCCACTCGATCGTGAACGCGATGATCTTGCCCTGCTTGCGATTTACAAGGTGGCGACTGAACGCGTAGTCGTCCGCCGCCCCGGCCGTCGGATAGAGACCGACCGACTGCTTCACGTTGTACTCGCGCCCGCGGACGAGCCGAATGGACGCCGCCATCCGCCGTCCCATCCGCTGGGCCTCCTTCTCATCCTCGGCCCTCACATACTCGCGGTAGACGTCGTCGTGGATCTGGCCGCGCGTTCCGTCGTACGTCGAGTTCCGGAAGCTCATGCGCGGATTCCGCGACTGGTTTTCATCGCTGCCCCAACTGCAGAGAATGGTCTCGCCATAACTGTGCAGGTCGACGAAGTAGCGGATGTTCGGAAAGCGGTCCAGCAGCCAGATCACATTGCGTGTCTCCGGCTCGGACGCCGCGCGCGGGCCGACGTAGGTCTCGTAGTCTGCCGGGTTGAAGGTGCTCTGCACGGTGTCCGGCGCAAAGTGCCGATCGAAGCGCCATAGGAACGGGAAGTTCCGGTTGAGATCCACGCCGATGCAGTTGTGCCCGCGGCCGCGCGGAGCCGGCCTCCGATTCTTCCGCCACATCGGGTGCCGCTCCATGCTGAAGTGCCGGCCATCGGGGTTGACCTGAGGCAGCATGACGATGTCGAGGCCCTCGACGATCTCGCGGATCTGCGTCGCCGTGAAGCTCCGGCGGCCGAGCCTAACGCCTTTTCGATCGCGGTAGGCGCGAAGCAGCCGCATCGCAAAGTAGACGAGGATGTCGGGGCCGCCCCATTCCCGTCCGTGCACGCCGGCCACGAAGCAGACGGCCGGTCGGCGGCCGCCGCCCGCGCCAATGCGGAGGGCGTGGCATCGGCGCTTCTCCCACGTCAGGTGTGGCAGCGCGATCCGCTCCGCGTAGCCGGCGTGGTTTCTTTCTCCCAGCACCATCGCGGCTTCCACTTCGTCGGTGGTGAGGTAGCCGCCTCCCCAGATAACGTCGCCGTAGCGGCCGCGCTGGACGCGTCTCGCCACGGCGGTGCGCCCTTCTTCCTGGCGGGTGCGGTCATGCGCATCCACCGCCTCGAGCCGCGCGACGCCGTACCCCTGCCGCTCGAGCCACCCGATCTTCCCGTCCGGGATGTACGCATCGACGACGATCCCGTGCGTGTCCTCCCGATAGCCGACCACCACGACGCGGAGCTTGGGGCCGAGCGCCGTCAGGTGGCGGCGGTCGCGTCCCGTGATCGCCACATGGAGCATCGCCATGGCATGCCTAACGAAACGCGGCTCAGGCCCGGCCTCGCGAGGCCTTCTTCAAACACTGGATGTACGGCACACCATCCCTGTTCTCCACGCCGTGCGTGTCGTGCCCGAACCCCGGGAATCGCCCGTCCCACTCGGCAAGGGCGCGCAGGTACCCCAGGTACGGACCGTTGTCGGGTCCCGTGGCCTCGCCCGGCATCAGCATCGGGATGCCCGGCGGGTACGGCACCAGACTCGTGGCGAGCACCCGGTCGGCCAGGTCGGGGAGCGCCACATGCTCGATCTCGTCTCGCACGAGGTGCTGATACGCCGCGCTCGGCGTCATGACGGCTTTCGGGAGCGTCGAGAACGCCTCCGACAGCCAGTGCGTCTGCCGCGTCTCCTTGAGCGTGGCGAACATCCGGTCCGCCAGCTCGCGCAGCCCGAGCTCTCCGTACACGGCCGGGTACCCGCTCGTTAGGTGCGGCAGGACCTCGGCCAGCGGTGCGTTTCTGTCGTAGTCGCGCTTGAACTCGAGCAGGGCGTTCAGCAGCGTCCCCCATTTCCCCTTCGTGATGCCGATCGAAAAGAGGAGGAGAACGGTGAAGTCCGTCGTCTTCTCGACCTCGACACCGCGGCGGTGGAGGTACGCCGTCAGGAGCGTGGCCGGAATCCCTCGCTTGTCGAGCCCGCCCTTGTCGGCGACACCGGGCGTCACGATCGACACCTTGATGGGATCCAGCATGCAGTACCCATCCTCGAGATCACCGAACCCGTGCCACGTATCGCCCGGGTGCAGCACCCAGGCGTCGGGCTCGTGGATGAGGAACTCGGGCGACGCATCGGCGAACGCGACCTTCTTGCCGTTCTTCTTCTCGGCGACCTGGTCCGCGTTCCACGTGTTGAAGAACCACTCGCCCTTCTTCGCGAACTCGCGGTGCACTCGGCTCACGGTTTGCCGGAATGCCACCGCTTCCTCGATGGACTCGTTGGTGAGCGCGGCCCCGCCAGGACCGTCCATCATCGCCGCGGTGATGTCGTTCGAGACGATGATGGTGTAGAGCGGGGAGGTGGACGCCTGCATCATGTACGACTCGTTGAAGCGCGAATGCGGAATCGGACTGCGCCCGTCGCGGATGTGCAGGAACGACGCCTGGGAGAGTGCCGCCAGCAGCTTGTGGGTGGAGTGCGTGGCGAACACCGTCGGGCCTTTGTGATCCTTCGGGTCGCCGTGCATGGCATGGCGATCACGGTACAGCGGGTTGAAGCGGGCGTAGGCGTACCACGCCTCGTCGAAGTGAATCCGGTCGACGCTGGGATCGAGCAGCTCCTCGACCCGCCGAGCGTTGTAGCACAGCCCGTCGTACGTGGAGTTGGTGATCACCGAGTACACCGCACGCGCGTCGGCCCCGTTGGGCGCCAGCGGGTTCGCCTTGATCGCGGCCTTGATGGCGGCGGCCTTGAGCCGCTCCGGCGGGATGGGCCCGATGATCCCGTAGCGATTGCGCAGGGGAACGAGGTACGTCGGGATGCCGCCCGACATGACCAGGCTGTGCTCGATCGACTTGTGGCAGTTGCGGTCGCATAACGCGATCTGGTCCCGGCCCACCGCCGCCATGAAGATCACGCGGTTCGCCATCGACGTGCCGTTGGTGACCGAGTAGGTGCGATCGGCGCCGAAGACCCGCGCCGCAAACTTCTCGTGCTCGCCGATGGCCCCGGTGTGGTCGAGCAGCGAGCCTAACGCGCCGACGCTGATCGACAGGTCCGAGCGAAGCAGGTTCTCGCCGAAGTAATCGAAGAAGATCCGGCCAACCGGCGACTTGAGAAAGGCCGTGCCACCCGTGTGACCGGGCGTGTGCCAGGAATACTCGTAGTCCTGGCTGAACTTCATGAGTGCGGAAGCGAGGGGAGGGAGCATGACCTCCATGTAGCGCTTGATGGCGGCGACCACGCGGCCGCCGACGAACGCCGCCGTGTCTTCCAGCGTCCAGATGTACTCGTCCACCATCTCCATCACATCGATGGGGATCGAGGACGCCTCGCCGCGCTCCGCCATCAGGAAGATGGGGATCTTGTCGTTCCTGGAGCGCACGAGCTTGAGCAGATCCACCGCGCCGTCATGGCTATGCCCATTGCGCGACTTCCCGTTCCCGTTGGCGTCGCCCAGCGTCCAGTCGATCAGGATCGCGTGGATGGCGGAGTCGGACACGACGACTGACGTCCCGTCCTCGGCGGACGCGGCGCCCACGACTTCGACGGCGCGGCTCTGCAGCTCGTGCTCCAGGGCTCGCGCGGCCCGGCCTTCAGCCGTCTGGCTGGTGAGCTCATCGTCCACCACAAGCGCCCGCATGCTGAGGCGCTTAATGCTTCGCTCGATCATGTCACGACTCCTTGCGGGTCTCACTCACTCGGGCAATGCGTTCCACCGGAAAAAATTCTTCGCCGTCTCATCGGGCTTGCCGAACCACTTCACGTACGTCGTGGCGAATCCCGGCGAGTTGTAGAACCGGCTCAGGCTGCGGTCCACAAAAAGTCGGAAGTCGTCGTCGCCGCGCGGGACCGCCAGCGCCAGCGGCTCATAGGTGAACTGACGGTCGATCACCATCAGCTCGTCCGACAGGTCGCGGCGCACCTCGTCGAGCAGCACGGCACGCTCGGCGAAGAAGGCGCCCGCCTGCCCGGCCAGAACGGCCTTGATGCCGGTCGCGTAGTTAGGCACGGTGCCGGTCCGGGACTGCACCTGAAGCTCCTGCCGTCGCTGGTCCAGCCACGCCTCGGCGGTGGTCCCAGGGACCGTGATGAACGTCTGCTCGCGCAGAATGTTCAGCGCCACCGCTCGCCAGGTCGGCCTGTAGTCCTGCGCTTGCCCGGACAGGATGTTGCGCAGCTGCTTCGGCGCGTTGGAGCGAACCACGGCGCCGACGCCGCCCGGGAAGATCGGAGAGGAGAAATCCACCTGCTTCCGTCGCTCCAGCGTCACGCTCACCGATCCGCACATGGCGTCGATGTCGTGCTGCTCGACGGCCTGCAGCTGGTTCTCCACGGTTACTGGCACCCACTGGACCTTGAGCGCCGGAAGATTCATCTCGCTCTTCACCATGTCAGCCAGGTGCTGACAGACATCGATGGAGTACCCGGTGGGCTTGTTAGGCTCCTGGTACGAGAAGGGCGGCGCGTCAATGCGATACCCGAGCTTGAGCGTCCCGCTCGAGCGGACCCGCTCCAGCGTCGTGGCCGCCTTCGCCGGTGGCGGCGCAGGGGCGTTCTTCTTGGCCTGCGCAACCGCGACGGCCGGTGTGGCGAGCCACGCGATCGCGCAGATCGTCATCCGGAACCGGTGACAGGCGGAGGCTGTTGGTGCTACTCGTGCTACCCGTCGCATGGAGTGTCTCCTTTGCCTCTGATCCTCAAGTTGATGCTGGGGCGGGCTTGCCCGGCACAAATCGGGACGCGAGGAATCCCCAGATGATGAAGCCGAGGGCCATCACGATGGTCCCTCCGAGCACCGCGTCCTTGCCGGAGGCATAGATGGCGTAGGTGCTGTACAGCATCGCGACGAGCGCGATCGCGAGCGTGAACCGGTACTTGCTCTGCTCGACCCCGGCGCGCTGCATCATCAGCGGGAGCGCCGACAGGGCGACGATGTAGGGAATCACGTTGGTGACGACCGCGAGGTTCACCAGCACGCCGAACTGGTCGCTCAAGTTGGGAGAGATAGTCGACAGCGCCATCAGGGACTGCACGACGGCCATGACGATCATGCCCGTAACCGGCGCGCCCATGCCGTTCATCTTCGTGAAGAAGGTCGGGAACATCCGCTCGTCCGCGGCGGACTTCCCGGTCATTGCGATAGTGAACTGCCAGCCGAGTAGCGAGCCAAGACAGGCGAGGACGGCCAGCCCCATCACGATGGAACCGACGGTCGGGTTGAACATGTGCGCGTAGGCAAGCCCGAACGGGCCGGTGGATTCCGCCAGCTCAGCGTTAGGCACGATGCCTTGAATCACGGTGGTGGAGAGGATGTAGACCACGGCTGCTCCGAGCGTGCCGAACAGACACGCGAGCGGCACGTCGCGCTTCGGATTCTCCACGGCGGACGAGTTCTGCGCGGCGGATTCCATTCCCAGGAACGCCCAGAGCGTGAGCGCGATACTCGAGCCCAGGCCCGCGCCGATGCTGAGCCCCTGCGGGTTCCAGGCGGCCGAGAAGGTAGCGGAGCTGAACCAGAACCAGCCGATGATCGAGAGAAGTCCGACCGGCAGGATGACACCCCAGACCGTGATGGAGCCGATCTTTCCGGTCACGCTCGGTCCGCCGAAGTTCGCGAACGTCGTCAGCCAGATCAGTCCAATGACGCCCATCGTCGTCGCGATAGGGGTCGCGGCGAGCCAGGGGAAGAAGCTCGCCAGGTAGCCGACGGCGGAGATGGCGATCGCCACGTTGCCGATGGCGAGCGACAGGAAGTACAGGTAGAACACGTTGAAGTAGCCGGGCTTCCCGTAGGCGTCCTCGGCGTACGCCGACATGCCACCGGTGCGCTGGTTGAACAGCCCGGCCTGCGCGAACCCGTAGGCAATGGCCATCGAGCCTAACGCCGTGACGATCCACGACAGGAGGGAGATGGCGCCAACCTTCGCCATGTTGGTCGGCAGCATGATGATGCCCGAGCCCATCATGTTCACCGCGACGATGAACGTGAGCTGCATCAGGTTCATTTTCTTTGCGCCCTGCGCCGGCGTCGCTGTCGCGGCGCCCGTGTCGGGACCGGCCAGACTACTGCCGGACGGCGTAAGTGTGGAATGCGATGCGCCCATTGATCCGCTCCTGGTAGACACCCTGCACTTCGTAGTTGAAGCCAGGGAACCGATTGAACGACTCCTGAAACGCCATGAAGTAGTCGAGCATTGGCTGCGCCCGGTCGTCCCACCGCTCACCGGGAACGACGACCCCGATTCCCGGCGGGTAGATCAGCGCGAGCGTCGCGGCGATGCGACCCTTCATTGCCTCCAGGGGCACGTAGTCCACGTCGTTGGCGACCAGCGCCTCGTACGCATCCTTCGGCGACATCGCCAGCTCCGGGAAGCTCGAATCCCGGAAGCAGCGCCGCTGCAACTCCTTGATGTTTGCCGTGCGATAGAAGGCGTGCATCTCGTTGCACACCTGACGGAGCGTGTAACCCGCGTAGCGCTCCCGGTGATTCGCGCAGAGGGTCGGCAGCACCTCGACGAGCGGAGCGTCGCGATCCCACAGGTTCTTGAACTTGACGAGCTTCGCGATCAGCGTGTTCAGCTTGCTCTCGTCCTCCGCCGGCGTCATCAGGAAGAGGATGCTATTGAGGTCGCACTTCTCCGGGATGACGTGCTGCTCGCGCAGATAGTTGGCGACCACGGTGGCAGGCACGCCGAAATCGAGGTACTCGCCCGTTAGGCGATCGATGCCCGGCGTGAGCAGCGTCAGCTTGTTCGGGTCGACCATCGCGTATCCGTCGGCGTAACCGCTGTAGCCGTGCCATGTGCTCCGCGGCTGGAACGTCCAGCACTGCTGCTCCTGTCGCAGCACGTCCGTCGGGAGATCCTGCCACGGTACGTCGGTGGCGTCCGCGGTGAACCGCGAGTCGCGGATCGTCACCACGTCGGGCACGAACGGATCGAAGAACCACTGCTCCTCCGCGCTCTCGCCGGTGCTCGCATAGAACGCCGCGAATTCGCGGAGCTTCTTCCGGACCTCGATGCCGAGGGCGATGCAGCGGTCCCAGAGCATCTCGCCCGCCTTGCCCTCGTGGACCTTGGCATTCACGTCCAGCGAGGCGAAGAGCGGATAGAAGGGCGACGTCGACGCGTTCATCAGGAACGACTCGTTGAACCGCTTGTGGTCGATGAAGCGGCGCTGCCCGCTGATGTGCTCGTCGCGCTTGTGGATCTGGGAGGCCTGCGACAACCCCGCGCCCTGCTTGTGCACGGACTGCGTGGAGAACAACCCGGGCATCTCGGGCCCGAGATTCGTCAGGCGCATCGGACTGTGATCCGCGAACAGCGGATGAAACGCGTTGTAGCCGATCCACGCCTCGTCCCAGAGCACGTACTCGCACAGGTGCCCGATCTTCTCCATGACCTTCCGGACGTTGTAGACCGTGCCGTCGTAGGTCGCGAGCTGGATGCACGCCAACCGGAATGGTCGTTCCGCCTTGTGCCGGTCGGGATCGCTCACGAGCGGGTTGGTCCGGATCTGTTCTCGGAGATAGGACTCGTCCCACGCGTCCCAATCGACGGCGCCGATCATCCCGAACGGGTTGCGCGCCGTAGGCAGGAAGACGGGAATCGCGCCGGCCTGTACCAACGCGCCCTGATGGAGGGACTTGTGATTGTTCCGGTCGAAGAGCACGAGATCGCCGCGCCGCAGGACCGCGTTCGTGACGATCTTGTTCGAGGTGCTGGTTCCGTTCAGCACGAAGTAGGTGCGGTCGGCGCCGAACACACGCGCTGCGTGACGCTCCGCCAGCGCCGCGGCCCCCTCGTGAATCAGCAGGTCGCCCAGGTCCACATCGGCGTTGCACAGGTCGTTGCGAAACAGGCCTTCGCCGAAGTGCTTGAAAAACAGCTGACCCGCAGGGGAATGCCGGTAGAACTGGCCGCCTTGATGGCCCGGGCAGGCGAACGTGACATTGGCCTCCGCATCGTAGGCCGCGAGGCCGCCGAAGAACGGGGGCAATAAGCTCATCCCGTAACTCACGATGCTCGCCAACACCTGCTTGGCGTAGAACGCCGGCGTCTGCTGGCCAAGATAGATGTAGCCATCCACTTCGCCGGTGGCGCCGAGCACGGCCATGTCGGCAATCCGATGGGAATCGGCGAGGGCCCAGAGCGGCGTGCGGAAGCCGATCGCGCGGACGGCACGACCCAGATTGCGAGCCTGCTCGAGACGGTCGCCGTCGACCAGCACGATGTAGGCGCCGACATCCGCATCCTCGGCGACGTCGCGGTCGTATCCGCTGCTCACCTCGATCTCGAACTTCTCTTCGGCGATGTGATCGAGGAGCTGTCGCGTCTGTGGATCCTCGCGATCCACCAGCGCGACCACTTTGAGCAAGCGGTGAAACGGAATCGGGATGGTCGGGCTCGTGATCGCGAACTCGGCCGTGCTCATGTCGCGTTGGGCCGCCTCGCGCGCGGCGGCCTCGCGCACGACGGCCTCGCGCACGACGGCCTCGGGCGCGGCTTTCTCGCGCGCTGCGCCGCGGCGACCCTTAGTTCGCGACGCAGTAGATGTGGTAGACACCGTTACGCTCCTCTGTGCCTTCGACTTCCTTGGCGAATCCAGGGAAGTGGTGGCCGTATTCCTGGAGTGTGCGCAGGTAGGTGAGCCACGGACCATCGACTCCGCCGACGCTTTCTCCCGGCATCACGATCGGGATTCCGGGCGGGTAGGGGATCACACCGACCGCGACAACGCGGTTCGCTATCCGATCCAGCGGAACCTTCTCCGCGTCGCCGGCCATGAGTCGCTGGAACGCACGCCGCGGCGTCATTGTCGGGGTGGGGAACGTGGCGTAGGCCTGCGCCTGCCAGTGTCCCTGCCGGCTCTGCTTCATGTGCGCCCACATCTCATCACCCAGATCCTTCAGTCCCATTCCCGCGTAGCGGTCGGGGGCGCCGCTTACGAGGCGCGGCAGGACCTGGGCGAGCGGCTCGTTGGCGTCGTAGTCGGCCTTGAAATCCAGCAGGGCATTCAGGAGCGTCCCCCACTTGCCCTTGGTGATGCCCACCGAGAACAGGAACAGCACCATGTGGTCGGTCGTGCGCGACGGGACGATGCCGTGGCGCCCGAGATAGGCGGTGACGATGTCGGCGGGGATGCCCTGGTCCGCGAGCTGCCCATCCGATTTCATGCCCGGGCACACGATGCCGAACTTGATCGGGTCGAGCATGCACCAGTTGTCGGGGATGTCGTCGAACCCGTGCCAGCTCTCGCCCGGATGCAGGACCCAGCAGGCCGGGTCCGTGGCGAGCAGCTCCGGCGACGCCCGGTGGAAGGGGACGCGCTTCCCGCTCGCGGGGTCCAGGACATCCTCCGCGTTCCACGGCGCGAAGAACCAGTCTGCCTTGCCGAGAAACTCCTGCCTAACGCGCGCGACGGCCTGCCGGCAGGCCAC
>Ga0068862_100001427_pt1 | contig 22101 bp, 41 predicted proteins | sample KBSSwiS52_FD_66598 | JGI IMG/M metagenome (GOLD analysis project Ga0068862, IMG submission 66598) | Switchgrass rhizosphere microbial communities from Kellogg Biological Station, Michigan, USA - KBS Switchgrass S5-2 | ecosystem: Host-associated > Plants > Roots > Rhizosphere > Soil ... | reverse complement strand
GTACGAGCAGACGTTGATCGACGAGTGGCGCACGTTGGACGCGCCAGAGCAGCGCGCGATGGCGCTGTTGATGAACCGGACGGCGGCCGCGCGTACGGTCGCCAAAGCGTTGCCGTTTCGGCAGCGGTCGACGAAAGGGGTGCGATAGCGACACATGACTCACAAGATTCGGCGGACGGCGGCGGCGGCGGCGGCGCTTCAGATCGTTTCGTCGAACGGACAAGTCGTGACCCCTCCGAGGCCGCGGCCAGCGCGCGCGCGACTGGCGGCGGCGCCGGCGGAATGGGCCAAGGTGCCCTCCGACGTGCGCGCGGCGATGTGGACGATCCTGCGGCGCGTGGCGCCGACGACCCAGCATGAACGGGACGCGTGGCTGAACCTGGCGAACAAGCTGCAAGTGCTCGCGCTCGAGGAGGCGGAGCTGGTGCACGAGTTCGAAGCCTTCATTGACGAACAAACGGCCAAGAAGGTCGGGCGCCGAAGTCGATGATGCCGATATTTACAACCGGTGCAATTTGCACCTACAGTATGGCGGCGCTCCGTCGCCTGGAGGCGTCATCGGCAGTCGCTTCCAACAACGATGAAGTCAGCGTTCCCACAATTCCTGCGTGCGCTCGTCCGCCGGTATGGTGGGACCGATCAAGCCTTTGCATCCGCTGCGGGCATCACACCCTCCCAACTCAGTCACTGGACGCACGGCCGCGGCGTGCCGGGGCTCGAGGCCTGCCTGCGGCTCGCAAAGGCGTCCGGGGAAAACGCGTCACAGGTCTTGCGGGCCGCCGGCCACGGCGAACTGGCCGACCTCGTCGAGCACCTGTACGGGCCGGCGGCCGCACGGCGCGCGATGTTTCACCGCGACCGCCCGCTCTCGGGCGCGGAGCAGGCACTGCTCGATCGCTGGCGGACGCTCAGCCCGCACGATCGCCACACGATCCAGCGGCTGATCCTCAGCCTCACGCGGCCGCGGCGCGCCTCATAACGCCACGAGGGCGGCGGTGACCGACGACAAGGTCCGCCGCCTCGCGCCCGTCAGTGCGGACACCGAGGCGCTGTTCCGGGCGCTGCCGACCTCGCAACTTGAGCTGTTGAAAGAGGCGTACGGGTTCAGCCGCCAGGCCGGCGCGTATCGCGCGCGGCTGACGCTGGTCGAGCGGCTGCTGAAAGAGCGGCGCGCCGCGGCGCGGCCCGAGCCGGCGAGCCCAGATGATCCGCAGGACAACGCCTCATGAGGAAGCAAGAGAAATCCGCGCCGGTTACAGTCTTGGCCGGCGGACGCTATTCCCTCGATTAACCCAAAGCGCCCAGGGTATAGTTGCGGCCATGGCAACCACGAATACATGCGTCGACCGCAAGACCGCTGACGCGGCGTACCGCGCTCGCAAGTGCATCATCTGCGGGCGTCGGCTACTGAACATCGAATACATCGCGCACCTCGTCGACCATGACACCGCGCCCGCGCGCGCGGCGCTGGCCCGCCTGCTCGAGGCCGAGCAATGACGACCGCCCTGAACAACATCGTCGTGGTCGAGGCCAGCGGCCTCGTGCGGGTCTGCGCCTGGTGCGTCGCGCCGATCCGGCTCGCGGAGATTCACCGGCTGCACCGATGCAGCGACGGCGTCTGTCCAGCCTGCATCGAGCGGCTCGAACAGGAGGTCGCGTGATCTTTTTTCTGCACATCAGCCACGCGACCGGCATGGAACAGACGGCGCCCTTCCCGACGGCGTGCGCGCGGGCGCTCGAGATGGTGCGGCTCTCGACCGCACAGCCGGCGGTGACGTTGCGCCTGAGCGAGAAAGGACCAACCGATGAGTAAAGCGAAGCGCCTCACGATCGCGCCGAACATCTACCAGTACCCCGACGGTCAGAAGGAGGCGATCGCGCGGGTCGCCGGCGCCAGCCCGGTCGCGAAACGATTCGGTCCGGGCACGAGCCTCGAGCACGTCCAGGCGTGGCTCGAGAGCAAGCAGAAGGATCTGCGCGCTGAGGTCAAGCAACTCCGCGAGTGGGAGCGCGATTTCGGCGACGACACGCCGGCCGAGCGGCGCCGCAAGGCCGGCACGCTCGAGGGCGACGCGCCCGAGTTCCTCAGCCAGATCGGCGGCCGCGAGGGGTTCAAAGCCGACCGATCGCACTTGCGCGCCTGGTTCGAGGTCGTCGTCGACGGCGAGCGCCTCGGCGACCTGCCGCGCGGCGCCATCACCAGCGGCCACGCCAACAAGGCGATCACGATCTGGCAAACGAAACCCTCACCGCACGCGATCCGCAAGGTGCGCGTCGGCGGGTACGCGCGCGGCGATGAGGCGATCGGCGGGTACGTGCGCACGGCGCCGGCGACGAGCGGCGTCGTCGTCGCGGCGCGGACGATTCGCCATCGCTGCCGCGTGCTGCGCGAGCTGTATCAGACGCTCGACGGGAAGCGCGCGCCGACGCCGATCGATGAGGCCAAGGTGCCGCGGCGGCCGAAGGCGCCGCCGGCCACCGTTCCCGAGGCGGTGATCGAAGGCGTGCTGATGAAGCTGGCGCGCCTCGATCCCAAGACGCACGCGCGGTTCGCCGTCGTCGCCACGACGGGCCAGCGGCCCTGCCAGGTCGGGCGCGCGCGGCCTGAGGATGTACAGATCGAGGAGCGGATCTGGCTGGTGCGCGACGCCAAGGGCGAGCCGGCTCATAGCATCACGCTTGAGGGACCGCAGCTCGCCGCCTGGGAGGCGTTCATCGCCGCCGACGCGTGGGGCGAAATCGACACGAGCAAGTACGGCAAGACCGTGCACGCCGCCGGCTGGCCGCGCGCGGTCCGCCCGTACTCGGCGCGGCACTCGATCGCCGCCGAGGCGATCCGCAACGGCGTCAGCCTCGGCGACTTGCAGGCGCACCTCGGCCACGGCACGCCGACGACGACGCGCATCTACGCACCGTTCCAGATTAATCAACAGCGCGCGACCAGCAAGAAGATGAAGAACTACCTCGCCGGCGCGTTCAAGCTCCGCAAGGTCAAGGGATGAAACAACCGAAGGATGACCTGTGGGCGGTGATCGGCACGGCCGATGACGACGGCATCGTCGCCAGCATTCTCCCAAACCTCGGCAGCACGCCGCTCGTGTCGCTGAACGAAGCGCGCATCGGCGACTACGAATGGCTCGCGCAAACGATCGCGGACGCGACCGGTAAGACGCTGGAGGTCGTGCGCTACCGGCGCGCCGCCGTGGTGAGGACGATTCGCCCGAGGCCGCAAGGATGAGCGACGAACTCCCGCCTGGCGTCACGGCTGACGACGTCCGCGCGTTCAAGCGCACCATCGCCCGCTGCTGGATCGTGGCCGGCTTGCTCGCCGAGCTAGCTCCCGCTCGAGCCGCTCGACCAGCAATCGGCGCGCGCCGAGACGAGCGGGCCAGTGCTCTATCCCGGCATCTGGCGCTCGAACGCGAAGGCGATCATGGAGGACCGGGAGATGATTCGGGCGCTGGCGGCCGCGCGCCGCGACGTGCTGATCACGTCGCCCTCGCTGGTCGCCCTGGGCACTGAACTCGAGAGCCAGGCCGAGGCGCTGCGGCCGCGCCTGGCCGCCGCGTTCCGCGAGATGTTCAGCCGCCGCGACCTGGCGCCAATCCCGCCGCTCGTCGTGCTCATCGCGCTCGTGCGCTTCATCGCGGATCGCACGCCGGACGTGAAGCCATGAGCAAAGCGAGCCGCCGAGCTGTGCGCGACGTCGCCGCACAACTCGACGCGATCTACGCGCGGCTGCCGACCGTGGCGTGCCAAGGGAAGTGCGCGATCGCGTGCGGCGCGATCCCGCTCACCGACGCCGAGGCCCGCCGCCTCCAGGTCGTTACGCATCGGAAGCCGCGCACGGTCCTGGGGTTCAACGGGCTGGTGGATTTCGTCCCCGAGCGGGCGATCGAGCGGTGCATCTATTTGACCGAGCACGATCGGTGTAGCGCGTACGCGGTCCGGCCGCTGATCTGCCGCGTGTGGGGCGTGGTGAGCACCTTGTCCTGTCATCACGGGTGCGTCCCGGATCGGTGGCTGAGCGAGAGCGACTTTCTGCGGCTGGCGCAGGCCGTCGAGCGCATTGGCGGCGGCCGCCAACTACGCACGGCGCTGAGCGGCCTCACGCTCCACGGCGATAGCTTCGGCCGCATCGGCAAGCCGACAGTGCCCGAGGCCGAGGTGCTCGCGAACGCCGAGCGCACGCGCGGCCTGCGGGCGCTTCACGGCGGCCGCATCATGATCGCGCTGAGGCGGGAGGGCGGCTGATGCTCACCGACGATGAACTGCTGGCGCTCATGACCGAGGAGGTCATCGCGCACGAGGCGCCGATCGAGATGGTCCTGCGGCCGCTTTCAGCGTTGCACCTCGCGGGCCTGCTCCAGCTTGCGTTGCGGCACCCCGGCACTCGAGAGCACGAGGACGCCTACTACGTCGCCGTGACCTTTCTCGAGCACGTCCGCGCGTACTTTGCCGACGCGCCGGCCACGCTCGAGGTCCTGCGCCGCGGCGACGATCCCGCGTACGACGGCGGCCGGCGCCAGCCGCCGCCCGATTTCCCCAACAGCCGAATCGGCGCGGTGACCCTCGCCCGGCTGCGCGCCGAGGTCTCGGCCGGCGCCGGCCACGACTGCGAGGAGTGGTGGAGCATGGGCGGCCGCTGCGTGCTGTGCGACAGGCGCCGATGATGTTCTGGATCGGCTTTCTCTGTGGGCTCGTGGCGTTCCCGGTGGTGATGTTCCTCGGCTACCTCGTGCTCGCGTGGCGCTTCATTCCGGACGTCCTGCCTGAGGACGCGGAGGAGCGGCGATGAACGCCGAGCGGATCTTGTCGCGGCGCGAGCTGGACCCGATGAAGTGCGGCACGCCCGGCTGCGAGTGCCCTGGGCCGCTGGTGCTGAACTCACGCTGTCATCGCGGACGCCCGATCGAGTTCACGTATGACTGGACGACCGGCCTGCTGACGGGCCGATGCACCAAGTGCCAGCGCCTCGTGTGCCACATCGCCGTCGCGGACACGGCCAGGCAGGACGGCCGCTGATGATCGAGTTCTGGGACGGGGACACGTTCGAGTACCAGATCCCCGGCTATGAGCCGATCCTCTGGAGCGTCCGGCGGGCCGAGCGCGCCCTGGCCGAGGGCGAACTGATGGCGACGGTCGACATGACGCTCGAGCAGATGCGGATGGTCGTCGAGCGCAACTACGTCGATCCTGCGCACCTCGATCGCGTCGACCCGAGCGCGCCCGGCATCGGCGCGCCGCTGGTGTGGGAGGGCGCGATTCAATACATCCTCATCGACGGGAACCACCGCTGCGCGCGCGCCTTGCGCGACGGGCGTCTGAGCTACCGCGTGCGCCTCCTGACCGACGCCGGCGCGCAGGCGGCATTCCTCAGCGGCCCGCTCGACCTGATGCCGTGGGGACCGGCGCACGCAGGCAAGCTGATCATCCCGGCCTACAATGATCGCGAGGAACGATGAACGTCGGCGACGGCCACGATCGCGACATCGACGGCGAGTGCTGGCCCGACTGCCCGGCCTGTGCGATGCGCCCGCGCATAGCGGTCGTCGAAGTCTCGCCAGCAACGATCGCCGCGCTCACTCGCGACCTCGCTCTCGAGAGCCGGGCGCCGTTCAGCGAGGCCGAGGTGCGCGGCGTCGTGGCGCGAGTCGGGCTCACCAGGGCGCGCGCGATGCTGACGATCGCCGCGCGTGCGGGCCAGGGCGTCGCTCTGACGCACCTTGCCATCGACATCGCCGAGCGGGAGCGACGGCGGGGGCACAAGAAGGGGGCACAAGGCGCCGAGCAAGGCGCGGTAAACGCCAGTAAAACCGCGGACTCTGGCGGAGCCGAGGCGGTGCCCCTTGGCGACGGCGCGAACCCGCAGAAAGCGGGCAATGATTAGGAAATCTGAGGATTTGGTTGGTTGCGGGGGCGGGATTTGAACCCGCGACCTTTGGGTTATGAGCCCACAGCTACGGCCAGAACCGCGCGAATTATACAGCAATTCCGCCGATTTCGAGAGGGGCACAAGTCCGTACGTAGTGTCCGGCTTTAGCCGGCCTCAGAGAACCCCCGCCGCCAGCTTCGCTCTCCCTTCAGCAATCGGTCCCGGCCCGGCCGTATTCAGTGGATAACCCAAAGCGCCCAGGGTATTCTCCACTTATGGAAACCCTGAACGCGACGGCGACCCAGACCACCGCTACCTCGGCCCGCTGCACTTACAGCGCCCGCGGCACGCAATGTTCGAACCCCGCGACGGCCGGCGACCGGTGCGCCGCTCATCAGCGCCGCGCGGTCGAGCCGCGGAACGCGCCCTCGAGCGACCCGGCCGCCGCCGGCGCTGAGGTGACGAAGTGAGCGCCGCCTGGCGCGACGGCAAGACCGGCCGGTTCCGCGCGTGCCGCGTGCGGGCCTTTCAGGAGATCGACGACCCGATGAACGAGTACGTCGGCGGCGACGTGATCGGCGAGCTCGTCAACGATATGCGCCGGCGCGATGTGCGCGACGGCTGCCCAGCGTGCCGCGCTGAGGTACTCGAGAACGCCAGCGAGCCGGACGTCCTGGCGCGGATGGGATTCAGATCATGAAACCCCAGGACTTGCTGCGCGCCATCTGGGAGACGGTCGATTTCCCGAACGACGGCTTCCGCGATGAGCGCGTCGTCCGCCAGGTCACAATCGAGGGCGCCGGCGAGGCCACGAGACTGCGCTTTGTGGCGGCCGACGGAACGGTGCTCAGCATCGCCGCGGACGCGATCCGCGTGGAGCCAACATGAAGAGAAAGAGATTTCGCGGCGACTCGTTGTATGAGCGGCTCGCTGCTCAACTGCGGTGGGTCGAGGAGCACGGCGGCGACGAGGCCGGGTACGTCGCACGGTACGGCGCGGGCGGCCAGCCGGACTGCTTCGGCAGCGGTGGCGAAGCGATCTTCGCGGCGGACCAGGCCGCGCTCAAGAACTTAATAGAAAGGGCGGTCAGCACACGATGAAACGAAAGAACCCGCACGCCGTCGCGCTCGGCCGCAAGGGCGGCCGCGTCGGCGGCAAGGTCAAGTCAGAAGCCAAGAGCCTCGCCGCTCGAGAGAACGGCAAGAAGGGCGGCCGCCCGCGCACGACGCCGGCGCCGCCTGTAGTCAACCCATCGGCCAGCGAAAGTGAAAGCCTGTAATGCGAACGTATACCGCCCTCGCCGCGCTCCTCGTGTGCCTCACCGGGTGCGCCTCGAGGCTTCCCAACGCGCCCGACGTCGTCACGCCGGCCGCGCAGACGGCGCCGGCCAGCATCCGGTTGACGCTGGCGACCCGATCCGACCGCCAGCTCGATGTCACCGCGACGGTCCTGACGGCTGACGGTCATTTCGTCAAAGACGTCGCGCTGACGTTTGCGATGGACGCCGGCACCGTGACGCCTGAGAGCGCGGTCACCAACGGGAACGGGGTCGCTCAGGCCGTCGCCTCGTCCACCTCGAGCGCGACGCTGACTGTGTCGGCCGGCGCGCTCGTCGCTAGCACGCGCGTCGATGGCGTGCCCTCGAGCCTGGCGCTCTACGCGATCGCCACGACGGCGGGCGACGACACGCCGTTTACGGTCAGCGGGTTCGTGTCAGGCACGACGCCGCTGGCCACGACTAGCTGGACGTTCGGGGATGGCGGCACGGCGACGAGCACCAACCGCAGCACGTCGCATCGCTACACGCGCGCCGGCGGCTACACCGCGACGGTCACCGCGACCGATACCCTCGGCCGGAGCGGGACGACGAGCGCGCTGATCACCGTGGCCGCCGCCGCCGCGCCGCCGCCACCGACACCGCCGACACCGCCAGCGCCGACGCCCACGCTCAGCGCCACGCTGACGTGCACGCCGGTCGCGCATGGTTCCGAGTCGAGCTGCAACATTGCCGTCAGCTACCGGGACGCGCTGCCCTCAGGCGCGGTCACAAAGGTGGACTGGGACTGGGGCGATGGCTCGACGAGCACGACGGTGCCGCCCTCAGCGCCGGTCGGCACGCGCACGTATCTGAAAGCGGGGACCTACACGGTGTTCGCCACGGCGACGGCGAACACGAGCGATGGCGCGAAGACGGCGACGACCTCGAAGTCGATTGTGATTCCGTAAACGTTGGCGGGGCGGTGTGACCTGTTCTGTCACACCGCCGAGCGCGCGGGCGGTCCTGCCAGGCGCGCGACAACCCGATCGACATATGGCTGGTTGCGATACGGCGGCGCCGCGTTGCCGCCCTGGCCGCCGTTGTAGGCGGCGAGCGCCTGCGGGACGCTGCCGTGCGCCCAGCGCAGCAACGCCGCCAGCTTGCGACAGCCGTACTCGAGGCCGATACTCGGCACGAACAGATACTCCGGGTCGTGCGCCGTGTAGCCGACCTCGACCGCCACGGGAAACATGATCTGCATCAGGCCATAGCTCGCGCTGACGCGCTCTGGGTTCAGGTGTTGGTACGCGGGATTCGTCGCCAGGTAGCGCGTCCAGAAGGCCGGCTCGTATCGGTACGCGTGCGTGCGGCCCGATGACTCGACGAGGACGAGCGCCTCGACCAGGTCCGGATCGAGGCCGTGTGTTTTCGCCGCCGCCACGATCTCCGCGCGGTACGCCGTGCTCATCGCTGGCGACCGTGCTGCCCACAAACGTAGCCTTCCCCAACAACGCCCACCACGTACAGCCCGGTCATCAGCAACAGGTGCAGCTCCCGCCGTTTACACCAGGCCAGTCCGTTGTAGAGCACGCCGCCGACGAACAGCGCCAGGATCGCCGCGTGATACGCGCGCTTCAGATCTTCGCAGCAGCCGCAGTCGAGGACCGTCACGCAGGCGGCTTCGCAAGGCCGAGATACGGAACGACCAACCCCGCCTTCTGCCGCGCCGCGATCGCGTCGATGACCAGCCGGTCGCCGGCGAGCCCGTCCGTGAGGTCGCCGAGCTCCTGGCGGAACAACTCGACCTGCTTCGCCAGCACGGTGAACGCCGCGACCACGTCCGGCACCGGCGGCGGCTCGACAACGACGACCGGGATGCTGTCGGCCAGCACCTCGAGGTAACCGCCGATGTAGCCGCCGACCGTGACGATCCCATCGTCCAGCCATTGCGGGCCGTTGGTCGTCGGCACGTCTGACAGCACCTTCCTCAGCGACAAATCCGGATAGCAGATCCGCGACGCGCTGACCTGGACGCTGCCCAGGCGCGTGGTGTAGGGCACGTGGTTTTCGCCGGCCGACTTCAGCAACAACCCGGCGCGCTCCGCGGGGAACAGTTGGTTGAGCCGCTGAATGACGCGCACGGTGAACACGAGGGCGCCCTCCACGGTCTTGTCCGCTGGCGTGGCGGCGTAGACCTCTCGCACGATGTCGAGATGATTCGCGGTCATCGGACCACCTTGAGATATTCCTCCACCGCGTCTCGGAGTGCGGTGATCGCCGCGCGACTCTCCGCCGTGAACCCGCCGATCCCGTCCGGCCAGATTTGCGTGTTGGCGCCTTGGGTCATCGCCGACGGTTGCGCCGCCAGCACGAACCAGCCGAAGGCTTCGTCTGGCATCGTCGCGAGCGCCTCGAGGATCTGGCCGCGCGTGGCGTCGGGCACCGTCACGGTAAAGCTGTCGCCGGTCACATCGGTGGGATCATCCTCGAAGCGGAAGCCCAACTTCGTGATCGCCGTTTCGACATCACTCCACCCGGAGTGATGGCCCTTGCCGGCCGTGCTGGCATCCGCGATGGTGAACGCGGCTTCAACCGCGAGCGCGCGCGTTTCGAGCCGAGCGTGTGTGGTGTAGTTCTTCATGGTGTCGGCCTCCATTTCGCATCGAACGCGGCGACGAGTTGCCGGATGCGCAAGCACAGTTGTTTCTCGTCGCGGTCTTTCACTTTGCCCTCCGCGACGCTCTGCCATTGCAGGTTGTCGACCGCATCGCGGCCGCCCGCGCAGAGTGGAAAAATGTGGTCGGCGACGAAGCCCGGCCGCCCCTGCGGATAGCCGGTCGCCTTCAGAAAGGCCCGGTGCACGGCGCGCGAGCGGATCACCTCGCCGCCGAGCGCGAGCGAGGCCGCCAGCAGCACGGCGGCGATCACGAGGAACGTCCTCATCGGCCCTCGTCGTGCGGGCCGACGCCACCGATTTTCGTGTGGTTCGTGCGCGTGAAGTACACCGACGTGACCGCAAAGAACACGTTGCTCAGCGTCCCGTAGGCCAGCAGCCGGAGCTCGTGCGGAATCGTCGGCCAGGTGACGAGGAAGGCGGTGACCCCGAGGGCCACGGTCGTCACCATGAGCGCGATATTTTTCTGCGTGCCTTCCCACATCACGTTGATGTGGCGCTGGCCGGCGGTCGACAGGTCCTCTTCATACGTGGTCCTGGCGGGCACCGACGGGTCGGTGGTCTGGTCCTGCCGCGGTGGCACGCCGGTGCTCGTTTTGGCCTTGCCGACAACGACTTCGACGGGAATCGGTGCGGCCGTCGCGACGACGGCGACCGGGACGGGCTCGGCCGGTTTCCGCCGGTCGTTGACCAGCGCGCTGTGTTCCTCCTCGTGTGGGTCCATCACAGTCCGGCCTTCGTCCGCACGGCATTCCGGACCTGTGTCTCGGTCCGCATCGGCAGCGCGGGCGTCAGCGGTGGCGAGACGGCGGCGCGGAGCGTGTTCAGCTCGGTGCGCAGCACGTTGATCTCGTCGAGCATCACGCGCATCACGGCCAGGTCGAGCGGACCGAACGCATCGACCGCGTTCTGTGCCCTGATGGCGGGCGTGATGGCGGGCGCCGTGTCGATCGCGTTCTGCGCCGCGGCGATCTGCGGCCCGGTCCACGCGGTCGCTTTGGTGATGCGGTAGCGGGCCTCGTTGTCCCACCAGACCTGCGCCGTGGCATCGAGCGCCCGCACGGCCTGCACGAGCGCGGCCTGGTCCGGTTCGGTGGCGCGCGCGGTCACGAAGATTTGATCGGCCATTCACCTAATCCAATTTGATCATCGACATGTGGGTCGTGCGCGGGTCGCCCCAGTTCAGGTTCACCGCGACGCCGGTGTTCTGATAGGCCACCTGCTCGAAGTAGTCGCCCTCGACCGCCGCCACCACGATGGACGGCGCGGTGATCTCGATGGCGCCGGCGGTCGGGGTCGCCTGGATGTCGAAGCCGCCGCGATTCGCTGCGCCGTTCTTCCACAGGCTGATCTGATAGCGCGCGTTGGTGCTCGTGACGAAGCCGGTGTGAAAGACCACGAGCCAGTTGCCGGTGCCGCCGACGGGAATCGTGAAGCGACTCGGGTTGGTGACGTTGTCGTGGATCGCGCCGATGTCGGACTCCTCGAGGTCGTAGGTGACGACCGCCGTCGTGTTGTTCGCGAGTGATTGTGCCGCGCTCTTGTAGGCGTGGCAGCGGAACCGCATCGTCTTCTCGGCGATGATGCGCCAGCGGGCCGTGGTGCCGTCGTACCGCAGCGTCGCCGCGCAGGTGCCCGCCTCGTACGCATGGGTCGCCGCGTTGCCGGTGATGATCCGATTCGCCGCCGTGCCGAGGGCCGCCACCTGGTCATTGATGTTGACCTGGCCGGCGCCGACCAACTCGATCGTCAGCAGTTGCCCATCGACACCGGCCGCGATGCTGGTCAGGGTCAACAGCGTCGCGTTGTTGCAGCGCAGGACGGCGGCGCCGGCGGTCAGCGCAAAATCGTTCACGGTGCCGGTCGACGTCGTCGTCTGCACAATCGGCGCAGTCGTCCCCACCGCCGCCAGGGCCGCGTCGATCTGGTCGTAGAGCTCCGTCTTCCACGCCTGGTTCCAGATGGTCCCAGTGGTACGTGAGCCGTCATCGTCGACGATTGGAGTGCGGGTGATCGCCATCTTACGCAGCCTTTCGCAGGAGGTCCTCGAGCGTGAAGCGTGAGCTCGAGGCGACCGCGACATACGTCGGCCAGCGCGCCGGTTGGAAATTGCTGATCGTGACTTGCTGGAGCTTGAAGCTCCCCACCGTACTCGTCGGCGCGGCGGGGATGTTCACGCCGATCGTTCGGCCCGCGTGCGTGTTCTTGTCATGGGTCGTGTACCCGAGGCCAACCGTGATCGCGCCGCTGAGCGCGAGCTGCGCGTTGCAACGCGCGCGTCCTTCTGTCGCCGAGATGCGCCCGTCCTGAATCACCGCGCCTTCAATGACGCCATCGTCGACCAGCGGCAGCATCAGGGCGGCGACCGCGGCTTGTGCCACAAAGTCGTTGACCTCGACCCGGAGATTCACCGGATCGCCCTTGTTGATGCGGTACAAGATCGAACCAACGCCGGTTGCGGGAATGCCGCGCAAGGTGGGCGCGAGCGCGAGGACGTCGCCGTAGAACAGAGAACTCAGGATCGCGCCCACGCCCGTCGCGGGAATGCCGGTCAAGGTGTTGTCGGTGACGCCCGTATAGCGCACCAGATTCCCGTCCGGCGTCACGAGCCAGCCGCTCGTCGGCCAGCTGCCGAGGCCCGATGTCAGCAGCGACGTCGAGCCGGCGTTCACTTGGCCGTAGGATTGCGTCAACCCACTCGTGTCGCTCGTCGGCGCGTTGGCGCCCAGCGAGCCGTCCGCCGTCGCGTCTTGCACGCCCACGGTGGCGGTGTTGTTGGCGATGGTCTGCTGGAGCTTCAGTTGCGTCCCGCCCACCACGGTGCGATACACCTTGCGGCTGGTGGTACCGGTAGCGCCGATGCTGATGCCGCTCAGCGCCACTTGACGCCCCTCGGCCGACGTGTTGGAGCTGGGGGCCGCTTGGGACGTCCCCGTGGTGCCCGCCGTGTCGCAGGTCACCGACCCGCCCGCCGAATTGTTGGCCACCCCGAAGCAGGCGCGATACACGACGCCGCCGCTCTCGGTGCTCAACAGGAAAATCAGAATCGTTTTCACAACCGGATTGGTGGAATAGGGGACCGTCACCCGGACCGGCGCCGACCGCGTGGGGTTGAACGGGTCGCTGTTGGACACGGTGGTGTGCAACGCACTGGCCGGACTGGGCAGCGTTTGCTCTGAGTAGTCGGACAGACTCACCTTGGTGCTGTAGGTGTAGACGAAGTGTTGCGCCTCGCCAATCGGCGTGAATGAGTTGAAGGTGCCGCCGTTCACATAATCGGCGCACGTCGGGGCGGCCGTGGGGTTCGCCACGGGACCCAAGGTGGTGACGGCGCGCAACGGACTGGGCAACGATTCGCCGGCCGCCGTGACGTCCGTGTAGGCGTACTGATACACCCCGAGGCCGAGGCCGACGCCCACCACGGGGGTACCCACCAGCGCCACGCTCGGCGCAGCGCCCGGTCCGAGAATTGTGCCCACGCCGCCTGCATCGGCGCTCGTGTAGGTCAGCCGCTGCGGCCCAGACACGACGATGCCGCCCGCCGGCTCATACCACGCCACGTCCTCGACCGGTAAGACCGTTTCGCCGGGTTCGATCTGCGTCAGCGCATTCACGCCGCCGCCTTCCGCGCACTGCCGGGTGATGACTTGGCTGAGGTCGCGCGTGACCGCGAGGGCCGTCATCTCCGTGAGGAGCGTGGATGCGGGCGTCAGCGTGGTCGGATCGGTCTGCGACGTATCGGTCGCGATGCCCAGGCGGACGTCTTTGTTGTAGGTCGGCTTGAAGTACGCGCCCATGCGCTTACACAGCGCACTGAGCGCCTGCGCGAGCGTCAGATTTGTGACCGTGAATTCATCGAGGACCGGCAGCCCCTCGGCCACATACCTCGACGTGAACCCTGGCGCCAGGGCGATGATCGCCCGCGCGATGACGGTCCCGGAGACGTTTGTCCACCGCCGCGTGATGGTGCGCCGCGTGAGTTGCCACGTGTAATCAATGACGCTGACCGTGTCGTTCCCGTTCGCCGGCGAGCCGACGTAGCCGTGCGCGTCGGTCAGGATCGTGCCGGCGAACAGGCGATCGAGGTTATTTTTCGACCCGAGCGTGATGACGACGTCTTGCCCGTCGCTCGGCGTGAAGCCGCGCACGCGAAAACCGCACGTGTTGGGCGTTTCGCCTTCGCGCTCGGTGATCTGGAGCGTCTCGTTGTCGACCTTCTGCGCGGCGACCGCCCGCCCCGTCGCGTAGTGGACGCCGCCGATCGCGACGAAGACCAACGGCGAGTGGTCATTCGCCCGGCTCATGGACCCACGCATGACGCCGCCCATCGCGTAGTCGAGGGACGGCAGAGACCCGGAGACCATCGGCGCCATCAGGCGCCCACCGGCATCCGCATCCCGGTGCTCCGCAGGCGGGCGGTCATCGCGTCGTCGATGGCCGCCGCGATCGCCGTCGGCGTGCCGAGCGGCTGCGTGACGTGAATGTTGATGATCATGCTGCCGCCGCTGTCCCTGCCGCCGCCGCCGCGCTTCACCAGCGCACCGCCGCTCGGCACGACGAACTCGTCGTCGTGCATCATCGCCAGGCCAGCGCGGGTCGGTCCGCCTTCCGCGTGCGAGCTGACGACGGGTGGTGCAAACGTCGACGGGCCTAAGCTGAACGCCCCGCCGAGGCTGAACCCGCCTGCTGCTGGCGCGTTGATGCCGCCGCCTTCGCCGGGTCGATGGCCGACGATGTCGAACGCGATCCCAGACGCCAGCGCGGCCGCGCGGGCCGCGGCGTCTGCGGCCTCGCCCCACGTCTGGATGACACCCTTGATCGCGGCGACCTGGCGGCCGCTGGAGCTCTCCGTGGCGGACGCCACATCGAACAGCGACTTCGTGTAGGCGTCCATCAGCACCTGTTCTTGCTTGACCTGCGAGATGCCCTCGACCTTTTTCGCGTGCAGGTCCTCGAGCGCCAGGTTGAGCGTGTCGAGCGCGGAGTGCTGCACCGCGAGCGCGCCGCTGGCGTCCAACCCCCACGCCGCATTGAGCTTCACCTGCGCGTTGAATTCCGCCTCTATTGCGGCGTTAACGTCGGCGGCCGCCTTCGTCTGCTGGTCGGTTTGAATCCGGATGATCTCAATTTGCCGCGCATGCGCCTCGTGGCGGAAATCGTCGAGGAGTTTTTCGTTGGCGAGTTGCTCGGCTTCCACCTTCTTAAACTCGGCCTCGGCGGCGGCCCGATCCGCGGTGTACTTCGCAAACTGCGCCGCGTTGACGCCGATGCCGGCCGCGTTCTGCGCGGTCAACGCGCCGATCTCCTTCAGGTGCCCCAGATATTCGGTCTGCCAGGCGCGGAGCGGCTTCACGGAGTCGAGCTCCAGGGACGCCATGAACTGCGCCGCCTGGCCGTGCGCGTCGAGCGCGACCTTTGCCGCGCCGTGCGCGCCAGCGGCGCCGAGGGTCGCCGTCTTGTTGGCGTCGGTCTTCTGATTCAGATCATCGAGCAGTTTGGCCAGGTGCTCGGTCCCGGTGCCGGTGATGCCTTGCGAGAAGCCGTCCTTGATAAACGCCCAGGTGATCGCCCATTTGCTCGCGCCCTTGTCGGCCGCGTCGACGAGCACGTTGAAGCCCTGCGCGACTGGGCCGATCAGGTTCGCCGCGATCGACGACAGGTTCTTGTTGGCGCGGGCGATCGACTCCCCGAACTCGTCCATCGCGTCGACCGACTCCGTACTGGCGACGTGGTTCAGGCGTTGCCATTTCTCGAGCGCGCCCTCGATGCCTTCCGAGGCGCCGGCCATCGCGGCCCCCAGCTTGCCGCCGAAGAGCTCCGCCGCCGCCGTATCGCGGAGTCCGCCCTGGAGTGTCGCCAGGCCGCTCTCGACCTTGAGAAACAGCTCTTTCCCCTGCAACCCATCGACGTCCTTCAGCGCCAGGCCCATCATGTGCAGGCCGCGCGCCACCGATTCATCGCCGCCGGCGATACCGCGACTCAGCTTGAACAACCCTTTCGCGAGCGTCTCCTGGTCGACGCCGAACTCGGTCATGGCGCCGGCGAGCAGCTGAATCTCTTCGACGCTGATGTGTGTTTGCTGGCCGAGGTCTTTTAGGGCCGACGCTTCGTTGATCGTGTCCTTCACGAAGTTGAAGGCGGCACGCGCGGTGAACATCGCCAGGAACCCGGTCGCGAGCTGCTTCACGGTGTCGGTCAGCCCGGTACTCGCTTCGTTCGCGCCGCGGGTTTCGTCCGCGAGCTTTTGCATCCCTGGCGGGGCTTCGCGCCCCAGCGCGCGGTACTTCTCGAGCGCCTTCTCGAGCGTGGCGTTGACGCGCGCCTGCTCGGCTTCGGTCAGCCTCGAGGCGCCGCCGATTTCGTTGACCGCCGCCACGACGTTGTGCGCCGATTGAATCAGTTTGTCGCCGCTGAAGGAGGCGGCGAGCTTGCCCATTGCGGCGGTCGTCGTCTCGATCTGGCTGACGCCCTCGGCGAGGTTCTTCTTCAGTTCCTCGATCGTGGCGGCCACGCGGACGATGAGTGCGGGGTTGCCCATCTAGTCGCCGAGCCCTTTCTCGTCAATCGCGGCCTGAACCGCGTCCCTGGCGCGCCGATCGTGCGCGCCTTCCTCGAGGCGCGCGCTCGCGAACAGGAACGGTTTCGCGGTCATGAACTTGGTGCCGAACTCGAGGAAGCTGCCGATGTGCTGGCGGCCGGCGCCGACGTAGATCACGTACCCGTCGCCGCTGTGCGTTTCCTCGACCGTGACCGCGTCGCCGGTCCGGCCGGTGCGTCGCCGGACGCGCGCGCGGGCTTCGGTGGCGATGGCCTCGGCGGTGACCTTCGCGGCCGCCTTCAGGTGCGCGTGCACCGCCTCGGGGATCGCCGCCAGCGCCGCCAGGAGGTCGGTCGCGTCGACGTCGATCGTCATCTGGTCAGCCATGCTCGAGTTCTTCCTCCGCGAGCTCGTGCTCGATTTCCTTCGCGCGTGTCCGCATCGGTGAGGCCTGCCAGTCCGGCACGTCCGCCGCGTTGGCGGCGTGGGCGCGCGCGTAGGCCCGCGACTCGATGATCTCCTCCAGCATCCCGACGGGCAGCCGGTCCATCTCCGCCATGATTTCAGTCGGGAACTTCCCCGGAAACTCCTCGCACAGGCGGCTCAGGTAGTAGGCGAACGGCGAGACTGGTCTGAACGGCTGCTGCCCGGTGCCGTCAAGCAACCGGTGCAGCAGCCGGTCGCTCTTTTTGCGCGCGCTCCACGTCCTCCCTGGCCGTGTAGAACAGCGCGGGCTTCGTGATCCGCAGGACCTCGGTCGCGATAAAGTCGACCGCCTCGTCGTCGAGGTCGCCGATCGCGTCGTAGGGCTCGACCGCCGGCTTGCCATTGCTTGCCGGCTGCGCCGGGATCGGCTTGATCGACTGCGGGTACGTCCACGCCACGAGACCAGCCCGCACGAGCGCGTAGCGGTCGTATCCGGTCAGCGGGTCCGCGATCGCCTGCTCGACCTCGCGCTTGTCGCTGAGGCTGCCCTCGAGGATGCGCCGGAACTTCGTCGCCCAGAGGCGCGAACCGCCCGCCGCCACGCCGGTCGCGTGCGCTTCTCGAGCCGCGTCGCACTCGAGGCCGGTCAGCTTCCGGACGATCACCGTGTGCGGCGGGTCGAACGGAATCGGAATCGGCTCCGACTGCGTCTGGCTGGCGAAGATGCTCACGACGGTCTACGTCCAGACGCCGGCGCCGGTGGGTTGCAGCGTCGATTCGAAGCCGGTCAATTTGCCATTCGACGGCGCCACTCTGTATTTGTTCAACCAGCACGAGACGGTAAACGTCTTCGCGTCGCCGAACACGATCACGAGCGTCCGCGCCGTGGACGTCGGCAGCGCGTCGGCATCGCCGGGACGCAGCACGACGTGCGGGCCAGTCACGGTGGTGGTATCGAACAGCCCCTTGACGGGGATCGGCGCCACCTTTCTCATGCCCGTCGGCGCAAACTCTCTCCAGAGGTCGCCGAACGCCTCGGAGGACTGGAGCTCGACCTCGATTTCCGCGCCGCCCAGCTCCATGACGAAGTTCGTGATGAGCCGCGGCGTGCCGCCGCTGTCGGTGAGACTGACGGTGACGCTGGTTGATCCTTGAATCCCTACGGCCATGGTGTGCTCCTGTCCTAGTTGCGCTTGAACCCGACGAACGGCGTGATCGACCCCGCGCCCGTCACGTCGCCGTTGAACGAGAGATAGCGATCGATCGTGCCCGCCACGGTCAGGCGTTCCGCCGCTGGCGCCGCCACGACGTTGCTGAACGTCACGAGGTCGGCGTACGTGATGTCGTCGGGCGAGCTGCGGATCTTCCCGACGAACCCGGTGAACCCTGAGAACGCGCTGACGAATTGATACCCGACCCCGCCGAGCTTCGTGTTCGCGCGCACGAACGATCCGCCGGTGCCCGCGATGGTCACGTTCACCGGGACCGAGAACTGCGTGGGCGAGATCACAGTAACGGTCTGTTGGCCGTTGATCGACGGCGTCGAGGTGATGACGCCGCTGATGAGGATGATGTCGCTCGTCGCCAGGCCGTGCGGGATCGGCGTGGTCACGACCGACGGGTTCGCGAGCGTGTTCGACGTAATCGGGATCGCTCGCTGGCCAGGGTCGAGCGTGTAGTCGACCGAGGCGCCGTCCGTCTTCGTGTTCCAGTCCACGGTCTTGGCCACGGCGTTCTGCAGGATGACGCCGTCGTCAAGCTGGCCGCTCACCTGATACGACACGTTGGCCTTCGTGAGCTTGCCGAGCGCCGACAGCGGCGCGTACTTCATCGAGAAGGCGCCCTGGCAGGCGGTGAACAAGGCGCCGATCAGGTTGCCCGCTTCCGCCCACGCGACCAGCCGGACTGTCAAAGGCGCGCCCTTCATCGCGTCGTGAATCCCCGCGGCCGTCGAATCGAAAAACGCGCCGCCCTGTGTGATGGTCGCCTTGCGCATCCCGGTCGGCAGCGTCGCGCGCCACAGATCGCCGAGGCCTTCCGATGGCTCGAGTTCGACCTCGACCTCGTGCGAGAAGTCTTTGACCTTCGCGGACAGCAGGTTGTAGCCGTCCACCAGGAGCACGCCGAACTGCGACGAGCCAAACAGCGGCATCAGGCCTCCTCATCGCGCCGGCGCGCGCGAGTCGCGGGTTCAATGTGCCCGCTGGCCAGCAGCGGCGCGAGGCTCTGCACCGGCACGCGTTCGCAGGTCTCGCCTTCCTCGGCGAGCGTCTCGTCGGCGGCGGTCGACAGTCGCCGCACCGCGCGGAAGTTTTTCCCCTTCAGTTCAGTCATGCCAGACCTCGTCTTCCCACTTGTAGCCGCAGACGTAGCAGGTCGGGCGACGGATGCCGAACCCGCACGACGGGCCGCGCTTCTTTTTGTCGGCGCCACACTGCGGACAGTCGGCCGAGGCCGCCTGGCGCGCGGGTCGGCCGGACGCATCGACCAGCGGCGGGCGCGTCGGTTGCTCGTTCATGCGGCGATCTCCTGCACGATGAGGTCGACGTTAGTGACCAACTCCTTGACTTTCACGCCGTTGAGTTCCTCGTCCGCCAGCGGGATCGTTTCGATCTCCGGGAGCGGCGTCCCGCTGCACACCGTGTAGCCCTCGACGACGAGCGCCGTCGTGAACAGCAGATCGATCGCGCGCGCCATCACCGCCTGCGCGTCGCGCATCGTCCCGTTGTTGCTCTGAAAGACGTGGAGCCGCAGCGTGACGCCAGGCACCGAGCCCGACCCAGGCCGCGTGCCCAGGCCGCCGTAGTTCGCGGTGTGTAAGAGCTCGAGCCACAGGAACGGGTAGTCCGGGCTCTCAGGCACGTCAGATTGCACGCCGCCGAGCGCCAGCGCGTACAGTGCCGCGTCCTGGAACAGCGCGTAGACGGCGTCGCCGACGGCCGTGAGCGGGAGCAGGTAGGCCATCAGACGACCTCCCCGCACTCGAGGAACATGTACTGGCGGCCATCGCCGTCGGGCGGCAGGCCGTGAATCTCGAGCGTGTGCTGCCCGGCGCCGGCCGGCCATTGCGGCGTCCAGAGCGCGCGCATCTGCGGCACCAGGTCCGCGCGCGTGTGAATACGGAAGCGGTAGTCGAGTTGCGCCTGGAGCGCCTGCGCCTGGAGCCGCTCGAGCGCGCGCACCGGCAGGAGCTCGGCCCAGACCGTGGCGTAGTCCGCCCACCCGATCTTCCGGCCGCCGCTGGCGTCGGACACGTACGTCACCGTGATCGTGCCGGTCGCCGGCGTCGCCAGTGCCACATTCACCACGTAGGTGAACGACGAGGCGCCGGTCACGGTGATCTTGACCTTGCCGTTGTAGCCGGGCGGGACGGCGCCGGCGACGAGGACGAAATCGCCGGTCGTGAATCCGTGCGGCGTCGCGGTCAGCGCCGTGCCAGTGGTCGTGTTTCGCGTGAGGCTCGTCACGCCGATCGGATCGGGGACGTTCTCCTGAATCGTGAGCCGCTCGCGCATGACCGGGGCTCTCGGCATCAGGCCACGCACACCAGGCGATATGGCGCGATGGTGTCCTCATACGTATCGGCCAGCGTCGCGTCGACGTAGCGCGTGCTGCCCTCGTTGGCGTAGAACCCGGCCAGCATCCCGACCGCCTGGACGAGCGCCGGCGGGACCAGGGCGGCCGAGGCGAAGCCGGCGACGAGACGCATGACGTACGGCTGGAACGGGCGCAGGTCGGAGGGCCAGGCGCCGCTCAGCGTCAGGCCCAGCCGCGCCGGGTACGGCGCCTCGCTCGAGGCGTCGAGCGTGTAGTTGCTGACGCCGAGCGTCTGGACGTTCCCGGCCGTGTCGATCGACACGATCGAACTGACCGTCGCCACGGGCCGCCACGGCAACTCCACCGGCGTGCGGTCGCGCGGGAGCGCATCGAAGAACACGTCGTAGGTCTCGGCCAGCAGGACGATCCCGGTGTCCTGTTGCACCTTGGCCCGCGCCGAGGCGAGAAAGCGCGGAAACAGAGCGTCGAGACTGGTGTCGGTGGTCGAGAGCCGCGCGTACGCCTTCACCTCGGCGAGCGAGAGCAAGTCTGCCGCGATGGTCCGAGTGACCGTGCCGCCGGTGCCGCCGACGGTGACTTGAAGCGGGATCGAGAACGAGAGCGTGCTGAGCACCGTCACGACGCGCGCGCCATCGACCGCCGGCGTCGATCCGAGGTGGCCCGCGATCGCGACGGTGTCGCCGCTGGCCAGGCCGTGCGGCGTCGCGGTGGTGATCACCGAGGGGTTCGCCACCGACGACGACGCGATCGCCACCGCCGGCGTCACGCGGACTGAGACGGCGTGCGGCGCGGCGGCGCTTCCGTATGCTTGCGCCCAGAACGGCGGCATGGTGAAACTCACCGCTTCCGCTTCCCCTCACCGCGATAGGTGCCGCTCGTGAAGTGCCCTGGCGGGAGCGTCGCCTGCACGGCGGCCGCGGTCGCGGTGGACGTCCGCGCGAGCTCGGCGGCCGCGTCCCGCTGCGGAAGCTGGACGACCTCGATCGCGCCACCGCCGCACGAACAGTGCGGCGCCCCGCAGACGATGCACTCGCCGGGGTCGGGACCGATGCTCACTTGCGGTGCTTCCCCAGCACGCGCCGCCGCTCCGTCGGCGCCTTTGGCTGCTTCGCCTGGCGCGCGTTCATCTGCTTGACGGCCGCCTTCACCGCGCGCGACGGCCGCCGCGGCTTCGTGGTCTCGGTGGTCTTCTCAACCGGCTGTTGTGTCTCGGGCGTCGCTGGCGCCGCCGCCGGCGGCGTGCCGCCCTCGTGCTCGATCACCCGGCCGCCTTCGCCATATGTAGTCGGCATACGTCTGTCCCTCCTTGAATCCGACGAGGCTGTCGTCTTCCCCTAGGTCGAGGTCGTCGGCGCCGTCATCAGGCACGATGCCGTCGATCATCACGGCTGGCCCCGACTAGCTGATGACGACTCCGTACGGCGCGCTCGTCGGCACCCAGTGCAGGTTGTCGGCGAGTAGTTCGATCGAATCGCCCACCGCCGCGAAGGTCATCACGTCGAACGACGCGCCCTTGCCGCCCAGCCCCTCCGTGATCGTCACGGTGTGCGCGAACGCGGTACGCCCGACGATGAGGAGTTTGATCCCCTCGTCGGCGGCGGCCGGCGGCGCGAGCGTCATCGCCGCGGCGCTGCCCTTGGTGATGGCGTGGACGCCGTCGGCGATCGTGATCGCGCCGTTGGCGGCGTAGAGCGTCGCGCCGTCCTCACTGCCAGGGGAGGCCTGCACGAATTTGTTTTTCGCTGCGTTGAAACGAGGCATCTGCCGTTCTC
>Ga0068862_100001423_pt1 | contig 22170 bp, 17 predicted proteins | sample KBSSwiS52_FD_66598 | JGI IMG/M metagenome (GOLD analysis project Ga0068862, IMG submission 66598) | Switchgrass rhizosphere microbial communities from Kellogg Biological Station, Michigan, USA - KBS Switchgrass S5-2 | ecosystem: Host-associated > Plants > Roots > Rhizosphere > Soil ... | reverse complement strand
ACCGCGCGAAAAACGGCCCTGAATCGTGGATCGTCGGCGACCCCTACAGCTTCGGACCCGTGCTCGGTCCGATGGACGATTATTATATCGGCGAAGGATCGCATCTTCGGCTGTTCGATAAGCTCGGAGCGCACAGGATCCGGCATGAAGGCGCGGACGGCGTCCATTTCGCGGTCTGGGCGCCCAATGCCCGCCGCGTGTCGGTCGTGGGACTGTTCAATCGATGGGACGGTCGCCGCCATATCATGCGCCTTCGCCGCGACACCGGCATCTGGGAGATATTCATCCCCGACATCGGTGAGAACGAACCCTATAAATTCGAGATCGTCGGCGCTGGCGGCAAGGTGCTGCCCTTGAAAGCCGATCCCTTCGCCTTCCGTTCCGAGCTGCGCCCGGCGACGGCCTCGATCACGACCGCACCGCTCGCCCATGTCTGGGGCGACGCGGCGCACCGCGCCCATTGGCGAACCGCCGACATCCGCCGCGAGCCCGTGTCGATCTACGAGGTCCATGCCGGCTCCTGGCGCCGCGACGGCGATGGCGGCTTCCTGAGCTGGGATGCGTTGGCCGACCGGCTGATCCCTTATGTCGTCGACATGGGCTTCACCCATATCGAGTTCCTGCCGATCTCAGAATATCCCTATGATCCGAGCTGGGGGTATCAGACCACCGGCCTCTACGCGCCGACCGCGCGCTTTGGCGAACCCGAAGGCTTCGCTCGCTTCGTCGAGGGGGCGCACCGGGTCGGCATCGGCGTGATCCTCGATTGGGTGCCCGCGCATTTTCCCACCGATGCCCATGGCCTTGCCCGCTTCGATGGCACCGCGCTCTATGAGCACGAAGATCCGCGCAAGGGCTTCCACCCCGACTGGCAGACCGCGATCTACAATTTCGGCCGACGCGAGGTTCAGGCGTTCCTCGTCAATAACGCCCTGTACTGGGCCGAAAAATATCATATCGATGGCTTGCGGGTCGATGCGGTCGCCTCGATGCTCTACCTCGATTATTCGCGCAAGGAGGGCGAATGGCTGCCTAATCGCCATGGCGGCCGCGAGAATCTGGAGGCCGTGGATTTTCTGCAGCGGCTGAACCGCGAAGTCTATGGTCACCATCCCGGGGTCATGACGATCGCCGAGGAATCGACGAGTTGGCCGAAGGTCTCGCATCCCGTCCATGAGGGCGGCCTCGGCTTCGGCTTCAAGTGGAACATGGGGTTCATGCACGACACGCTGCGCTACATGGCGCGCGAGCCGATCCATCGCCGCCACCATCATGACGACATCACCTTCGGCCTCCTGTACGCCTTCGGCGAAAATTATGTCCTGCCACTCAGCCATGACGAGGTCGTCCATGGCAAAGGGTCGCTGCTTGCCAAGATGGCCGGGGACGATTGGCAGAAATTCGCGAACCTGCGGGCCTATTATGCGTTGATGTGGGGCTATCCGGGCAAGAAGCTGCTATTCATGGGTCAGGAATTCGCCCAGCGTGCGGAATGGAGCGAGGAGCGCGCGCTAGACTGGCACCTGCTCGAGGCGCCCGCCCATGAAGGCGTACGGCGCCTCGTGCGCGACCTGAACCTGGTCTATCGCGACCGGCCGGCGCTTCATGCCCGCGATTGCGAGGCCGAGGGCTTTCGCTGGATCATGGCGGATGACGCGGCCAATTCGGTATTTGCCTGGGAGCGCCACGCCCCTGGCCAGGCGCCGATTGCAATCCTGTCCAACATGACACCGGTTCCGCGCGAGAACTATCGGCTGCGCCTGTCGCAGCGCGGCCCCTGGCGCGAGATCATCAACAGCGACGCTGCCGTCTACGGCGGCGCGAATATCGGCAATGGCGGCCTTATCATGGCCGACGATGACGGCTATGCCTCGGTCATATTGCCGCCGCTTTCGACCTTGATGCTGGAGGCAGGATGATGCCGGGGGGCTCGATGATCTCAGAACGGCGTTCGCAGCCGCTGGCGCGCGACGCGATGGCCTATGTGCTCGCGGGAGGACGCGGCAGTCGCCTCTACGAGCTCACCGATCGCCGCGCCAAGCCGGCGGTCTATTTCGGCGGCAAATCCCGGATCATAGATTTCGCCCTCTCCAACGCGCTGAATTCGGGCATCCGCCGCCTCGGCGTCGCCACGCAATACAAGGCGCATTCGCTGATCCGCCATCTTCAGCGCGGCTGGAACTTCCTTCGGCCGGAGCGCAACGAGAGTTTCGACATCTTGCCGGCGAGCCAGCGCGTGTCGGAAACCCAATGGTATGAAGGGACGGCCGACGCGGTCTTCCAGAATCTCGATATCATCGAGTCCTATGGCCCTGAATATATGATCATTCTGGCCGGCGATCACATCTACAAGATGGATTATGAGCTGATGCTCCGCCAGCATGTCGATGCCGGCGCGGACGTGACGGTCGGCTGCCTCGAAGTCCCGCGGATGGAGGCGACCGGCTTCGGAGTCATGCACATCGACAAGGAGGCCCGGATCAGGAAATTCGTCGAGAAGCCCGCCGATCCGCCCGCCATGCCCGGCAAGCCGAACATCGCGCTCGCCTCGATGGGCATCTATGTCTTCAACACCCGCTTCCTCGCCGATCAGCTTCGCCGCGACGCCACCGAGCCGGGATCGAGCCATGATTTCGGGAAGGACCTGATCCCCTATATCGTTCGCAACGGGAAGGCGGTCGCCCATCTCTTCTCGCAGAGCTGCATCCGCGCAGAGAGCGAGCCGGAAGCCTATTGGCGCGACGTCGGCACGATCGACGCCTATTGGGAAGCCAATATCGACCTCACCGACGTCGTACCCAAGCTCGACCTCTACGAGCGCGACTGGCCGATCTGGAGCTATGCCGAGGTCACCGCGCCTGCAAAGTTCGTCCATAATGACGACGGCCGCCGGGGCGCCGCCACCTCATCGCTGGTCGCGGGCGGATGCATCATTTCGGGCGCCTCGCTCCACCGTAGCCTCTTGTTCACCGGTGTCCGCGTGAACAGCTTTTCTTCGATCACCGAAGCCGTGATCATGCCGGGGTGCCAGATCGGCCGCGAGGCGCGCTTGCACAAGGTCGTGATCGATCAGGGTGTCCGTATTCCCAAGGGGTTGATCGTCGGCGAGGATCCGGTCGCCGATGCGCAGCGCTTCCGCCGCAGCGAAAGAGGCGTCTGCCTGATCACCCAGGACATGATCAATCGGCTCGCGGCTTAAGCCGATCATGATCCGCCTGCTCTCGGTCGCGTCCGAGCTTCATCCCCTGATCAAGACGGGCGGCCTCGCCGACGTCGCGGGCGCTCTTCCCCTCGCGCTTTCCGCGCGCGGTGTCGAGGTCCGGTCGCTGCTGCCGGCCTATCCGCAGGTCCTGCGCGCATTCCCCAGGCTCAGGGCTGTGCACAGCTACAAGGACCTGTTCGGCGGACCGGCCAGGCTGCTCGCGGTCAAGCACGCCGGGCTCGATCTGCTGCTGCTCGATTCACTCCATTTGTTCGGGGCGCGCGAAGGCGGGCCCTATGCCGATCTTGCCGGCCATGACTGGCCCGACAATTGGCGGCGCTTCGCGGCGCTGTCCGCCGCCGCGGCCGATGTCGCGGCCGGAGCGGTCAAGGGCTGGCAGGCCGATATCGTCCATGCGCATGACTGGCAGGCGGCCCTGACCGCCGCCTATGTCCGCCATGGCCGGCTGCCGCAGACGCCGGTCGTGGTGACCGTCCACAACCTCGCTTTCCAGGGCCGTTTCGAGGCCGATATCTTTCCGCGGCTCGGCTTGCCGGCGGAGGCCTTCGCGGTCGATGGCGTCGAATATTATGGCGGCGTCGGCTATTTGAAGGCGGGGCTGCAATATGCCGACGCGATCACCACGGTCAGCCCGACCTACGCCGACGAGATCCGCACAGCCGGCCTCGGCATGGGGCTGGATGGCCTGCTGAGGAGCCGTGGCGACGCGGTGCACGGTATCGTCAACGGCATCGACCTCGCGGAGTGGGATCCCGGGACCGACCCTCGTCTCGCCGCCAATTTCTCGGTCCGCTCGCTCGGCGCACGCGCCGGCAATCGCCGGGCGGTCGAGAAGCGTTTCGGGCTGAAGCGCGACAAGGGACCGATTTTCGCTGTCATCAGCCGGCTGACATGGCAGAAGGGCGTCGACCTTATCGTCGATGCGGTCGATCACATTATCGCGAACGGCGCTCGGCTCGTCGTGCTCGGCTCGGGCGACAGCGCCTTCGAGGGCGCCTTGCTCGCAGCTGCCGCGCGCCATCGCGGCCGGATCGGTGTGGTGACCGGCTATGACGAGGCGCTCGCCCATTTGATCCAGGCCGGCGCCGACGCCATTCTGATCCCGTCGCGCTTCGAGCCCTGTGGGCTGACGCAGCTTTACGGCCTGCGCTATGGCACCGTCCCGGTCGCCGCACGAACCGGCGGGCTTGCCGATACGATCATCGACGCCAATGAGGCCTCCCTCACCGCCGGTTGCGCGACCGGCATTCTCCATGCGGCCGGATCGGGGGATGCTTTGAAGGGCGCGATCAGCCGCGCGATCGCCCTGTACGCGGCGCCGGGCGTCTGGCAGCAGATCCGCCGCGCCGGGATGCGCGGCGATTTCGGCTGGGGCCGAAGCGGCGCGCGCTACGTCGCCCTTTATCAGGACTTGATGGACAGGAAGGCCGCATGACGATCCGCGAAGTCGGGACCACGCCCTATGACGATCAGAAGCCGGGAACTTCGGGCCTGCGCAAGAAGGTTCCCGTCTTTCAGCAGCCCGGCTATGCCGAGAACTTCATCCAGGCGATCTTCGACTCGCTCGACGGCTTTGCCGGCAAGACCTTGGTGATAGGAGGCGACGGCCGCTTCTATAACCGCGAGGTAATCCAGACCGCGATCCGCATGGCGGCCGCCAATGGCTTCGGCACGATCCTGGTCGGACGGGGCGGCATCCTATCGACTCCGGCTGCCAGCCACGTCATCCGTAAATATGGCGCCTTCGGCGGGATCATTCTATCGGCCAGCCATAACCCCGGCGGCCCGACCGAGGATTTCGGTATCAAGTACAACATCTCGAACGGCGGCCCTGCGCCCGAGAAGATCACTGACGCCATCTTTGCCAGGACCAGGGCGATCACGCGCTACTTCACGCTCGATGGGCCTGACGTCGATCTCGACCATGACGGCGAGACCCATGTCGGAGACACGCTGGTTCGCGTCATCGATCCGGTCGCCGACTATGCCGAGCTGATGGAGAGCCTGTTCGATTTCGCGGCGATCCGGGCGCTGATCGGATCGGGCTTCCGCCTGTCGTTCGACGCGATGAGCGCGGTCACCGGCCCCTATGCGACCGAAATCCTCGAACGCCGCCTCGGAGCCCCCGCCGGCACCGTCCGCAACGGCACGCCGCTGCCCGACTTCGGCGGTCATCACCCTGATCCCAATCTCGTTCATGCCAAGGAGCTTCATGACGAGTTGATGGGCGCCGACGCCCCCGATTTCGGAGCGGCATCCGACGGTGACGGCGATCGCAACCTGATCATCGGACGGCATATCTTCGTGACTCCCTCGGATTCGCTCGCGATGCTCGCCGCCAATGCGCATCTGGCCCCCGGTTATGCGCGCGGGCTGGCCGGCATCGCCCGCTCGATGCCGACCAGCGCCGCCGCCGATCGCGTCGCGGACGAACTGGGCATTCCCCTCTTCGAGACGCCTACCGGCTGGAAATTCTTCGGCAATCTGCTCGACGCGGGCAAGGCGACGATCTGCGGCGAGGAGAGCGCCGGCACCGGCTCCGACCATGTCCGCGAGAAGGACGGGCTGTGGGCGGTGCTGCTCTGGCTGAACATCCTGGCGGTCCGGCGCCAGACCGTCAAAGCGATCGCCGAAGATCATTGGGCACGCTTCGGCCGCAATTATTATGCCCGCCACGATTATGAGGGGGTCGACAGCGGGGCAGCCGACGCGATGATGGCGGAGTTGCGCGCCGGGCTGCCCGAACTGCCGGGCACCGCGCTCGGTGACCTTCGCGTCGTGGCCGCCGACGATTTCGCCTATCTCGATCCGGTCGATGGCTCCGAAAGCCGGAACCAGGGCGTCCGCATCCTGTTCGAGGGCGGCTCGCGCTTCGTCGTGCGGCTGTCGGGCACGGGTACGTCCGGTGCGACGATCCGGCTATATGTCGAGCGCTACGAACCCGCCGATGGCGACCTCGCCCGCGACGCGGGCGAGGCGCTCACCGATCTGATCGAGGCCGCCGAGACGATCGCCGGGATAAAGCGACACAGCGGGCGGACCGGTCCGGACGTGATCACATGATAGCCGGCGCCGCTGGATCGGGCCGATTTCCGGATGCGCAGCTATGCTCAGCCGAGCGCGCCCCTCGGATCCGGTACGGCGCAGCCTCGCGCTTTTGCGGGAATGCCGGATGCCATCAATGCTAACGTCGCCCCCCGCCCGGTTCGGCGCTACCATCGCCGGGGACGGCGTTCACTTCGCGCTATGGTCCGAGACGGCGGAGGCCGCATGGGTCTCGATCTTCGATGCTGATGACCGGGAGACGGCGCGCATTGCGCTCGAACGCGGGCCGGCGGACATTTTCCAGGTCACCGTGCCCGGCCTCGGCGAAGGTGTGCGCTACGGATTCCGCACCGACGGTCCCTATGATCCCGGCCGCGGCCTTTGGTTCGATCCCGCCAAGCTGCTCGCCGACCCTTATGCCATGGCGATCGATCGGCCCTATCGCTATGATGCGCGCCTCGCCGCGCGGCGCGAAGAGGGTATCGACACCGCCCCGCTGATGCCGAAGGGGATCGTGACCGCGCTTCCCGACCCGCTTCCGCACTTGCCACCGCTGTTCAGCCCCGGCGGGCTGATCTACGAGGTCAATGTCCGCGGCTTCACGCGGCTCCACCCCGATGTTCCCGAAGCCCAGCGCGGCACGGTCGCGGCACTCGCTCATCCGGCGATCATCGCCCATCTTCGGAAGATCGGCGTCGGCGCCGTCGAGCTGATGCCCGTCGCTGCCTGGATCGACGAGCGCCATCTCGGCCCGCTCCGGCTCACAAACAGCTGGGGCTATAATCCGGTCGGCTTCATGGCGCTCGATCCGCGCCTTGCACCGGGCGGCCTCGCCGAACTGCGCAGCGCCGTGGCCGCGCTTCATGCGGCGGGCATCGCCGTGATCCTCGACGTCGTCTTCAACCATAGCGGCGAAAGCGATGCGCTTGGCCCTACGCTGTGCCTGCGCGGTATCGACAATCACGCTTATTTCCGAACCATCCGCGACGAGCCCGGCACGCTCGCCAATGACAGCGGCTGCGGCAATACGCTCGATTGCGATCATCCCGCCACGCGCAGGCTGATCTTCGACGCGATGCGCCATTTCGTCAGCTATGCCGGTATCGACGGCTTCCGGTTCGATCTCGCTCCGATCCTCGGCCGTGCGCGCGATGGCTTCGAACCACAGGCGGCCTTTTTCCGCGAGTTGCTACGCGACCCCATCCTCTCCGACCGCCTGTTGATCGCCGAACCCTGGGATATCGGCCCTGGCGGCTATCAGCTCGGCTGCTTCCCCGAGCCCTTCCTCGAGTGGAACGACCGCTATCGCGATGACGTCCGGCGTTTCTGGCGCGGCGACCCGCACAGCATCGGCGATCTCGCGACCCGCCTCGCCGGATCCTCCGACATCTTCGGCCAGCATGGCCAGAGGCGCGGGCGCGGCATCTCCTTCGTCGCCGCGCATGACGGTTTCACCCTCGCCGATATCACCGCCTACGGCACCAAGCATAACGAAGCCAATGGTGAGGCCAATCGCGACGGCCATAATGAGAATTTCAGTTGGAACAACGGCGTCGAAGGCGAAACCGACGATCCGGAAATCCTCGCCGCTCGCCGCGCCGACATCCGCGCCCTGCTCGCGACACTGTTCGCCTCGCGCGGCACGATCATGCTGACCGCCGGGGACGAATGCGGCCGCACCCAGCGCGGCAACAACAATGCCTATGCACAGGATAACGCCATCGCCTGGCTCGACTGGGAGAAGCGCGACACCGCGATCGAGGATTTCGTCGCCCGTCTTGCGGCGATCCGCGCCGCGCTCCCCGCCATCTCCGACCCCATCCTGCTCGGCCCGGCCGACGTCGACTGGCTCGGCTTCGACGGCCGCGAATTCAGCCAGGAGGATTGGCACGATCCCAAGACCGCGAGCATGATCATGATGCTGCATCTTCCCGAACAGCCGCACCGCATCGCTATCGCGATCAATCGCGGCATTACGACGCTCGACATCGCGCCGGGCGCGAGGCCAGGCCATCGCTGGCGCCGGCTCGACGACGATGATGCCGGCCTGCAACTCGGCCCGCGCATGGTCGCCTGGCTGATCGAGGAGAGGATATGAGCGAGGAGCGCGACTGGTGGCGTGGTGCGGTCATCTACCAGGTCTATCCGCGCTCCTTTCAGGACAGCGACGGCGATGGCATCGGCGATCTGAAGGGCATCACCGCCCGGCTCGACCATATCGCCGCACTCGGGGTCGACGCGGTCTGGGTCTCGCCCTTCTTCAAATCGCCGATGGCCGACATGGGCTATGATGTTTCCGACTATTGCGACGTGGATCCGATGTTCGGCACGCTCGCCGATTTCGACGCACTGCTTTCCCGCGCGCACGAGTTGGGGCTCAGGATCATCATCGATCAGGTGCTCAGCCACACCTCCGACCAGCATCAATGGTTTCGCGAGAGCCGAGCGAGCCGCGACAATGCCAGGGCCGACTGGTATGTCTGGGCCGATCCCAAAGCCGATGGCACGGCCCCCAACAACTGGCTGTCGATCTTCGGCGGTCCGGCTTGGGAATGGGATGGGACGCGGATGCAATATTATATGCACAGCTTCCTGGCGTCGCAGCCCGATATCAATTTTCATTCCCCCGCGGCGCGCCAAGGGCTGCTCGACGCGATGCGCTTCTGGCTCGATCGCGGGGTCGACGGCTTCCGCCTCGACGCATGCAATCACTATTTCCACGATGCGAAGCTGCGCGACAATCCGCCCGCGACGCGCAACGCCGCGAACGACGTTCCGGACACCAATCCTTACGGTTTCCAGGAGCATCTCTACGACAAGACCCAGCCCGAAAATCTCGATTTCCTGCGCGAGGTCCGCAGGCTACTCGACGACTATCCCGGCACGATCGCGGTCGGCGAGGTGGGCGATGGTGATCGCTCGCCGACGACCGTCGGCCTCTACACGTCAGGCGGCGACACGCTCCATTTCTGCTATACCTTCGATCTGTTCGGCCGCGAGTTCACCCCTGCCTTCTTCCGCACGACCGTCGAGATATTCGAGGCGGCGGCGCGGGACGGCTGGGTCTGCTGGGCACTGTCCAACCATGATGTCACGCGCCATGTCAGCCGCTTCGCCCAGCCCGGCGACGATCCGGCCCGGATCGCGCGCCTGTCGCTCGCAGTGCTGATCGCGCTCAGGGGCACGATCTGCCTTTATCAGGGCGAAGAGCTCGCCCTGCCCGAGGCCGAGCTCGCTTTCGAGGATCTGCGCGACCCTTATGGAATTCGCTTCTGGCCCTCGTTCAAGGGGCGTGATGGCTGCCGCACGCCGATGCCGTGGGAAAGCGCTGCCAAACAGGCCGGCTTCAGTACCGGCAAGCCCTGGCTGCCGATCCCTGAGCAACATCGCGCGCGCGCCGTCGATGTTCAATCCGGCGACCCCGGATCGATCCTCGGCTTCTGCCGGACCGCCCTCGCCCTCCGGCGCGCGCAGCGCCCTCTGCATGACGGGGACATCGCCTTCGTCGAAACGCCGGAAGACCTGCTCGTCTTCACGCGCAGTGCGGGCGACGAGGCGATGCTCTGCATCTATAATTTCGCCCGCCATGCGATGCGGTGGAAACTGCCGGAGCAATTCGCGGCCGCTAGCGCTGTGCTGAGCGAGGGCGGCTGCCGGATCGACCGCGGCGTGATCGCTCTTCCGCCGCTGGGATGGAGCTTCCTCAAGGCCTGACGCGCGATCGGCCGGACGTGTCGGTCACCCCTCGTTCGACTCGGCGCGGCGGCGCTGGTCGAGGCGGGCGAGCACCGCGCGTTTCCACCCGTCATCGGCCGAAGGCCAATGGGCAATCTCATCGATCGTCCTGAAGCAGCCGAGACAGAGATTTCGTCGGGGATCGAGCGTACAGATGTTCACGCAGGGCGAGCTGATCGGACGGTCTTCGGTCACTTCACTTTCCATCACGATATAGGCTCGCGCCCGGACCTCCGCCCCCGTCAGCCGGCAAGTCCGGTCAACATCGACGGGGTAAGCAACTGGGGCAATGTCTCGACCCGCCCGTCGCGACGATAGAATAGATATAGCGGCACGCCGGAGCGTCCCTTGCTCTCGAGGAAGCGGCCGATCGCCGGGTCGCCTTCGGTCCAGTCACCCACCATTACCGTAACGCCCGCTTTGGCGAAGGCCTCGCGTACCGCTTCGCGCTCGATCGCGCCCCGCTCATTGACCTTGCAGGTCAGGCACCAGTCGGCGGTGAAATAGAGGAAAACCGGGCGCCGCTGCGCCAGCAGGTCGGCGAGGCGGGCTTCGCTGAAGCGCTCGGTCCCGGCCGGACGCCGCGCCTCGGCGGTAGCACTCGAACCGCCGGCGGGGGTCAGCGCGGCCAACCCGAGCACGGCGGCCAGTGCCGGCAGAACGGGCATCCAGCTCATCGCCCGGCCCCGCCGCTGCCGGACTCCGACCCACCAGAGCGCGGCGCCCAGCACCAGCGCCCCGCCGATCCCGGCCGCCATCCAGTCCCTCCCCGCCTGCCGCCCGAGCAGCCAGGCGAGCGCGATCGCCGTGGCGAACATCGGCAGCGACAACAGGCGCCGCACGCGCTCCATCCACGCCCCCGGACGCGGCAGCCGACGACGCAGCACCGGCACGAAGCCCAATATCAGGAAGGGCAGCGCCAGTCCCAGCCCAAGCCCCGCGAACACCGCGACAGCCAACCCCGCCGGCAACAGCAGCGCGACGCCGACCGCGCCCGCCATGAACGGCCCCGAACAGGGAGTGGCGACCAGCGCTGCCAGCACGCCGGTCCAGAAGGCCGGAGCTGCGCCATGGCCTCGCGTAATCGCCTCCCCCAGGCCGATCGAGCGCAACTCGAACAGTCCCGCCAGATTGAGGCTGATCGTCGTTACGAGCAGCAGCAGCAGCATCACCATGCGCGGATCCTGCAGCTGGAAGCCCCAGCCGGCGGAGGCTCCGCCCGCCCGCAGGCCAAGCAGCAGCAGGGCGAGCGCGATGCAGCTCAGCACGATGCCCGCGCTATAGGCTATCGCCTCGGTCCTCGCCTGGCGGTCGGTCTCGCCACTACGCGCGAGGCTCAGCGCCTTGAGGCTCAGGATCGGAAAGACGCATGGCATCACGTTGAGCAACAGCCCGCCGGCAATCGCGCCGCCGAGGGCGATCAGGAACGTCCGTACCTGCCAATCCGCCTTGCCTCCCTCGCTGGCGGCCAGCGGCACGCCGGCGGCCGGCACGGGGCCCGGCCGCGCGACGATCGACAGGCCCCGATCCTCGCCGATCGCGAGCACGCCCTCGATCCGGTCGGTCCGTCTCATCGGGCTGGCCGTTTGCACCTCGATGATGAGCCGATCGCCATTGCCGCTGATCGTCTGCGGCGCGGCATAGCTGATCACATCCTCGGTCACCGGATAAAAGTAGCGCGCGTCCGCGGCCCGCGCCTCGGGCAGGGCTATGGCTATGCGGATCTTGCCCGCCCTGGTCTCGAACGTGGCGGGCTGACCCAGCGGAAGGGGCAGCGCGGCGCGCCACTCGTCGAAGCGGGCGCGCTGCACGCGATCGATCGCGCCCCGGCCGGCGATCAGCTCGATCGCCACCTGCGCGCGCTCGGGAACGCAGATCGACGGTGAGCAGGCAAGCCAGCGCGCCCGTCCGGTCAGCCGCAGCCTCGTGCCCGGCGCGACGCTTTTGGCGATGCTGACCGGCATGAGCAGGGCATAGGGGCGCTCATAAACATAGTTCATCAGCCCCGCGACGATCAGCCGCTGGGGCACCGGATAGCGCAGCGGACCGACCTCGACACCCGGCGGCAGCAGCCAGTCGATCGATACGGGCGCCCCCGCATCGCCGGGATTGAGCCAATAGCCATGCCAGTCCTTCTCGGGCGTCATCCGCAGCGCCAGCGTGGTTCCTCCCCCTGGCGCGGGCGTCGGCGTTTCCGCCTCAAGGTTGGCGCGGATATGCGCGGCCTGCACGACGCCGGCCGGCAGCAGCAGCAGCGAAAGAAAGGCAAGGAGGCGCGCCAGGATCATGGCCGGCTTATGGCGTGCGGCAGGCGCAGGGGGAAGCGTTTAGCTCGCCCTCAAACCGTCCGCTCCTCCTCATAGGCTAGGCCGTCCTCGACCGGGACGAACCCCTTGGCCTTGAGCTGCTCCTCCATCGCCCGCGAGACCGGCTTGATCAGCGCCCGCACGCGATATTTCCGGGCAGACGGGATCGTCAGCAGCAGTTGCTCGCGTCCGCCGGTGCCGGCGAGATCGAAGGTCAATACGGCGTCGCGGCACGACGCGGTTCCGCTCATTTCGCTCGGCAAACCGACCGCGCCGGCCGCCGCCGACAGATAGGCCCGCACCCTGCCCTGCGCCTCATGACACGCGCCGCCGGAAAAGCGCACCGTCAGCCCCTCGACGACGATGGTGATGTTCCCGAGCGGCTGCGGACCGGCCACAAGCGCCGTTCCCACGCTGAAATCGTCGAGCCCCGCGCCCCCCAGGCCATAGCTTACCCCGCCGCTGAGCCGGGACACCGGATCATTGCCGTCGAGATCGAAGCGGAGGCGGCCACCCGACAGATCGGCCAGGTTCAGACGGCTGCTGACGTCGCCGAGCGCGATGCTGCCGAGCCTGACCTCATAGAGACGCCCGCTTCGGATCGTACCATCGATCTGCCCGGCCTCCACACCCATCTGGCGGAGCCGGGCCGAATCCACGACGCTGGCGAGCGGGATCAGCGGGATTGCCGCGAGCGCGCCGACCCCCGCCGCTATCGCCACGACCCAAAACTTCATCGTCCGTCCTTCAGCCAGCGCGACCGTCCGAACCGCGCCGTGAGCGCGAGGGGGCAGGCGATCAGGGGGATGTCGATCGCGCTCCTGCCGGGCCGCGGATCAGAAGCCGTGCATGCGCCGCGCCCATTGCAGCGCGATCACCGCCCCCTTGGCCGGCTGGATCATCAGCAGCGCGGCGACCAGGGCCAAGGCCGGCCACAGGGTCATCTCGACCCATGCGGGCGGATCGAAACTGAGGGTGGTCGCGACGATCAACGGCGCGAGCAGATGGCCGAGGACCAGGATCACCAGATAAGCGGGCAGATCGTCGGCGCGCTGATGGTGCCATTGCTGGCCGCAGGCGGGGCAATGGGGCACGGGCTTGAGGAAACGACCGAACAGCGCAGCCTCTCCGCAAGCCGGGCAACGCCCTTTCAATCCGCGGAGCAAGGCGAGACGAAGCGGCCGTTCGGTTGTGGCGACGGAGGATGCGCGGGAGGTGGGGCGACTCATGGATCGCCGCATAGCAGAAAGGCGCCCGATCGTCTCCCAACCCGGGATGCTCCGGACCAACAATTTCTTGGCGACTTCCAAGCTGGCGCCGAAAGGAGTTGCTTCGAACCCGTCAGGGTTCGCAAGGCCGAACGGCCGCCCGAGCCTATGCGAGGAAAGCCAAAGTCGCGGATGCGACTGCCGGCGCCTGAGGCTGGAACACAAGCTGGCGCCCCGAGAGAGACTCGAACTCCCGACCTGCGGTTTAGGAAACCGTTGCTCTGTCCTGCTGAGCTATCGGGGCGCGCCCGCGTCTTCTAGACCGCCAAGTCCGGGATGCAAGCGGCTTGTCCGACCTATTGCCGCCCCTCAGGCCTGCCCGATTTCCGGAAGAGCGACAGCCGCGCCCATAGGCTCGGGGGGCGGGACATCGCGGTCTCTGGCGCACCGCGTGCCGCCATGTGGCGCCCGCGCGCGACGTCGGCTTCGGCCGGGGACGCCATATGCGCATAGCGATAATAGGTCGCCAGCAATTCGGGGGTCGATGTCTCCTCCGGGCGATACCAGGGTTTGAGCGCGATGCCGCTGTCCCCGAAAGGCAGCCGGTCGATCAGCGGCAGCACGGCGTGATAGGCCTGCTTGTCGCCCCGATCGCCGATCAGTGCTTCGAAATGATAGCGGTCCGCGGACTCCTCCACTGTCCGCCCGGCCATATACCCGGCCTTGACCCAGAAGAAGTTGAACCAGCACCATCCCCAGCGGCTCGGGAAGATCCCCGCTCGGTTCAGTCCCGGATCGTCGCGGAGCTGCGCCAGATCGGCGGTGAGGCCCACCGTCGTATGCAGGCGAAACAGCCCCATCTTGCTCTCGGCGAGCTGTACGATCCCCTTGCTGTGGCAATAATAGATCAGATCGTCGGGCGCCGACGCCTGCGCCCGCAGCTTCATCGCGCGAAAACCGGGATATTCGAACCGGTTGCGCCGATCGGCCTCGACCGAGCCCTGGTCGACGATGAAGCGATATCGCGCGATCGCCTGATGCACGGCACCGTCCCACGCGCGCGGCGCGACATAGGCGACCAGGACGACGGGCCGTGGCTCCATCCGCTCTACAAGCTGGGACAGCCAATGGAGCTGCGTCTCCATATAGCCGAGCCGGTCGCGGACGACCGGAGCATCACTCTCCTCGTCGCCCAGATAGCCGAAATAGACGATCGTCCTGGAGGAAACCGTGTCAATCCCGCGCAGTTTCGACGAAGCGTGGAGCGGGTGAAGGGAATCGAACCCTCGTCGTAAGCTTGGGAAGCTTCTGCTCTGCCATTGAGCTACACCCGCGGCTAGAGCGCCGATTGCCACAGGCGACCGGCCAGCGTCAATGTGCGTCAGGCGGCGGCGGGCGTTGCGGCGCCTTCAGGGAAGGGCCGGAAGGTCAGCGCGATCAGGAAGGCGCCGATACCGAAGGCGCAGGAGGCGACGAACAGCCAGCTATAGCTACCGAAATGATCGTAGATCAGCCCGCCCGCGACCGGCCCCGTCGCCATGCCCAGCCCGCCTGCCATCGCGGTGCCGCCGATCACCGTCCCTATCATCCCGAGCGGGAAATTCTCGCGCACGAGCACCGAATAGAGCGGCATGATCCCGGCATAGATGAAGCCGAAAAGTCCCGCGACCGCATAGAAGCTGCCAAGGCTGCGCACCTGCGTATAGGCGAGCGCGGCCAGGGCCTGGACGAGCAGGCCCGCGACCAGCACCCGCCTCGCTCCATAGCGGTCGCCGAGCAGGCCGAATCCGATCCGCCCCCCTAGCCCCGCCAGCCCCTCGACGCTGTAGATCGTCACCGCCGCCATCATCGGGATTCCGCAGGCGAGCGCATAGCTGACGGTGTGGATGATCGGGCCGCTATGGGTCGCGCAGCAGAAGAAGTTGGTCAGCACCAGCACGACGAATTGCGGCGACCGGATCGCCTGGGCGAGCGACATCGCGGGCACGTCCGTGCCGGGCGCCGCCCCGGTCTTCGAACCCGTCAGCGCCGGCGGCCGCCGGATCAGCAAGGCGAGCGGGATCGTCACTGCTGCGACGATCGCGGCAATGACCAGCATCGAGCTTCGCCAGTCGTGGCGCGAGACCAGCCAGGCCGCGAGCGGCGACATCGTCATCGGCGCCATCCCCATGCCCGCCGACACGAGCGACACGGCGAGGCTGCGCCGGGTCTCGAACCATCCGGTCACCGTCGCCATCAGCGGCACGAGCAGCGCCGAGCAGCTTCCGCCGACGATCAGCCCGAACAGCGCCTGAAAGACGAACAACGACGAAGCCCGGCTCGCGAGACCGAGCCCCGCCGCCAGCAGGACGGCGCCGGCGAGCACGACGATGCGCGGGCCGAAGCGATCGGAAAGCCCGCCCCAGATCATGCTGCCGAACGCCATCGCCAGAAATGCCACCGTCATCGCGCTCGATACGCCCGTGATCGACCAGCCGGTGCTCGCCGCGATCGGCCGGATGAAGATCGGCAGCGAGAACATCGCGCCCATCGCGACGCAGCCCATCGCGCCGCCCGCCGCCACGATAACCCAGCGATAGGGCGGCTCGCCCGTCGCCTCTCCGGATCGATCACCGTTCATTCCGTCAGCCTCTTCGGATGCCTGATCGACAGGACGTCCGGCAAAGGCAGCTTCCTACACACCGGCCCGACGTCGTGCCGCGAGGCGGACGACCGGTGCAGATCAGTTCGAGCTTTCAGGCGGCCGAAGCGGCAACGGCAACGGCGCGACCGGCACGCCTTCCTCGATCAGCGCCTGCGCCTCGGCGGCCGTGGTCTGGCCATGGATCGTGCGCGCCTCCCGTTCGCCATGGTACATCGAGCGCGCCTCGTCGGCAAATTTGCTGCCGACATATTCGGAGCCTTCGAGCATCTTGGCCTGGACTTCGGCCAGTTTCGCCACCATCGCCTTGAACTCCTGCGGCGGCGGCATATTGGTCGCGCCCGCCGCAGCCGCCGGCGATGCCGGGACAATTTCGCCGCCGCGATTGCCCTTGGCGGCGACATTGGGGGCCATCACCGCCTTGTCGACATCGGCCGATCCGCAATAGGGGCAGACAACCAGCCCACGCGCCTTTTGCTCTTCATAGTCCGCTGTCGATCCGAACCATATTTCAAAGACATGGCTAGCGTTTTTACAAATAAGATCGAAAACGATCATGATGCGATCTCGGGTGCACCGATCGGGCGCCGGTGACGAAGTGCGGGTACGCGCGCCCGCACGTCAGCGAGCCGCGCCATATCGAGATCGGCGAAACCGACGCCGAGTCCGTCATCCATGTCGAGCAATATCTCTCCCCAGGGATCCACCACCAGCGAATGGCCGAATGTGCGGCGGCCATCTTCATGTTCGCCCGCTTGCGCCGCCGCGACCACGAATGCGCCCGCCTCGATCGCGCGCGCGCGGAGCAGCACATGCCAGTGCGCCTTGCCGGTTGGCACCGTGAAAGCGGCTGGCACCGACAATAGCTCGGCTCCCGCGTCGCTCAAGGCACGATAGAGATCGGGAAAACGGATGTCGTAGCAGACCGAGAGGCCGAGCTTCGCCCACGGCGTCGTCACCACGACCGGGCGTTCGCCCGGCGCGTAGGCCGCCGATTCACGCCAGCTCTCGCCGGTCGGCAGGTCGACGTCGAACAGATGGATCTTGTCATAGCGCGCGCGGATCTCGCCCTGATCGTCGATCACGAAGGCGCGATTGACGAGCCGGCCATCGGCCCCACCCTTCAACGCCAGCGAACCGATCGATACCCACAGCCGCTGCTGTTTCGCTGCCGCACGAACCGTGGCCAGCGTCGGATCGTCGGCCTCCTCGCGGAGATGCACGGCGGCGCGGACCCGGTTCTGATCGAGCAGGCCCGACATTTCGGGCGTGAACAGCATGTCCGCCCCGCCGGCCTTCGCGTCCTCGATCGCGGTGAGCAGCGCGATCGCATTTGTCGCCGGATCGACGCCGGTGCGGCTTTGGTGCAACGCTATCCGCATCACGACTGCAACAGCGGGTCGAGCTTGCCGGCGCGATCGAGCGCGAAAATATCGTCGCAGCCGCCGACATGGCGGTCGTCGATGAAGATCTGCGGAACCGTGAAATGTCCGGGCGCCCGCGCCAGCATCCGCTCGCGATCGGGACCGCCTCGGCTCACGTCATATTCCTCGAACGCCACGCCCTTGGTCTCGAGCAACGCCTTGGCGCGCGAGCAATAGGGGCAATAGGCTTTGGTGTAGATTTCGATCCTGGCCATGTATGTGCGGTCCTTTCAGGCCGAAATGTTGTCGCCGGCGCCGAATGTCAACGCGTCATCGCCGGGCTCGGCACCGCCGCGAACCACGCGTGCCCAGCATATCAGCTCGACCCGCGCCGCCCCTGCCCGCTTCACCGCCCTTGCACAGGCATTGGCCGTGGCACCGGTCGTATAGACGTCGTCGATCAGCACGATGCGCCGCCCGGCCACCGCGTCGCGGTCACGCACCGCGAAGGCCCCGCGCACCGTCTTTCGGCGACCGGCAGGCCCCATGCCGCGCAGCATCGGCGTCGCCTTGGTGCGGATGAGCTGGTCGAGCATCAGCGCATGCGCGGAGTCCTTGACCAACGCCCGGGCGATCAGCGCCGACTGATTATAGCCGCGCCGCCAGATCCGCCACCGATGGAGCGGTACCGGCATCACCAGCCAGCCCGGCTCTTCGGGCAGGTGCCGGCGCATCTGGGCGGCCATCGTCCTGGCGATGCCGGGGCGCCTGCCATGTTTGAGCTTCAATGCCAACGCGCGAGCGATCGGACCATAAGCGACCGCCGCCCGCATCGCGTCGATCGACGGCGGCTCGGCATGGCAGGCGCCGCAGAGCGCGCCGGAACCGGGGTCCAGCTCGAACGGGTCACCACAGCGCGCGCATTGTGGCGGGCCGAGGAAGTCGAGCCGCTTCCAGCAGTCGAGACAGAATTGGTGCATGTCGGGGGTGATCGCGCCGCAGCCGGGACAGCGCGGCGGCAACGCATAGCGCAGCGCCCCGTCGCCGATCGCCCTCAACGCTCCGAACAGCCCCATCGCTTCTTGTCACGCAAGGCGCGTGGCGGCACAAGCCGGGCAATGGAGCAGCCCGACATTTTCGATCGCGTCGTGCGGCGGCTGCGCCGTGATCGCGCCGCGCACTCATTTGCCGACCATGGCTTTCTGATCGACCATATGGCCGATGAACTGGCCGAGCGCCTGGGCCTGGTGAAGCGCGATTTCGTCAGCGCGCTGATCCTCGGCAGCCATGGCGGGCGCATCGCTTCCCGTTTCGCCGCGCCGGGCCGTGGGATCGTCGCCGCCGATGCCGGCTTCGCCTTCGCCCGCGCCGGCGGCGGCGTCCAATGCGACGAGGATCGGCTGCCCTTCGCCGATGGCAGCTTCGATCTCGTCGTCTCGATCGGCGTGCTCGACACCGTCAACGACCTGCCCGGCGCGCTGACGCTTATCCGCCGGATATTGCGGCCCGACGGGCTGTTCCTCGGCGCCTTGCTCGGCGCGGGCAGCCTGGCCTGGCTCAAATCGGCGCTGCTCGCCGCCGACAGCGCCGCCAGCGGCGGCGTGATGCCCCGCATCCATCCGCAGATCGACGTGCGCGCCGCGGGCGACCTGCTCTCGCGCGCCGGCTTCGCGCTACCGGTCGCCGATGGTGAAAGCCTGAAGGTCGGCTATGGCGATCCCTTGGCGCTGATGCGCGATCTGCGCGGCATGGCCGCCACCAACATCCTGTCGCAACGCGCCCGCACCGCCCCCGGCCACGCCTGGCTCGCCGAAATCCTCGCCGCCTTCGCGGCAGACGCAGATGATGACGGCCGCCTGCGGGAAAGCTTCGAAATCGTCTACCTGACCGGCTGGTCCCCCGCGCCGGATCAGCCCAGGCCGGCGAAACGCGGCAGCGCGACCCGCTCGCTGACGGAAGCGCTTGGCGGCAGGAGCGGCGCGGACCGCTCCCGCTCGCAGCGCAACCGATCTCCATCATCATCCCAGGCTTGACCCGGGGGTATAGTGATGAGTGTCGAAAAGCGATCAGATGACCACAGTCAGCGGTAGTCACCAATGACCAATGCTGGGTGGGAAGCCGAAAGGCAGCTTCCAGGCGAAATAAACGGCTACCGACCGCTCCATTGTGCGCGGTTCCGAGCGCCTTTACCGTGCCTCCCGAACTTCGAAGTCAGATCGGACGCACAAAGCTATGGGGTATTTCAATCTCATCATTGGATTTTTCGATGGGAGCGGCACATCGCATGTGAACACCGGCCGATTTTACGGCCTCAAAGACGATGGTGAAAAATTCCGGGGACAGAGTCCTGCCGAGGGAAACCTGAAAGCGGAGTGCCTCTCAATCCCGGCTGTGTTCACTGAGGAGATCACGCTGGCGCAAGTGCCCATGGCTCGCATCGGCTGGATCACGGGTATTGTGGCCAGCGGACGTGCATATCGGGTGACATATAACCTGCCCGCCGGTCTCCCGGCGATCCGCGCCGACCGTCTGGCAGAGGCGCTCGGCTTGACCAATACGCCGAGCACGGTCGGCCATATGCAGCACAGCAAGTGGCAGCTTCTGGAGGGCGATCTCTTCAGGATACTGTTCGATGCCGGTTTGCTCGACAGTGCCGCGCCGACGGTCTTTGTCCCGGTACGGGAGCCCGTGAACCCGCGCCTCGTTTCCGCGATGATGCCCTTTAGCCGTGAGTATGACGCGGTTTACGAGGCGATTGTGGCCGCTGCCGGAAAAGCTGGTGGTGAGTGCAAGCGTGCAGACAACATCTGGGAGCACAGCACAATCATTCAAGACATATATAGCCTCATTCACAAATCGGCTGTCGTCGTTTGTGATTTCAGCGGAAAAAACCCGAACGTCTTTTACGAGGCCGGGATCGCGCATTCGCTTGGTCGTCCGGTGATACCGATCGTCCAGCATACTGCCGATATCCCATTCGACCTGCAACATCACCGGGCGATCGTCTATCACAACAATTCGGAGGGCCTGGAACAATTAAAGACACAACTTGCAAAGCGTATCGAAACGCTAATGGCCTTGTGATGAGGTTGGCTCCGACGGATCGCAATCGAAGGGGCGTCGGTGCCCCCAATCGACACGGGCCGTAGCCTGAACACCATCTTCATCATGGCGGTGTTGGGCGCTTCAAACGAGGCGTGGATGTCATGAGCTGGTCGGAAGCTGCCGTTTGATCCGGAATGGCGGCGTCGCATGGCGAATCGCTATCGGCAGCATTACGCCTTGAACATAAGGTTGTGAGATTGAGGGGGTAGCAATGGATTCGTTAGTCAAAAAGCGGCGGCCAAGCCACCAGACCCAATGGGCGGCACAATTCGCGGTAGCGAGCGAGCTTTGCAAACGCGGCTATGAAGTTGCGCTAACGATGGGCAATCATCCGAGAAAGGATTTAATGGTCCACAGCCCCGCCGGGGGCTCCTTCGGCGTTGACGTGAAGGGACTATATAAGCGGAATTTCTGGGCTGTGAGTAAGAAGGCAGACCGTCGAGATGTCCTCTTCTATGTGCTGGCATTTGTCCCTGAAGGGGCGTCAAATCGCTATTTCATTCTGACACAGGCGGAAGTGAGCGCTGGCATCGATGAAGTTGCAGCCAAGGCGCAAGCGTCGGCTATCGCGAAGGGGAAGGACGGCCCGTGGACCGACAAATTTCCTGGCATCGATTGGAAATATGCCGAGCAGTTTGAAGATAGGTGGGATCGGCTACCGGACTAACACTGCTGCACGGGTACGGGAGCCATCCGCTATTTAGGGCGAACGACGCTAAGCAGCCTTCCAGACGCGTCTTCCAAATAGCCTTTCACCGGTTGTGCGTCGCTCTGACTAAAATCAACGAGCCCGACAAACCTTAGTTGGCCGTTTTTGTTCGTGTAGATGAACCGCCCGGGATTGCCGGAGGCCCCAACTCCTGAGAGGAAGGGGCTATCATGAGCAAGACGACGAAGATCTGGAGGCATTGCGGAACGCGGTCAATCGGCGTCTGAAGCTCAATAAGCTCCAACGCGAAGCCTGACGTACGCGAGCATACCGACGGAAACCTCAGTAGCTTTGTACTTAAATAACCCGCTTTTGGATTGCGCAAGGGAGGCATCGAGCGATCGGATGGGGTAGGAGCCGCCTTTCAGCATCGAGCGATGAGACCGGCAGCTATTTCAGCTTCGTGCCAAAATTTGCCGGCCCGGTAACGGACCCAATGTGGTCATAAGCGAGTAATTCTATTCGAATCACTATACCCCCCGGGCTTGACCCGGGGTCCCGCTTTCTGTTCAATCCGGCGCAGCGCAGGAAGCGCATCCCGGATGAATCCAGGAATAGCTAGAGACAATCAGGGGGGCCGATGTCGATGATCGAGCGTTTCACGATCGACATCCCCCAGGCCGACATCGAGGATCTCCACCGGCGGCTCGATGCGACCCGCTGGCCCGACCGCGAGACGGTCGACGACTGGAGCCAGGGGGTGCCGCTCGCCAGGATCAAGGCGCTCTGCGACTATTGGCGCACCGGCTATGACTGGCGGCGCTGCGAAGCCCGGCTCAACGACATCGGCAATTACCGTACCGAGATAGACGGCCTGCCGATCCACTTCCTCCA
>Ga0068862_100001413_pt1 | contig 22247 bp, 23 predicted proteins | sample KBSSwiS52_FD_66598 | JGI IMG/M metagenome (GOLD analysis project Ga0068862, IMG submission 66598) | Switchgrass rhizosphere microbial communities from Kellogg Biological Station, Michigan, USA - KBS Switchgrass S5-2 | ecosystem: Host-associated > Plants > Roots > Rhizosphere > Soil ... | reverse complement strand
TTATTTTCGGCACGCAACTGCAAGCGCAGCGCAGCGGGCGAGGTTTCCAGTTCGGCACGATTGTCGTGACGCAAAATAAAGCCACTGCATTGTTCGGCGGCAGCTGCCACCTGCAATTTGCGTAGTTCGGCGTAACGCAATTTCGCGGATGGCCAATACAACACCGCGCCGCACGCGCTGTTACGCAACGCCTGCTCACAGGCCCATAACGATTGCCGCGCATCGGCCTGTACCACAATCAGCGTATTTAAATCGATGCCGTACTGCACCAGTGCCGGCGCATACGGAATGAACGGCGGGTTGATCCAGAATTGCCATAACTGCTGCGTGCCCAACCGCGCCAATAGCGGCATCAACAATTGCACTTCACCGCAACCGGGTTGCGCGACGAGTAATTCGGTCAATGCCGCACGCGGCCAGCCCCCGCCCTGCAAGGCACGGTCAAGCGTTGAATAGCCGCTCGCCACTCCATCGCCCCGAGACGCGGAGCGACGATCGCGCGAGCGCCACACATCGGAGCGCTGCAACAGATGTTGCAAGGAGGAGGGCATGCGGATTTACCGATACTGTATATAAACACAGTATATGGAGAAGGGCGAGAATTGCAACTGAGGGGCGGTGCTATCTGGATTAGTTCGAGTATGGTAGAAATGGCTGGCTTAATAAAAACAGGGACGATCGACTTTTGCTTTCTTTATTGAAAATCGATTGATGCCGCTGCTGTCAACAAGTCGTCCCTAATTATCGGGCCGGTCTTTTAACAATTATTATGAGCCGGCAAGCCTCGTTAACCGGCTGTTCACATGGAGAAAGTCATGACCGAGAAAAAATTTTCAGGACAACCAACAAAAACAAAAGACTCTGGAGGTACGCGGGTTATACAACCTGCCCCTACAAAATCGGGCGTTAATAACAATACTCAGCGCCAGGGGAATAACACTACAACAGGCAGCGGTGGCCCAAGGAAACCGAAATGAAGCTTGCGGGTGCCAGAGAGAACTACGAATATTTCTCAGGCAAGCTCAGTGAGATTAATCGCCAGTTATGTTTTGCCGGCATTGCGGTGGTATGGATATTCGCTACTAAAAGTTCTGAAGGCGGGTATGCGCTTCCGGAGCAATTGGTTTTCCCGCTTAAATACTTTGTCGCCAGCCTAGTTGTTGACCTGTTTCAATATGCTTATGCGTCCGCTGCGTGGGGCTATTTTCATCGAAAAAAAGAAAAATCTGGTATTGGGGAGGATACTGAGTTCGGAGCCCCCATGTACATCAATTGGCCAACAATCGCGTTTTTCTGGCTCAAAGTAACTCTCGCTTTCATTGGCTATTTAGGCCTTGGAAAAAATGTTCTTGCTTAGTTCAGTTTGCGTTAACAATCACGCGCAGCATGCCATTGCCCCTTGGCAATAACTAGACAGCCAAAAGTTGCGCTTTTGTCTGCCGATAGCATGGGCGTCATGCCATCAATGAAACAGGGATAGATTGCAGAAAAATATGAAAAAATATGCTGTGCAGTTTGAACTCTCCTATGCAGGAGCTGACTCAGATGATCACGAAATTGACTTATATGACGCTTCTCAGGCGTTGATTGGATTCCAGCGATCTCTGGCAATTACCACCCATCTGATTCTAAACGGTGAAATAATCACTCAAGCGCCTGCACTAAAGGGGGCGCAAATATTTGCCTTTCCACCGGAAGAGGGTAGTTGGAAAACTAAGGCGGGAATATTGATCTTAGGCACTGCCGCATACAATGTTGCGACAACTCCGAATAACACTCCATTGGGTCACTTGGTATATTCTGCATATGATTACATCATTTCTGAAAGTCTTGGGTTTCACGTTGATTACGATAAGTCTCTAGGTCGGTTATATGAAGAAAGCAAAAAGAAAAATATTGAACTCCCGATTGTTAGAGAAGCACAGCTGGACTCGGTAATCGAAAAGTGCTCTACGGCAATAACAGAGATTCACCGCCCAATCTATAAGACAAAAACGGCCGAAACAGCACGAATATACACAACCATTGATGGCCATAAAATTCCTCTTAATCCGACATTCTCTTTCGAGTCATTTCAATACATCGTTGAAGAATTCGTCGAGGATGAAGTTAATTTCATAGAAGGGTTTGTCTCTAGTTACAATTCCAACACATACAAAGGCAGGATTTACGATCCGGCGGAAGAAAGGCCTATTTCTTTTGAGCTGGCTGATCAAGTGCGAGGGGAGGAAAATATTCAATTAATTGTTGATAGTCTGCGGGCGAATGCGTTGCGCTCATTCAAAGTTGAACCAATAAAAATCTATTGCAAGGTTCGTCGAGTAACTACAAAGGCAGGCCACTTGAAAAAGTACATGGTTCTTGCAGTTTCTAGCGATACGCTCACAGAGTAATTCGTGGCATAACAAAGTGCACAAATATGCCTCTAATGGAGCGAGTAGGTCGCAATAAAATCGTGCCGGTTCCCCCAATTGGGCGCAATGCATTTCATTTATTGCGCCCTACGTGTTGGTCAGGAAATTCTTGCTGTCGATCCCGAGCAATGATTTTAATAACTGGCGTGCTCACCCACAATCTCTGCCTTTTAAAATCGATTTTTCGCAACCTTTATACTCATAGGACTGCCTATGCGCATCTGGGATGTTGATCCCGGCTATTTGAATCGCCAAAGTTTGCTCGGTGAACACCGCGAATTGCATGGCCTCGTATCGATCGTCGTGAATGGAAAAACGGGATACGCGAAGCACCCGGAAACAATTCGCTGGGTAGGCTATGGGTGGGCGTTGAAAATGCGTCACAGGCAGCTGGCGTGTGAAATGGCATTGAGAGGCTATACGGATAAATCGCCGGTCACTACGCGTTCGAATAACGGCGTATGGCCTGACAAATATATCGATCATCCAGAACGGCAATTTAAGCTGCTCAAAGAAAAATACTTGAATAAAGAGCAGGGCCGAATACCGTTACCCAAAAACGAGCAAGAGCTTTGGAGCCATCATAAATATTCTGTACTTGCGCGAAATCCGGAACTCTATAAAAAAATAGGGCGCGATGTTGCGCAGAAGACCGTTGAATTTGCGGAGTTAGCAATTCTGTTAACGGATATTATTCGGCAGCGACCCACAGAAGGCGGCATTAAAAATTCCGTTCAGCATATGTGGGGCTATGTGTCGGATGCTGCGGCGATAGAATCATCGGAATTAAATTCCTGGTCATTGCGAAAGTTATTATCGATGACACAGAAAAAGGCAATGGAAGGAAATGTTTCATATCTTATCAATTCAACCGCTTTGGGTGAGCTGATGGTATGGCTAAAACCGGGATGAAAGAGCGTGCAAAAATGTTCGCGAGGGAAACTCGCGCGTAGGGCGCAATAAAATTGCGCCGTTTCCCCATCCGGCGCAATGCATTTCATTTATTGCGCTACGCGCTCGGATCGGCTTACGCTACGATTCAGCGGACCATTTAACTCAACGTGTAAGAAAATTCGATATTTTGCGTAAATTAAAGTTAGTGATAATAGTTTTTGAGTCGAGTTTGGCCGCAATACTTTTGGGTATTGCTACGTGGTCAATTTCTGGATTATGGCTTTGCCCTAAAGGAACACCGGACTGTGAAGGGTGGGCAATGCTCGGGGCATATATTTTTGGGCTGGGCGGCATTATGAGCGCGTTATCTGCTTTCCTCCTGTTCAAAACAAAATCGTGGTGGTCGCAAGCTCCAATGCTCTCTTGCATTATTTGGTTGCTATGGTGGGCATCAAGCCCATAAGCGCGAGACACATAACAAGCGATGATTCCACAGGGTGATTCATATGAACCATCCTGGCTTGCTAAGGCGCAAACACCTCCGCCCATTTTTGTTCCCGCCCTTTCTCCACAATAAAATCCACAAATGCCCGCGTTTTCGCCGGCAGTAATTTATGCGCGGCGAAATAAACCGAAATATTGCCAGCGTCAACATACCAATCCGGCAATACGCGCTGTAATGATTTATTACGCAAGTAGGGCAGCGCCTGTGGCATTCCGACTAGTGCAACGCCTAAGCCGTTGGTAGCGGCGATGCACGCGGCATCGGGATCGCTGACGGCGATACGCAGCGGTAATTCGATCGCTTCTTCCTTTTTGTTTTTTCGATTACGCAACGGTGGTGCTTGAATGCGTCCGTTTTGTGGCGAGCGCACACGGATACCGCGATGCGTTGCGAGATCGCCAGGTGTTTTTATTGGTTGCGTATTGGCGAGATAGTTGGGCGCAGCGACCAGCACGCGACACGCGGGCGCAAGAGCGCGCGCAATGACACCGGGTGGTAATTCGATGCCGCCACCAATTGCCGCATCGAAGCCTTCGCCGATTAAATCAACTTGCCGATTTTCAAAATGCCAATCGGGAACAATGGCCGGGTAGCGTTCGAGAAATTCGGGGAGCATCGGTAGCACGTAACTCAAGCCGAACGGTGCGCCCATGCTCACTTTCAACATGCCGCTCGGTTTGCCGTCGGCGCTCGCAAGATTGGCCACGGCATTTTGAATCGTGCTCAATCCGCAGCGCACTTCATCGTAAAAACGTTCGCCAGCCTCGGTGAGCGTGAGGCGGCGTGTGCTGCGATGAAATAAACGCATACCTAAATTTTTTTCAAGTTTTGCGATGTTTTTGCCCACTGCCGCTGCCGTCAGGCCGAGCCTGCGCGCTGCTTCGGAAAAACTGCCGCCTTCGACGCTGCGGACAAAACATTCGATGCTATTCAATGTTTCCATCGGGTCACCATCTGCATTTGAAGCGCTGCCATTTACAACTAAACGGATCAACAGAATATAGCGATTGCTATCTACTCGCACCTGAATCGAAAGCCGATACTGGCCTCACATTCAACGGATCGAGGAGTTACATCATGAATACTTCCACGCAAAAATCATTGGCTGGCAAAGTTGCCTTTGTGCAGGGCGGTTCGCGCGGCATCGGCGCGGCCATTGCAAAACGGTTGGCGCATGAGGGCGCTGCTGTCGCAATCAGCTATGCGAACTCTGAGGTTCAGGCGCAGGCGGTGGTTGCCGCGATTGAGCAAAACGGTGGCCGTGCGTTGGCGTTGCGGGCCGACAGCGCGGATGCGAGTGCGCTGCAACAGGCGATCGATACCACGGTAACGGCATTCGGCAGTTTGGATATTTTGGTGAACAACTCTGCGATTTTAGCGATGGCGCCGATCGAAGATTTCAAGCTCGCCGATTTCGATCGCACGCTCGCCGTTAATGTGCGCAGTGTATTTGTGGCGACGCAGGCGGCGGTGCGGCACATGCACGAAGGCGGGCGCGTAATTACGATCGGCAGCACGAATGCGGAACGCGTGCCGTTCGCCGGTGCTGCGGTGTACGCGATGAGCAAAGCGGCAATTGTCGGTCTGACCAAGGGTCTGGCGCATGATCTTGGGCCGCGCGGCATTACCATCAACAACGTGCAACCGGGGCCGGTCGATACCGAAATGAATCCCGATAACACCGAGTTTGCGACGATGATAAAAAATATGCTGGCGTTAAAGCGTTATGGGCGGGCCGATGAAATCGCGAGTTTTGTCGCTTATCTGGCGAGCCCCGAAGCCAGCTATATCACCGGGGCGAGTCTGACTATTGATGGTGGGTTTTCCGCGTAGCGGGTGACAGTGGTTTTTCGGTGTAGCAAATTTAGCGGCCGAAAAACTTCACCATCACGAAAACCGCCGCCGCGCTGAGCGCGAACAAAACAATGGCGCGCAACGCCGGCGGAAAATGCACCATGGGTTTCGGTTCGCCGTGCCAGCGTTTGCTGCCGAGGATCATGGCGCTGACGAGATTCTCGTTTTTATAAAAACGATAAAACAGAATCGCGACGACGTGCAGTGCAATCAACGCCAGCAAGAGATTGAAAATCAAATGATGAATTTCGGCGGCGGTGCGACCGGTATCGAAACTGACCAGATAGGCGAGCGGGCCGGATTCAATGCCATCGACATCGACAGCAAATAATCCGAGCAATGTTTGCAACAGCATGGCGCCGAGCATCGCGATAACGCTCCAGCCGCCGAGCGGATTGTGTCCGTGCTGTGCGGAGATTTTGCGCGCGAACAACTCATTGCGAAAATAATCGATGACGCGCTTGGGACCGCTGATGAAATGCGTGAAGCGCGCCGTGGTGCTGCCGAAGCAACCCCACAATAGGCGGAACAGTATTAGCGTTAAAACGGTATAGCCGATATAGCGATGCCAATCGAGCTGACGTTGTTCCGCACTCCACCATGCCATGGCGATGAGAGCGACGATCGACCAGTGAAACAATCGCACCGGCATATCCCAGATTTTTAAACGGGTTGCCGCTGACGATACATCGAGAGGTTTGTGGTTGTCAGTCGCCATCGCGCGGTTCTTAATCGGCTTCGCGATAGCGATCGTGGCAGGATTTGCAGGCCATGCCGAGCGATTTCTGCGCACTCGTAATGGCCGCCACATTGCCGGAACTAATTGCGCTATTTAATTGCTCGGCCGCTTGCGTGAATTCCTGATGGAGCTTGCGGAAGTTGTCCTGCTCTGCCCAGATTGCCGCTTTCGCACGGGTTTTTTCGCCGCTTTCAGGACCGCTGCCGGGGGGGAAAAAATTCATCTGCATTGAGCTGCGCTTCAAAATTTCTTGGGCCAGCGGTTGAATCGTATCGATAAGCGGTGATCCGGTCTTCACTTCATCGTTGATGCTTTTAAATGCGCCACCAATTTCCTTGTAATTCGCTCGGCGCGATTTGATCGCATCGGTAATTTCTGGTGTGGCTGCAATGGCGCCGAAGCTTAGCAGCGACGATGCGATGATGATCCCGGAGAGTGTTTGTTTAAAACGATAACGAGAAAATCCAACAGTCACAAAAAACTCCTTAATTTTTCGATTCAAAAAATTGGGCTTGGTTTCTCCCCTCTCCCCGCGGGAGAGGGGCCGGGGGTGAGGGCTTGTTTTCAGCGTAATTCGGCCCTCACCCTAGCCCTCTCCCGCGGGGAGAGGGGACTTAAACGAGCAACTCGCTGATGCCGCGATTGGTTCGCATCGCATCAATACCCCAGGCGTCCGTGGACACACCCATCAGTTGCTGCATGGTCAAACCAGCGGCGGTAACGGACGCGCCTTTGCCCGCGATATGGATGCCGGTGCGAACGCGACCACCGGCTTTTCCTGCCGTCATCATCGGAATGCCGCGCACTTCGTGATTTTTCGCCATCGAAACGTCCGAATGCGCGAATACCAATGTGTTATCGAGCAGCGTGCCGTCGCCTTCCTTGATCGATGCCAACACCGATACGAAATCGGCCCACGCTTCCATGCTTTGCGTCGCGAAAACATCGACCGAGGGTTGATAACCAATGCTGCGGTCGATCAATTCTTCATGCGTGCTTTGATGATAACCGGTGGTATTGCCGGCGTGGCGTAAATCCGATGCCGATTCGGAAAATGCCACGTTGAATATTTTGGTTTGATTGCATGCCAATGCCATCGCCAGTAATTCCGACATTACGCGATGGTTGGCGCGACGCACTTGCACATCGGTGAAATCAGTACCGGCTGGCAGTGCCGCGGGCGCGTGTGGAATTGAGCAGGCTTCGGCGGGTGGCGGTTTCTGCAATTGCAGAGCGAGCTTCTGTTCAACTTCGCGCAACGATGTGAAGTATTGATCGAGCCGCTCGCGGTCGGTCGATCCCACCATTTTTTCCAATTTTTTGCGTTGCTCGGAAACGCTCGATAAGACGCTCTCGCGCACCATGATTTTTGGATCAGGCGTGAAAGTCGCGGCGTTTGGATCGTGAAAATCGGCGCCGAAAATTTTCGCGTATAAATCGACGGCGGATGGAATCGATGCATTCATCGCGGTGCCGGTGCGATACGAAAACGTGGTGCGAGGATTGCCGTCAGCGCTGAAATCGATCGAACGAAAATACGAGCCGGAACCGATGGCATCCGCGATCAGCACGTCGAAACTCGGTGCGGCAATTAACTGCCAGCTATCTGCCGGTGCGCCGGTGCGCAGTGCAGTCGGACCGGAAATATGCGGTTGATTGCTTTTCGCGCCGAGTTCGACATCGAACCCCGACAGAATATTGATGTGCTTCTGCACGTCTTTGATCGGCGCAAGCTGCGGCAGCAGATCGTAATTTTCGCCGATGGTTTTCGGAATCCAGCGCGATGGAATCATGCCGCATCCCCAAAACCAGGTACCGAAGCGCACGGGCAGACGGCCGCCACCCAGATTAGCTGCGAACGCTTTGCCGTTGGCATCGAGGAAAAATTCAAGTAACGGCACGCCGACAGTGACAGCAGCGCCGCCGAGTAATCCGCGCAACGTAAAACTGCGCCGTGTCATTTTGTGGCTCATGATGATTTCTCCGCTTTGCTGCTGTCTGTGTTTTGTGCGGTGATCGCACTCATCGAATAAAAATCCGGACTCTGCGCAATGGCGCGCATTAAATCGACGAAGCGATAGCCATTGTTAAGAAATAGTTGCTCGTAATAATCGATCGTCGTCTGTTCATTTTTTTCAATACTGTGGCCGGTTGCATAACGATACGTCGATTGCACAAGGCACGAGGCCACGGCCGGCGATTTCGCCATGACAGCGCCGAGTTCGGCAGCGCCATTGAAAGCCGTTTTGTCGAGGTCGCCGGTGGCATCGATCGCCGCATTGTTTTCCATCGCGCGGAACTGGCCGACACCATCGAATTTTTCGAGACCAAGTCCCGGCGGATCGGTTTTTTTATGGCAGCTAGCGCATTCCTCATCATTCAAGTGAGCGTTCACGCGCTCGCGCGTCGTACGCAATACCGGATTGTTGACATCCTGCACGACGGAGAAATTCACATTCGCAGGCGGGGTCGGCACTTCTTCGCACATCAGAATTTCGCGAATCGCTTTGCCGCGCAATGTCGGTGATGTGCGGCCGGGGTGCGAGTGTGCGGCGAGGAAACTCACTTGCGTCAGTAATCCGCGACGCGGATCATTTTCGGGAAATTCATAAAAGGACCAATCTTTGCTCGCGACCGGAACGGCGTATAACGGGCCCAATGTGCGATTCATCGCGAAGCGGCGCGTCGTAAAAAGATCGAGATAACTGCCATGCTGGGTCACCAGTAAATCACTGATTGTGCGCAGCGTTTGTTCGCGCGCATCGCTGGCCACGCGCGCCGAAAAGGCGGGATAAATCATGCTGTCTTTTGACAGCGTAGTCAGACCGTCGAGGCGCAGGAAATCATCGAAGAACGCACGCACGCCATCGTTGAAGCGCGGCGATGTCATTAAGCGTTCGACTTGGCGCGAGAGGCCGTCTGCATTATTTAAATCACCACGCTCGGCCGCTGCGAGTAATTCGTCGTCAGGCGTCGTATTCCACAGGAAATAACTTAAACGCGATGCTTTCGACCAAGCGTCGAGCGAAGTGCCGTTTGCTTGATGGGCATCTGCGGTCGTGCGTTCGATTCGAAACAGAAAATCCGGACTGGTCAGCATGCCGGCAAGGGCGGCGCCAACGCCGGCCTGAAAGCTGCCGAGTTTTTTCGCAGCCGTTAACGCATTGTTGACCGAGCTTTTAATTTCCTCTTTTTGCAGTGGTCGGCGATACAGTTTTTTTCCTGTGCGCTCGAAAAATTCTGCGGCGCAGTTAGCGCCATTGCTGTCATTTTTTTGCGGCGCACAACCGACCAGTTTTGGCCAATGTTGTTCGTCAATGACTTGATTGGCGATACCGCGCGCAATGTTTTCATATTGCTCCAGACCGCCCGGTGTAACAGCGACGCGAGTGGTGCCTTCTGCAAGCAGACCGTGAACGCGAATATCAGGTTCGAAGGTACCAATTACTTTGATGTCGGCACCAAAAATATCGGCGATCGATTGCCGGTACTGGGGTTCGGTTAACCGCCTTAAGGATACTGATCCAGCGTTGTTTGGTTTATCGACACTTGCTGCGGAAGGAAGCGATAACACACTTGCCGAAAAACCGAGAGAGAGAGACAGCAATAAATGCGGTGCACAAATTTTTTTCTTTACAGCGACAACAGGCATCATGATCAATCTTCAGTGAGTATCGGCAGCGACGGATTTGTCGTTAGGTTTTATGACGAAGGCGGAAGCGCCGACAAAACTTAGCGCGGCAGAAATTGCGGTATTGCGCCCTGTTTTCGGATCGGGATAACCATCGGCATAGTGTTGTATTGCCGAGTAAATCGTCGGGCACGATAGGCTCGAGTTGTTGGCCCCGAGCTGGGTCATTTGCTTAATCGAATCATAAAAACTGTCGAGCGTGTAATAACCGAAGAAGCCGCCTTCGATGGAGCCGTCTTCTTTCAACGTGGCGCGAATACGCGCGCCGCGCAGTTCGCGCACGGTATCGACGATCTGTTCTTTAAAGCGCAGTCGAATATCTGCCGGCTCTGTAGTCAGCACGCCGTTGACGATGCGGCCACGGGTATGCGTGGTGAATTTCGATTGTGGATCTGCGGTATAGCTCGCGTTAGCCAGCGTGTATCCACGGCTGTCGGTTATCAGCGAATCGGCACTTGCATAAACGGTGACCGCAACGTCGTTATCGTTGCGCGGATTGTCGATGCCGCTCACTTCGATCAGTGTGGGTGCGGCAGTGGAATACAGCACGTTACGCACATTATCGGAGTTGCCGAATTCGCGAAAATGCTTGGTGCATCCCAAGACGCGCCACAATTGATTGTCGATATTCTTTTCGCCATTGGGACCGATGAAATTATCGCGCCCACTTTTGCCATCGAGGTTCATGCCGAAAGCCACTTTGCCGTTGTAGGGCTGGAAGCCGCGATTCAGCATTTGAAAGTCGGCGGGATCGGTGCAGCTGTCGTACGCAACGATCGTGTGATTGAAAACGATGGCGCCCTTGTTTTCCGGAATACCGGCTTGCGCGCGCACATCGTCGATACTAACCGTTGCGGGGTCGTTATCCACCGGCAAAATGGTCCAGCCCTGGCGCTTGGCTTCGCCGGCAGCCACGGCGCTGCGCGGCAGCATTCGAAACCATTTGAAACCCAGCTGATTTTGCATCGTGCCCCATAAAGCGTTGCGCTTATCGAGAGCTGCAAGATTTTTCCGCTGTTCGTCAGGCAGCGTTTGCAAAAAGACGTCTGCCGCGCCCGGTGTCAGTTCGGCGCAGGCATTGGGTTCGTCAGCAGCGGTGATAAATGCATTGCTGAGAATGAATGCGCGGGTGCCCGGCTTTCCGCCCGTCGGCAGATCGATCGCCAGTGTTGTCAGCGGTAGGCATATGGCGGCAATCGCTGTGCAGAGTTGGAGCGATGAGCGTGCCTTGAATGCCCTGTTAGATTTTGCGTCCGTGCGGCCTGCGTGAAACGTGACGTTAATAGGCATCTGTAAAATTCACCAGCAAGAATCATTGAGTTGTCGCTAAAGAAGCGATTGAGCGCAAATGTTGAGTTGGCACTCGTATTACCCAACCCGAGCACATCGGATTTGTAATTCGCATGAGCCAGTATCTTAGCCCGAAAAATTCGCAACTCTCTGAAGATTAAAAAAAATTATGTATTTGGTAATGTGGCGGGCGATAACCCGCTATTGAGCACCCATAACTGTTAATTTTTTAATGGTTTTGTGGCGCTTTTAAGGGGTAGCGGCGGCTGGTTGTTTCTGCACGCCGCGTTTCAAATTTTACCAGTGATTCCATCCGATAATCTCGGTTGCCGGTTTGCGCGCCGCCTGTTTGAAATCGGTGCCGAGCGTATAGGCAATCGGGAACAATCCAGCCTGCGTTGTAGCGTCATAAGGAATGCCGAGTAATTCCGCCATTTCTCTCGATTTATGCAGATGTACGGTAGTCCACGCCGAACCGAGACCGTGGGCTCGCAAGGCCAGCATAAAATTCCATACTGCCGGCAGAATTGAGCCCCAATGACTCGCTTGTGCGAAGGTGTCGAAGCCATCGACCTTGCCACTCATTACGGGAATGACCAATGCGGGCAGCTCATGCATATGGTCGGCGAGATAACCAACTGACGTGCCGATGCGCAACGCTTCCGGTGTCGTGTAATCGACATCGCTGCGATAGCCGGGATTATCGATTTGCTGCTGCATGCCGGCGCGATAGATCGCGGCTACATTCTTCAACAGCGCAGGATCATCGACAATTATCCAGCGCCAGTATTGCTGGTTCGAGCCATTCGGCGCCTGCACCGCAATGTCGATGCAGCGTTCGATCAAATCGCGCGGCACTGGCCGGTTTAAATCGAGACGCTTGCGCACGGAGCGAGTAGTGGTGAGTAATTCGTCGAGTGTCAGCGGTAGCAGAGGATGAGCCATTGGATATCCGATGATTTCGATTTAGAGGTGCGGATTGTGTCAGGAACGGCAGGCGGTTTACAGTGCCGAGCACCTATGTTCCAATGCGCGCCCTCATGCAATTGTTCAGTTTGCTGACCTTTGCCGATTCATCTCTGATTTGTTCTTCATGTGACCCTTGGTATGGGCCACCACTGAAAAAGGAACCGAAGCATGCCTGTAATTACTCTTCCCGATGGTAGCCAACGTCAGTTTCCGCAGCCGATTACTGTCGCGCAAGTTGCTGCCGATATCGGCCCTGGTTTGGCAAAAGCTGCGTTGGCCGGACGTGTCAATGGCAAGCTGGTCGACACCAGTTTTGTTATTAATGACGATGTGGCGCTGGGCATAATTACCGAGCGCGATCCCGATGGGCTCGAAGTTATTCGTCACTCGACGGCACATTTGCTGGCGATGGCGGTGCAGGATTTGTTTCCCGGTGCGCAGGTCACGATCGGCCCGGTAATCGAAGACGGCTTCTATTACGATTTTGCGTATCAGCGCGCATTCACACCGGAAGATCTCGAAAAAATCGAACAACGCATGACGGAAATCACGCAGCGCGATTTACCCGTGCAGCGCGTTGTCATGTCGCGCGAGGAAGCGATCGCTGCATTCGAAGCGCTCGGTGAAAAATATAAAGTCGAAATCATCAAAGCATTGCCGGCTGGCGAAGATATTTCGGTTTATAAGCAGGGCGAGTGGATGGATCTGTGTCGCGGTCCTCATGTGCCCAGTACCGGCAAGCTGAAAGCATTTAAATTAACGAAGGTAGCGGGTGCGTATTGGCGCGGCGATTCGAAAAACGAAATGCTGCAGCGCATCTATGGCACCGCGTGGCCAAATCCGAAAGATTTGAAAGCGTATCTGCATCGCATCGAAGAAGCCGAAAAACGCGATCATCGCAAAATCGGCAAAAAGCTTGGCTTGTTCCATGCCCAGGACGAAGCACCGGGTATGGTGTTCTGGCATCCGCGCGGCTGGACCATTTATAAGACCATCGAGCAGTACATGCGCGAGCAGCAGCAGCGCAACGGCTATCAGGAAATCCGCACGCCGCAGGTCGTCGATATCGATTTGTGGCAGCGTTCGGGTCACGCCGATAAATACGGCAGCAACATGTTCACGCTCGATATCGAAGAGCGCATGTATGCAGTCAAGCCGATGAATTGCCCGTGCCATATCCAAGTATTCAATCAGGGCTTGAAAAGTTACCGCGATCTGCCGCTGCGGTTGTCCGAGTTCGGATCATGCCATCGTTATGAACCGTCGGGTTCGCTGCACGGCATCATGCGTGTGCGCGGCTTTACCCAGGACGACGCGCATATTTTCTGCACCGAGCAGCAAATCCAGCCGGAGGTCGCGCGCTTCATTGATTTCCTGCACTCGGTTTACGACGACTTTGGTTTCACCGAGGTGATCTACCGGTTGTCAACGCGTCCCGAGAATCGCGTCGGTAGCGATGCGGATTGGGATAAAGCCGAGCGGGCTCTCGCCGATGCGCTCGACAGCAAAAATCTATTGTGGGAAGAGTTGCCGGGCGAAGGCGCTTTTTATGGCCCCAAGATCGAGTTTTCACTGAAGGATTGCATCGGTCGCGTCTGGCAGCTCGGTACGATTCAGGTCGATTTCTCGATGCCGGGCCGTCTCGATGCGCAATATGTGGCCGAGGATGGCTCGCGTCAGACACCGGTGATGTTGCATCGGGCGATCCTCGGTTCGTTCGAGCGCTTCATCGGCATTTTGATCGAACATTACGAGGGCGCCTTCCCGACTTGGCTCGCGCCGACGCAAGCGGTGGTGCTCAATATCACCGACAATCAGGCCCAATATGCGCGCGAACTCGAAGAAACGTTGAAAAACAATGGTTTTCGTGTCGAAGCCGACTTGAGAAATGAGAAGATCGGCTTTAAAATCCGCGAGCACACAATTCAGAAGGTTCCCTATCTGCTGGTAATCGGCGATCGGGAAGTCGAAACTCAAACCATGGCCGTGCGCACACGTACTGGCGAGGATCTCGGTTCTGTAAGCCTGCAGGCTTGTCTGGACCTCCTCGCGGGTGATGTATCGCGTCGCGGTCGTGCTCTTTAGTTTCAAAATCAGCTTGGAGAAGTGACAATCAAACGCGAGATCAAAGCCAACGGCGGCAAGAAAGACGACAAAAACCGGGTATTGATGAATGAAGACATTCGCGCCCGTGAAGTTCGGTTAATCGGTTTCGATGGTTCGCAGGTGGGCATTGTTCCGCTTGCCGAAGCGCTTGCAGCAGCAGAAGCCGCCGGTGTCGATCTGGTGCAGATTGCCGATGCAGACCCAGTGGTCTGTAAGGTGATGGATTACAACAAGTTCGTCTACGAGGCCAAGAAGCAGCAAAACGAGGCCAAGAAGAAGCAAGTAAGAACACAAGTTAAAGAAATGAAGTTTCGTCCAGGGACGGAAGAAGGGGATTATCAGGTAAAGCTACGCAACCTGATACGTTTCCTAGAGCACGGGGACAAAGCCAAGGTCACATTGCGATTTCGCGGTCGTGAGCTGGCGCACCAGGAAATTGGCATGGAGCTGTTGAAGCGGGTCGAAACCGATCTCGCTGAGATGAGCACCGTGGAGCAATTCCCGAAAATGGAAGGTCGTCAATTGACGATGGTGTTGGCCCCGAAAAAGAAAAAGTGATCGTTGGCAGCGATTGCTTACCATTTATTATCCAATGCGGAGTACTACCAAATGCCAAAGATGAAATCCCATAGCGGGGCGAAGAAACGCTTCCAAAAAACGGCTAGCGGCTTCAAGCACAAACACGCTAACAAGAGCCATATCCTCACCAAGATGACTACCAAGCGTAAGCGTCAACTGCGCGGCACCGATACTCTGCATCCGACGGATGTGAGTCGTGTTGAACGTATGTTGGCCGGTCAGTAGGTCTCATCCATTTTTCGAGGAAATAGCAAATGGCTCGTGTAAAACGTGGTGTGACCGCTCGTCGCCGTCACAAGAAGATTTTGAAACTCGCGAAAGGCTACTACGGTGCCCGTTCGCGTACCTTCCGTGTCGCCAAGCAGGCAGTGATCAAGGCAGGCCAGTACGCCTATCGTGATCGTCGTCAGCGCAAGCGTCAGTTCCGCGCGCTGTGGATTGTGCGTATCAATGCACAATCCCGTGCCAACGGTCTCGGCTACAGCCGTTTGATCGCTGGCCTGCGCAAAGCCAACATCGGGCTCGACCGCCGCGTGCTGGCTGATCTGGCAGTACACGACAAGCCGGCTTTTGCCGCTGTTGTTGCGCAAGCAAAAGCGGCCTTGGCGTAATCCAGGCTCGCCCGCTCAATCAGGCGAGCAAAGGTAGCGGCAGCAACGCTACCGATCGGACAGGGGAAAGGGCTGCAAGCTCTTTCCCTTTTTTGTTTGTGTTAATCCTTCAAATTTTCGGCCAGAGGGCGCAATGGAAAATCTGGAAACGCTGACAGCCTCGGCACGGCAGGCGATTGGTGCTGCGCAGGATATTGCCGCACTGGAGGAGCTGCGCGTGCAGTACCTCGGCAAAAAAGGCAGCCTGACAGAATTGCTCAAAGGGCTTGGGCAATTGCCGCCCGAGCAGCGTCCGGCAGCTGGCGCCGAGATTAATCGCGCCAAAGAACTACTGCAGAGCGAAATTGGCGACAAGCGCCAGCAGCTTGAGCAGGCGGCGATTGCGATCAAATTGGCGGGCGAGAAAATCGATATCACGCTGCCTGGTCGCGGACAGCAGCTCGGTGGCCTGCATCCAATCACGCAGACCATCGAGCGCATTTGCGGCTTCTTTGAGAAAGCCGGGTTCGAGGTTGAAGAGGGCCCGGAAATCGAGAGCGACTATTACAACTTCGAAGCCTTGAATATTCCCGCGCACCACCCGGCGCGCGCGATGCACGATACGTTCTACATCGACGACACCAGCGTGTTGCGCACCCACACCTCGCCGGTGCAGGTGCGGACCATGGAGAGCCGCCAGCCGCCGTTCAAAATTGTGTGTCCCGGGCGCGTTTACCGCTGCGATTCTGATTTGACCCACTCGCCAATGTTTCATCAGGTGGAGGGGTTGCTGATCAGCGAGCATAGTACTTTCGCGGAGTTACGTGGCGTTATTCGCGAATTTCTTCAAGTATTCTTCGAGCGCGATTCAAAGGTTCGCTTTCGCCCTTCGTATTTCCCATTCACCGAACCATCGGCCGAGGTCGATATCGGTTGTGTAATCTGCGGCGGCTCCGGCTGCCGTGTCTGCAAGCAGACTGGTTGGCTCGAAGTATTGGGCTGCGGCATGGTGCACCCGCGGGTGCTGGAAATGTCCGGCATCGATCCGGAGCGTTATCGCGGTTTTGCATTCGGTATGGGCGTCGAGCGCTTGGCAATGCTTCGCTATGGTGTCAATGACTTGCGTCTGTTCTTTGAGAACGATTTGAGATTCCTGGCGCAGTTTCATTAAGCATAACTTTAGGATTTCGGCTTAATACGATGAAATTTAATGAATTATGGTTGCGCGAGTGGGTCGATCCTGCGCTCTCGACCGAGCAGCTATCGGCACAGTTAACGATGGCAGGATTGGAAGTCGATGCGGTGACGCCAGTCGCCGGTCCGTTTACGGGCGTGGTAGTCGGCGAAATCGTTGCCATCGAACAACACCCTGATGCCGATAAGCTGCGTGTATGCCAAGTGTCGGACGGTGCCGCGACGGTGCAGGTGGTGTGTGGCGCCAGCAATGCGCGACTCGGCTCGCGTATTCCATTCGCCAAGATCGGTGCGCTACTGCCGGGTGATTTCGCGATAAAGAAAGCCAAGCTGCGCGGTGTCGAATCGTTCGGCATGCTGTGTGCCGCTGCCGAACTGGGGCTCGCCGAGCAATCCGATGGGCTGCTTGAGTTACCGGTGGATGCGCCGTTGGGCGCCGATATTCGCGGTTACCTGCAGCTCGATGATCATCAGATCGAGCTGGGCGTCACGCCGAATCGCGCCGATTGTCTGAGCATCGCCGGGCTGGCGCGCGAGGTCGGCGTACTTAATAAGATGCCGCTGCATCCGGCGTCCACTGTTCCCGTTGCGCCCGATATTGCCGCTGCCTTTCCGGTGGAGATTCAGGCGCCCATCGACTGCCCGCGCTATGTCGGTCGTGTGGTTCGTAATGTCGATGCCAGTAAACCTGCGCCACAGTGGCTGGTCGAGCGCTTGCGTCGCTGCGGTATTCGCAGCATCGATCCGATCGTCGACGTCACCAATTATGTGATGCTCGAACTCGGTCAGCCGATGCATGCGTTTGATTTCGAACAGCTGCACGGCGGTATCTGCGTGCGTCTGGCCAACGATGGCGAAACACTGGTGACGCTCGACAACCAGACGCTGGCGCTGCGACCGGATACGCTGGTAATCGCGGACCACCACAAGCCTGTCGCAGTGGCAGGCATCATGGGCGGCAAGGGCACGGCCGTCAGTGCATCGACCCGTCATATCTTCCTTGAAGCCGCTTTCTTCGCGCCGGATCGTCTCGCCGGCCGCGCCCGCTCGTACGGTTTACACACCGAGTCGTCGCATCGCTTCGAGCGCGGTGTCGATTATCAATTGCAGCGACACGCGATCGAACGCGCGACTCGCTTGATCATCGATGTTGTCGGCGGACAAGCCGGTCCTCTCATTGAAGTCGCGACCGATCAGTTGCCAGCTGCCGCGACGATTACGCTGCGGCGCGCGTCGATTTCGCGTTTGCTCGGCCTCGAGATCGCCGATGCTGATGTCGAAACGATACTGCAAGGGTTGGGTCTCCAAATCGCGCGCACCGACGAAGGTTGGAGCGCGCTGGTGCCGACTTGGCGTTTTGATCTGGGCATCGAGGTTGACCTGATCGAAGAGTTGGCGCGTGTCTACGGCTACGATCGGCTACCGTTGCGCTCGATCGAATCGACCCAGCCGCTCCTTGCCAAAGCGGAGCGCGAGCTCGATCCGGCGGTGCTGCGACGTACACTTGCGGCGCGCGATTATCAGGAGGTGATTACCTACAGTTTCGTCGATCCAAAACTGCAGGCGCTACTGGCGCCGCAGCAGCCGGTAGTCGAGCTGCGCAATCCGATTTCCGGTGATATGTCGGTGATGCGCACTACGTTATGGGCTGGATTGCTCAATACCGCGATTCACAATTTAAACCGTCAGCAACAGCGCATCCGCCTGTTTGAAACCGGCCTCAGCTTTAAGCCGGCGGCAGGTGCGCTTCCCGATCAGCGCAAGATGTTGGCGATGGCGGTGACGGGTCGGCGCCATCCGGAATCCTGGGGCGGGGGCAACGATGCTGTCGATTTCTTCGATCTGAAAGGCGATTTCGAAACGCTGCTGCAGTTGGCGCGCGTCGATCATCGCGTCAGCTTCGTCGCTGCCGAACATCCGGCATTGCATCCTGGCCAGTGCGCGGCAATCCAGGTTGATGATCAGGTCGTAGGGTATTTGGGCGCGCTGCATCCCGAGCTGCAACGTCAGCTCGATATCGCGCAGCCACTCTACTTGCTCGAAGTCACGTGGTCCGCTATCACCGAAGGCGCATTGCCGAAATTCGCCGAATTATCGAAATTTCCTGAGGTGCGCCGCGATCTGGCGTTCGAGGTTGATCGGCAATTGGCGGCGGCAGATATCTTGTCGGCAGTTCGAGCAGCGGCAGGCGATTACCTCCGAGACCTCAGGCTGTTTGATGTTTATGAGGGCAAAGGTATTGATCCACAAAGAAAAAGTTTGGCTTTTGGCTTGACGTTCCAGCATTCATCACGCACTCTTACGGACGACGAAATCACCGCTGCGGTCGAGTCCGTGGCTTCCGTGCTGAAAACGCGCTTTGGGGCGACGTTAAGGAATTAGCAATGACGGCTCTCACCAAGGCCGAAATGGCTGAAAAACTCTTCGAAGAACTCGGGCTGAATAAGCGCGAGGCGAAAGAGCTGGTCGAGATATTTTTTGAAGAAATCCGCACCTGTTTGGAAACCAATGAACAGGTCAAGTTATCGGGTTTCGGTAATTTTGATTTGCGCGACAAGAGTCAGCGCCCGGGGCGCAATCCCAAGACCGGTGAAGAAATCCCGATCTCGGCGCGCCGTGTGGTCACCTTTCGTCCAGGTCAAAAACTGAAAGCCAGGGTAGAAGCTTATGCTGGAACCAAGTCATAACGACGAGTTACCGGTCATCCCCGCCAAGCGTTATTTCACCATTGGCGAGGTCTCCGAGCTCTGCAGCGTCAAACCGCATGTGTTGCGTTACTGGGAGCAAGAGTTCCCACAACTCAAGCCGGTCAAGCGGCGCGGCAATCGCCGCTATTATCAACGCCAGGATGTGCTGCTGATTCGGCAGATTCGTAGCCTGTTGTATGAGCAGGGCTACACGATTGGCGGTGCGCGTCAGCGTATGTCCGACACCACCGAAACTTCCGACGGCAATCAATACAAACATTTGGTTAAACAAATGCTTGTCGAATTGCAGGATGTCTTAAAAGTTTTGCAAAGTTAGTTCCCGCCGAAATCCTCATCGGTTAAGATGGCGCCCCTCTTGCGGGCGTCACATCCTTCAAGAAATCCGTTTCGAATCGGGGCGTAGCGCAGCTTGGTAGCGCACTTGCCTGGGGGGCAAGTGGTCGCAGGTTCAAATCCTGCCGTCCCGACCATATAGCTGAACAAAAAGGCCGCATCAGAAAATGAGCGGCCTTTTTTGTTTCTGATCTGATTGCGTGTATCGGCAATTGCGCAAGTCCGAGTTGCTTAGGTAGTCGTTGGGCCGTCAAATCAGGTCGCCTGGCAAATCGCGCCATCCATTTGGCGCGATTCCCCCTGAATTGGCACGATTCATAACCCAAGCGCAAGGACCCGGAAATGAAGCCGGTAGCGAACAGACAGGCAGCGTGTGAGGCGGTGGCGGCTTTCCCGCAGGGTGCAGGTATCGATGCCATTGGCGATGCACTGCCGCACATTCCCCGGCGCACACTGCAGCGCCTGCTCGGCGAACGGGTTGAGAGCGGCCAGCTCGCCCGCATTGGTAAAGGCCGCGCGACGCTCTACATGCTTGTCGCTGTAATTGAGAGCGCGCCGGTTGCCGACGACTACACCAGCTATATCCAACTCTCGGACACCAGCCGCGCGCTGCTCGCTCAGCTGCGCAGACCGTTGGCCGCGCGTAAGCCTGCGGCCTACGGGCGCGAATGGCTCGAAGCTACACGCCCAACCAAATCTTTTATCTGGGTGAACACACTCGTGGTTTGCTGCGCCGTATCGGCGACACCGGCAGAGCGGAGAGTCCGGTCGGCACGTATGGGAGGGAAATACTCGATCGTCTGTTGATCGATCTTTCGTGGGCGTCGAGCCGATTGGAGGGCAACACCTATTCGCGGCTCGATACTGAGCGGTTGATTCTTCGCGGTGAAGAAGCGGCCGGCAAAGACGCACTCGAAACCCAGATGATCCTCAACCATAAACACGCCATCGAAATGCTGGTGGAGTCGGCAGGCGAGGTCGGATTCAACCGCTACACATTTTAAATTTGCACGGTCTGCTGTCGGAAAATCGCATGCCCGATCCTACTGCGAGCGAGCGCTTGCGTATGCGCGAAGTTCACATCAGTGGCACGGTGTACACGCCGAGCGCGATTCCGCAATTGCTTGACGATTGTTTCAATGAATTACTGCGCAAGGCAGAATCGATTCGCGATCCGTTCGAGCAGGCGTTTTTTATTCTCGTGCATTTGCCGTATCTGCAACCGTTCGAGGACGTTAACAAACGCGTCGCGCGCATCGGCGCCAATATTGGGTTCATAAAACACAATCTGTGTCCGCTCACTTTTGTGGAAGTGCCAGAACGCGCGTATGTCGAAGCGCTGCTCGGCGTGTACGAATTGCGTCGCATCGATTTACTGCGCGACGTATTTGTGTGGGCCTATGAGCGTTCGGCGCAGCCTTATATTCACGTGAAAAAAACTTGGCCGAACCCGAGCCGTTGCGTCTGAAATACCGCAGTCCGTTGCATCATTTGGTTGGCAATGTCGTGCGCGCGGGGCAGACGCAATATACCGTTATGGTGGAGACGTATGCGCAGGTCATTGCTGAAAATGATCGCGCTAATTTTATCGCGATGGCACTGGATGATATCCGCCGTTTACACGAAGGCGTGTTGGTGCGCTACCGACTGACACCTGCAGAATTTCGCGCATGGAAGGATAAATTGAATGTCTGAATACACCTTCGTCGAAAAGCCGCTGCTGACCAGTTGGCAGCCATTGGGTGGCAAGTGATCGATCAGGGTGAGGGCGTGCCCAAAGATTCCGCCATCAGCTTGCGCAGTAGTTTTCGCGAAGTGGTGCTGCGCGATGTGTTCGTGACGGCGGTGAATGCGATCAACACGCTGCCTAATGGCAAACCCTGGCTGACTGAAAAACAATTGGAACAGTTGTATCAGGATGTCACCGATCTCGGGACGCATAAACTGCTTGAAACGAATCAGGAATTTCTGAGCCGCTTATATAAATGGCAACTCGATGAAAACACCCTCACGGGCGAGTCGACGCCGGTGGTGAAGTTGATCGATTGCTGTTCTGACCAACTTGCTGAAGCCAATTAATAATTAAAATTATCTGATTACTCGCGAATTTGCATCGGCGAATTCGCGATGTCTGTTTTAAACAAAAAATTTTTCTGCTACCCGAACTCGACCGCGGCTGCTTTGCCAATGCCTCGGGTCGCTCCTGTCACCAACGCTACTTTGCGCGTCTCAAACTCCTCAATTTTTGGATTGGAAACGCTGGCTCCGAATGAATTTGCGGTTAGCAATATTAATTGTCGGGGCACGATAACAGCGCTTTTCAATCGCCATCAATCGATATTCGAATCGTGCACGAAAATTAATTGAAGGCGAAAAATCGC
>Ga0068862_100001408_pt1 | contig 22286 bp, 18 predicted proteins | sample KBSSwiS52_FD_66598 | JGI IMG/M metagenome (GOLD analysis project Ga0068862, IMG submission 66598) | Switchgrass rhizosphere microbial communities from Kellogg Biological Station, Michigan, USA - KBS Switchgrass S5-2 | ecosystem: Host-associated > Plants > Roots > Rhizosphere > Soil ... | reverse complement strand
CTTGTCGAGCACGCCGGGCGTGTTGGTCAGCATCATCAGCTTCTCGGCCTTCAGCACCTCGGCCAACTTGCCGGCCACGACATCGGCGTTGATGTTGTAGCTCTCGTTGTGCTCGCCGAAACCGATCGGGCTGATCACCGGAATGAACTGGTCGTCTTGCAGCGCCCGCACCACGCTGGGGTCGATCGACACGATGTCGCCGACCTGGCCAACGTCGTGCTCCTTGCTCGGATCGTCTTTGTCGATCAACTTCAGCTTGCGCGCGCGCACCAGCCCGCCGTCGCGCCCAGTCAGACCCACCGCCTTGCCGCCGGCATGGTTGATCAGGCCGACGATGTCTTGCTGCACCTCGCCGGCCAGCACCCACTCGACGACTTCCATCGTCTCTTCGTCGGTGACGCGCATGCCCTGGATGAAGCTGCCCTTCTTGCCCAGGCGGCCGAGCGCCTCTTCGATCTGCGGCCCGCCGCCATGCACCACCACCGGGTTCAGGCCCACCAGCTTCAGCAGCACCACGTCTTCGGCGAAGTCCTGCTGCAGCGACGGGTCGGTCATCGCGTTGCCACCATACTTGATGACGATGGTTTTGCCGTGGAAGCGGCGGATGTAGGGCAGCGCCTGCGCCAGGATCTCGGCCTTCTCGCGCGGCGTGATGTGGGTCAGATCGGGGGCCGTGATCGGTGGCGTCGACATGGGTGGCGCACGAAGGGCTGCAAGCGGTGCGGTCATTGTAGGCAGCACGCTTGACCTTGCCCCAGTGGCAAGCTGCACGCTGTCGGTGCACCCGTTGCACGCCGACTCGCTAACATTGCCACCAAGGTTCTCCAATGGTCCAGCGCACCCTGCTCAAACGGATCGCCAGCGTGCTGGCGTGCGCGCTGCTGTGCGCTCAGATGGCCGTGGCGGCGCACGCCTGCGCCAAGGCCGCGCCGGCAGCCCTCACTGCGCAGACCACCGCCGCAGCGGACTCGAGCGGCGACGGCGCCATGCCGGACTGCCACGAGCCGATGGGCGCGACCGACCCGGCGAACGCCAACCTCTGCGCCGAGCACTGCAAGCAGGGCCAGCAGAGCGACCGCGCGAGCCTCGCGATGGCAGTGCCACCGGCGCTGCTCAACGCGCTGTACGAGACCCCGGCGGCTGCGACGCCGCCGCGCGCCCGGCCGATGGCCGGAGCCTGGCTGAGTGCACTGGTGGCGGCCTCGCCACCGCACGCCCTCGCGCACTGCGTGCTGCGCATCTGATCTCCGCGACGACGCGGCGCTGACGTCGGTCGCGCCGCTGCCGACCGCGTGTGGCGCCCCTGGGCGCACCCGCGGCGCCTCCCGTTTCGTCGTCTGGAGATCCCATGGACCGTTCGAATGCCTTCCGATGCGCGTTGCCGCTCGCGCTGATCGCCAGCCTGGCCGCCACGGGCAGCCTGGCGCAAACGCCGCTGTCGCTCGACGCCGCGCTCGCGCTGGCGCAGGAACGCTCGCGCCAGCTCGTCGCACAAGGCGCCGCAGCCAGCGCGGCGCGCGAGATGGCGGTGGCTGCCGGCCAGCGGCCCGACCCGACGCTGAAGGCCGGCATCAACAACCTGCCGGTCGACGGCGCCGACCGTTTCAGTCTGACGCGCGACTTCATGACGATGCGCTCGATCGGCGTGATGCAGGAGCTCACGCGCGACGACAAGCGCCGCGCGCGCGCCGCACGCTTCGAGCGCGAGGCCGAATCGGCCGACGCGGCGCGTGCGCTGGCACGGGTCAACCTCAAGCGCGACTCCGCGACGGCATGGCTCGATCGCCACTTCGTCGAACGCATGCGCGAGCTGATGCAGGCCCAGCGCAACGAAACCGCGCTGCAAATCGAGGCCGCCGAGAGCGCCTACCGCGGCGGCCGCGGCACGCAGACCGACGTGTTCGCCGCGCGCGCCGCGGTGGCGCAGATCGACGACAAACTGCGCCAGCTCGACTTGCAGCGAGCGACGGCGAACACGCGGCTGACGCGTTGGATCGGTGCCGCGGCCGAGCAGCCGCTGGCCGCGCCGCCCGACCTGTCGAACACCCGCTTCGTGCACGACTCGGAACTGTCGGCGAGCCTCCAGCACCACCCCGAGCTCGAGCTGATGGCGCGCCAGGAGGCGGCGGCACAGGCCGAGGCCGACGTCGCGCGCAGCAACAAGCGCTCCGATTGGAGCGTGGAGCTGATGTTCAGCCAGCGCGGATCAGCCTACTCCAACATGGTGTCGATCAACGTCGCCGTGCCGCTGCAATGGGACCCGGCGAACCGGCAGGACCGCGAGCTGAGCGCGAAGAGCGCGCTGGTCGAGCAAATGCGCGCGCAGCGCGAGGAGGCCACGCGCGAGCATCTGGCGCAGACGCGCAGCTGGCTGCAGCAGTGGAGGAACGGCCGTGAGCGCCTCGCGCACTACGACGCCACGCTGCTGCCGCTGGCCGCAGAGCGCACGCGAGCCGCGATCGCCGCCTACCGCGGCGGCAGCGGGCCGCTGGCTGCCGTGCTCGACGCGCGCCGCAACGAGATCGAGCAGCGCGGCGAACGGCTGCGCATCGAAATGGACACCGCCGCCGTCTGGGCGCAACTGCAATACCTGATCCCCGACGCGCACGAACACATGCCGCGTGCGACCCACGCCGCGGCACCGGAGGCCACGCGATGAAGACGCGCACGCTCACGGTTCTCGGCACGCTGGCGCTGATCGCCATCGCCGCCGGCGGCTACGGCCTCTATGCGATGGGCATGCACCGCGGCATGGCCAGTGCTGCCGCCCCGGCTCCTGCCGCGAACGGCCACGCCAGCGGCGCGGCGTCCGCCGGCGAGGCGCCCGACGACGCGACCCGACGCCACATCGTCTCGGGCCTGAAGGCCGGCGACACCGACCTGGCCACCGGCAAGAAGATCCTCTACTACCACGACCCGATGGTGCCGGGAAACAAGTTCGACAAACCAGCCAAGTCGCCGTTCATGGAGATGATGCTGCACCCGGTGTACGGCGGCGCCGAAAGCGACCAGAGCAACGTCGCCGTGAGCCCGCGCATGCAGCAAAGCCTGGGCATGCGCACCGCGGCGGTCACCGAAGGCAAGCTGTCGCCGCAGCTGTCCGCGGTGGGCAGCATCGCGTGGAACGAGCGCGACCAGGTGGTGGTGCAGGCGCGCGCCACCGGCTTCGTCGAACGGCTGCACGTGCGTGCCACGCTGGATCGCGTGGCCGCCGGCCAACCGCTGGCGGAGCTCTACGTGCCGGACTGGATCGCCGCGCAGGAAGAGTTCCTGTCGGTGCGTCGCATGCAGGGCGGCGACCTTGCGACGCTGGTCGACGCCGCGCGCCAACGCATGCGCCAGGCGGGCATGAGCGACGCGCAGATCGCGCTCGTCGACAGCAGCGCTCGCACGCAACCACGCTTCACGGTCAGCGCGCCGCGCGGCGGCGTGGTGAGCGAGCTGATGGTGCGCGAAGGCATGACGGTGATGGCGGGCGCCACGTTGTTTCGCATCAACGGCATCGGCACGGTGTGGGCCAACGCCGAAGTGCCCGAGAGCCAGGCCGCGCTGCTGCGACCCGGCGCGAAGGTACAGGCGCACAGCCCTGCGCTGCCGGGCATGACCTTCGACGGCCGCGTGCAGGCACTGCTGCCGGAGGTGAGCGCGACCACGCGCACGCTGAAGGCGCGGCTCGAGATCGCCAACCCGAGCGGCCGCCTGGTGCCCGGGATGTTCGTGCAGATGCAGTTCATGGACACGCGCGCCGACACCGCGCTGTTGATTCCGACCGAAGCGGTGATACAGACCGGCCGACGCACGGTCGTGATGCTCGCGGAGCAGGACGACAAGAGCGGCCGCTTCAGGCCGGTCGAGGTGGAGATCGGCATCGAGAGCGGCGGCCAAAGCGAGGTGAAGCGCGGCCTGCAGGCCGGCCAGCGCGTGGTGGTGTCGTCGCAGTTCCTGATCGACTCCGAAGCCAGCCTGCGCGGCGTCGAAGCACGTCTCAACGCCGGGCCGGGAGCCGCCAAGTGATCGCCAGGCTCATTCGCTGGTCGATCACCAACCGTTTCCTGGTGCTGCTGGCCACGCTCGGCGTCGCGGCCTGGGGCGTGGCGTCGCTGCTGCGCACGCCGCTCGATGCATTGCCCGATCTGTCAGACGTGCAGGTGATCATTCGCACCAGCTACCCCGGGCAGGCGCCGCGCATCGTCGAGAACCAGATCACCTACCCGCTGACGACGACGATGCTGTCGGTGCCCGGCGTGAAGACGGTGCGTGGTTATTCGTTCTTCGGCGACAGCTTCGTCTACCTGCTGTTCGAGGATGGCACCGATCTGTACTGGGCGCGCTCGCGCGTGCTCGAGTACCTCAACCAGGTGCAGGCGCGCCTGCCGCCATCGGCCAAGGCGTCGCTCGGGCCCGATGCCACCGGTGTTGGCTGGATCTATCAATACGCGCTGGTCGACCGCAGCGGCTCGCTCGATGCCGGACAACTGCGAGCGCTGCAGGACTGGTTCCTCAAGTACGAACTGAAGACCGTGCCCAACGTCGCGGAGGTCGCCACCGTCGGCGGCATGGTGCGGCAATACCAGGTGCTGCTCGACCCCGACCGGCTCGCCGCCTACGCGATCCCGCACGGCAAGGTGGTGACTGCGATCCAGCGCGCCAACCAGGAGGCGGGCGGCTCGGTGCTCGAACTCGGCGAGGCCGAGTACGTGGTGCGGGCGTCGGGCTACCTGCAGTCGCTCGACGATTTTCGCAAGATCCCACTGGCCACCACCGACGCCGGCGTGTCGGTGCGCCTCTCCGATGTGGCGCGCGTCCAGGTGGGACCGGAGATGCGGCGCGGCATCGGCGAACTCGACGGCGAAGGCGAAGCCACCGGCGGCGTGATCGTGATGCGCTCCGGCAAGAACGCGCTCGAAACGATCGCCGCCGTGAAGGAGAAGTTGCAGCAGCTGCAGGGCAGCCTGCCGCGCGGCGTGCAGATCGTGCCGGTGTACGACCGTTCGGGGCTGATTCAGCGCGCGGTGGTCAACCTGCGCGACAAGCTCGTCGAGGAGTTCATCGTCGTTGCGCTGGTGTGCTTCTTGTTTCTGTTCCACCTGCGCTCGGCGTTCGTCGCGATCGTGTCGCTGCCGCTCGGCATCGCGGCGGCGTTCATCGTGATGCGCTACCAGGGTGTCAACGCCAACATCATGTCGCTCGGCGGCATCGCGATCGCGATCGGCGCGATGGTCGACGCGGCGGTGGTGATGATCGAGAACGCACACAAGCACCTCGAACGCTGGGCACACCAGCACCCGAACGACACGCTCGACGGCGAGGCGCGCTGGCGCGTGATCGGCGACGCGGCGGCCGAGGTGGGGCCGGCGCTGTTCTTCTCGCTGCTGATCATCACGCTGAGCTTCATTCCGGTGTTCACGCTGGAAGCGCAGGAGGGGCGGCTGTTTTCGCCGCTGGCGTTCACCAAGACTTATGCGATGGCCGCTGCCGCCAGCCTGGCGGTGACGCTGATTCCGGTCTTGATGGGCCTGCTGATCCGCGGCCGCATACCCGACGAACGGAGCAACCCACTGAGTGGCGCGCTGATCGCGCTGTACCGTCCCTTGCTCAACGTGGTGCTGCGTTGGCCGAAGGCCACGATCGCAGTCGCGGCCGTCGTGTTCATTGCCAGCCTGTGGCCGCTACAGCACATCGGCAGCGAGTTCATGCCACGGCTCGACGAAGGAGACTTGCTGTACATGCCCTCGGCGCTGCCGGGTCTTTCGGCGGCCAAGGCGGCCGAGTTGCTGCAGCAGACCGACCGCCTGATCCGCACCGTGCCCGAGGTGGTCAGCGTCTACGGCAAGGCCGGCCGCGCCGAGACCGCGACCGATCCGGCGCCGCTGGAGATGTTCGAGACCACGATCCAGTTCAAGCCCAAGGACCAGTGGCGCCCCGGCCTGACGCAGGACCAGCTGGTCGAGGAGCTCGACCGTGTCGTGCGGGTGCCGGGGCTGGCCAACATCTGGGTGCCGCCGATCCGCAACCGCATCGACATGTTGGCCACCGGTGTCAAGAGCGCGGTCGGCGTCAAGGTGGCCGGCAACGACTTGCCGACGATCGACAAGATCACCGGCGAGATCGAGCGCGCACTGAAAGACATGCCCGGCATCAGCAGCGCGCTGGCCGAGCGCCTCACCGGCGGGCGCTATGTCGACGTGACGATCAACCGAGACGCTGCCGCGCGCTACGGCCTCAACATCGCCGACGTGCAGTCGGTGATCACGTCGGCGGTGGGCGGCGAGAACGTCGGCGAAACGGTCGAGGGTCTGCAGCGCTTCCCGATCAACGTGCGCTATCCACGCGAGACGCGCGACTCGATGGACAAACTGCGCCGGCTGCCGATCGTGACCGAACGCGGCCAGCGCCTGGTGCTGTCCGACGTGGCCGAGGTGCGCATCACCGACGGCCCGCCGATGCTGCGCAGCGAAAACGCGCGGCTGTCGGGCTGGGTGTACGTCGACATCCGCGGCCGCGACCTGAAATCCGCCGTCACCGAGATGCAGCAGGTGGTCGCCAACAAGGTGCAGTTGCCGCCGGGCTACTCGATCGCCTGGTCGGGGCAGTTCGAGTTTCTCGAGCGTGCCACCGCAAAGCTGAAACTGGTGGTGCCGTTCACGCTGCTGATCATCTTCGTGCTGCTGTACCTCACGTTCAAGCGCATCGACGAGGCGCTGCTGATCCTGGCCACGCTGCCGTTCGCGCTGGTGGGCGGCATCTGGTTGCTTTGGCTGCTCCACTACAACCTGTCGGTGGCCGCTGCCGTGGGGTTCATCGCGCTGGCCGGCGTGGCGGCGGAGTTCGGCGTGATCATGCTGCTGTACCTCAAGCACGCTTGGGACGCGCGCATCGAACAGGGCCGCGTCACCGACACCGACCTGCTCGACGCGATCCGCGACGGCGCCGTGCTGCGCGTGCGCCCCAAGGCGATGACGGTGGCCGTGATCCTGGCCGGCCTGTTCCCGATCATGTGGGGCGCAGGCACCGGCAGCGAGGTGATGCAGCGCATTGCCGCGCCGATGGTGGGCGGCATGATCACCGCGCCGCTGCTGTCGATGCTGGTGATCCCGGCCGCGTACCTGCTGATGCGGCGCAGGCGTGAGCGCCCGATGCCGCAGCCCACGGCGCGCAAGGCTTCGGCATGACGCATCGCGCGGCAAGCGGCGAACGGAGTTCCCGGCTTTGGGCCATGGGCGAGCCACCGTGCGCTTGTCGCTGCGGCGGCCGGCGGGCACACTGGTCGCATGGCCGCACCGCATGCACACGATCTCAGCCCGTTCGCGCACAGCCACAGCTTCGGCGACACAGCGGCGCCCCGGCGCGAGCGCGCGCTGTGGTGGGTGACCGCGATCACGCTGTTCACGATGGCGCTGGAGCTGGTGGTGGGCTACTGGAGCGGCTCGCTCGCACTGGTGGCCGACGGCTGGCACATGGGCACGCACGCACTCGCGCTCGGCGGCGCGGCGCTGGCCGCGCACCTCTCGCGCCGCGTGCATGGCAGCGCGCGCTTTGCGTTTGGCGGCTGGAAGATCGAGGTGTTGGCGGCGTACTCCAGCGGGCTGCTGCTGCTCGCGGTCAGCGTGTGGATCGGCATCGATGCGATCTTCGCGCTCCGTGCGCCTCACCCGATCGCCTACGCCGAGGCGATCACCGTGGCGCTGATCGGCCTCGGGGTCAACGCCGCCTGTGCCTGGCTCCTGACCCGCGCCGGCCCGAAGCACGGCCACGCGCACGCGCACGCGCACGCACATGCGCATCAGCATGCGCACGAGCATGGCCATGCACATGCCGGTGATCATGCCCATGCGCACGGCAGCGGCCATCAGCATGACCACAACTACCGTGCCGCCACGCTGCATGTGCTGGCCGATGCGCTGACCTCGGTGCTGGCGATCGTTGCGCTCGGCGCCGGCCTGTTGTGGGGCTACCGATGGCTCGACCCCTTGGTGGCGCTGGCCGGCGGCGTGTTGATCGCGCGCTGGGCGCTGCAGGTGCTGCGCGATTCCGCGCGTTCACTGGTCGACGCCAGTCCCGACACCGCGCTGCGCGACGCCGTGCGCAGCGCGATCGAGACCGATGGCGACGCGCGGGTCGCCGACCTGCACGTCTGGCAGGTCGGGCCTGCGGCCTGGTCGGCGGTGTTGTGCGTGGTGGCCGATCGGCCGCTTGCGCCCGATGCGTACCATGACCGGCTGCGCTCGCTGGCCGGTCTGCAGCACGTCACCGTGGAGGTGAACCAGTGCCGAGGCGACGCGCCGTCGCATCGGTGACGCGAAGCGCAGGCATGGCCGCCGGGGCCACGGCATCCGACTCGTCGAGCGGCGGCTGCGCATACAGGCGCAGACCCGCGGGGTGCGGATAGAACTTCGACGCGTAGTCGTAGCCCGCAGCCTTGTGCAGGCGCTGCACCACGACGGCCGGGTGGTCGCCCAGCCGGTGCGCGTCGTCAGCCTGGGCGGCAGGCGCCAGGAGCAGCGCCGCCAGCAGCGTGGATATCGACGCCGTTCCGAGCCTGAGAGTTGCTCGCATGTCCTTCTCCCGAGTTGCAAGTTGAATGAAGACCTGTGGTCCGTTCGCGTGGCGTCACCTGAAACGGGTGTCGCCTGCCATCACTGTCGGCGCTGTGGCACCGCACGATCTCAAAGCGTTGTGAATCGTTCTTCAATCTGCTCAATGGCACGGAGCGGATCATCGAGCCGGGGTCGGCTCGCCGCGTGATGCACACGATGCAGTCGACGTGTTCACTAGTGAACGCGCACACGGCAAACCAGCCGAGTCGCCAGGGTGACGGCATGCGTGCGGCGCAGGGCTACGATGCGCCCTCGCCACGTCATTTGCAGGAGACCCCATGGCCATCAGCACCAGTGCCGTCAACCACCAGGTGCGCCTGGCCTCACGCCCGGTCGGTCTGCCGACCGAGGCCAACTGGCAGTTCAGCGAAGAGCCGGTGAACGACCCCGCTGCCGGCGGCGTGCTGGTGCAGGTGCTCGCACTGTCGCTGGATCCCGCCATGCGCGGCTGGATGAACGAAGGCAAGAGCTACATCCGGCCGGTCGAGATCGGCGAGGTGATGCGCGCTGGCGGCATCGGCCGCGTGGTGGCATCGCGTTCGCCCGCGTTCGCGGCCGGCGATCTGGTGGCTGGCACGTTCGGCGTGCAGGAGTACTGGGCCGCGTCCGCCGAGCAGCTGCCCAAGAGCGGCCTGCACAAGATCGACCCGCGACTGGGGCAACCGACACAGTGGCTCAACGTGCTCGGCATGCCCGGCATGACGGCTTACTTCGGCCTGCTCGATGTGGGCCGGCCGTCGGCTGGCGAGACCGTGGTCGTGTCGGGCGCCGCCGGTGCCGTGGGCCAGACCGTGGGGCAGCTCGCCAAGATCAAGGGCTGCCGCGCGATCGGCATCGCCGGCGGACAGGCCAAGTGCGAATGGGTGGTGAACGAGCTCGGCTTCGATGCCTGCATCGACTACAAGGCCGCCGCCCCTGCTGGAGTCGAACGCTGGGACGCCGTGCGCGAAGGCCTCAAGCAGCATTGCGCGAGCGGCGTCGATGTCTACTTCGACAACGTCGGCGTGCCGATCCTCGACACCGTGCTGGCGCGCATCAACCGCAAGGCGCGCATCGTGATCTGCGGCGCGATTGCGCAGTACAACGCCACCGGCGGCATGCAGGGGCCCAAGAACTACATGTCGCTGCTCGTCAACCGCGCGCGCATGGAAGGCATGGTGGTGTTCGATTACGCCGAGCGCTATTCGCAGGCGGTGGCCGAACTGGCCGGCCACCTCAAGGACGGGCGCATCAAGAGCAAGGAAGACGTCGTGCGCGGCGGCGTGAAGGCGTTTCCGTCGACGCTGCTCAAGCTGTTCTCGGGCGAGAACTTCGGCAAGCTGGTGCTGCACGTGGCGGATTGAGCCGCCCGCATCAGTTGGCACCCACCAGTTTGGCGGTGGCCTCGCCGACCGACTGATCGATCATCTTGCGCAGCACGTCGACCTTCTCTTCGGCGCTGAGCACGTCCCAGGGGTTGGACGCCTTCGGATTGGACGCCGTCGCGTAGCTGCGCATCTCGCGCACCAGTTCCTCACGCACGACCTCGCCGCTCTGCACGTCGACCAGCGAGAGCCTGACGTAGACGAAAGGAGCCAGGACGCCATCGGCCGTGTGGCCGGCCGTCGCGCCCTCGCTGCGCATGATGAGGCGCAAGTCGGGATCGACATAGAAGCCGATGCCCTGCACGCTTCCCACTCCGGTCGTCGTGTCGTACAGCGGCACGCGCGCGGCACCTCGCATCTTGGTCAACAACAACAGGTGGCTCGCGCGGCCGTCGATCAGCGCATCGACCACCTTGCCCGGCAGCGCGACCTGCCGGCCGTCGAACGCACGATCGGGTTGGTTGTACAGCGCCGATCCTGGCAGTGCGAGCATCGCCACCGTGGCGTCGCGATCGCGCGCGCGCACGGCGCGCTCGACCGCCTGCAGCACGTAGCGGTCCATCGTGTTCTCGGCATCGTCGGCCCAGCGTCGTCGGTTCTGGTTGTTGCGACTGCCGATCTCGGCGCGCGCGCCGACGATCTCGATCTTGTCGCCCACCAGCGATAGCGCGGCCCAGCGCCGGCTCTGTGCGCGAGCGAGTCCCACAGCGGCCAGCGCAACAGCGCCCGCCAATACCTCGCGGCGGCTTGAACCCATGGATACCTCCCTGTCCGATCGAAGCCGAGCCTAGCTCGATGCGGGCTAGAAGTGAATCCCCCGCATCATCTGCTGCAGCGCAATCGCCTCGGCAGAGAGCTTGGGTTTTTCCCCGGCCTTGTCGCCCTTGGCCGCTTCGCTGTCGGGGAACATGCGGAAGCTGGTGTTCATCACGATCTGCGCGATGCGCGGCGCGAACGCGTGCAGCACTTGCCCGAAGGTGCCAAGGCGCGTGGCGACGCGCACCGGCTTGTAGACGCAGGCCTGCGCGATCATGTCGGCCGCCTCTTCGGGCGCCAATGTGGGCACGTTGTTGTAGATCTTGGTCGGCGCGATCATCGGCGTGCGCACCAGCGGCATGTTGATCGTGGTGAACGTGATGCCGCGGTCGGAGAACTCGCTCGACGCACAGCGCGTCCAGGCGTCGAGCGCGGCCTTGCTCGCCACATAGGCCGAGAAGCGCGGCGCGTTGGTGAGCACGCCGATCGAGCTGATGTTGACCACGTGGCCCTTGTGCTTGCGCACCATGCCGGGCAGCACGCCCATCGTCACGCGCAGGCAGCCAAAGTAGTTGAGCTGCATCGTGCGCTCGTAGTCGTGGAATCGCTCGTAGCTCGCCTCGATTGCGCGCCGGATCGAGCGGCCGGCGTTGTTGATCAGGTAGTCGACGCCGCCATGCTCATCCTCGAGCGATTTGACGAACGCCGCGCAGCCTTCGGCATCGGCGATGTCGACGCTGTAGCTGAACACCCTGGGCTTGTCGGCGCCGCGCTGCTTCGCATAGGCGACGATTTCCTTCACCGCGTCAGCCAGCTTGCCTTCGTCGCGCGCGCAAATGATCGTGACCGCGCCGGCCTCGGCGAACTTGCACGCCGCGGCCAGGCCGATGCCCGACGAGCCGCCTGTCACCAGCACCACCTTGCCGCCCACCGTGCCTTTGAGGCTGCGGTCGATGAAAAGATCGGGGTCGAGGTGGCGCTCCCAGTAGTCCCACAACCGCCATGCGTAGTCGTTGAGGTTCGGGCATTCGATGCCGCTGCCCTTGAGCATCGCATCGGTCTCGCGACGGTCGAATCGTGTAGGGTAGTTGACGAACTCAAGGATGTCGTCGGGCAGCCCCAGGTCTTTCATCACCGCGTTGCGGATGCGGCGCACCGGCGCCAGCGCCATCATCCCTTTCTTCACGCTCCTGGGGATGAAGCCGAGCAGCGCCGCATTGATGAACAGGTTCATCTTCGGCGCGTGCGCCGCCTTGGCGAAAATGTCGAGCACGTCGCCGACGCGATAGCCCACCGGGTCGACCAGGTGGAAGCACTTGCGTTCGATGTCCTTTTGATGCGAGATGTGGTCGATCGCCGCGACCACGAAGTCCACCGGTACGATGTTGATGCGCCCGCCTTCGAGGCCAATGGCCGGGAACCACGGCGGCAGGATCTGCCGCATGCGCTGAATCAGCTTGAAGAAGTAGTACGGCCCGTCGATCTTGTCCATCTCGCCGCTGGCCGAGTCGCCCACCACCAGCGCCGGCCTGTACACCGTCCACGGCATCTTGCACTCGGTGCGCACGATCTTCTCCGACTCGTGCTTGGTCATGAAGTACGGGTGCTCGAGGTTCTCGGCTTCGTCGAACATGTCCTCGCGGAACACGCCTTCGTAGAGGCCCGCGGCGGCGATCGACGACACGTGGTGGAAGTGGCCCGCATCGACCGCCTTGGCGAATTCGCAGACATGGCGCGTGCCTTCGATGTTGACCTGCACCTGGGCCTGTTCGTCGGCGCCGAGGTCGTACACCGCGGCCAGGTGGTAGACCGCGTCGACCTTGCCCTTCAGGGCTTTCAGGTCGTCGGCCGACACGCCCAGCTTCTTCGCGGTGAGGTCTCCGGTCACGGCATGCGCGCGCTGCGCATTGGCGCCCCAGTACTCGCGCAGCGCCGGCAGCTTGTCTTCGCTGCCCGGTCGCACCAGAAAGTGCACCGTCGTGCCGCGGCGCGCCAGCAGGGCTTTGACGAGGCGTTTGCCGATGAAGCCGGTCGCGCCGGTCACGAAATACTGCATGGGGGCTCCTCCTGAGCGAGAGTCGGCGCAGCCGCGCTGCGGCGCCGGACATTCTTGTGCAACTGGGTGTGCGCCGCGGCAGGCGGTAACCCTGAAAAAGGCCCGCCGCGCGAGTTAGACGCGCCCTTCTAGCATTCGGTGCAGCGTGCACGGGTTTCGCTGCCTACACTGGCGCCCGACATCGCGACCGGACAGCACGGCGCATCCACACGCACACGGAGTTCGAAATGGTCAAGAAACTCAAAGCCATGGCCGACAAGAAGGCCAGCAATCCCACCGGTCTGCTCGACAACGCGCTGGCCCAAACCATCAAGGATTCAGCGCAGCAGATCTGGCTTGCCGGCATGGGCGCGTTTGCAAAGGCACAGGCCGAAGGCACGCAGACCTTCGAGAAGCTGATCAAGGATGGCGTCAGCTTGCAGAAGAAGACGCAAGGGATGGCCGAGGACAAGATCAGCGAGGTCACCGGCAAGATGTCCGCGATGGCGGGCGAAGTCACCAGCAAGGCCGGCCAGCACTGGGACAAGCTGGAATCGATCTTCGAGCAGCGCACCGCAAAGGCGATGGGCCGCTTGGGTGTGCCCTCGGCCAAGGACATGACCGCGCTGCAGGCGCGCATCGACAAGCTGGCCGCCGAGGTGGCCCGACTCGGCGGCAAGAGTGCGCCGGCAAAGCCGACCGCCACCAAGAAGACCGCCGCGAAGAAGGCCGCACGCCCGGCCGCCAAGCGCGCACCGCGCAAAGCCGCCGCGGCCTGAGGCCTCGCGCGGCCACCGCTGCGCGCTACGTCAGGTAGCGCGCGTGCAGGTGGGCGCGGAAGTGCGCCGGGTTCAGCGGCTCGCCGCTGGCGCGGCGCACCAGCTCGTCGGTGGTCCACCGGCAGGCCTGGGTCCACACGTTGGTGCGCAGCCATTCGAACACGGGCGCGAAGTCGCCGCGCGCGATGCGTGCGTCGAGCTCCGGCGTGGCGCGGCGCATCGCCGCGAACCACTGCGCGGCATACATCGCGCCGAGCGAATAACACGGGAAATAACCGAACATGCCGCTCGGCCAGTGCACGTCTTGCAGCGGACCATCCTTGAAGTTGCCACGTGTGTCCATGCCGAGCAGCTCGGCCATCTTGGCATCCCACAGCGCGGGGATGTCTTCGGCCTCGATCTCGCCTTCGATCAGCGGGCGCTCGATCTCGTAGCGCACGATGACGTGCGCGGGATATGTCACCTCGTCGGCTTCGACGCGGATCAGGCCCGGCTTCACGCGCGTGATCAGCCGGTGCAGGTTCTGCGGCTCGAACGCCGGCTGCGCGCCGAACGCGTCGGCCACCAGCGGCGCGAGTTGGGCCACAAAGCCGGGGTGGCTGCCGAGCTGCATCTCGAAGCTGAGCGACTGGCTCTCGTGGATCGCCATCGAGCGCGACTCCGACACCGGCTGGCCGAGCAGCTCGCGCGGCCGGTTCTGCTCGTAGCGGCCATGACCGGTTTCGTGGATCGTGCCCATCAGCGAACCGAGGAACTCGTCGTCGCGAAAGCGCGTGGTCATGCGCACGTCTTCGGGCACGCCGCCGCAAAACGGATGCGTGCTGACGTCGAGCCGGCCACCTTCGAAGTCGAAGCCCAGCAGGCGGATCACGCGTTCACACAGCTTGCGCTGCGCCGGCAGCGGAAACGGGCCCTGCGGCTGCAACAGCGTCTCGCGCGACTGCTTGTGGATCACCTGACGGATCAGGCCGGGCAGCCACGTGCGCAGCTCGCCGAACACCGCATCGACCACCTTGGACGTCATGCCGGGCTCGAAGCGATCCATCAGCGCGTCGTAGCGCGACAGGCCCGATTGCTGCGATAACGCCTCCGCGACTTCGCGCTCGATCGCCAGCACCTCGCGGAAGTTGCCGAGAAACCCCGTCCAGTCGTTGGCCGGGCGTTGCGTGCGCCAGGCGTGCTCGCAGCGCGCGGTCGCCATGTGCGAGCGGTGCACCAGCGACTCGGGCAACGCATTGGACTGGCGCCATTCGCGCCGCATCTCGCGCAGGTTGGCACGCTGCGGTTCGGTCAGTGGCTCGACTTCGGCCTTGTCCAATTGCTGGCCGAGTTTGGGGTCGGTGCGCATGCGGTGCAGCAGCGCGCCCATCTCGGCCATCGCGGCGGCGCGCGCCTCGTTGCCGCGCGGCGGCATGTTGGCGGCCTGGTCCCAACTCGCGATCGACTGCAGGTGCTGCAGCCGGTACATGCGCGTGAAAGTCTGGGTCAGCTCGTTGTAGCTCGGGGTGGTGGTGTCCATCGTGCACGGCCGGCGCGCGGCTCGTGACCGCGGGCCGATGGTTTCAAGGGTCGCGCATTGTGCCGCCGAAGCGTGGGCAGGCGCATCCCGCAATCCGAAGCGGCGCGATCACCCGATCTTGCCGGGGAACACCCACAACAGCGCCGCCGTCATCGTCAAGTAGCGCAGGAACTTGCCGATCGCCATGTACAGCACGCATGGCCAGAACGGAAAGCGCAACCAACCGGCGACCGCGCACAGCGGGTCGCCCACCCCGGGCAACCAGCTCAGCAGGCAGGCCTTCGCGCCAAAGCGCTCGAGCCAGCGCAGCGCGCGCGCTTGGGACGCCTTGCGCTGGCGCACGTGTTCGTAGGCCCGCTCGGCGCCGTAGCCCATCCAGTAACTGATCGCGCCACCGATGGTGTTGCCTGCGGTGGCCACCAGCACCGCAGGCCAGAACAGCGCGGGGTTGAGCTTGACCAGGCCGAACACCGCCGGTTCGCTGCCGAGCGGCAGCAGCGTCGCCGACACCAGTGCCACCACGAACACCGTGCTGAGCCCGAACTTGGGCAACGCCAGCGCTTCGAGCAGGACGGCGAACCAGGCTTCCATCAGCGGCGCCCGGCCTTCCGAAGCCGCTGACGCGCCCCCTCGGGGCTGAGCGCGGACAGGCACAGTCCGGTGGACTGTTCCGGCCCAGCGAAGGGCTGGCCGCTTGCGGCCGGCGCGCCCTGCAAGGGTAGCGAGTTGAGCGAGCGTGGGGGCAACATTGGTGGCGATTATCGGTAGCACGCCCTCGCTATACTGCCGCTCCCCGCTTGTCGCTCCCGCCCATCCACCATGAGAATCGGCCCGATCGAGCTGCCGAACAACCTGTTCGTCGCGCCGATGGCCGGTGTCACCGACCGGCCTTTTCGCCAGCTCTGCAGGCGCCTCGGCGCGGGTTATGCGGTGAGCGAGATGGTCACGAGCAAGCGCGAGTTGTGGGCCAGCTTGAAGACCTCGCGCCGCGCCGACCATGCCGGCGAGAGCGCGCCGATCGCAGTGCAGATCGCTGGCGTCGATGCGACCGAGATGGCCGATGCCGCGCGCTACAACATCGATCGCGGCGCGCAGATCATCGACATCAACATGGGTTGCCCGGCCAAGAAGGTGTGCAATGTGTTCGCCGGCTCGGCGCTGATGAGCAATCAGCCCTTGGCGATCGCGATCGTGCGCGCCGTGGTGGCGGCATGCGCACCGCGCGGCGTGCCGGTGACGCTCAAGATGCGCACCGGCCGGCGCGAGACCGAGCGCAATGCGGTGGCGTTGGCGCGCGCCGCCGAAGATGCCGGCATCGCGCTGGTCACGGTGCACGGGCGCACGCGCGAGCAAGGGTTTCTCGGCCAGGCCGAGTACGACACGATTGCCGCGGTGAAGGCCGCGCTGCGCATCCCGGTGGTGGCGAACGGCGACATCGACGGCGCGGCCAAGGCGCGCGCGGTGTTGCGCATCACCGGTGCCGACGCGCTGATGATCGGCCGCGCCGCGCAGGGGCGGCCGTGGATCTTTCGCGAGATCGCGCACGAGCTGGCCACCGGCGAGAAATTGCCGCCACCGGCCACTTCCGATGTGCGCCGCTGGCTGCTGGAGCACCTGCACGACCACTACGCGCTGCATGGCGAATGGAGCGGCGTGCGCAGCGCGCGCAAGCACATTGGCTGGGCGGTGCGTGCGCTGCCCGGCGGCGCGGCGTTTCGCGCCGCCATGAACACGCTCGACACCTGCACGGCGCAGGTCGAGGCGGTGGCCACGTTCTTCGAGCAGCTCGGCGAGCACCATCGCCTGCTGCCGCAAGCAATGGCGGCCAACGACGACGCCTTGAGTCTGGCGGCATGAGGCGCAGCGCGGAGGCTCGTCGATGAGCAGAAGGCACCTCGAAGAGTGCGTGCGCGACACGCTGGAGCGCTACTTCGATGACCTGCGCGGCACCGAACCCGACGGCGTGCACGAGATGATCATGAGCGCGGTGGAGAAGCCGCTGCTCGAGGTGGTGATGCGGCACGCCGACGGCAACCAGAGCAAGGCCGCCGAATGGCTGGGCATCAACCGCAACACGCTGCGGCGCAAGCTCACCGATCACAAGTTGTTGAAGTGATGCCACGCGCCCTGATCTCCGTCTCCGACAAGACCGGCATCGTCGAGTTCGCGCGCGCGTTGCGCGAGCGCGGAGTCGAGTTGTGGTCCACCGGCGGCACCGCGCGGCTGCTCGCAGAGGCCGGATTGCCGGTGACCGAGGTCGCCGACGTCACCGGGTTTCCAGAAATGCTCGACGGCCGCGTCAAGACGCTGCATCCGCACATCCACGGCGGCCTGCTGGCGCGACGCGACGACCCGGCGCACATGGCTGCGCTGAAAGCACACCGCATCGCCACCATCGATCTGCTGGTGATCAATCTGTACCCGTTCGCGCAGGCGATCGCGCGCGACGGCTGCACGCTCGAGCAGGCGATCGAGAACATCGACATCGGCGGCCCGGCGATGCTGCGCGCCGCGGCGAAGAACTGGCAAGACGTCGCGGTGGTGATCGACCCGGCCGACTATGCAACGGTGCTGGCCGAGCTCGACGCGGGCGGGCTGTCGCGCGCAACCAAGTTTGCATTCGCGAAGAAGGTGTTCGCGCACACCGCGGCCTACGACGGATTGATCACCAACTACCTCGGCTCGCTGGCTTCGGGCTCGGAAGCGCAACCGCACGAAGTGCCGCAGCGCGACGCCTATCCGTCGGTGTGGAACCTGCAGGTGGTCAAGACGCAGGAACTGCGCTATGGCGAGAACCCGCACCAGAGCGCCGCGTTCTACCGCGAGCGCGACACCGCGCCCGGCACGCTGGCGCAGTGGACGCAGATCCAGGGCAAGGAGCTCAGCTACAACAACATCGCCGACGCCGATGCAGCGTGGGAGTGCGTCAAGACCTTCGACACACCCGCGTGTGTGATCGTCAAGCACGCCAACCCGTGCGGCGTGGCGATCGGCAGCTCGGCCGCCGATGCCTACGCCAAGGCGTGGAAGACCGACCCCACCAGCGCTTACGGCGGCATCGTCGCGTTCAACCGGCCGTTCGACGGCGCGGCGGCGGCGGCGATCCAGGCCAACAAGCAGTTCGTCGAGGTGCTGATCGCGCCAGCCATCACGGCCGAGGCGCGTGCGCTGTTCGCCAGCAAGGCCAACGTGCGCCTGCTCGAAGTGCCGCTGGCGGCGCAAGGCAATGCACTCGACTTCAAGCGCGTCGGCGGCGGTGTGCTGCTGCAAAGCGCCGACGCGCGCAACGTTCAGCGCGGCGAGCTGACGGTGGTGACGAAGAAGCAGCCCACGCCGGCCCAATTCGACGACCTGATGTTCGCGTGGAAGGTGGCCAAGTTCGTCAAGAGCAATGCGATCGTCTACGCGGCCGGCGGCATGACGCTCGGCGTGGGCGCCGGCCAGATGAGCCGCGTGGATTCTTCGCGCATCGCGTCGATCAAGGCCGCCAACGCCGGGCTCTCGCTGCAAGCGTCGGCGGTGGCGAGCGACGCGTACTTCCCGTTTCGCGACGGCCTCGACGTGGTGGTCGATGCCGGCGCCGCGTGCGTGATCCAGCCCGGTGGCTCGATGCGCGACCCCGAGGTGATCGCCGCCGCCGACGAGCGCGGCATCGCGATGGTGTTCACTGGCGTGCGGCATTTCCGGCATTGATTCACGCTTGAGCGTCGCCGCCCGAGCGGCAGACAGCGGTGCTCGCGACAATTTCCCCTCGAGGCGGGCCGCGCGCCCGCTTGGCTCTCACCGGGGGAAGCACATGCAACGACGTCAATTCACTGCAGCCGTCGGCGCTGTCGGTCTCGTGGGCCTGCGCGGCGTGCATGCCGCCGAAGGCAGCAGCCCAGCCAACGAGATCGCGCTCGGCCAGAGCGCGGTGATCTCGGGCCCTCTTGGAGGACCGATTCGCGCCATGATCTCGGGCGCCCAACTCGCGTTCGACGCGGTCAATGGCCAAGGCGGCGTGCAAGGCCGCAAGATCCGCCTGGTCACGATCGACGACGAACTGGCGCCGCCGAAGGCCGTGGCCAACTACAAGAAGCTGCTCGACGAAGGCGTGGTCGCGATGTTCGGCTGCGTGGGCTCCGGAACCACGGCCGCGGCTGGAAAGCTGCTGGTCGACAATGGTTGCGCATCGATCGGCGGCTACGGCGTGGCCGACTCGGCGCGCGAGAAGACCGGCAGCAATGGCTTCTTCGTCCGTGCGAGCATGGGCCACGAAGCCGAGGTCCTGGTTCGGCAGCTGACGACGATCGGCATCACGCGCTTCGCCGTCGCGCACATGGACAACCCAGGCGGCCAGGAAGCGATGGCGCTGGTGACCAAGGCGTTGCAGAACCATCAGCTCAAGCCGGTGGCCGCCGGCGCCGTCAAAGGCGACAGCAGCAACGCTGCTCAGGTGGGGCGCGACCTCGCCGGCGGACAGCCGCAGGCGGTGATCATGTACCTGAGCGGCCGCCAGCCGGCCGACCTGATGCCCGCGATGCGCGCCAGCGGCGTCAACCCGATGTTCTACGGCATGTCGATCGTCTCCGGCGAGGTGGTGGCCAAAGTGCTGGGCGACCAGGCGCGCGGGCTGGCGATCGCGCAGGTCGTGCCGTATCCGTGGGCCCAGGTCGACCCCGATCTGCAGAGCTACCACCGCTCGCTGCAACAGGCCAAGGCCGAACCCAACTACTACAGCTTCGAAGGCTGGCTCAACGCCCAGGTGATGATCGAAGCGCTCAAGCGCACCGGCCGCGAGCTGACGCGGGCGCGGTTGCTGGCGGTGATGCGCGCGCTGAAGATGCGCGTGGCGGGGGTGGATCTCGACTTCACCAACGGCGGCATCGCCGCGTCGCGTTTCGTCGAATTGGTGCAAGTGCGCTTCGACGGCAAGTTCGTGCGCTAAGGCGCCAACGCCGCCGCGGCAACGCGGCCCGGAGGCACCGATGGTCGCCCCTATGATCGCGCCCCATGACGCGCGCCGATGCGTTCGGTTTTCTGCTTGCCTTCGTCGCCCGCTTGATCACCGGCGCGCAAGGCCATTGGAAGGGCTGTCCGCCGAAGGCCGAGCAGCGCATCTACTTTGCCAACCACCAGAGCCACTTCGACTGGGTGCTGATCTGGGCCGCGCTGCCGCATGAGCTGCGCGCCAGCACGCGGCCGATCGCCGCGCGCGACTACTGGACCGCGACTCCGCTGAAGCACTGGATCACGCGCGAGGTTTTCCACGCGGTGTACGTGAGCCGCCAGCGCACCGACGACCAGGATCCGCTCGAGCCGCTGATCGAAGCGCTGGGGAACGGCGACTCGCTGGTGATCTTTCCCGAAGGCACGCGCAGCAACAAGGGCGAGCCGCAACCGTTCAAGAGTGGGCTGTACCACCTTGCGCAGCAATTCCCGCAGGTGCAACTCATACCGGCGTGGATCGACAACGTGCAGCGCGTGATGCCCAAGGGCGAAGTCGTGCCGGTGCCGATCCTGTGCACCGTGACCTTCGGTGCGCCGCTCGCGCGCGTCGATGGTGAGGACAAGGGCGCGTTTCTCGAGCGGGCGCGAGAAGCAGTGGTCGCGCTGCGGCCCTCGAGCACATGAGCCTGAGATCGCTCTCGGTCGGCGAGCAGGTCGCGCTGCTGTTCGTCATCGTGTTTGGCGTGTTGTTCGCCGCCACGATCGCGTGGACGCTGCTGTCGCTGCGCGACATGCCCGACGACTCGAAAGCCCGCCACGAGCGTTTCGGGCGCGACCTGCGCGCGGTGTGGATCGGCGCGGTGCTGTTCTGGCTGTCGTGGATGTCGGGCGCGATCGGTGCGGTGCTGCTGTTCGGCATCGTGTCGTTCCTGGCGCTGCGCGAGTTCATCACGCTGATGCACACGCGCCGCGGCGACCACCGCGGGCTGCTGATCGCGTTCTTCGTCGTGCTGCCGATCCAGTTCGCGATCGCCGGCGGGCGCTGGTTCGATCTGTTGAACGTGTTCATCCCGGTCTACGTGTTCCTCGCCATTCCGGTGATCAGCGCGCTGGCCGGCGACCCGCAACGGTTTCTCGAGCGCAACGCCAAGATCCAGTGGGGCATCATGGTGTGCGTGTACGGCCTCAGCCACGCGCCGGCGCTGCTGCTGCTGGAGTTCGCCGGCTACGACGGGCGCGGCGCGTTCCTGCTGTTCTTCCTGGTCGTGGTCTGCGCGTGCGCGCAGTTCGTGCAGGAAGGGATGAGCCGGCGCTTTCGCGGCATGCCGGCGGCGCGCCACATCGACCGCAGCTTCTCCGCGCGCGGCTGGATCATCGGCGTGGCGGTGGCGGGCATCGTCGGGGCCGCGTTGTACTGGATCACGCCGTTCAAGCCGTTCCAGGCCTTCGTTCTTGCGGTCGTGGCCGGTGGCGCCGGCACGCTGGGCGAGCTCGTGATGCGCGCCTTGAAGCGCGATGCCGGCGTCGCCTCGTGGGGCAATGCCCGGGCGCTCACCGGAGCGGTCGGCCTGCTCGACCGCATCGCCCCGCTGGCGTTCGCGGCGCCGATCTTCTTTCACCTGACGCGGTGGTACTTTCGGGTTTGAGATGACTCCACCAAAGAGTGCGCGGCGCGGCGGACGGTACCCGGTAGTGGCTCCTACTGTGGCGGTCGGCGCTGCGCGCCGACTTCGCTGCGATGCTCGCGCCACAAGGGCGGCTGTGCTTCTCGCCGCCCCACAAGTTGCCTCCACCGGATACCGCCCACCGCGCAGCACCACCGAGGTATTCATCGGCAAATACCTGGGTGCATCGGGCAAAGCCGTGGGTGGGTGTGCGTCGGCAGCGACATTGTGCGGCGCTGAGGAGCGCAGGGCTCGTGGCCGCGCGCGCGCAGCGCGCGCTTCAACATCTGACTCGTGGCGATTGTTCGAGCGCAACGAACGAAGTGAGTGGAGCGAGTTTCGCCACGGGCCACGAGACCGAGCACCGGAAGGGATCCGGAGCGAAGCGGAGGACGACGTACACGAGCGCCGGCGCATACCCGCACGCGGCTTTGCTCGCTCGCCGGCCGCAAGCGGCGAGGCGACGCCATGAGAATCCTCGGCATCGACCCGGGCCTGCAACGGACCGGATTCGCCATCGTCGAAAGCCAGGGTCCGCGACTGCGGTATGTGGCCAGCGGCACCATCAGCACCCTGGAGGCGCCGCGCGGTGAGTTGCCGTTGCGGCTGAAGTTGATTTTCGAAGGCATCAACGAGGTCGTGC
>Ga0068862_100001407_pt1 | contig 22286 bp, 22 predicted proteins | sample KBSSwiS52_FD_66598 | JGI IMG/M metagenome (GOLD analysis project Ga0068862, IMG submission 66598) | Switchgrass rhizosphere microbial communities from Kellogg Biological Station, Michigan, USA - KBS Switchgrass S5-2 | ecosystem: Host-associated > Plants > Roots > Rhizosphere > Soil ... | reverse complement strand
CCTCCTGACTGTCAACGAATCGGCCCTCTTTCGGCGATCGGTCAAAGGAGCACGCTTTTCTTAAGAAGTTTGCCTGGCGGGCCTCAACATGCTGCTCTCGAGGTTGCGCAGCTTGCAGATACGAGGAATTTGGAAATGGCGCGCCCGGAGAGATTCGAACTCCCGACCACTGCGTTCGAAGCGCAGTACTCTATCCAACTGAGCTACGGGCGCGCAGGACACAACATCGACCGCCTCTCGGTCACTCCCTGGTCACTCCGCCTCCACTGCGGCGATCTCGATTTCCCTAAACCCCTGATCACCAATCCATCTCGGCGCGATTCGAACCAACCCTTGACTTGTTCGAAGCCAGGTACTCTATCCAACTGAGCTACGGCCGCGCGGGGGCGCAGATTGTACTGTGTCCCTCGCGAAAAGTGTCCGCGAGTGTCCGGTCGCTGTCCGGCACGTGCAGCCGGACAAGTGGCCGCTGCCTACAGCAGCCCGCAAACGGGCCATTTCCCCGCGAAAAACGCGATTTCGCGCCCCATTCCAACCTTGGCACAGCCCGTGCAATCCAACTCCTCAAAGGCGATCGGACAGATCGCGAAGGGAGTAACGGCATGGGCACTCGTACGTCGTTTGTTTCGGCACTGGAGCTCGCAGCGCTGGGGCTCGTTTGCTCGCTGCTGCTGATCGACGCCCGGGCTGATGCGCCGCCGGCGAACGCTCCCGCGAGCCGACTGGAGTCGCTGTTGAACGCGCACGACGTGCGTCAGGCGATTTACTCGGCGCGCAAGAGCGCGAGCGATTGCCTGCACACCGAAGCGGAGCGAAGCCGATGATCACACCGTTGCATTCCGATTCCGGCCCGAAAGTGACACGCATCCGCGATACCTCGGCGCAGGACATCGTCGTCGATCCGGCACCGGCGCAGAAGCGTCGTCGCTATCAGCTGATCGGCGCGGGTGCTGGCGCACTGTTGCTGCTGATCGTGCTCGGGATCCTCATTCGCCACTGGCTCGCTGCTGAGATCTCCGTACCGATCGAGCGCGTCCGTATTGCCGAAGTGACTCGCGGTCCATTCGTTCGCGACATCTCCTCGCAAGGCACAGTCGTTGCGGCTGTGAGCCCGACGATGTTCGCCATCGCTCCCGGCACCGTGCACTATCTCGTGCAGGCCGGCGACGTCGTCAAGAAAGATCAGCCGCTCGCGACGCTCGAAAGCCCGGAGCTGCGCAACGAGCTACAGCGCGAGCAAGCATCTCTCGATGGACTCGAAGTCGCCGTGCAACGTCAGGGCATCGATACCCGTCGTCAGCTCGCCGCGAATCAGCAGGCGATCGATCTCGCCAACGTCGACATTCAGGCGGCCGAGCGCGAGATGCGTCGTGGCGAGGACTCGTGGGGCAAGCACCTGATCAGCGAGCGCGACTACGAGAAGTCGCGTGACGATGCCGCCGCCGCTCGCGTCAATCACAAGCATGCAATCGAGACCGCAGAGCTGCAGAAGGAAAGCCTGCAGTTCGAGCTGCGTGCCCGGCGGCTCGAGCGAGATCGGCAGCGCCTGGTCGTGGACGATCTGCAGCGTCGCGTCGGCGAGCTCAGCCTGAAGTCGCCGGTCAACGGCATCGTCGGCACGCTCGCCGTCGCCGAGCGCGCGTCGGTCGCGCAGAACGCGCCGCTCATCACGGTGGTCGATCTCACCGCGTTCGAGATCGAGTTCCAGGTGCCGGAGAGCTATGCGGACGATCTGGGTTTGGGGATGGAAGCGGAAGTGACCTCGGGAACGAAGAAGTACGCGGCGAAGGTCAGCGCCGTATCGCCGGAAGTGCGCTCTGGTCAGGTGACCGGGCGCCTGCGCTTCTCGGGCGAAGTGCCGCAGGGCCTGCGGCAGAACCAGCGGTTGTCGACGCGCATCGTGCTGGAGTCGCGCGACGACGTGCTGAAAGTGCAGCGTGGTGCGTTCCTCGACACCGGCGGCGGGCGCGTCGCCTACGTCGTGCAGGGCGACGTCGCCACGAAGCGGGCGATCCGCACCGGTGCGGTCAGCGTGTCCGAGGTGGAGGTCCTGGAAGGTCTCCAGCCGGGCGATCGCATCATCATTTCAAACCTTGGCGAGTTCGAGCGCGTCGAAACCGTGCGGCTGGCCGACTAAACCAAACGAGGGACTCTCATGTTCTCCATGCACAACATCTCCAAGGTCTTTCGCACGGATCTGATCGAGACGCACGCGTTGCGCGACTTCAGCCTCGAAGTCACCGAAGGCGAGTTCGTTGCCGTGACCGGTCCTTCCGGCTCGGGCAAGACCACGTTCCTGAACATCGCGGGGCTGCTCGAGACCTTCGACACCGGCACCTACAAGCTCGACGGCGCGGACGTGAGCCGCCTGTCGGACGACGAGCGCTCGCGCATTCGCAACCAGAAAATCGGCTTCATCTTCCAGAGCTTCAACCTGATTCCGGATCTCGACGTGTTCGACAACGTCGACGTGCCGCTGCGCTATCGCGGCATGAATGCGCCCGAGCGCAAGAAGCGCATCACGGAAGCGCTGGAAGTCGTCGGCCTCGCATCGCGCATGAAGCACATTCCCGCGCAGCTCTCCGGCGGTCAGCAGCAGCGCGTCGCGATTGCCCGCGCGCTTGCTGGCACCCCGCGCTTCCTGCTCGCTGATGAGCCGACCGGTAACCTCGACTCGTTGATGGCGCGCCAGGTGGTCGATCTGCTCGAAGACATCAATCGCCGCGGCACGACGATCATCATGGTCACGCACGATCCCGAGCTCGCGCGTCGCGCCCATCGCAACGTGCACGTGATGGACGGGCAGGTCACCGATCTGCAGCCGTTTGCAGCGAAGCCGCTGGTGCGTCCCGAAGCGATTGCCGCAGGTTGAAAAGCCATGCTCGCCTACTACTTCCGCATTGCTCTCAAGAGTCTGCGCCGCAACCCGATGCTGACCGCGCTGATGATCGGCGCGATCGCGGTCGGCGTCGGCGTGTGCATCACCACGTTGACGGTGTATCGCCTGATGTCGGGCAACCCGATGGCGGCACGCAACGATGTGCTCTACTCGGTCACGCTTGACAGCTGGGATCCCAACCATCCCTGGACCGACGATCACCCCGAGCTGCCGCCTCCCGAGCTGACGTTCCGCGATGCGCAGGCGCTGTACGCCTCCGACATTCCGGATCGCAAGGTGATGATGCGCAAAGCGGGGTTCGTGGTCGAAGCGCCGCCGAAGAGCGGGGTCGCACCGTTCCTGGTCACGGGACGCACGACCACCAAGGACTTCTTCGGCATGTTCAATGTGCCGTTCAAGTACGGCAGCGGCTGGGACCAGGCCGCGGACGACGCCTCGCAGATGGTGGTGGTGCTGTCGAAGAAGACCAACGACAAGGCGTTCGGTGGCGCCGACAGCGTCGGCCAGACCATCCGGCTCGACGGTCACGACTACAAAGTCGTCGGCGTGCTCGACGAATGGGCGCCGACGCCGAAGTTCTACGATCTGAACAACGGCGCGTTCGACGAGATCGAGGAGCTGTTCGTGCCGTTCGGCATCGGCGAGCAGTACGAGATGCAGAGTGCGGGTAACACCAATTGCTGGCGCGACCAGCAGATCAACAACTTCAAGGATTTCCTCAACAGCGATTGCGTGTGGATTCAGTTCTGGGTGGAGCTGAAGGACAGCCAGAAAGCCGCGGCGTTCCAGGACTTCATCGACAACTTCGTGCGCGAGCAGAAGGCGCTGGGCCGCTACGAGCGGCCGCTGAACAATCACCTGCGCCATCCGGACGAGTGGCTCAGGGTCAATGAAGCCGTGCAGGACGACAACCGCGTGCTCGTCGGGTTGTCGTTCACGTTCCTGGCGGTGTGCCTGTTGAACATGATCGGCCTGCTGCTTGCGAAGTTCCTCGGCGCAGCGCCGCTGGTCGGTCTGCGACGGGCGCTCGGTGCGAGCAAGTCCGCGATCTTCGGGCAACACCTGGTGGAGGTCGGCGTGATCGGCCTGGCCGGTGGCCTGCTCGGCATCGTGCTCGCCGCGCTCGGACTGTGGGGCGTGCGCAACCTCTACGAGAACTACGACGAGCTGACTCGACTGGACTTTCCCATGTTGCTGACTGCGATCGGCATCGCGGTCCTGTCGGGTCTGCTCGCCGGCTTCTATCCGACGTGGCGCGTGTGCCGGGTGCAGCCGGCCGCCTACCTGAAGACTCAGTAAGAGAGTTGCATGGAAATTCGACCGATCCTCAGCGCGATGCTACGTAACAAGACGGGCGCGATTCTCGTCGGCTTGCAGATCGCGCTGACGCTTGCCGTCGTCGCGAACGCGGTCTTCATCATCATGCAGCGCGTGGAGAAGATCGGCCGGCCGCCGGGCATCGACTCCGACAACCTGTTCTTCGTGCAGAGCTACGGCTTCGGACCGAACTACGACCAACGCAGCACGATCGACAACGACCTGCGTTTGATCCGCTCGCTGCCTGGTGTCGTCAGCGCTTCGCCGATCAACGGCATTCCGCTGTCCGGCGGCGGCTCGGCGACCAACCTGGGGCCGACGGCACAGCGCGAGAAGCAGACGATCAACACCAACTACTACACCGTCGACGAGCACGGCATGGACTCGCTGGGCGTGAAGCTGGTCGAAGGGCGCAACTTCACGCAGACGGAGATCGAGTTCAATCCCGATCCTGCCGGCGGCCAGTTCGCGCATTTCGCGATCATCACCAGGGACACTGCGCGCGCGCTGTTCGGCGACGAGCATGCAGTCGGCAAGACGATCTACCAGGGCTCCGAGGACTCCGCGGTCGTCATCGGCGTCATGGAGAACATGCTCGGCGCGTGGGTCGGCTGGGACAAGTTGACGCAGGTCATGCTGATCCCGCGCATCCAGGCGGGTCCGCTGGCACGCTACGTGGTGCGCACCGAGCTGGGTCAGCGCGATGCACTGATGGCCGAAGTCGAGAAAAAGCTGTCGAACAACAACCCGAATCGTGCGATCACGTTCGTGCGCTCGCACGAGAAGATCAAGGAGCGCAGCTATCGAGCCGACAGCCGCATGGTTGCGTTCCTCGGCGTGCTCATCGGGTTGATGATCTCCGTCACCGCGCTCGGCATCGTCGGTCTCGCGAGCTTCCTCGTGAGCGTGCGCCGCAAGCAGATCGGCACGCGTCGCGCGGTGGGTGCGCGTCGCATCGACATCATCCGTTACTTCATGCTGGAGAATTGGCTGCTGACGACCGGTGGCGTGATTGCGGGCGCCGTGCTCGCCTTCGCGTTCGGCCAGTGGCTGAGCTCGGCGTACTCGTTGCCGCGTCTGCCGCCGACGTATGTCGCAGGCGGCGTCGCGGTGCTGTGGCTACTGGGTCAGTTGGCGGCTTTCCTGCCGGCGCGGCGCGCAGCCGCAATTCCGCCGGCGATCGCCACGCGCACTGTGTGAGGCAACCATGGAACTTCGACCGATCCTGAGTGCGATGCTTCGTAACAAAACGGGTGCGGTCCTGGTCGGGCTGCAGATCGCGCTGACACTCGCGGTCGTCGCGAACGCGGTGTTCATCATCATGCAGCGCGTGGAGAAGATCGGCCGGCCGCCGGGCATCGACTCCGACAATCTGATCTTCGTGCAGAGCTACGGCTTCGGCCCGAACTACAATCAGCGCCAGACGATCGACGCCGACCTGCGCCTGCTGCGCTCGCTGCCGGGCGTCGTCGACGTGTCGCCGATCAGCCAGATTCCGATGTCGCAGAGCGGCTCGTCGACCAACCTCGGACCGGAGCAGGTCCGCGAGAAAGTCAGGGTCAACACCAACCACTTCTCGGTCGACGAGCACGGCGTCGAGGCCTTGGGTGTAAAGCTCGCGGAAGGACGGAACTTCACGCAGTCCGAGATCCAGTACAACCCGGATCCGGCCAACTCGGACTTCGTGCCGTTCGTGATCCTCAACAAGGATGCGGCCATCGCCATCTTCGGCACCGAGCACGCCGTCGGCAAAACGGTCTACGACTACTCCCACTCGGCAGTCGTTATCGGCGTGATGGAGAACATGCTCGGCTCGTGGGTCGGTTGGGACAAGCTGACGCAGGTCATGTTGACGCCGCGCATCGAGGCCGGCCCGCTGGCGCGCTACGCCGTGCGCGCCGAGCCCGGTCGGCGCGACCAGTTGATCCCGGAAATCGAGCGCAAGCTCGAGGGCACGAACCCGGATCGGGCGATCACGTTCGTCAAGTCGCACAAGCAGATCAAGGAGCGCAGCTATCGCGCCGACAGCCGCATGGTGGCGTTCCTGAGCATGCTCATCGGCTTGATGATTTCCGTCACGGCGCTCGGCATCGTCGGTCTCGCGAGCTTCCTCGTGAGCGTGCGTCGCAAGCAGATCGGCACGCGTCGCGCGGTCGGCGCGCGTCGCATCGACATCATCCGCTACTTCATGGTCGAGAACTGGCTGCTCACGACCGGCGGTGTGGTTGCGGGCACGGTCCTCGCCTTCGTCTTCGGCCAGTGGTTGAGCTCTGCGTACTCGCTGCCTCGCTTGCCGCCGACCTATGTAGCAGGCGGTGTAGTGTTGCTGTGGATACTGGGTCAACTGGCGGCTTTCTTGCCGGCGCGGCGCGCAGCAGCCATTCCGCCGGCCATCGCAACACGGACGGTATGATTCGCATATGGCCAGCATTCTGATCATCGATGACAACGACGCCGTGCGCACGGCGCTCGAAGTCCTGTTGGCGCTGCAGGGTCATCGCGTGCTCGCGGCGAACGGGCCGGACGAAGGGCTGCGTACGCTGGCGCGAGAGCAGGTCGACCTGGTGCTGCAGGATATGAACTTCCGCAAGGAAGCGACCTCGGGCGAGGAGGGCGTCGCGCTGTTCCATGCTACTCGCGAGCGCTACCCGACCGTGCCGATCGTGCTGCTCACCGCGTGGACACATCTGGAAACGGCCGTCGATCTCGTCAAGGCTGGTGCCGCGGACTACGTCGCGAAGCCCTGGGACGACGCGCGGTTGTTGACGACGATCCGCAATCTGCTGGAGCTGCGTCGATTGTCGGTGGAGCAGGAGCGGGCGGCGCGACGTCGCGCTGACTCACGCGCCGCGCTTGCGCAGAAGTTCGATCTATGCGGGCTCGTGTTCGAGAGCGAGCCGATGCGTGATGTAGTTACGAAGGCAACACATATCGCAGCGGCCGACGTGCCGGTGTTGATCACCGGACCGAACGGCTCCGGCAAGGAAGTGCTGGCAGCGATCATTCAAGCGAATTCGAGCGTGCGCAGTGGGCCTTTCATCAAAGTGAACGTCGGCGCACTGCCAAAGGATCTGATGGAGGCAGAACTGTTCGGCGCGGAGGCCGGTGCCTACACGGGCGCCACCAAAGTGCGTCAAGGACGGTTCGAAGCTGCCGACGGCGGCACGTTGTTCCTGGACGAGATCGGCAATCTCTCGCTCGAAGGCCAGGCGAAGCTGTTGCGCGTCTTGCAGACCGGCGAGTTCGAGCGACTGGGCAGCAGCACCACGCGTCGCGTGAAAGTGCGCGTGATCAGCGCGACCAACTCCGACCTGCCCGCCGCCATCACGGCCGGCCGGTTCCGTGAAGACCTCTACTATCGACTCAACGTCATCGAGCTGAAGGTCCCGCCGCTCGCCGAGCGCAAGGAGGACATCCTGCCGCTCGCCAAGCACTTCCTGGAGGACGGGCAGAAGATGAGCGTGCCTGCGCAGCGCGCGCTGCTCGCACACTCCTGGCCGGGCAACGTTCGCGAGCTGATGAATACGATCCGACGCGCGTCGCTGCTGTCGACGGCGGCGGAGATCTCGCCGGCCGATCTGGGATTGGTCATGGCGCCGGGCACGTTGGAAATGGTGCCGGAGCGGGAGCCGGATCGAGCGGAGATAGAGGGGGCGCTGGCGCGGGCCCGGGGAGTCATCGCGCGGGCGGCGCGGGAGTTGGGGTTGAGCCGGCAGGCGTTGTATCGACGGATGGAGAAGCTGGGGCTCAAAGAATAAGAGTCGGGCTGAAGCCTGCTGCGCAGGGATGCGCGAATGCCGCGGGCGCAGGGATGCGCTGGAGCGGCCGACCTGCAGGGTCAGAACCAGCCTTGGCTTGTAGGTCAGGATTCGTTCCGACACCATTCGATTCCATGCGATTTTCTCTGGAAGGCAAGCTGGCGCTGTTTGGTTTCTTGCTCGTCGCCGCCGTCGCGGCGCTCGTCGCTTTCCTGTCGCGTTGGCTCGGTTCGCCCTGGCTGGCATTTCTCGTCGGGGTTGCGGTCGCGACGCCGCTCGCGACCATCGCTGCGCGCTACTACATGAAACCCGTCTCGAATACGTTGCGCGCCGTGGGCGACGGCATCGCGAGCCTCACCGATCGCGACTTCAGCGTGAGCATCGGCACGACCAATCAGCCGGAGTTGACGTCGCTCGTCGAAGGCTACAACCGCCTCGGCAATGTGCTGCGCGAGGAACGCCAGTCGCTGTATCAGCGCGAGTTGCTGCTCGACACCGTCATTCAAGCGACGCCGCTCTCGATGGTGCTGACCAATGCGAACGGGCGTGTTGTCTACAGCAACGTCGCCGCGCGTCAGACTTTTCTCGGCGGCCGCAAGCTCGAAGGCCTTGCGTTCGCCGAGCTGATCGCCGCGTCACCCGAGCCGTTGCGGCTGGCCGTTGCCTCCGAGGCCGACTCACTGTTCACGATCGAAGGCGAAGACGAGTCCGAGATCTACCATCTCTCGCAGCGGGGCTTCCTGCTCAACAGTCAGTTGCATCGCCTCTATCTGCTGAAGCAGATGACGCGCGAGCTGGCGCGGCAGGAAGTCGAGACCTGGAAGAAGGTGATCCGCGTGATCGCGCACGAGCTCAACAACTCGCTCGCGCCGATTTCTTCGCTGGCGCATTCGGGCCGCCAGACGGTCGAGCGTCCGGATGCCTCGCAACTGGAGCGGATCTTCCGCACGATCGAAGAGCGCGCGCGGCATCTGCATACGTTCATCGATGGCTACGCGCGCTTCGCGAAGCTGCCGCGGCCGCAGCCGGAACCGATCGCCTGGCGCGCCTTCCTGCGCTCGTTGCAGGAAACGGCGCCGTTCACGCTTGCCGGCGAGCCGCCGACGCGCCCCGGCGTGTTCGACCCGGCGCAGATCGAGCAGGTGATCATCAACCTGGTGAAGAATGCGAAGGAGGCGGGCGCGCCGCCGGACAGCATCGAGTTGAACGTGCAGGAGCATGCCGCGGGCTGGCGGTTGCAGGTGCTGGATCGCGGCGCCGGTATGTCCGAGGAAGTCCTGCGCAACGCGCTGCTGCCGTTCTATTCGACAAAACCTGCCGGCGCCGGCCTCGGCCTGACACTCTGCCGCGAGGTCATCGAGGCACATGGCGGCCGGATTTCGCTGGCAAACCGCCCCGGCGGCGGGTTGGCGGCGACTTTGTGGATTCCCGAGATCGCGCAGGAGTAGAACGCGACGACGTCAAGCGCCCATCCGCGGGTGGTGCGAGGACGTGGGGTGCTCTAGGATGGCCCATCGCGGGAGCTGCGGTCGGGGATGGGCGGAGAATGAACAAAGAGTCCGCGCTGGCGAATCTCGGTCTATCAGGCAACGAGGACACGGCCACCGTGGCGCGCGTGTATGGCGAGCGGCTGTCCGCCATCCAGGATCAACTGGTCAAGGCACAGACTGATGCGGAGCGGGGCGACTACTCGACGAAGCTGTCGCAGCTGGTCGAATCCTACGAGTTCGTGACTCAGACCGGCCGCCACACCAAGGCTGCTGCGAACGAATCGTCGGCGACCGTCATGCGCACTGGCACCGAGATCGCCCAGATGGCGCCGCAGATGGACACCTTGATTCGCATGGAGCCGGGTGCCGTTCTGTCGAGCCGGCTCGAGATCGGTGCGCTGCTCGGACAAGGCGGCATGGGCAACGTGTATGCCGCGCGCGATCGCCTGAAAGACGAAGACGTCGCGATCAAAGTCCTGCGCCAGGACCTGCTGTTCAGCACCGCGGCGAAGGAGCGCTTCCTCGCCGAAGCCAAAGTGTCCTGCAACCTGTCGCACCCGAACATCGTGCGCGTGTACGACGTCGGTCAGAGCGGCAGCTACTACTACTTCTCGATGGAGCGCTTGAAGGGCCACAACCTGCGCAATCGCATCGAGGCGTACGAGCGCGACAACCGCCAGTTCTCGATCGACGAAGTCACCGACATCGCGCGCCAGCTCATCGACGCGTTGCGTTATGCGCATCGCTACATCGTGCATCGTGACATCAAGCCCGAGAACATCTGGCTCGCCGACGACGGCACTGTGAAGCTGATGGACTTCGGCATCGCGCGCGCCTACAGCAGCTCGCACATGACTCAGACGGGCATGACGCTCGGCACTGCCTATTACATGGCGCCGGAGCAGCGGGTCGCGGCGAAGGATGTCGATTGGCGCGCTGATCAGTACGCGCTCGGCGTGGTGCTGTACGAATTGTTGTCGGGCCAGTTGCCCACCGGCGCCGTCAAGCCGCTCGAGATGATTCGGAAGGATTTGCCGAAGCGCTACGCGCGCGCGTTGATGCGTGCGATGTCGCCGAAGCCGGATGATCGCTTCCCGGCGCTGGCCGATTTGCTCGCGGAGATGGAAGGACCGGAGCGCAAGGTTGCAGTCGGGATTGGCGGGTTGCTGCTGATCGCTGCAGGTGTTGCGGCGGCTGGTGTCGGCGCTTACTACTTCGTCAAGCCCGCTGCGCCGCCGGCGCAGCAGACTGTTGCAGCGACACAGCCGGCGGTTGAAAAGGCCGCCGAGGTGTCGAAGCCCAAGGAACCGGCGATCACGACTGCGACGACCGGCCAGAGTGCTGCGGATACGATGCCGCCGTTGACCGCGCAGGCCGAAACGCCGCCGCCGCAGGAACCTCCCAAAGAACCGCCCAGCGGATCTGCTTCGAGCAGCGGAGCAGCTGCGCAGGTGCAATCAGATGAATCCGCCGCGCACACCAAGGTCGCGTCGAATTCGTCGACGCGCGTGGCTGCAGTCAATCCGGCATCGCAGATCGATACGCGCCGGCAGGAATGCGTCACGCAATGTGAGCGCGACAGCGGCGAGTGCAAGAGTCTCAATCGTCGTGGCAAGCAGGACTGCATGCGTGCGGTTGCATTCGGCAGCAGCAACGGCCGGTTGAACACCACGACCTCGTATTCGGCGAACTGCGCTTTCTATAGCACGCAGCGCTGCGACCGCGCCTCCAACCGCGACGCGTGCCTTTCACGCATCGACACGCGTCACACCGAGTGTGTGCAACTGGTCAACAACATCGCCTCGGGCCGCCAGGAGTGCGAAGACCGCTCGCGCGAGTCCGACAAGATGTGTCTGGACGAACTAAGAGACTGCCGCGCGGGATGCTGATCAGCCGCGTCTTCTTGCTCTTTGCGGTGTGTTTCTCGGTGGCATTCGCCGCCACCAGCGAGCGGGCGCAGATCGCGATCAGCGACCTCAAGCCCTCCTACTGCGCAGGCGAGCTGTTAAAGGTAACGATCTGGAATCGAGGCGATCGGCCACTCTCGATCAACGTGGCCATCGAGGCACTCGTGGACGGGAGATGGAGTGAGGTTTGGTCGAGCCTCAAGACCCCACCAGATCAGACTCCCACCAAGATCGCCGAGGTAGATTTAGTCGAACCGGGCCAATCCATAGCGTACTCGTGGGACATCTTCAGATTCCCTGTTCGTGCCGACCTCGCGCGAGCGAGATTCCGACTGAGGACAGACGCGACTGTCGCGACCCGGCAAACGTCCTTCGCATCCTCGGAGTTTGCGCTCTGCTCCGACTAAGCGAGCGTGTGATACACCTTCTGCACGTCGTCGTCCTGCTCGAGCTTGTCGACCAGCTCCATCACTTCGGTCGCCTGCGGCTCGGGCAGCTCGGTCGGCGTGAGGCAGATGAATTCGTGCTCGGCTGACAGCGGCGTGAGCTTGCGGTCTTCGAGCGCCTTCTGCACCTGACCGAAGTCGGGAAACAGGCAGCGGATCACGATCTGCGGCTCGCCTTTCTCGCCGGTGCTCTCGCCCATCTCTTCGAGACCGTGATCGATCAGGTACAGCTCCAGGTCGTCCTGGTCGATGCCTTCGGGGTTCAGGCGGAACACGCCCATCTTCTTGAACATGAAGCTGACGCTGTTGGTCGTGCCGAGATTGCCGCCGTGCTTTGAAAATGCGTTACGCACGCTCGCGACAGTGCGCGTCGGATTGTCGGTGGCGGCTTCGACCAGCACCGCCACGCCGTGCGGCGCGTAGCCTTCGTACATCACCACGTCGAAGCTCGCCGCGTCCTTACCCGAGGCGCGACGGATCGCGGCCTCGACCTTGTCCTTCGGCATGTTCACCGCGCGCGCGTTCTGCATCACGCGGCGCAGGTGGGAATTCGAGTTCGGATCGGTGCCGCCGGACTTGACGGCAATGGTGATGTCCTTGCCGATGCGCGCGAACTGCTTCGCCATGCGGTTCCAGCGCGCGAACATCGCATGCTTTCTGACTTCGAAAATGCGGCCCATGAAACGTCCAGACGAAGGCGGGGGCCGCATTGTAGCGCGGCCCACGGACGTATGTTTTTTGCCCTGTAGGTCGGGCTTCAGCCCGACAATCCCGGCCTCACTATTTTCCGCCTTCCCACGTGACCGCGACTTTCGCCGCGGCCGCGCGCTTCAACAGGCTCAGCAGCGGAATCGCGCGGGTTTCCAGCTTGATCGGCGGCGACCGCTGGGGGTCCTTGTCTGCATCGCTCGCCCAGTCTTCGTTGTCCGCGGGTGGTGCCGCGGTGTCGCCATGGGTCTTGGCCTTCATCCCTTCCACGGCCGATTCGAGCCGCTGCATCGCGCCCGGCACGTCCTGCTCGCTCAACCCGCCGGGGACGCGACCTGTCGCGCCCATCAGCTTCAACAGCTGCACGGCGTCGCCGTCGAACATTGTGATCGTTTCAGTCGCGGGAGATTTGAATTGCACCAGCATGGTCAAATTCGCTCCGGATTCGATCAGGTGCAGCCGCGCAGCAGGAACAGCACCAACAGGACGGGAATCGGGATACCGAGCAGCCACAGCAGGATCCAGCCTACTTTGCCCTGCTCGCGTTCGCGCGCGAGCTGCAGTTTCTTTCGTAGATATCTCATCGTCAATTCCTCCGGCTATGCAGGGAATTAACGGCTATTGCTGGCGCCCAGTTCCGCGGCTGCGTGGCAGATGGCATGCGCAGTCCTGCGCTTCAATCCCTGACCGGTCAACAAGGTCTCCGCGTCGTCCCAAGAATACGCATTGCGAGCTGCGAGCACGGTGAGCATGCCGGCGAGCTCGCCGAAGTAGATCGAGCGGCCGAGCGGCCCCATCTGGCCCGGTGGGAAGCGATCCACCTGTTCGCGAATCGCTGTGATGGCGAGATCGGACAGCTCCCAGGATTGCGCGATCTTGCAGGCGAGGTCGGGTCCGTGCACTTGCATGGATCGTATGAACACTTCCGCGCGCGGCAGGACGTTTGGTTTTTCGCGATACATGTCGACGGTCAGCCGGAACAACACGATGCGCGCGAGCGAGCCGAGCAGGCCGAGCAGCTGTGCAATGAACGGATCTGCAGATCGCGTGGCTGACGCGTACGCCTCCGAGCCGGCGGCGCAACGTTGCGCTTGCTCCCAGGTGATGTCCGCGAAGCTGTCGAAGTAGCCGCGTGGCAAGCGGAAAACGGGCTGGAGAATCGCGACCGCCATGAGACCGCGTAAGCCGTCGATGCCCAACGTCTGCACGGCGCGATCGAGACTGTCGACCGGCTCGCGCGAAGTTCGATAGAACACGTTGTTCGCCCGCTGCAGCACGCTGCCCGCGAGCGCGGGATCTTCGACGATCAGATTGACGAGCGTGCGTCGCGTGCTGTCGGTGTCGTTCAGTGCCTGCAGGAGTCTCGGCAGCAACATCGGCCGTCGCGGAAAGTAATCGCGCTGATGGATGGCTTGCGCGGCGCTTTCGCGAACGCGTTCCAGCACTGCCGCGTGCTCGCCGAGGATCTGGTAATCGAAGGTCTTTATGCCGAACGCGATCTTGTAGCACTCGTCCTGCGCGGCCTGGATCGCGTCGGTGGAGTAGGGCGCGTCATCGACGGTCGGCTCAGACGCGGCAGCGGGTTCGGCAGGTGCCGCGGGCGTGTCAGCGACTGACGATTGCTCATCGCTGCTTCGTTGCTGTCGACGCCGATAGGCGATCAGGGCGACGCCTGCAGCGCCTCCCACCAGCACGATCAAGATTGCTGTCGTAACGGCAATGACGATGCTCCCCGCCTGCTCCGTCGGCAGGGCGCATGATAGCCGGATTCCAGGCGATCTAAGCTATGCTCGCGGCTCCTCGCGAGGATTCCATGTCGCTCACATCCGGTCAGTTGGACGAAATCGCGCCCGGCGTGCGCCGGCTGGTCGCGCGCAACCCGGGGTTCATGACCGGCCCCGGGACGAATACTTACCTGATCGGCACGCAGCGGATCGGCGTCATCGATCCAGGGCCGCACGATTCCGTACACATCGAGCGGATCCTCGAGGCCGCGGGCGGCCAAGTGGCCGCGATTCTGGCGACGCATACGCATCCTGACCACTCGCCCGCCGTCGCGGCGCTTGCCCATTCAACTGGGGCGGAGACGCTCGGGCGTCGGGCGCCTGAGCACGGGCGGCAGGATGCGACATTCGCTCCGACGCGAACGCTCAACGACGGCGATATCGTGCGCGTCGGCGACCGTGCGCTGCGTGCGATCCACACGCCGGGGCATGCTTCGAATCACGTGTGCTATCTGCTCGAAGGCACCGGTCTGATGTTCTCGGGCGATCACATCATGCAAGGCTCGACTGTGGTGATCGGCCCGCCGGACGGAAACATGCAGCACTACCTGCAGTCGCTCGCGAGGCTGCAAGGCGAGCCCGTGACGCGTATCGCGCCGGGGCACGGATTGGTCATCGAAGATGCGCAGGCGGAGATCGCGCGTCTCATTGCGCATCGGCTGCAACGTGAAGCGAAGGTCGCAGAGCGCCTCAGCCGCGCCGGACGTGTGACCCTCGACGTGCTCGTGACGAGCGTCTACGACGACGTCGACCCGCGCCTGCATCCGGTCGCGAAGGGCTCGCTGCTCGCGCATCTGCTCAAGCTCGAAGCCGACGGTCGAGCAGCGCGTGACAATGCAGCCGACGCGACCTGGTGGATGAAAGAGTGAGGCAGGACGCCGCGCTCATCGAGCTCTCCCGCTGCTCCCTGGTTCTCGACGGGCACGTCGTGCTCGACGAGATCGATTTCGTGCTGCGTCGGGGCGAGCGTTGGGCGTTGATCGGGCCGAACGGCTCGGGCAAGACGATGCTGCTGAAAATGCTCCGCGGCGACGTGTGGCCGACGCCGACAGGGCACGAGCGCCGCACGACGCGATTGGACAAGGAGCACATCGCCTACGTCGGTCCGGAGCGCCAGGATAAATATGTGCGCTACGGCTGGAATCTGACCGTCGCGCAGGTCGTGACGACGGGTCTGTTCGACGAAGACATTCCGCTCACGCAACCTACCCGCGCGCAGCAACAACGCGTGGCTCGCGTGCTGCAGCGATTTGGTTTATCGGGCCTGCGGCGACGACACATGCTGACGTTGTCGTACGGGCAGCGCCGCCTCACCCTCGTCGCTCGCGCGTTCGCGGGCAATGCGCGCGTGCTGCTGCTCGACGAGGTGTTCAATGGTCTCGATGCGCGTGCTCGCGAAAAACTGCGACGCGCGCTCGAGCGGCCGCGCGGCGGACACGACTGGGTGCTGACGTCGCATCGCCCGAAGGAGCTGCCGTCGAACGTCACGCAGGTCGCGCGGATAGAGGGCGGGAGAATCGTCGAACGAGGGCCTGGGGTTCAGAAATGGGGACAGTCCCCATTGCGCAAGCCCCGTGCAGTGCATGCCGAACGCGCTGAAATGGGGACAGTCCCCATTTCTGCCGCGCTCGTTCGCATCTCCAGCGCCACGATCTTCCGCGACTACCGCCCGGTCATTCGCGATCTCAACTGGACGTTGCTCCCCGGCGAGCACTGGGCCGTGCTCGGTGCGAACGGTAGCGGCAAGTCGACGCTGCTCAGCTTGATCTACGGCGATCTGCATCCGGCGCTCGGCGGCACGATCGAGCGTGCCGGCCTGGCGGTCGGCGATCGCATCGAGGATTGGAAGCGTCGCGTCGCGTGGGTCTCGCCGGAACTGCAGGCCGATCACTTCGCCGCGCACTCGCTCGAAGAAGTGGTCATCTCCGGCCGCTACGCGAGCGTCGGCTTGAACGCACCCCCGACTGCTGCCGATCGGCGCAGCGCGCGCCGCTGGCTCGAATACTTCGGCATCGCTGAGTTGCGCGACCGTGGGCCGCGCAGTGTTTCCTACGGCCAGATGCGACTGGCCCTGTTCGCGCGCGCGATGGCGAACGAACCCGAGCTGCTGCTGCTGGACGAGCCGTGCACCGGGCTCGATGGCGACGTGCGCGAACGAGTGCTGCACGAGATCGAACGCCTCGCGCGCAGCGGAACTCAGATCGTGATGGCCGTGCACGATGCGGAGGACATCGTGCCGGCGGTGCAGAATGTATTGAGGATCAGAGCAGAGAAGGCTAAATCTGAACTTCGGCCTCGTACACGATGACCGCGTCGCCGACGATCTTCACGGCCTGCACGACCTTGCCCGACGACTCCACTTCGATCTCGACGACACCGGGGCGACGCACCCACATTCCTTGCTGACCGCGGAACCTGACCCGACCTTCTTTCGGCGTCATCAGTCCATGCGTCACCAGGTACGTGCCGAGCATGCCGTGTGCATTGCCGCTGACTGGATCTTCAGGAATGCCGAGCGCCGGCACGAACATGCGCGACTCCGTGCCGACGACGCCGTTCTCCTCGACCAGCGCGAACACGAAGTACCCTTCCGCGCCGACGTGCGACGTGAGCCGCGCGAGCTCTTCGAAATCCGGTTTGAGCGAGCCGAGCAGATCCGCCGACTGCAGGCCGATCAGCAGCCGCGTGCCGCCCTTCGCAAGAATCTGCAGCGGACAATCGACGTGCAGGCTCGGGCTGGAAATGCCGAGTGCGTTCAGCACTTGTCGCCGGTGATGGTCGGGCAGGATTGGGCCGAGCGAAGGCGGATTCTGAGTGATGCCGATGCGCAGGTCGCCGGCGACTTCATTCACTTCGATCTCGACGATGCCGGCGGCGGTGCGCTGGCGTAGTTTGCCGCGCGGCTTGCCGTCTTTCTTCGCACGCACGTATTGCGCGGCGATCGTGGCATGTCCCACGAATGGCACCGAATGCCGCGGCGTGAAGAACTTCACCTGCATGTCGTGATCGCCGGCTTCTGCTTCTTCCAGCACGAAGGCTGTTTCGCGGTTCACTTCCGTGGCGACCGTCTGCATCTGGTCTTCCGTCAGCTCGTCCGCGTCGAGCACGACGACCGCGGGATTGCCGCAGAAGCGCTCGCGCGTAAATGCGTCGACGTGAAAGAGCCGGCAGCGGCGATTGGCCATGAATCCTGAACCTCCCGATTGTTTTTGGCCCCGCTCTTATGGCGGAAGTGAGCAGGAAGGTCAATGAGCGCGCTGGCGGCGCAGAGCCGGCAGCTATACAATCGCGTCCGCCTTAGGGGTGGCCCTGAATGGGGCCTGAGATGGCGGCAATGCGCTTCTGAGCGCTCAGCGCCGAACCCGTTGAACCTGATCCGGTTAGTACCGGCGTAGGGAGCAGGTCATGCGCTACATCGCTCGCTTTCAATCTATCGTCTTGAATCTGTTCGCTCCGGCGGCCCTGCTGCTGCACGGTGCGAATGTCTTTGCCGCGGACAACGACGTCCTCGAAGAGGTCGTCGTCACCGCGACGCTCCGCCAGCAAGCGCTCGTCGATACGCCCGTCAGCATCACCGTGCTCGACGAGCGGACACTGCGGGACGCAGGCAGACAGCACTTCGAGGACGTGCTCGCCGCAGTGCCGAATCTGAACTGGGCCGGCGGCACTTCGCGGCCGCGCTTCTTCCAGATCCGCGGTATCGGCGAGCGCGAGCAGTACGAGGGGGCGCCGAATCCATCGGTCGGCTTTCTCATCGACGACATCGACTTCAGCGGCATCGGCATGCCGGCGACGACGTTCGACGTCGATCGCATCGAAGTGCTGCGCGGGCCGCAGGGAATGCGCTACGGAGCGAACGCGCTCGCGGGTCTGATCGTCATGCGCAGCCAGGAGCCGAGTGATGAGCTCGGTTTCTCGACCGAAGCGTCGTACGGCGAATACGCAAGCGAGTCAGTCGGCGCGGTCGCAACCGGTCCGGCAGAGGCGTTGAACTCTTCATGGCGCGTCGCCGTGCAGCGTTATCGCAGCGACGGTTATCGTCGCGATGTGTTTCTGCACCGAGACGACACCGACGGTCGCGACGAGCTCACCGGCCGCGCGAAGTGGCGCTGGCAGCCGAACGCGGACACCACAGTCGATTTCACTTGGTTGCACGCGAAGGTCGACAACGGCTACGACGGCTGGTCGATCGACAACACGCGCGTGTCGCTCGCCGATCGACCGGGCAAGGATGCGCAGACTTCCGACGGCGCGTCGTTGCGCCTCGAAACCAATGCGGGATCGCTCGGCCGTCTCACTGCTATTGCTGCGGCCTCGAACTCGGATATGGAATACAGCTTCGACGGCGATTGGGGCAACGCCCAGAGCTGGGCGCCTTTCACTTACGACTTCTTCTATCGCTCGCTGCGTGATCGTAAGACGCGCAGTGCCGAGGTGCGGCTCGCTTCGGCAGATGCGCAGCAGCCCGGTTCGCTCGCATGGCTCGTAGGTGTGTACGCGCTCGACCTGGAAGAGGATCTCGATGAGACAAGCGTGGGTGTTTACGTCGACCCGTTCGACGACGCCAACTCCGACAGCAGTGACGATCACCTGTTCAGCGCTTACGACGCGCGCAACGTCGCGGCTTTCGGTCAGGTCGATGGCTGGCTGAGCGAGCGCTGGGGCTGGTCGCTCGGGCTGCGCGGCGAACAGCGCACGGCGGATTATCAGGATCACGGCATCAAGTCCGGCGCGTCACGGAGCACTGACGAGTCACAGCGCGACCGCATGTGGGGCGGGCAGGCAACACTGCACTTCGATCCGAGCGACAGCCTGCGGCTGTTCACGACGGTATCGCGCGGCTACAAGGCGGGCGGCTTCAATCTCGGTCAGGCAGCGCTGCTGCGCGCGCAGTTCGACCCCGAATATCTGTGGAGCATCGACATCGGAGCGAAGGGCGAGTGGCTCGAACGCCGTCTTTACGCCGACGTCACCGCGTTCTATATGAAGCGCAGCGACATGCAGGTGTCGACCGGCGTGCAGCTCGATCCCGTCGGCGATCCCAACAGCTACTTCTTCTATACAGACAACGCATCGGGCGGCCGCAATCTCGGCCTGGAAAGCAGCGTCCGCTGGCGATTCAGCCCGCAGCTCGAAGTCGGCGGCACACTCGGCCTGCTGCGCACTCGCTATTACGGATATCGTCCGACCGGCGTGGATCTGAGCGATCGCGATCAGGCGCACGCGCCGGAGTATCAGGTGTCGCTCAACGCTACGTGGCGGCATCCGCTCGGCTGGATGGCGCGCGTCGACGTCTCCGCGGTCGACGATTTCTATTTCGACGTGCCGCCGAATCCGACGCGCAGCAACGCGTACACGCTGACCAATATCAAGTTCGGTTACGAAGCGGATCGCTGGAGCGTGTACGCCTGGGGGCGTAACGTGTTCGACCGTGATTACGCCGTGCGCGGGTTCTACTTCGGCAACGAGCCGCCGCTGTTCGAGAACAAGCGCTACGTGCAGCTCGGCGAGCCGCAGCAGTTTGGAGTCACCGCCCGATGGGAGTTTCGTTGATGCGTACCGCAGTTGAGATCAGCCTGTATCCGCTCGATGCCGACTACATTCCGTCGATCAAGGCGTTCATCGATCGCTTGAACACCTATCCGGAGCTGCAGGTCACGACGAATGCGATGAGCACGCAGATCGCCGGCGAGCATGCGCGCGTGTTCGAGATCCTCGGGAAAGAGACCGCGGTCACCTTCGGTGAGCGTGGACGGAAAGTGTTCGTGATGAAGGTGCTCGGCGGGAGCGGCTGATGGAGAAGCTGCTGGCGCAGCTAATCGAGACTTCTCCATGGGAGGCCGGCGCGGCCCTGCTTGGGCTTGCCTATCTGCTGCTCGCTGTTCGCCGCAATCTGCTGTGCTGGTTGTGTGCGTTCGTCAGTACCAGCGTCTATCTGGTGCTGTTCGCGCGCGCTGCGTTGTACATGCAGTCGCTGCTGCAAGTGTTCTATCTCGTCATGGCGGTCTACGGCTTCATCGATTGGCGCAAGGGCCGAACTGCCGACGGCGAAGTCGTGATTCGATCGTGGACTGCGACGCAGCACGTACTCGTCGCCGTGGCGGTCGTCGTTGCGAGCGTCGTGAACGGTTGGCTGCTTGCGCACAACACGGATGCCGCCGCGCCTTACGTCGATTCATTCGTGACCTGGGGCAGCGTCGTGACGACGTGGATGGTCGCAAGACGAGTGATCGAGAACTGGCTGTATTGGGTCGTAGTCGACGCGGTCGCTGCGTGGCTGTACTTCACACAAGGCCTGCTCGCGACGACGCTGCTGTTCGTCATTTATCTCGGCATCGTTGTGCGCGGTTACTTCGTCTGGCGTCGCGAGCAAGCGCAACAACGATTAGCTGGGGTCGCCGCGTAATGCAGGCGGGCAGCGACGTACCGGAGCAGGTCACGGCCGTCGCGCTCGATCTGGGCACCGGCGCGATTCGCGACATCGAGCCGATCAAGCACGGACTCACCAATCGCAGCTGGCTCGTCACCACCGCTGGCGATCGCTTCGTCGTGCGCATCAGCGACGCGTCGACAGCGGACTTGCAGATCGATCGGAGCAGCGAGGCTGTCGTGCTCCAGCTGGTCGCCCGTGCCGGCATCGGTCCGGAGATCCTGCGATGCGAGCCGGAGCGCGGCATTCTTGTGACGCGCTACCTCGGCGCGACGTGGACCGCGCGCGATGCGCACTCGAACGAGAACATCGAACGTCTCGGCGCTCTCTTGAGTCGGTTGCACGCTTTGGATGTGCCTCGCGGCGTGCGAACAGTCGACCTTGCAGCGACTGTGCATGGCTACCTCCGGACGCTGGATGAGCGCGGCATTCAGAGCGGCCTGACATTGCCTGCGCTGCGCGATTGCGCTGACGAAACGGCGACGCAATTGAGCAAGGGCTCGACGGCGTGTCTGTGCCACAACGACGTGCATCATCTGAACGTCGTGGGCGGCGAGAACCTTCGGCTGATCGATTGGGAATACGCGGGCGTGGGCGAGCCGCTGTTCGATCTCGCGTCGGCGTGTGTGTATCACCGCTATGGCAGGTCGCAACGCGAGCGGTTGCTGAGCACTTACGGCGCGCCCTCGCACACGATCAGTTGGCAACGCCTCGAGCTGGCGTGCTGGCTCTTCGATTACATCCGGGATCTATGGATGGCTGTGAGGTAGCGCTGTAGGTCGGGCTTTAGCCCGACAGCGACGCCGGAGTCGGGCTGAAGCCCGACCTACAGCCTACTACTGTTTCTTCTCTGTCTGTCTGGCGACTGCTTCGGCAGCAGCCTTGATCGCCGCCGGATCGCCGAGGAATCGCCGCGAGATCGGCTGCAGATTCGCATCCAGCTCGTAGTGAATCGGCACGCCCGTCGGGATATTGAACTCCACGATGTCTGTATCCGACATGCCGTCCAGCATCTTCACGAGCGCGCGCAGGCTGTTACCGTGCGCGACCACGAGCACGTTGCGTCCCGCCTTCAACTCGGGCGCCAGGCGCTCGTTCCAATACGGCAGCACCCGATCCAGCGTCGTCTTGAGCGACTCCGTCGACGGCAGCAGCTGTGGCGCTACATTCTTATAGCGACGATCGAAGCGCGGATGACGCGCATCGTCCGCTGACAGCGGCGGTGGCGGGATGTCGTAACTGCGGCGCCAGATCTTAACTTGCTCGGCGCCGTGCTTCTCGACCGTCTGCGCCTTGTTCAGTCCCTGCAGCGCTCCGTAATGCCGCTCATTCAGGCGCCAGCTGCGCTCGACCGGCAGCCACATCAAATCCATTTCGTCGAGGACCATCCACAGCGTGCGAATCGCGCGCTTCAGCACCGAGGTGAACGCGAGGTCGAAGGCGAAGCCTTCGGCCTTCAAGAGCTGGCCGGCGGCGCGCGCTTCCTTACGACCCTGGTCGGTGAGGTCGACGTCGACCCAACCGGTGAACAGGTTTTCCAGGTTCCA
>Ga0068862_100001403_pt1 | contig 22333 bp, 15 predicted proteins | sample KBSSwiS52_FD_66598 | JGI IMG/M metagenome (GOLD analysis project Ga0068862, IMG submission 66598) | Switchgrass rhizosphere microbial communities from Kellogg Biological Station, Michigan, USA - KBS Switchgrass S5-2 | ecosystem: Host-associated > Plants > Roots > Rhizosphere > Soil ... | reverse complement strand
GATCTACGTCGGCGACATGGACAACTACTATCTGAACAACGCGGTCTACAAGGTGGAGGAATTCCTGAAGAAGGCGGATCCGCCGGCGCACGCCGTAGTGGACTACGGCGATCGCGCCGAGCATTGCTGGAACGGGGATCACACGCGGGCGAATGCGTACTCGCGGCTGCGCTATCCGCAGATGGTGCTGCCGTGGGCGGTCGAGCGGATGCTTCAGACGGCGCCGCCGGGCGCGGATCTGAAGACTTGGCGTTACTGACGAGCCACGTGCCCGGGGACATCTCAGCCGGACTCTTGACCTTCCAGCGCCCTACACTAGTTTGCTCTAGGCCTTGGTCAAACAAGCCTGCGAGTCACTCTCGTTCGCCGAGCTGCGATGAAGGACGCACCCGCGCGCGACCTCTTTCCGGGCGCCCTGGAGCTGATGGTGCTCCGGCTCCTCAAGCGTGAGCCGCTACACGGCTACGCGCTCGTCCAGCGCATCCGCCAGGCATCGAACGACCTCCTCCAGGTTGAGGAAGGGTCGCTCTACCCGGCGCTCCAGCGCCTCCTCAAAGCGGGATTCGTCGAGGCGGAATGGCGGACGTCGTCGACCAATCGCCGCGTACGCACGTATCGTCTCACGAACGAGGGCGCCAGGCACCTCACGCGCGAAGTCTCCAGCTTCGAGCGTATGCTCGAGGGCATTACGCGCGTGCTCTCGCTGGAGGGCGCATGATCTCGCTTCGCCAGTTCTTTTCGCGACGCCGCCTGTACGACGACCTCCACGACGAGATCCAGGCACACCTGGATGAGCGTGTCGCCGAGCTGATGGCGCGCGGGATACCGCGCGCGAGCGCTGTTGCTGAAGCCCGCCGCGCGTTCGGCAACGTGACCCGCCTCGAAGAGGATGGGCGCGACACCTGGGCGCTCCCCGCGCTCGACTCGATCGTCGGCGACCTCCGGTTCGCCGCGCGTCAGTTGCGCCGAGCGCCCACGTTTGCGCTGACCGCCGTCCTCACCATCGGCATCGGCATCGCCGCCAGCACGACAGTGTTCAGTTGGTCGCGCGCGGTGCTGTTGAATCCGTTGTCGGCGGTGGAGGATCCGTTGCGCGTGCTGGCGCTCGAGAGCCGCACCGCATCCAATGAATGGACGCCCGTGTCATGGCTCGACGCGCGCGACATCCGCGACCACTCCACATCGTTCGACGCGATGGCGGTGGCCTATCCCACCGCGCTTGCGATCGGGCGCGACGCGGGCTCCGAGCGTCGCTTCGGCGAGCTCGTGTCATCCAGCTTCTTCGACGTTCTCCGCGTCCGTCCCGCGCTCGGTCTCTTCTTCACGAGCAACGCAGCAGGCGACGCGCCCGGGGCGCACCCGGAGGTCGTCATCAGCTGGGACCTCTGGCGCGGTCGCTTTCACGCGGACACCACGGTGCTCGGAGCCACAGTGCCGATCAACGGGTATCCGTTCACCATCATCGGGGTCGCGCCACGGGGATTCCGCGGCTCGATGCCGGGCATCGCCGTCGAGCTCTGGGTCCCCGCGTCGATGCTTGGGCAGATCGTTCCGACGGGTGGGTGGATGCTCAACGATCGCAAGACGCGCATGTTCCGCGTGCTCGCGAGGCTCGCCCCCGGAGTTTCCCGCGAGGCGGCGGACGCCGACGTACGCGGGATCGCCGCCGCGATTGCGAAGGCGAATCCCAACACGAATCAGGGGATGTCGGCCACGGTCATGCCGCTCTGGGAATCACACTATGGGCTGCATGATCAGCTCCGCGCCCCGCTCGCGGTCCTCGGTGGCGCAAGCGCGCTGGTGCTCCTGATCGTGAGCGCAAACATGGCCAACCTTCTCCTCGCGCGCGCCACCGGGCGGCGCCGCGAGTTGGGACTTCGCATCGCGCTCGGCGCACCGCGCCGCCGTCTCGTCAGGCAGCTCCTCACCGAGGCTTCGCTCCTCGCCTTCGCCGGTTCGGCGCTTGGCGTGCTGGGGGCGGGAGCGCTCGCCGGCTCGTTCCGCCGACTCATCCCCGCGTTCGCCGTGCCGACGCTGATCAGCCCCCGAGTGGATGCGGTCGTGATCGCGTTCGCGGCGTTGCTGGCGTGCGCGGTGACGTTGTTGGCGGGCATCGCCCCCGCGCTTCTCGGGTCGCGCCAGCGGATAACCTCCACGCTCGTCGATGGCGGACGGGGCGCGAGTGGCGGCCCGCAGGCGTCGCGCTTGCGCGGCCTCCTCGTGTCGGTCGAGATGGCGCTGGCCGTGATCGCGGTCGTCGGCGCCGGCCTGTTCATCGAGAGTCTCGAGAAGACGCGCGCCGTGTCGCCCGGCTTCGCGGCCGACCATGTGGCGATGGGGCAGGTGAGTCTCATGCTTGCCGGGTACGACGCAGCGCGCGCCCGCTCGTTCCTGGAACGCGTGACCGATCAATTGGAGCGCGAGCCCGGTATCCGCAACGTGAGTGTGGCCGATTACGTGCCGCTCAGCGTCGGCGAGGGATCGTGGGAAGACCTCGAGATCGAAGGGTACGCGCCGGCGACGAGCGAGAACATGAAGCTGTATCGGGCCGTGGTCACGCCTGATTATTTCGCGACGTTAGGCATCCCGATGCGCGAGGGCCGTGATTTCACGCAGCAGGATGATGCGACGCGCGCGCCGGTCATGATCGTGAACGACGCGTTCGTGCGCCGCTTCCTACCCGGGCGAGCGGCCATCGGCACCCGCGTGCGCGGGTGGGGAAGGTGGTTCACCATCGTCGGCGTGGCGCACGACACGAAGGTACACCGGCTGAGCGAGCCGGCGAGGCCGTATTTCTACGTGCCGCAGGCACAGGTGTATCGTCCGGAGTACGGCTACACGGTCTTGGCGCGTACTGCCGGCGACGTGGAACAGGCGGCGGCGTCGTTGCAGCGTGCGATGGCCAGCACGGATCCATCGGTGCCGGTGTACAACGTAATGCCCCTTGCCGAGTACATCGGTGGGCCGCTCGTTGTGCAGCGCGCTGCGGTGCGGCTGCTGGGGATCCTGGCAGCGATCGCCGTCCTGCTCGCAGCGATTGGCCTGTACGGCGTGGTCTCGTATTCGGTGACGCAGCGGACGCGGGAGATCGGGATCCGCCTCGCGATGGGGGCGCAGCCACCGGACGTCTTGCGGATCATCGCCGGCCAGGCGGTTCGGTTGATGGTGCTCGGCCTGAGCGTCGGGGTCGCGAGCGCGGCGGTATTTGCCCGCATCGTGTCGTCGATGTTGTTCGGGGTGAGCCCCGCGGACGCGCCGGTGTACGCCGCAGCGACGGCAGGCATGGTGGTGATCGCCGCAGCAGCGGTGGCGGTGCCTGCGTTGCGGGCGTTACGCGTGGATCCGGCGATCACCCTGCGTGAGGAATAGACCCGGCGGGAGCGCGTGCGGTCGTCAGGTAGGATTAGGCAGCGATGAGTAGGCTCAGAGTCGTAGAATTCGAGATCTCTGATGTACTGCGCTTCCTGAATTCAAACGACTCTGACCCCTTTGGTCTCAGTCCCCAGTCTTCAGTCCCCGGGGCTTCTACGAATACATGACCGACGTCTTGCCCGACTGCCCCGGGTAGTAGAGACGGAGTCGCACGATGTACTTCCGGCCCTTGAACAGCTTGTATGTGATGCTGGCGTTCCGTTCCTCGCCGCTGTCGTCGTCGCCGGCCAGGAAGCGCGGCTCCCCGTCGATGTCCTCGAACAGCGTGAGCAGCGTGTCGGACGCTCCCTTCGTCTCGATCCTGTACTTCCGCGATTCCGTCGGCTTGATCGCCAAGTCGATCTGCTGACCGGCCGCGAGATCCGCAGCCGCCGCCTGAAACGGTTGCAGCGTCGTCAGCGACGCCTTGAGCGGCGGATACCACTTGACCGCCCACGCCTTGTCGGGCTTCGACAGTGTTCCCGGCGGCGTGAGGCCGTTGATGTCGTATTTCTCCGGCTCGTCGATGAGGCCGGACTCGAACTCGTACTCCATGATGGAGTCCGGATCCCACGTCGACCCCTGGACCTGCTGCTGCGACAGCTTCTGCAGGATGTTGTGAAAGGTCGTGGTGCGGTCCCACTTGTTAGGCGGCTGCGCGAGCGAGTCGTATACCGCCTGTTCGTGCCACTTGATTCCGGCAAAGGGGTTCTGGTGCTCGTGCTCCATGCCAAGCACGTGCCCGAGCTCGTGCAACGCCGTGCCGCGGCCGTACGGCGTCGTGAGATCCCAGCCGTACACGGTTGTGGGCTCGTTGAGCGGAACGCTCAACACTTCACGGCCGACTGCGGATTCCGACACCTCGTCGGCTGCCGAGTAGCCGATGCGAACCTCGGCCTCGCTCAGCTGATCGACCTCCTGAAACTCGAGGCCGATGCCGACAGCTTTCCATTTGGCAAACGCGTCCCGGATCGCGTCTGCCTGCTTCTTGGGAACGGAATAGCGAGAGCTCCCTCGGAAGAAGCAGTAGTGCAGGACGGTTCCGTTCATCCACTTCAACCGCGTGCGGAGTATTGCAGCCGCTCGGTGCGAGTTGGCCATCACGTGCCCGGGAAGGTCGGGGACCGGCCGTGGCGGGTTCCGACAGAACGGCTTTGTCGTGGGGCTGGATGGCGTGGCCTTCTTCGGACGACTACGGCGAGCGCGTGCCATGGAGAACCTCCCGTTCGAGCGCGGAACAACGACCGGATCGTGCACGACCTCCGGAGTCTAAACGCGCTCGATGGTCTGTCGAGGTCGTTTGTCGTTCGTGATCGTGAATCGAACCGCGATAGTGATGCTCGCGTTTCTGACGGGCGGAGGGCGTGGTTCCGGACGTAGGCTGGTACGCAGAAAACGATAGCGGCAAGACATCGGAGCGGATCGGCTCGTGGCTCGCAATCGACCGGCCTGCAACGAGCCGTGTGTTTTGTTGAACGACCTCGGGAGGCCAAGACAAGGCGTCCCGAGGTCGTTCTGCAAAGCATTCACGGCTCGTTGGACACCGATACTCACGCACTCATGGGCCGATCCGCTCCAATCCGATGTTATGCTGTTATCGTGTTCCCGGTCCTTGATGCCCGGCTTCAGAGGACTAGCGGGGGCAGACCCCCTACGCGGTCGCGGCGTCTTCCTTGTACAGCATCGCGCCGACCCACGCGGAAACCAGCAGCTGGACCAGCGCAACGACCGACGCCATCGCATACGTCGTCGTCGTCGCCAGGCCGGTGAGCAGCAGGTCGATGTGGAACACAAAACCGCAAACCCACACGACGAGCGCGGCGTAGACGGCCGTCTTCGGGCCAGGTCCGAAACGTGGGCGTATCGCGGCGTAGAGCCACACGAGCAGCATGCCGATGATGAACGAGATAACCACCTGAGTCGCGATCGCACTGCCCGACATCCCTCGCCCCGCCAACGCGGGAGCAACTGCCACCGCTTCCGCCTCGAACCGCGGTCCGAGGAGCATTCCGAAGCCGACGTATCCGATGAGGTTCGCTACGATGCCAGCAGCCAGTCCACCGACCACGACCTTCGACGCATTGATGGCCATGCTGTCTCCAGGTGAAGGTGAGGACGCGGTTCAATAGTAGGCGGGCTGATCCGGAATGCAACGCACAAGACATTAGACGATCGCCACCTTCACCGGGACAGATCACGTTCGACGAGATGGTGCATCGCATCGCGGCGGATTCTTGAGTCGCGACAGGTCAGTCCAGGAGCGCGACCAGGTACATCATGGTCACGAACGCCACGGCGGTCGTCGCAGCGTACATTGAGCCGATCGCGACTTCCTTCGTCAGCGTGCGCACGATGGAACCGCCGTACGTTCCACGAAATGCGAACGTGGCGTAGACGGGAATTCCCAGTAGCGTGATGGTGGCGATCGATCCCGCCAGCGCTGGCGCTCCCGTGAACTTCGACAGCTCGATCAAACTGAGCGCAAGGAAGACGAACGCGTGCAGGTGGATCGCGAAGTAGAGGTGCTCCGGGTACTTCCTGCCGCGGTAGAAGATCGCGACGATGGCGGCGAACACGGGCAGCAGGACGAACAGCATGCGCGGCATCGCCTCGAGGATGCCGCGCTTGAAACCGGCCGGATCGACGAGCGAGCGTCGCAGAAACGGCTGCATGAATCCGGGCGCGCGCGCGATCTCCGCGAGCAGCGAGTCGCGCGCCGCCGGATCGAGCGCTTGCCCTGTCTCCATCGCCTGACCAGCGGCGTCTCCGACGCGCTGTGCGCGTGACGGTGTCGAGCCCGTCTGAACCGTCGGAGTGACGCGGAGCCCCAGGAACATTGCCTTGCCGTCGTCGAGCCTAACGTCTGGCGCGGCAGCAGCCGCGATGAAAAACACGAGGCTGGACATCAGGTAGAGTCGGAGCGGCGAGATGTAGCGTGCGCGGCGGCCCTCGAGGAACTCGCGCGTGAGCTTGCCGGGGTGTCGCAGCAGCGCGCGGACGGTCGTTGCGAAGCGGCCGTCCCACCCGGAGAGCTCCCAGAACGCGTCGACCGCGAGCTCGCGGACGCTCGGGTACGGCGGGACGTCGCGCTGGCCGCATGCAGAGCAGAACGGCCCGACGAGCGGCGTGCCGCAGTTGAGGCATGTGGCCGCGCGTGTCGTTGAAATCGTCCCTGCACTGTCGTCCACAGGTAGTATCGAGAAGGACCTGTCATCCCGAGGAGCGCCAAGCTCCTCGCTTTGTCATCCCGAGGATCGCAGCGACGAGGGATCTTCCCGAACGTCATCGTGGCACCAAAGCCACGAGATCAGTAGAGAAGATCCCTCGTCGCGGCTGCGCCGCTTCTCGGGATGACAAAGGCTTGCGTGAGTTTTGATATACGGGTCCACCCAGTGGACGGGAAGCTGTCTGGCTTCCGAGGCGTGACTTGTACCCTGCGACCGGCCGCGCCAGCTTGGTGCGTGAACTCACGACTCCACAAACGCCGGGCAGGAAGCAGTACCCAGTCGCGGCGCGCGCCGCTCACCATCATCTCGGTCGCGCTGCTCGTCACCTCAGAACCTGGTGCGGCGCAGACGCCTGTCGTTCAGCCGCCGGCGGCACAGAACCCGTCGCCGATGGTCGAGCACACACGCGCGCACGTGCGTATCCCGCAGCAGGAGCCGCCGGGCACGCGACGCTCGTTCACGGGTCCGCTCGACAAGCCCGTCCAGGTCTTCGTGCCGTTAGGCGCCTCACGCGACCAGCCGCTTCGGCTCGTGATCCATTTTCATGGCGCCTCGTTCATCTCCGAGGTGGCGGTGTCGCGGCTGGGCAAGCGGTACGTCGCCGCGACGGTGAACCTCGCGCCGGGCTCCGGTGTGTACGATCGGACGTTCAGCGACCCGCCCGTGTACGATTCCCTGCTCGTGGGAATCGCGCGCGAGGCCTCTGTTGCACTCGACCGTCCCGTCACGTTCGACCGCGTCATTCTCGTCGGGTTCAGTGCCGGGCACGGCGCCATTCGAGCAATCCTGCGGGACTCCGGCCACTTTGCGGCGGTCGACGCCGTCGTCCTGCTCGATGGGCTACATACGAGCTACGTACCCGAGGGCACGGTCATCGAGAAAGGCGGCGCACTCGACGAAACGAAGCTGGCGGAGTTCGTCCGCTACGCAGACGCGGCGGGCCGTGGCGAAAAACGGTTCCTCATCACGCACTCGGAGATCTTCCCCGGGACGTTCGCGAGCACGACCGAGGCGACGGACTATCTCGTACGAACGCTCGGGTTGCGTCGAACGCCGGTGCTCAAGTGGGGGCCCGGCGGCATGCAGCAGCTGAGCGAGGCTCGAAGAGGGCGATTCGAGATCATGGGGTTCGCGGGCAACTCGGGCCCCGATCACATTGACCAGCTCCATGGCATGCCGGAGTTTCTTCGTCGGATCGAGCAGAAGTGAGACGCGGCACGAGATTTCACCCACGCGACGCGACGGATCAGGTTGCGGTCGACGTGGACGCCATCATGGGTCGCCGCCGGAACCAGTAGAGGCAACGCTCAGGTTGACATTCTACCAGACCGTCCCAATACTCTGGTAGAATGTCGACCAGAGACGATCCCCCCACCCGGGATTCCCTCCTCCAGGGAACCCTCGACCTCCTCGTCCTGCGCATCCTCGCGCTCGGAGCTCACCACGGCCACGGCATCGCCATGGCCATCCAGACGCGATCCGGCGACACGCTCCTCGTCGATCACGGATCGCTCTACCCTGCCCTTCAGCGCCTCGAGCAGCGCGGCTGGATCAAGGGCGCCTGGGGCACCTCCGAGAAGAACCGTCGCGCGCGCTTCTACTCGCTCACCGCGACCGGACACAAACAGCTCACCTTCGAGACCGGGCGCTGGAACCGTCTCGTCGATTCCATTGCCCGGGTGATGGAGCCGGGCCCCACGCCGGAGAACACCTGATGGTCGGCCGTCGATCGCAATCCGACTTCGAAGACGAGATCCGCACCCACCTCGAGCTCGAGGCCGAGCGGCTTCGTGCGCAGGGGATGAGCCCAGCCGACGCCGAGCGCGCGGCGCGTCGCAACTTCGGCAACGTCGGCGTCGCCGAAGACCGGTTCTATCACGCCGGACGCTTCGTGTCCATCCAGGATTCGTGGCGCGACCTCCGCCACGCCTGGCGCGCGCTCCGTCGCACACCCGGATTCCTCGCCACGTGCATTCTGACGCTCGGGCTCGCGATTGGTGCAGTGACCGGCATGTTCAGCGTCGTCAACACAGTCATCCTGCGGCCGCTCCCGTTTCCGAGCCCCGATCGACTGGTCTCCATCTCCGGCACCGCGCCGGGCTCGGACCTCCCGGAGCGCTTCGGCCCCGCGGCGGAGTTCTATCTCCACTACAAGGAGCGCTCGACGCTGCTCGACGGCATCTTCGTCTTCGCGGCGGGCAGGTCGACATTCCGCGTCGGCGACCGCGTGGAGCGGATTCCGATGGCGTGGCCGTCCAACGACATGTACGCCACGCTCGGCATGCGGCCGATCGCCGGACGGCTGCCGGTGGCAGAGGACGAGGACAACGCGGTGGTCATCAGCGATCGGCTGTGGAGCAGCTGGTTCGGACGCGATCCGTCGGTCATCGGCAAATGGTACTTCGTCTCCGACAGCATGAAGCAGATCGTGGGCGTCATGCCTGCCGAGTTCCGCATCCCGGCGGACGAAACGATGCTCTGGGTGTCGGGTGAGATTCGCCCCGGCCAGCGGCCTCTCGGGGAGCTCGGGTTGGGCTCGGTGGCGCGCATGAAGAAGGGTGTCACGCGCGAGCAGCTCGCCGCCGAGCTGACGCGCATCTCGAAAGAGCTGCCGGCACGGTTCGGCGGTTCACCGGGTTACGCGCGGATCATCGAACGGCACAACGCTCTCGTCGTCCCGGTGGTCGACGCCATGGTGGGTCCCGTCGCTCGCAAGTCGCTCTGGGTCCTGCTCGGCGCCGTGTGTGTCGTGCTCCTCATTGCGTGCGCCAACGTGGCGAACCTGTTCATGGTGCGCGCCGAAGGGCGAACGCGTGACCTGGCGATCCGACGCGCGATCGGCGCGAGCCGCGCGCAGCTCGTGCGACTCCAGATGGCCGAAGCGTTCCTGGTCGCTGTAGCAGGCGGCGTCCTCGCGATCGTCCTGAGCAGGGTCACGTTGCCTCTGTTCATCAGCGCGGCGCCGGAAGGGATCCCTCGACTCGGGCTCGCGGGGCTCGACGTGCCGACCGTTGCGACGGCGTTCGGGATTGTCATGCTCACCGCGTTGGCGTGCGGCGCGGTGCCCGCGCTCCGCGCGTCGTCTCCCGATCTCGCACGCCTGCGCGAGGGTGGTCGCGGTTCCACCAGAGGCCGGCGCTGGGGACGCGACATGCTCGTCGTGTTGCAGACGGCGCTCGCCCTCGTGCTGCTCATTGGGTCCGCGCTGCTCGTTCAGAGCTTCGTGAAGCTCAGCGCCGTTGATCCGGGGTACGACACCAAGGACATCTACACCTTTCAGTTCGCACCTCAGCAGCCGCAGCTCCGCGACGGTCCGTCGGTCGGGCGGCTGCATTTGACCGTCATGGACCGGCTTCGCACGCTGCCGGGAGTGAGTGCCGTCGGTCTGGTGAACAACATCCCCCTCGACGAGGGGACCAATGGCACCCGCGTTCACACAGGCGACATGCCAGGCGAAAGCGCCGGGACGCTGCTGGCCATGAACGTCACCGCCGGCGATTACTTCCGCGTGATGGGAATCAAGCTGCTTCGGGGGCGGACGTTCACCAACGGCGAGGCGGTGACGCCGAACAGCAGCGTCATCATCAGTCGGTCGGCCGTCGAGAAACTCTGGCCTGGCCAGAATCCACTGGGGCGCAGCCTGAGGCCCCGAATCGCCAACCAGGATACGCTCGTCTTCACGGTCGTTGGCGTCGTCGACGACGTGAAGCAGAACGACTGGCGCCAGGCCGGCGAAGCGATCGTGTACTTCCCGCTCACCGGTCCCACACCGGACGCCTGGGCGTTCGGGTCGCCCGCCTACGTGGTGAAGTCGCCGCGCGCCGCGATGCTCGAGCGTGAGGTGCGCGAGGTGGTGCGCCAGTTCGCGCCCGAAGCGCCAGTCTATCGCGAGTTCACGATGGAGTTCCTCGCTCGGCGGTCGATGACACAGCTCTCGTTCACGATGCTGACCCTCGGTGTCGTGTCCGGCCTGGCTCTCCTGCTCGGCGCGATCGGGTTGTACGGTGTGCTGTCGTACGTCGTCGCCGCGCGGACGCGCGAGATCGGCGTGCGCATGGCGCTCGGGGCGACCGCGCGGACGGTGCGTCGGATGGTCGTGGCCCAGGGTGCCGGCGTGGTGCTCGTTGGGGTGGTGATCGGCATCGCGGTGGCGCTCGTGGGCACTCGCGCGCTCGACGCGCTGCTGTTCGGTGTGAACGCGGTGGATCCGCTGGTGTTCGCGGCGATGTCGCTCATGATGGTGGGCGTCGGCATGGTGGCGAGCTACGTGCCGGCGCGTCGTGCGAGCAGCGTGAATCCGATCGAGTCGTTGCGGACCGACTAGCGAGCGGGGGTACGGACCGAGGTCACCACCGCGAGGCTGTCATTCCGAGCGGAGCCGCGCAGCGGCGGAGACGAGGAATCGCTATCCTCCCGGCGGAGGACTTCTCGATCGGGACGAGTGCGATTCCTCGCCTCCGCGCCTGCGGCGCTCCGCTCGGAATGACAAGCGCTCGCCGAGGCGGCGGGAAGTAGCGGACCATGTCGCTGCACGACGCGAACCCAGAATGAAACACGCGATCGCCCACGTCGCTTTGGTCGTTAGGGACTACGACGAAGCCATTGCCTTCTACACCGAGACACTTGGCTTCACGCTGGTCGAGGACACGTACCAGCCGGAGCAGGACAAGCGCTGGGTGATCGTGGCGCCCTCCGGGGCAAGTGGCTCGACGCTGCTGCTCGCGCGGGCCTCGACACCCGAACAGGCTCAGTTCATCGGCAACCAGGCGGGTGGGCGCGTCTTCCTGTTCCTGAGCACCGACGACTTCTGGCGCGACTACCACCGGATGATTGCCGCCGGTGTCCGATTCGTGCGGCCGCCGAGCGTGGCGCCCTACGGCACAGTGGCGGTGTTCGAGGATCTGTACGGAAACCGCTGGGACCTGATCGAGTACGGTGCGGCCGCGCGCTCCCACGCGGACGCCGCGCCACAGGGAACGCGCGTGACGTCATCAGGCACACCGACCGACATGCATCCCCGGGCCGCGGAGTTGATCGCAACCCTGAAGCTGCGTCCTCATCCCGAGGGTGGCTTCTATCGTGAGATCTTCCGGTCGGCTACAGAGGTGGCGCCGGCGGATGACCGTGGGGCGCGTGCCGCGCTGACGACGATCTACTTCCTCTTGCCGAAGGGTGCCGTCAGTCGCTGGCATCAGGTTACGTCGGATGAGGTCTGGCATCTCTATGAGGGTGGGCCGCTCGAGCTGCTCGAGCTCGACGGCGCGGGGCATGGTCTCGTGCGTCACCGGCTTGGTCCCATCGGCAGCGACGCGGATGCACCCGTCTGCACGATTCGGGCGGGACGGTGGCAGGCAGCGCGGCCGCTCACGTCCTATGCGCTCGTGGGTTGCACGGTGGGGCCAGGGTTCGACTTCGCCGATTTTCTTCTCCTCGCCGACGACCCTGAACGTTCAGCGGTCGTTCGCACGGAGTGGCCGGACGTGGCCGAGCTCATTTGAGATCACACGCGCCGCGCGATCCCTGATTTTCCACGTGGCCGTCAGCCTTCCGCCTGCGGCCACCTAACGCGAGAGCCGCCGGCCCTTGGCAATTCACGTCGTGCTCGTGCAGCCCGAAATCCACTGGAACACCGGCAACGCAGGCCGCAGCTGCCTCGCCGCCGGCGCCACCCTGCATCTCATCCAGCCGCTCGGGTTCTCGCTGGACGAACGCGAGGTCAAACGCGCGGGCCTGGACTACTGGGAGCATGTCGACCGGCGCGTGTGGCCGAGCTGGGAGGCGTTCGAGGCGGAGCTGCCCGCGCTGGGCGATCCCTACTTCTTCTCGACCAAGGCCGCGCGACTTCTCTGGGACGCCCCGCTCGGCGCGCCGACGAATGTCGTGCTCGTCTTCGGCCGAGAGACCGGCGGGTTACCGCCTGAGCTTCACGAGCGATTTCGCGATCGGTTCGTGACCATGCCGATCCTGTCGCCGCACGTGCGGTCGCTCAACCTTTCCACGAGCGTGGCGATCGCCCTGTACGAGGTGCTTCGGCAACGGCGAGCGGTCGAGCCATAAATCCTCTTTGCCTCGGGGGCCCGAGCGAACCGAGGCCGTCCCCTTTTTCGCGTTCGTTGCGGTTTCGCCGCGTCCCGCCGAACGGAGCTATCAGTCCGATCCGTTGTTTCCGAGGTTATCCGATCATTCTGTCGTTGATGCCGGAATCGCGGCGATCGAGTGTTGCCCGCGACGTCAGATAGATCGGCCTCGAGAAATTGTCGATCGCCAAATCGCTCGTTCGACGTGATGGGGCGGCTCGGCCGCTCATATCTTTTTCGGTTCACGACGAACGGAGACAGGACCATGCGCTACATGATGATGGTGACGACCGACGAGAACTTTCGCGCCTCCGGCCCGCCGCCGAAGGCGCTCATGGACGCGATCGACCAGCTAGGGCGAGCAGCCGGGAACAAGATCGTCTCGATGGGCGGGCTGCAGCACAGCTCGAAGGGCGCGAAAGTGCGCGTCCGCGGCGGCAAGCTGATCGTGACCGACGGCCCCTTCACGGAGGCGAAGGAGGTGATCGGCGGGTTCACGATCATGAATCTCGCGTCGAAGGAGGAGGCCATCGAGGCAGCACGGCAGTTCATGGAGCTCCACCGGCAGCACTGGCCGGGGTGGGAGGGCGATTGCGAGATTCGACTCATGTACGAGGACGGCGACCACCCCTGACCCGCGACTCGATGCCCATACGACTCGCTCGAGCAGAGCCGCAACACCCGCTTCACGAGGAGGCCCGCACGAACCGCATGCTCTGGCTGGCGACCTTCGCGATTCTCACGCTCCCGTTAGGCGCGCAGCAGCCCCGCGCCGACCTGATTCTCGTGAACGGTCGCGTTCTCACCATCGATGCGAGCGACGGGATCGCGCAGGCCGTCGCCATCGCCGGCAATCGCATCGTCGCGGTGGGCTCGACGGCCGACGTCGAGCGCGTCGCCGCGCCGAATGCCCGGCGCATCGACCTGCGGGGTCGCGCCGTCACACCCGGGCTGCTCGATGCGCACGCGCACTTCTCCGGCGGCGGCGCCGACCGTCTGTTCGTCATCGACCTGAGCTACCCGAACGTCGAGCGCATCGCGGACGTTGCCGCCGCGATTCGCGCAAAGGTCGCGACGTCCGCGAAGGGCGCGTGGATCCAGGGCCGCGGATGGGACGAGGGCAAGCTCGTCGAGCGGCGCGTGCTCACGGCGCGCGACATTGACGCCGTGTCGCCCGACAACCCCGTCGTCCTCACGCAGACCACGGGACATTACGTCGTCGCGAACTCCGCAGCGCTTCGACTCGCCGGCGTCACGAAGGAGACTCGCGATCCCCCGGGCGGCACCATCGATCGCAACGCGGACGGCACGCCGACGGGCCTGCTGCGAGAGGGCGCCGCGGGACTCGTGCGTCGTCTCGTTCCGTCGCGCTCGGCCGCCGAGACCGAGGCCGGGATTCGTGATTTCGTGAAGGCGTTCAACGCCGAAGGCATGACCGGGCTCAAGGACCCCGGTATCTCGTCGGAGACATGGGAGCTGTACCGGAAGGTCGAGCAGGACGGCGCGCTGAACGTCCGCGTGTTCGCGCTCTGGTCGGGTGGACGATCGGTCGAGGCCGCACGGCGCACGATCAGCGAGCGCGCCGCGATGTCGAAACCGTACGAGAGCACGGGGGATGATCACCTCATCGCCGGCGGAGTGAAGCTCTACATCGATGGATCCGGCGGTGCGCGCACGGCGTGGCTCTACGACGACTGGAACAAGGACTATCGCGGCGTCGACTTCGGCAATCGCGGCTATCCAACGACGAATGCCGACACGATCCGGATGCTCATCCGCATGTACCATGATGCGGGGATGCACGTGTCCGTGCATTCGATCGGCGACCGTGGCATCGACTGGGTCGTGGACACGTACGACCAGGCGATGCGCGAGAACCCGAAGAAGGGACTGCGGCACGGCATCATCCACGCGAACATCCCGACGGATCACGCCATCGACGTGATGGCGAGGCTGCAGCGAGAGTTCGACGCAGGCTTTCCCGAGCCGTCCGCGACGTTCACCTGGTGGCTCGGCGACACGTACGCGGGGAACTTCGGACCGAAACGCTCGCTTCGGCTGAATCCATTCCGAACCTTTCGCGCGAAGGGCATGACGTGGGCGAACGGGTCGGACTACGGCGTGACGCCGTTTCCGGCGCGCTACGGTATCTGGGCCGCGATCGCGCGTGAGCCGTTGTTAGGCGTCTACGGCAAGGATCCGTTCGGCCGCGGGGAGTCCGTGGACGTGCACGCGGCGTTGCGGGCGGTGACAATCTGGGCGGCGCGGCAGATGTTCCTCGAGACGAAGATCGGATCGATCGAACCGGGGAAATACGCGGATCTCGCCGTGTGGGATCGCGATTTCTATTCTGTCCCGACGTCGGAGATCAAGGACGCGAAGTGTCTCATGACGATCTTCGACGGGAAGGTCGTGTTCGATGCGGGGGTGGTGAAATGAGAACGGCCCCGGTGCTCTCGCACCGGGGCCGTTCAGAAATTGGCGCTCCTTGGGATGACAGGTTACGTGATGTTCGGGTTATTGACGCGCTCGACGTCCGGCAGCGGCAGACAGCGCGTGTTGCCGTACGAGCCGCCCTTGTTCGGGAAGGTCGCGCCGACCGGCGGATTGAAGGGGACATTGAAGCGCTGCATGTCGTAGTTCCGGAATCCCTCGGCGAACAGCGCGCGGCGTCGCTCGTCGATGATCAGGTTCTGGATCGAGGCGGCATCCGTGGCGCCCGTGTAGGGCAGCAGATTCACCGCGGCGCGCAGCGCGTTGATGATCGTCACCGCGGACGGACCACCCTGCGCCTCGGCGAGGATCAGCTGCGCCTCCGTGTGGCTCGCGACACGCGTCGGCGCCGCCAAGCTCGCGTACTTGTTAGGCACCCAGATGACGGCCCTGTTGTCGGCCGGCCTCGTTCCCGTCTGCGTCGACGCGGACCGCGGGTCGACCTCACCTCTTTCGGTCGTGAGATTTCGTGCGGTCGTTTCCACCGTGTACAGGCCGCTATTCGCGGTCATCGCGAAGATTCGGTTGTACAGGCGATTGTCCGAGGCATCGTTCGTCACGCTGAGCACAAAGCCCGCCGGCACGAGCGCCGCGTCCGTGGCGGCCCCCGTCTTGTTCCCCAGGAACAGCCTCACCCGGGCGCGGCCGACGTAGGCTGCGTTGAGAATGCTGGCCGGCCCTGCGCCCGTCCCCGAGGCCTGCGCCGCAGTGATCGCCTGCGTGAACCGCTGCTCGGCAAGCGTGAACATCGCCTGCTGGTTCACTTGCGGCCCCAGATCGAACGCGGCCTCGCACATCGACATGCCGAGCAGCGCGTAGCTGAACCCTCCGTACAGTGCGGAGCGAGCAATTTGTATCTGTCGAGACGGAACCTGCGCATCGGTCCACGTGGTCAGTTTCTCGAGCGCATGGTCGGCGGTCCAGCGCGCCGTGGACAGCGGGGTGTAGATGCCCGGGTTCTGGTTGTTCGTGCACGGGCCCGTCCCGTAGATCCCGTTCGTCTGCACGTTCGCGTCGCGACGGTCGTAGGGCCAGGCGGCAGCGCCCAGCTGGGCGTCCGCGAGCTCATCGCTGATGAGGCCTTCGACACTGATCGCGGCGCCGAGGGCACACCCGAAGTCGGCCGCAACGCTGTTGACCATCAGGCCCGCGTTCGCGGGATCCTCGATCATGTTCACGGGCACGACGGCCGGCGTCTCGACATCGAGCAGCTCGCTCGAGTTGCAGGCCGCCATGATCGCGCTCGCGGCAAGGGCCGCTGCGATCGCCGCGATCCGCCAGTGCCGCTGGCGGAAGGTAGCGTCGGCCACGTGCGCGTTTGTCCGTATGGAAGTCATAGGTGATTTCCGTCCGTTGTTAGGCAGTGGTCGAATTGGTCAGTAGCTCAGACGGATGGTGAGCACCATCGTCATGAGCTGAGGCAGGTGAGCCTGATCGACGTTGATCGGCGATCCGGTCCCGACGAACTGGCTCTCCGGATCGAGGCCGGTATACGGCGTCCACGTGTGGAGGTTCCGCATGGACAGCGTGAAGCCAGCCTGCTTCGCTCTGGCGATTCCGGCGACGTTCTGAGGCGCCTCATACGAGAGCGAGATCTCGCGGAGCTTCACGTATTCCGCATTGTTGATCGTGAAGTCGCGGAGCGTGCCGGCGGTCTGCATCTGCACGAGGCGGCGCGGATCGGCCTTCTCGGGCTGGAGATACTCGGCGCACGTGTAGAAGATCTGGCAGCGGATGCGGATGTTGTTGTCGAGCCGCCGGTACCCCGTCGCGTAGTCTGCCATCGCATAGACGCTGAAGCTCTTCAGGAAGCGGACGGTGGTCGTGAGTGCCCCTTCGGTGGTCGGGATCGAGTGACCGAGGTACACCTTGGGCGCGATCACGCCTCCGCTCGCGTTCAGACACGGCGTCGGCTGCCCGCGACCGTTGTCGCACATGGAGTTGATCGCTCTGCGCGTCGTCGGATCGTAGTCCGCGCTCAGGACCTTGTACGAGAACCAGTCGAAGGGCGCGTAGCCGATGCGGTGCGACCCGCTCCCGAGGTCAATGGTGGTATCGCGTCCGTTCAGGCGATCGATCGTGGACGAATGCGTGCCGAGCGTGAAATTCACGTCCCAGCTGTAGTCCGGTGCGTTCAGGATCTGGCCCTTGAGGCCGAGCTCCACGCCCTGCTTGGTGATCTGCCCGGCGTTGAAGAACTGGTTGTTCGCGCCGAAGCCAGTGCTCGGTGGGACGCCGCGCGAGAGGATCGCGTCCTTCGACTGGTCGCGGTAATACGTGAAGTCGATGCCGACGCGATCGCTGAACATGCCCGTCTCGAAGCCGAGCTCCAGCCCTTCGACGCGCTCCGGCTTGAGGTCCTCGTTTCCAAGTGAGTTCGGTGTGAGCACGCCCTGCCCGCCGGGCCCGGCCACCGGACTCAGCGTCTGGAGGGCGGTGTTCAGCGCAGGCTGCTGCCCCGAAGCACCGTAGGCTGCACGAAGGCGCAGGCTGGTGAAGAGGTCTGGCAGGATGCCCTGCACCCACGGCTCCTCGCTGGCGACGTACGAGACGCTCGCCTTCGGGTACCCCACCCATGTGACTTCCTTGCCGAACGCGCTGTTGTTGTCCACGCGCGCCGCGATGGTGAGGTACAGCCGATCTTTCCAGCCCAGCTGTTCCTGCGCGAAGTAGCCGAGCGTGTTGTTACCCGACCACCCGTCCTCCAACCCGACCTTCTGGCCCGCCGACAGGATCGTCCTGAGCCCGGGCGCCGGGAAACGGTCGCCCTCGCCGCGCATGTACGCATCCTTGCGGGTGTAGTACTGGATGCCGAGCGACGTCTTCGACGAGAGCGTGCTCGTCGGGGTGAAGTTGAGACTGCCGGCGTAGTCGTACGTGTTGAAGGTGGCCCGGTGCTGGTTGTGGTAGCGGTAGCCCTGGCGATTGCCCCAGAAAGCCGCGACGGTGTCGTTCGTGATGAACGCCAACTGCTCCACGTCGTCCTCGATGTTGAGGTCGGTCCCGATCGCGAGCCGGTGCGACATCCACGAGAACGGCCGGTACTGGATGGTCGCGCTTCCCGTTAGGCGATCGAGGCCCTGGCCCTGGTAGAACGGGTCGTACGACTCGGGCGGCGAACCGTTGAAGCCACGGATCCAAGTACACGCGACGTCGGCGCCGCAGAACCGCGGGAGGTTGACCGGGTTGGAGTACATCGACTCCCACATGATCCCGCCGCACCCACCCTCACAGGAGAGGCGGGTGTTGCTGTCGATGTAGCCCAGGCTCGTGGCGATGTCGACTTTGCTGTTGGGCGTGATGTTGAGGTTGGTGCGCGCGCTTATCTGGCGTCGGTCGTTGAAGCGCTCCGCGCCCTCGTTGGTCCCGAGCTCGCCGGACGCGAAGAAGCGGAACAGCGACGAGCCGCCGCTCACGTTTCCGCCGTAGTTGCGGATCTTGCCATTCCGGAAGAGCGGCGTGCCGCGCGCCTCCTCCTGCTCTGCCACATTCAGACCGAGGAGCTCACCGGCCGTCGCGTTGGAATTGACGCATTCGTCCTCCGACAGGAGCACGCAGTAGTTCGTGGGGATCCGGTTCTCGGAATCGTGGAACCAGTTATTCCCACCCTGGACCTGGAACGAGTACTTGGTGCTGCCGGCGTGGCCCTTTTTCGTGATGATGTTGATCACGCCGCGCGCGGCTTCGGTGCCGTACAGCGTCGCGGCGGCGGGCCCCTTCAGCACCTCGACGCTCTCGATCTCGCTGGGATCGAAATCGTTGAGGCGGGACACGACCCCCGAGCTGAACGCCTGCACAAAGATTCCGCTGCCGGTCGAGTTGTTCACGCGGATGCCGTCGACATACACGAGCGGCTGGCTGTTGAGGGAGAACGTCCCGATGCCGCGGATACGGATGTTGGCGCCGGAGCCAACCATCCCGGTGCCGGGCAGCACGACGACGCCCGGCGTGCGGCCGTTCAGAAGCGCGTCCACCGACGGCAGGGCCGTCTTCGATGTGACGTCCGCAACGTTGACCGTGGCGACCGAAGTGCCGAGAGAGCGGAGCTGCTCACCGCCGGCCGTGCCGGTGACGACGATCTGATTCAACTCGACGGCCCGCTCGGAGACGACGACGCGGAGGTTGGTGGTTCCCACGGTGACGTTCAGGCTCGCCGGGCGAAACCCGAGGGCACGCACGTTCAGCGTCACGTTCCTTCCGGTGAGGCCCACGATGCGGAAGCGGCCCGACGCGTCGGTCAAGGCTTCCTTGCCGGCCTGCCCGTCCACGGTGACCTGCGCGCCCGGAAGTGCCCGCTGCGCGCCTTCTACGATGACGGTACCGGCGATAGTGCCTGGCTCGGTGGTTTGCGCGCTCGTCGGCGCGGCATACAGGAATGCCGCGAGACTGAACGCAATGCGGGCAACGCGCGACAAGCCGCGCATTGCGGGGGGACTGTGCCTGACATCCTGTTGTCGGGCGAACGCTACCAAATCGCTTTGTGTCATCGGCCTCCTCCGACGGGGACGAAAAACGATTGGAGAGCGGCAGACCCCGACGAACGCGAGCACTGACACGTCGCGGTCCGGAGATGACCTGCCGCACCGAAGGACCGGCGCCTGGCAGCGCCTGAGTCCCGGTCCGGCAACACTGCAGCAGTCAGGGCGCGCTCGCAAGACGAAGGGCGACGCGTTGCTATGACCGGACAATTTGGACACGCCAGCACACCGGTTCGGACGACCGGGGTGGTACACCGGGCCCGTTCGGGAGCCCGAAGCCGTGCCGGCGGAGTCGCCGGCACGGCGCGGCCTATGACTCAGGCCGAGGCGACCGAGTAGGAACGCCCGCTCGGCGCGGAGGGCTCGACGGCCGGCCGCGACGGCCTGCGGGCGATCGCGTTCGCGACGTAGTCTGCATCGCGCCCGACGCCGTGGATCATCGTCGACGACATCGCGTAGAGGAAATGGAGTCCCACGAAATACAGGCCCGACTCGCCGCGCACGACACCGCGGTCCTGACGTGGCTGACCGTCCTCGTCGAAGACGGGCAGATCGATCCACGAGAAGCCCGGGTCGTAACCCGTACACCACACGACGTTCGCGGCGTCGACGACGCGACCGTCGGCGAGGACGGCGCGTCCATCGCGCACGCCGGTGGTGCGTCCGACGCGCTGCACGCCCGCCGCCGCCAGGTCGTTAGGCTTCGTCCGGATGAGGGGGGCCGCATGGTGGAGGAGCTTCGGCCGCAACCTCCGCCCGATGGGCGTGCTGAGCGTCATCACGCGGTGGAATACGCCGCGGAACATCAGTCGCGTCAGCACGGTCCGTCCCAGGAAGCCGTCGAACTGAAACGGCACCGCCCCCACATCCGAACCCGAGAGCCACGTCTCGTGCCCACCGCGCACCGTCTCGATGGCGATCTCCGCGCCCGAGTTCGCGGCGCCCACCACCAGCACGCCGCCGGCCCGGAGCTGCGACAGGTTGCGGTAGTCGACCGAGTGCATCTGGATGATCGACGGGTCCAGCTCCGACGCGAACGCCGGCACGCGCGGCTTCTGGAAGTTCGCCATCGCGATGACCACGTGGTCGGCCTCGAAGCGCGCGCCGCTGGCGTCGACGAGATACCGGTTACCGGACCGCGAGAGCCGGGTGACTCTGGCGCCGGTGCGCACGGGCAGGCGGAATCGCTCGACGTACGCCTCGAGGTAGTTCCCCATCTCGTCCTTCGTCGGGAAGTAGCCGGGCGGGGCGGGGAACGGCATTCCGTCGAGGGCGTCGAATCGCGCGGGAGTGAAGAGCCGAAGCGAATCCCACCTCGTGCGCCAGCTGTCGCCGACGCGCGCATTCGCCTCGAGAATCACGAAACGCCGGCCGCGCCGGGCGAGGTGATAACCGACGGACAATCCCGCCTGCCCGCCACCGATGATGACCGTCTCGACGCGCTCCGGCGCGTCGTACTGATATGTGGTGCGCATTCCTGAGCCTCCGGTGCGTGGAACATGGCCCTCTGCCGGGCCACTGTCATGAGGCTAAGTCGTTTTCAATTCTGGCGCTTCGGGCAAACTGCTCACGGGGCGCCGGCTGTGGCGTGGGTAATTCTACGTACGCGCGGGAGTTCTCGGCGCGTATGCAGGCCCCTCGACCGGGACGATCTCGAAAGAAAGGCCTGACGCGGATTTCGCGGATTACGCGGACTCGCTCCGGCGGCAGCAACTGCTGGCGTCGCGCCCTGTCCGGTCTCTGTTCCTCTTGGGAACGACCCCGGGACGTGTTGTGGAGCGTCCCCGGGGCCGTTTGAACAAGAAAGACGATGCGTCGGCTGCGGGCCGTCAGCTCTTCGCTGGGCTCGGAGCGAGTCCGCGTAATCCGCGAAATCCGCGTCAGGTCGTTGCCGTGGCAGTTGCAGTTGCCGTTGCCGTGGCAGTTGCAGTTGCCGTTGCCGTGGCAGTTGCCGTTGCCGTTGCCGTTCACTGCGGTTCGTCAGAGCAGACGGTTCCGGTACGCGTACGCCGTCGCCGCCGCACGAGACGACAGGCCAAGCTTCGTGAAGATGTTGCTCACGTGCCGCGCCACGGTCTTCTCGCTCAGGCGCAGCGCATCGGCAATCGCGCGGTTCGTCTTCCCCGTCGCCACGAGCCTGAGCACCTCGAGCTCGCGCCCGGTCAGCTGCCCGGCTCCCTTCGGCGACATCCCCTTCGCCGGCAGCGCCTTCCTGAGCTCGTCCACGCGCGCCACATCCGTTGCGGCGCCCAGGCGCTCGAATGTTCGGCGCGCCGACGTCAGCTCGAGGTCTGCGGTGTCGGCGTCACCCACCTTCCGCGACGCCATCGCCACGAGCAGGCCACTGCGCGCATCCTCGTAAGGCGCTTCCAGATCCCGCCACAGATCCCGTGCCTCGCACAGCGCCGACAGCGCGCCCTCGTTGTCGCCCTCGGCGAGTAGTACCGCCGCGTTCGCGTGCGCGGCAGCTGCGCGAAGGAACAGCGCATCCATCGACACCGCGATGTCGCGCAGCTCGTTCGTCGCTCCGCGCGCCGACGCCTGGTCGTTTGCGGCCAGGAGGATCTCGACGGACGCGACCAGCACCCGCGAGCGCAGCGCCACGTCGGTGGTCTCATCGACCGCACGGCGAATGGACGCGACTGCC
>Ga0068862_100001402_pt1 | contig 22338 bp, 18 predicted proteins | sample KBSSwiS52_FD_66598 | JGI IMG/M metagenome (GOLD analysis project Ga0068862, IMG submission 66598) | Switchgrass rhizosphere microbial communities from Kellogg Biological Station, Michigan, USA - KBS Switchgrass S5-2 | ecosystem: Host-associated > Plants > Roots > Rhizosphere > Soil ... | reverse complement strand
AGGCCGGCCGCGCCCGCTTACCGGCGCCTGCGCCGCGCTAGCCGGCGCTGTTGTTCTCGGCCGAGCGGGCGGCGTGCTCGGCCGCAAGGTCGGCCTCGCCGGCTTCGACGTCGCCACCGGCCGAGGTGAGGTAAGCCTGCTCGACCTCGCCGATCCGGGTCCGCGCCTGCTCGCCCGAGAGGTCGAGGCGGACGCGGCCGCGGCGGATGACGATCGCGCGGTCGGTGTAGCCGAGCGCCTTGTGGGCGTGCTGCTCGACCATGATCACGGCCGTGCCCTGCTCGTCGGCCGCCTGGCGGACGGCGTTCAGGAGGCGGTCGACCACCAGAGGGGCGAGGCCGAGGGAAAGCTCGTCGGCGAGGAGGAGGCGGGGCTTGCGACCAAGGGCCCGCGCGAGGGTCAGCATCTGCTGCTCGCCTCCTGAGAGCAGGCCGCCACGGACCCCGAGCCGGTCCCCGAGCTCGGGGAAGAGGGCCAACGCCTCGTCGACCGAGACGCCGCCGATCCGCAGGTTGTCGCGCAGGCTCATGCCCTTGAAGATCGAGCGCTCTTCCGTGACGTACGACATGCCGTTGCGGGCGCGTTTGTAGAGCGGGGCGTTCCGCTTCACGCCGGCGAATTCGACCTCGCCCTCGATCAGGGGGAGTTCGCCCGCCAGGGCCAGCATCGTCGTCGTCTTGCCGGCGCCGTTGGGACCCAGGAGGCAGAGCACTTCGCCCGGCATCACGTCGAAGCTGAGATCGTGGACGACCGGCTGCCCGGCGTAGCCGGTGCTCATCCCGTTGACCGAGATCACCGGCTCGGCGCTGCGAACCCCGTTCTCCATCAGGCGCCCTCCGTTCCGAGGATCGACTTGGGCGGCGCCGAGCGGGTCGCGGTGCTGGTGTGGGCGTCCTCTTCCTCGCCGAGGTAGGCGGCGATCACCGCCGGGTTGCGGCGGACGTCCGCCGGCTTGCCGGTGGCGATCGTGCGGCCGAAGTCGAGGACGACCAGCTCGTCGCAGACCGACATCACGAAGTTCATGTCGTGCTCGACCACCAGCACGGCTATCCCCCACTCCTTCGCCAGGCGCCCGACCAGGTGCGCGAGCTCGGCCGTCTCGGCGTCGCCGAGCCCGGCGGCCGGCTCGTCGAGCAAGAGCACGCTCGACTCGGTCGCCACCGCCCGCGCCATCGCCAGCAGGCGCCGGCGACCGTAGGGCAGGTCCTCGACCTGGCGATCGAGGTCGTCCTCGAGTTCGAACTCGCGGATCGTCGCCAGCACCGTGTCGGGCAGCGGTGCGTTCTGCGGCCAGACGAGGTCGCGGACGTAGGAGCCCATGTCGCGCGGGTCGGAGGCGGCGCGCAGGTTGTCGAGCACGGTCGAGTCCTCGAACAGCTCCAGCGACTGGAACGAGCGACCGAGCCCGAGGCGCGAGCGTTTGGTCGCCGACATTCGGCCGATGTCGCGACCGTCGAGCAGGAGCTGCGCGCCTGGGGACATTTTCGTGAAGCCGGTGACGGCGTCGATCAGTGAGGTCTTGCCGGCTCCGTTGGGGCCGATCAGGCCGAGCACCTGCCCCGGCCGCACGGTCAGCGAGGCGTTATCGACCGCCGTCGTCCCCCCGTATTTGACGGTCAGGTCTTTGACCTCGAGCGTCATCGGCTCGACCTTGTTCTCGGCCCGGCTCGGCGCCGGTAGCACGCGCTTCGCTTTCTCCTTCGGCGACAGGAACGGAATCAGCTTGCCGAGCTTGGAGCGAATGAAGGCGATCTGGGCGATCTGCTCCTTGACGATCCCGTTCTGGTTGACGAGGAGGAGGACGATCAACGAGACGCCGCCGATCAGCGGAATGTATTTGCCGATCCCGCTGTCGATCGAGTTGAGGAGTCGTTCCGAGAACGCCCCGGGCGCCAGAGTGGCTCCGATCACCGGCCCGAACAGGTAGCCGATGCCGCCGATCATCGCGTAGGCGACCATCGTGATCGAGGTGAACGAGGTGAATTCGGCGTAGTTGATCGAGGTCGTGCGGAAGGCGTAGAGGATGCCGCCGAGCCCGGCGATCGCCGCCGCCACCGCGAAGGCGTAGAGCTTCGCGCCGGGGACGCTGATCCCGAGCGCCGCCGCAGCGCGCTCGTTGGTGCGCACCGCGATCAGTCGTCGCCCGGATCTCCCGCGTCTCAGGTTGCCGACGATCAGCGCCACCACCAGCAGACAGCCGAGCGCCATCAGCCCGTAACGGGTCGGGTGCGCGGCGGCATTGACGTTCAGCCCGAAGAAGCTCGGTTCGCCGATCTGGGTACCGCCGAAGCCGCCGGTGAAGTCGGTGTTGCCGAAGAGGACGAGCTCGATCGCGCTGCCCAATCCCAGGGTGACGATCGCCAGGTTGATCCCGCGCGTTCGCACCGCCGGCAGCCCGAACAGGATCCCGAGCGGGATCGTCGCCGCGACCCCGATCGCGACCCCGAGCCAGAACGGCAGCCCGGTCGTTGCGAGCAAGCGCCCGGCGACGTAGGCGCCGAAGCCGGCGAAGGCGAACTGCGCCAGCGAGAGCTGCCCGGTGTAGCCGGTGAGGACGACGATCGAGAGCAGGATCACGCCGACGCAGATCGTCACCGTGATCGCGTCGATCCAGATCGGGGTCATGACCGAGAGCAGGACGACGCCGACGACCGTGCCGATCGCCACCCCGGGCCAGTTGATCCGGCCGCTGCCGATCGTCGGCAGCCGCTGCAGCAGGTAGTCGCGCAGCGGCAGCGCCTGGCCGCGGATCACCAGCCAGATCACGATCAGGACGAAGGGGATCGCGGTGCCGACGCCGGTCTGTTCGACGTAACGCGTCACCTCGGTCTGGGCGATCCCGACGATCAGCCCGACGAAGAGGGCGATCGGGAAGGAGCGGAAACCGGCGACCAGCGCCGCCGCGGTCGCGGCGAGCACCAGGTTGGTCAGCACCGCCGGCTGCAGGGTGACGATCGGGACGATCAGGATCGCCGCCAGCCCGGCGAGGCCGCAACCGAGCGCCCAGTTCAGGGTCGCGACCGTGTCGGGCGAGAGACCGAGGGCCGAGGCCGAGCGCTCCGACTCGGCGACCGCCGAGGTCGCGAGGCCGAAGCGGGTGTAGCGGTAGAAGAGCCAGAGGCCGAGGGTGAGAGCGCAGGCGATCCCGAGCAGGATCAGCCGGTCGGCCGAGATGACGATCGTGTTGTGGATGTGGACGATGTCGGTCGGCAGATCCGAGGGGACGAATTTCGAGGTAGCCGTGTAGCGCAGGATCGCGATCGACTGGATCGTGATCAGCACCCCGAGCGTCGCGATCACCCTGACCAGCGGCGCGCTGTGGCGGAGCGGTCTCATGATCAAGAGGTGCACCAGGCCGCCAATCACCGCGGCGAAGAGGACGCCGGCGATCAGCCCGGGCAAGAAGGCCCAGCCCTGGTTGGCGGTCAGCTCCCACCAGACGTAGGCACCGGCCATGCCGATCGCGCCGAGTGCGAAGTTGAGGACCCCAGAGCCGCGGTAGACGATGATCAGGCCCTGGGAGGCGAGCGCGTAGGTCGCGCCGATCCCCAACCCCAGTAGCGCGAAACGGATTACTTCTTCCACGGATGCTCTCTTTCGGTACCTAGATCGTGCGCGTTGCCGGTACTAGCGCCGCTGCCGGCACCGGGCGCGTGGCCCGGTGCCGGCGGGTCGGCGTTACTGCGTATTGGTCATCCGAAGGGCGGACCGCAATCCATCGGTTTCGTCCCTCCGGCGATTTCGGAGACGTCTTCGAATTCGGTGCTGGCCGGGACCAACTTGCCTTCTTTGAATTCGCTGAAGACGACGCAGCGATTGACCAGCCGTTCGAACCCTTCGGGCCCGCCGGTTTTGCCCCAGTTTTCCGCCATGTTGAGCGGCGGGACCATGCCGGGGAGGTCGATTTTCGCCGTTTCGGCCGCTTTCAGGAACGTTTCGTTGTCGATTTTGCCGCTCATCGATTCGACGACCTGTTTGAACCCTTCGTAAGCGGCCCAGGTGCCCATCCCGCCGAGGCTGTTGTAGTCCTGCGCCGGGTCGGCTTCGTATTTTTCGAGCGCTTCGCGATATCCGGCCCACGCTTCAGTCGAGAGGTCCGGGTACATGCCGGCATCGATGTCGCCTTCGACCACTTCTTCGAAGCCTTTGACGGCGTTTTCGTTGAAGTTGCCCTGCGGCCCGTACATCCGGGCTTCAGAGCCGGACTGGGCGAAGGCAGGCATCCAGGCGATGTACGGCGTTTCGGAGACGATCATCACAAGGCAGTCGGCCCCGCCTGAAGTCGCTTCCGCCACCTGGGCGCTGTAGTCCTGGGCAGTGCCCGGCAGGTTGACGAACTTCTCGATTTTCGTCCCTTCCGCTTTCGCGGCGTTTTCCATCAGCGGTTCGAAAGCTTCGGCGCCTTCGATGATCACCCCGTTGATGTGTTTGCAGCCGTCTTCGACCGCTTTCTTCACCAGGCCCACCGAGTAGAGCGGCTGGTTACCCATCGGGAAGCTGATTTTCGAGGTCAGTTCCAGGGGCGAGATCGCGCAGCAGTCACCCCACAGCGCGGTGTTCGATTTTTCGAGGATCGGTACCACCGCGTCGCCGGTGAAGGTGAAGTTGCCGACCAGCGCAACCGCCCCTCCGGCCACCGCTTCACGCGCGCAGGCCGCTGCGGCGGTTGGCGTGCCGCGGGCATCGCAGAAGTTCGCTTCGAGCGGACGCCCTGCGATCCCACCGTGCGAGTTGATCCATTCCTGGTAGACCCGCGCGGTTTCTTCGATGTTTTTGTACTGCGGCCCTTCGGTGTTCACGTCCGTGTAGGTCCACGTGACGATCGGTTCGCCGCTGACCGTTTCTTCTTCAGCGCCTTCTTCCGAGCCTTCTTCCTGGCTCGCTTCTTCGCTGGTGGCAGCGCCGGTTTCTTCGGGTGCGGACGTATCGTCGCCGCCTCCGCAGGCAGCGAGCACCAGAGCGCAGGCCAGGAGCGCGAAGAGGGCCAGGAGCGGCCACTTCGAACCCCTCGCGATGCGACGGGTGGATGACTTCATCGACTCTCCTCCTCAGGTAGCAAGCCGGACTGGGCTAGCGTACGAGCGCGCCGGGGGCCCGGAAGCAGCTTCCCGAGGGGGGCTTGGAGAATCGCCAAAGCGGTGCCGAAGCCGCCTGCAGAGCCGAATCAGAGGACGCGGTGGACGCGGTATTCGACCACCGGTCCGGGGTGCAGCCGGCCCTCACCGACGAACACAGTCTGGTTCACCCAGAGGTAGCGCTCGTCGCCGCTCTCGAGCCGCGGCGTAGTGCGGAAGTAGTGCTCGGAGTACTCGCTTGAGCGCTCGCCGGCGTTGGCCGCGTGGGCCGCCTCGTTGTACTCGATCACCCCGAAGTACTGGACGTAGATCGCGGCGCCGTCGTCGGTCTCGATCGTCAGCCGCACATCGAGCCGCCCCCAGCCATCGGGGCCGACCAGGACCCAGTCCGAGCCGCCGGTCCCGACCTTGCCGTTGATCCGCTCGCCGCTCACCTCGCCGCCCAGCACCTCGCGGATGCGGCGGTTGCCGAACGGTCCCGGCCCGACCTGCACGGCGGGCGCGAGGCGGGCGTTGAAGGTGAACTCGTGCGCCAGCTCCACTGCTCCGTCCCTCCTCTAGCGCCGCAGCGTGACCCGGACGTTGCCGCGGCTGGCGCTGACGCCGCGGGCGTCGGTCGCGTTCAGCAAGTCCTTCAGCCAGGGGATGCCGTCAGGGCCGCCGGCCGGGACGATCGGCTCGATCGGGTTGTCGGCCTCGTACATCCGGTCGACGTCGTGGCCGGGGATCAGGTAGCGCAGCAGCAGCTCCTCGTCGCTGAGGCTCTCGCCGTACTCGGCGCGGATCTCCTTGAGGCTCGGCTGCGGTGCGTGGCCGGCGTCCATCATCCCCTTGCCGCGCGGGTTAGCGGCGGCGCGCTCGAGCACCTCGGGATCGACCGGCCCAGGCGGCGTCCCGTACCAGCCCGCCAGGTACATCAGGTTCTCGTCGGGGATCGTCGCGTAGCGCTCGCCCTGGACGACGTTCAGCAGCGCCTGGATCCCGACCAGCTGCGAGAACGGCGTCGCCATGATCGGCCAGCCCATCTCCTCGCGGACCCGGATCGCCTCCTCGAGCACCGCCGGCAGCCGCTCGCTCATCCCCACCTGCTTCAGCTGTTCGCGCAGCGTTCCCATCATCCCGCCCGGGAACTGCTGCTGGATGTTGGCAACCTGGTACTCGACCGGGGCGCCGCGGGCGAAGCCTTCTTCGTCGGCGAGTGCGCCGAAGTGCTCGGCGACCTCGGCCAGACGGCTGTCGTCGATCGCCACCTCGTGGCCGAGCCGCCGCAGGTTGTCGACCGTCACCTCGGTCGAGGGCATCGAGACGCCGTTGGCGAGGACCGAGATCGCCGAGTGGACGATCGTCACCCCCTCCTCGACACCGATGATGTGGTTGAGGTTGGCCATCCCGGTGCGGTTGTGGAAGTGCATCTCGAGCGGCACCCCACCGGCCGCCGCCCGCTCCTGGCTCTGGCGGATCCAGCCACGGGCGCGCTCCGGCCCCATCACCCCTGCCTCGTCGCCGAGCACGATCGTGTGGGCAGCCCCACCGGCGATCATCCTGTCGATCACGTCGGCGTAGTAGGAGTCGGTGTGGACCGGCGACTGCGAGAAGTTGAGCTGGGGCGAGGGGTCGAGGCCGGCCTCGCGGGCGACCTTGGCGACCCGGATCATGTTCTCGGCGTCATGCAGGCAGTCGAAGATCCAGAGGCTTTCGATCCCGTGCTTGGCGAGGGTCTGGATCCAGAGCTCGACGATCGAGTCGGGAGTGACGTTCATCCCGACCACACCGTTGCTCCGGGTCCCGGCCCGTAGCGTTGATTTCGGCAGCGCAGCGCGGATCGCGTCGAGGCCCTTCCACGGATTCTCCTCACGGAAGCGGACCATCACCTCGAAGATCGAGGAACCGGTGAGGTCGACGACGCGGTAGCCGGCGCTGTCGATCGCCTCGGCGACCGGCAGAATCTGCCCGGCCTGCATCCGCATCCCCCAGTAGCTCTGCTGGCCGTCGCGGAGCGTCTGGTCGATGATTTCGATCCGGGCCATCAGGCAGCCTCCACCGCGGCGCCGTTCCACTCCGGGAGGAAGGTCTCCTCGACCCACTTGGTGTGGACGTTGCCGGCGATCACCTCGGGGTGGTCGAGCAGGTCGTAGGCGAAGCCGGCAGTCGTATCCACACCCTCGACGCGGAGGTGGCGGAGCGCCTGCCGCGTGCGGGCGAGCGCCGCCTCGCGGTCCGGCCCCGAGCAGATCAGCTTCGCCAGCAGCGAGTCGTAGTAGGGCGGCACCGTCCAGCCGGGGAAGCAGGCGGTGTCGACGCGGACGTCGGTGCCCTGCGGCGGCGCCCAGACCTCAACCCGGCCGGGGGTCGGGGCGAAGTCGCGGCGCGGGTCCTCGGCGTTGATCCGCACCTCGATCGCGTGGCCGCTCACGGCGATCTCCTCCTGGCCGACGGAGAGCCCCTCGCCGCCGGCGATCCGCAGCATCTCCCGCACCACGTCGACCCCGGTGACGACCTCCGAGACTGGGTGCTCGACCTGCAGCCGGGCGTTGATCTCGAGGAAGCCGGCGCTGCCGCGGTCGGGGTCGACGAGGAACTCACAGGTGGCGGCGCCGGTGTAGTCGAGTGCCGCGATCAGCCGCACCGCGGCCTCGCCGATCTCCTGCTCGAGCGCCGCGGAGAGATCGTGGGCGGGCGCCTCCTCGATCAGCTTCTGGTAGCGGCGCTGCAGGGTGCAGTCGCGGTTGCCGACGTGGACGACGTTGCCGGCGGCGTCGCCGAGCACCTGCACCTCGACGTGGCGGGCGTGGCGGACGAAGCGCTCGAGGAAGAGGCGGCCGTCGCCGAAGGCGGCCACGGCCTCGCCGTGGGCCTGGGCCCAGGCGCTCGCCATCGCCGCTTCGTCCGCGACGATCCGCATCCCGCGGCCACCCCCACCGGCCGCGGCCTTGAGCAGCACCGGGTAGCCGATCTCGCCGGCGATCCGTCGCGCCTCCTCCTCGCTCTCGATCACTTCTGAGCCCTCGTTGATCGGCACCTCGAGCTCGCGGGCGAGGGCGCGGGCGGTCGCCTTGTCACCGGAGCGGCGCATCGCCTCGGCCGAGGGACCGACGAAGGCGACACCCTCCTCCTCGCAGGCGGCGGCCAGCTCGGCCCGCTCGGAGAGGAAGCCGTAGCCGGGATGGAGGGCGTCGCAGCCGGTCGTCTTGGCGGCGGCGAGGACACGGTCGACGTCGAGATAGCTTTCCGCCGCCGCGGCCGGGCCGATGCAGACGACCCGGTCGGCGAGCTGGGCGCCGAGGCTGCCGCGGTCGGGCTCGGAGACGGCGAGGACCGATTCGATCCCCTCGTCGAAACAGGCTTTGACGATGCGCACGGCGATCTCGCCGCGGTTGGCAATGAGCACGCGGCGCAACGCCACGAGGTCCTCAGCCCTCTGGGTCGACGACCACGATCGGCTGCCCGAACTCGACCGCCCCGCCGTTCTCGACCAAGATCGCGGTGACGACGCCATCGACCGGCGAGGGCACGTGGTTCATCAGCTTCATCACCTCGACGATCGCGACCGTATCCCCCGCAGCGACCCGTCCCCCAAGCTCAACAAATGGCGGAGCCCCTGGCGACGGAGCACGCCAGAACAGTCCCACGCTAGGCGACTCGACCCTCGTCCCTTTCGCCTCTGCCACCTCTCCAGCGGGTGGCGCCGTAGGGGGGACCACCCCTGAGGAAGCTTCAGCTACCGGAAGGGGTGGTGGGTCCCCTGCGGCGACAGGACCCACTGGCGGCGCGCTTGGTCCCGCGACCGGGGCGGCCGGGGCGGCAGCCTCCACCGGCAGCGGATCACGACTCACATGCAACCGATCCTCACCAACCTCGACCACCATCTCCCGCCAATCACTCCGCTCGAACGCGTCAAGCAGCGCTCGGATCGTTTCTGGACTCATCTCCATGCGTGGCGATCTCCTCGGTCGCGAACGGGGACGGCGGCTTCGATGATATGGGCGTGAAGATCGACTTCCAGCGGGCACTGACCGCGCCGCCGGGGGCGAAGGAGGTGATCCTGGTCCGTCACGGGGCCTGCGACCCGCCGGCGCCGGACGGCCTGATCGCCGGCCGCAGCGACCCGGGTCTGAACGAGCGCGGCCGCGAGGAGGCGGCGGCGGCAGCCGAGCGGCTGCGGCGCGAGCCGGTCCGCGCGGTGTTCGCCAGCCAGCTGCGGCGTACGACCGAGACGGCGGCGCCGATCGCCGCCCACTTCGGGCTGCGGCCGACCGTGCTCGAGGACCTCGGCGAGATCTACCTCGGCGAGTGGGAGGGCCACGGGATCCACGACCGCGGCTCGCGCGGCGACCCCGAGCTGGCCCGCGTCTTCGCCGAGCAGCGCTGGGACCTGGTCCCCGGCAGCGAGGACCTCGACGGCTTCGGGGTGCGGGTGCGGCGCGGGGTCGAGGCCGTTGCCGACGCCGCCGCCGACGGCGAGGTCGCGGTCGGCGTCACCCACTCGGCCGTGATCGCCGAGTTCCTGCGCCAGATCACCGCCGCCGAGCCCTTCGCCTTCCTCCACAACACCAACGGCTCGCTGACCCGGGTGATCCGGCTGCCCGACCGCCGCTGGATCCTCGCCAGCTTCAACGACACCGAGCACGTCTACGCCTACCGGGCGGCGGCCTAGCATGCGGGTGAGGTGAGCGGCTGACATCGGTCTCGGCGCAGGGGCGCGCCTGGCCGTAGTGATACACCCCGCCCGCCGCGCTTCCGGAAGCGCCGCCGTCCCGGGTCTGTGGTTACCCCAAGCGCCTCCGCGCCGCCCGCCCCGCCGCGTCCGCCCAGCGGCAAGGATCGAATCGACGCCCGGAGGGACCCGGGGGAAACGACTCGAGGAGGGTGTGATGAGCGACGGCAACGGCGGCCGCGTCGCCGGCAAGGTTGCGGTGGTCAGCGGGGCGAGCAGCGGCATCGGCCGCGCCACCTTCGAACTGCTCGGGCGCGAGGGTGCCAAAGTCGTCGGCACCGCCCGCACCGAGTCGAAGCTGCAGGAGGCACTCGACGCGATCAAGGCCGATGGCGGCGAGGGGATCATCGTCCCCGCCGACCTCGAGGACCCGGCGACCGCCGAGAAGGTGGTCCAGGCGGCGATCGACGAGTACGACCGCGTCGACATCCTCGTCTGCAACGCCGGCGTCGGCTGGAAGTACGGCGAAGAACACCCCGGCACGATGGCCGGCGTCCACGAGGCCAACGTCGAGAACTGGCGCGACGTGATCGGCGGCGTCGACCTCGAGGGCTACTTCACGATGATCCACGCCGCCCTGCCGAAGATGCTCGAGCAGGAAGGCGGCTCGATCGTCAGCATCGCCAGCATGGCCGGCCTCACCGGCCTCTACGACGCCCACGCCTACACCGCGGCCAAGGGGGCGATCATCAACCTCACCCGCTCGATGGGGATCACCTACGCCAAACAAGGCGTCCGCGCCAACTGCGTCTGCCCGGGCTTCATCGACACGCCGATGATCGAACCGGCGATCGGCGCCTTCAGCGATCCGGCGACGAAATGGGCGATGGTGCCGATGGGCCGCGCCGGACGGCCGGAAGAGATGGCCTACGCCGTCCTCTACCTCGCCTCCGACGAGTCGAGCTACTGCACCGGCACGGCCCTCCTCGCCGACGGCGGCTGCACCTCGCGCTCGTTCCCGATGGCATAAGGGTGCGCTCGATCCCCCTCGATCAGCTAACCGTTGGCGACAGCGCCGAATCCCGCAAGACGATCTCCGAGTCAGACGTCTACCTGTTCGCGGGGGTGACGGGCGACTTCAACCCCCTCCACGTCGACGCCGAGTACGCCAAGACGACCCCGTTCGGGGCCCGGGTCGCCCATGGGCCCCTCACCTTCTCCCTCTGCGCCGGCCTGCTCGGCACCGAGCTGCCCGGCCTCGGCACCGTCGCCGTCACCAACCAGGTCACCTACGAAGCGCCGGTCTTCATCGGCGACACGATCGCCGTCCGCGTCGAGGTCGCCGAGCTCGACCCCGACCGCAACCGCGCCACCATGGCCGTCACCTGGACCAACCAGGACGGCACCCGGGTGGCGTCGGGCTCGATGGTCGTCAAACCGCCCCGCAAGCCGGTCTCGCTCTAGCTCCCGCCGTCCCAGCCGAGGGCGCGCTGCCGCGCCCTCGGCAAGCTGCTCACGACCAGGTCGTAGGAGTCCTCGATCATCTCGCCGACGGTCTTGTCGGGGAGCGAGCCGTCGAGGATCACCGTGTTCCAGTGGCGCTTGTTGAGGTGGTAGCCGGGGACCACCGCGTCGTGCTCCTCCCGCAGCGCCACCGCGACCCCCGGATCGCATTTCACGCTCACCCGCAACGACTCCGAGCCCAGCTGCGAGAGCGCGAACATCTTCCCTTCGACCTTGAAGACCGAGGTCTCGGGGTTGAAAGGAAACGTCTCCTCGGCCCCGGCGAATTCGAGGCATCGATCCCGTAGCTCCTCAGCGGTCATCACCCAAAACAGTGCCACCTCCGCCGGCTCCGTTCGCTTTTTCTACTCCATACGAGGTAGAAAAAGCGAACGGTGCGCCGGGGACGATCAGCCGTCGCGGCCCATGGTGAGGTTGGAGAGGCCGATGCCGCCGTCGACGGGGAGCCAGGCGCCGGTGACGTAGGAGGCGGCGTCGGAGCAGAGGAAGGCGACGACCGAGGCGACCTCCTCGGGGGTGGCGAAGCGGCGCATCGGAACGCGGGCGGTGGCACGGTCCTTGATCTCCTGCGGCATCGCTTCAACCTTCTCGGTGGCGATCATCCCGGGGAGGACGGCATTGACCGTCACCCCCGCCGCTGCCATCTCCAGGGCCAGCGTCCGCACCATGCCGAGCAGGCCGGCCTTGGCGGCGGAGTAGGCGACCTGGCCGGCGAGACCGTCGGTGGCGGCGATCGAGGAGATCGCGACTACCCGGCCGCCGCCGCGCTCTCGCATCCCGGCCAGCGCCGGCTGCAAGGAGAGGAAGGCGCCGGTCAGGTTGACTTCGAGTTCGGCGCGCCAGGCCTCGGGGTCGATGCTCGCGGCGCGGGCGAGGCGGTCGGCGACGCCAGCGTTGGCGACCACCGCTCCGACCGGACCGAGCTCCGCCTCGGCGCGCGCATGCGCCTCGCGAGTCGCGTCGGCGTCGCGCACGTCGAAGGCGAGGCTGAGCGCCCTGCCACCCGCTTCGCGAAGCGCGGCGACCGTCTCGTCGGCACCCTCCAAATCACAGGCCGCGACCCGCCATCCCTGCGCGGCAAGCTCCACGCACGTGGCCCGCCCGATCCCGCCAGCGGCGCCCGTGACCAGCGCGCACGTATCCCCTCTTACTTGCAGGTGGGAGGGGATACGTGCGCGCTGGTCCTCGGAACCGCCGCTCAACCCTTCCCCGCCCTCTCCAACCCGTACCGCCGCCAGTACTCATCCGGGATATCGGCCGGATCCTTGTACCAGTACCAAACGCAAGGATCGTGGTCGAAGTCCGCCGGCGGCCGCGACGGATACAGCGGCAGCCCGTACCACCGGATCGGCAGCAGCTCGTTCATGAAGGCGCAGTGCGTGCAGTAGAGCGGGAACCCCTTGCGCTGATACGACCAGTCGTGCGCCTCTTCGGTCACGCCGTAGGGGTCCTCGCCCTCGTACGCCCCGTTCCGCCACAGCCGCTGGCCCGACCCGCAGGGGTTCATCGCAAACGTGAACTTCTCCTCGTCCTCGCTGATCGTGAACGCGCCCGGATTCGGCCCGGTGCCACTGCCCGAGTGCGCCCGCCAGGTCGCCGCCAGCGCCTCGACGATCGCCCGCCGGTCGCGTTCGAAGATCTTCCCGGTGTCGCGTTTCCAGCCGCGCCGCAGGCTCTCTTCCCAGGCCTCCCCCACCCCCTCGTCGCCGAGCCGCTGCTGGACGTAAGTGACGAGGCCGAGCATCGACTCGGCCATCACGTCGTGGAGGAAGCGCCACTCGTGGCGCATCGCGCGGCAGAGCTCGAGCGCCGTCTCGTTGTCGCCGACCTCGAGCGCCTCGATCGCCCGGTCCATCGTCGGCCGCGACATCTGCCCCAGCTCCTCCTCGCTGAACCAGCGCTCAGCCGCCATTCTCGAAGCGTTCCTTGAGCACGAACTTCTGCACCTTCCCAGATGGGGTCAGCGGCAGCTCCTCGACGGTGCGCAGGTGGGCGGGGATCTTGTAGCGGGCGACGCGGCCGGTCATCAGCTCGCGCAGCTCCTCGAGGGTCAGGCTGGCGCCATTGGCGAGGCGGACGTAGGCGCAGCAGACCTCGCCGTAGCGCTCGTCGGGAACACCGATCACCGCGCAGTCGGCGACCGGGTCGAGGGCGCGGATCGCGTTCTCGATCTCGGCCGGGTAGATGTTCTCGCCGCCGCGGATGATCATCTCCTTCGCCCGGCCGGTGATCGAGACGTAGCCGTTCTCGTCGATCCGCGCCAGGTCGCCGGAGCGGATGAAGCCGTCGGCGCCGATCGCCTCGGCCGTCGCCTCAGGGTTCCCCCAGTAGCCCTTCATCACCATCGCGCTGCGCGAGCGCAGCTCGCCCTCGACCCCGATCGGCAGCGGCTCGGTCCCGCCCGGTTCGACCACGTCGACCTCGATGTGGGGCAGCGGCGGCCCGATCGTCGTCGTCTGCAGCTCGACCGGGTCGCCGGGCAGGGTCGCGCAGATGACCGGCGAGCACTCGGTCATCCCGTAGGTGTTGTTGATCCCGACGCCGTAGCAGTCGATCCAGCGGTTCATCACTTCCGGCGGCACCGGCGAGCCGCCGGTGACGACGATCTGCAGCGAGGAGAGGTCGCGGCCGTCCTTCGCCACCTGCTCTTCGACCCCGATCATCATCGTCGGCACCATCGAGGCCGAGGTGCAGCGCTCCTCCTCGATCGTGCGGGTGATCCGCGCCGGGTCGAAGGTGATCGCCGGCAGCTGCGCCGAGCCGGTGGCGACCGAGCCGAGCGTCGACATCACGCAGCCGCCGCAGTGGAAATACGGCATCGGATTCGAGTGGCGACCGTGCTGCGGCAAGGTCGCGCGGTGGGCGAAGAGGCGGGCGTTGTTGACGATCCCGCCGTGGGAGAGCTCGGCGCCCTTGGGGAAGCCGGTGGTGCCGGAGGTGAACTGGATCTGCGACGTGTCCGCCGGGCGCACGGCGCGGCGGCGGCGCTCGAGCCGTTCCTCGTCGATCGCGTCGCCCGCCGCCAGCCACTCCTGCCAACCGGGCGCACCGTCGCGTGCCTCGCCGAGCGGGACAAGCAGGGGCGCGCGGTCGAGCCCGACGGTCGCCTCGCGCGCCATCTCCCAGAGGCTGGCGCCGCGGTTCTCCGGCAGTACGAAGCACGCCGCCGCACCCGACTTGCGGAGCACGAACTCGACCTCGCTGGTCCGGTAAAGCGGGTTCATCGGCACCACCACCGCGCCGGCGTAGGCGGCGCCGAACTGCAGCTCGAGCCACTCGGGGATGTTGGTCGCCCAGATCCCGAAGCGGTCGCCCGGCTCGATCCCGGCGGCGATCAGCGCCCGGCCGACCCGCCGCGCCCGCGCCCCCAGCTCGGCGTAGCTCCAGCGCGCCTCCACCCCGATGTCCGCGTAGGCGGAGAAGACGATCGCTTCCTGGTCAGGCCAGCGCTCGACCGCCTCGTCGAGCAGGTCGCCGACCGTCAGCTCGCGCAGCGGCGGCTCGGCGCCCGGTTCGGGCAGCCAGTGGGAGATGCCAGGCGCCGCGAGCGGCATCGTTACGGGTCGAGCCGCAGCTCGTGGAACGGGGCGTCGCCCGGGTAGGCGGTTTCGGTCGCCAACCGCACCCCGCAGCCGGGGCAACAGAACTCACGAAAGACGACCTCTTCGTCAACGAACTTGCTCGGATCGGGGTAGGCGGGGTTGAGCGAGGAGGTCGGCCGCTCGCGCGAGGCCATCTCCAGCTTCGGGTTGCCGCCGAGCGGGCCGAGCGAGGTCGCGCAGCGGTGGCAGCGGAAGACCCCGTCGTCGCGGTCGACGAGGTAGGCGTCGCCGATCGCCTCGGCGCCGGCTGGCGCCGTCACAGTCGGTGCCAGCTCCTCGCGCTCGGCGCCGCACTCGCGCAGCCGTTCGAGCAACTTGCGCTCGCGCTTCTTGCCCGTCGCCTCGTGGTCGACGCTCCCGTCCTCGGCTAGCCGCACCGCGTAGATCTCGTCGGCGGCGCGGGCGCTGATCGCGCCGGCGGCGACGTCGGCGAGCACCGCCTCGGGGTCGCGGGTCAGCGGGTCGCCGTAGCCGCCCGGGCCGAGCCAGTTCCAGTAGAGGACGTCGTCGTCGGAAACCGGGAAGCCGTCGGGCTTGCCGCCGATCTCGAGCTCGGTCCCCGTCAGCGTGTCGAGGTCCTGCGGCAGCTCGCCGGCGGCGAACCGCTCGCGCAGGTTCGAGCCCTGGATCACCCGCGTCACCATGATCGAGCCGGGGTCGCCGCCGAACAGGCCGGGGGTCTTCGGGATTCCCTCGTTGGTGGCGAGGCCGAGGAAGGACTCGCCCTTGTGCGGGACGTAGGCGATCTCGCCGCCGTTGCCGGCGCGGGAGCGGCCGGCGCCGCCGGAGTCGGCGTGCTCGCGGCGGAACAGGTAGAGGATCGGCCAGTCGGCCTCGTAGGCCTCGACGTTTGGGCCGCGGCCCTCCGGGATCCAGAAGTGGCCGTTGGCGAATTCGCCGTCGCGCCAGGCGGTCCCGCCACCGCCGCCGAGCATGTTGTCCCCCATCCCGCCGACGTAGTAGTCGCCGCGCTGGTTCTCGCCGGCGACGAAGTGACACGGCCACTGGGCGCCATCCGGGGTGACAGCGTTGGCCCGCAGCGTCTCGTCGCTCGAGGCGAGCATCATCTTCGAGACCAGCGCGTTGCCGAGCGAGATCGCCGTCTCGGTCGCGTAGACGCCGGCCGGGCTGACCGCGGCGCCCCAATCGGGCGCGGTGATCGTCCCCGGTTCGGGGTCGAACTTGCAGAGCCGGGCGGCGCCGCCGATGCAGCCCATCTGCCCGGGCAGCATCAGCACGTTGATCGAGCCGAGGATCGCCCCGCGCCAGGCGGCGAAGCCGACGTTGATCGCCCCGACCTGCTCGTGGGTGCCGACGTTGTCCCAGATCAGCTCCTTGCCGCGCTTGTGGACCGTGGTCTGCACCGGGTAGGTGCCGCGGTCGCCGTTGCGGGCGACCTCCTGGATCAGCCGGTCGGAGTAGCTGCCGTCGGGGATCGTCTCGAGCGCCGCTTCGAAGGCGCGCTGGCTGGCGTCGAGGGCGCGGCGCATGACGCCCTTGACCACCGTCTTGCCGTACTTCTCGACCAGGCCGAGGATCCGGGCGCGGGCGGCGTTGTTGCCGGCGATCGTCGCCCGCAGGTCGAGCGAGAGGTTCTCCGGGGTCCGCGAGCAGCGCCGGTAGAGCGCCTCCATGTCGGGGACGATCTGGTTGTCCTCGACGATCTTGAACGGCGGGTAGGAGGGCGGGTCCCAGAAGGCGTCTTCGGCGTTCGGACAGAAGGAGCCGGGAACGGTGCCGCCGATGTCGTTCTGGTGGGAGATGTTGGCGACCCAGCAGAACAGCTCCCCGTCGACGAAGACCGGGCAGATCAGGCCGACGTCGGGCTGGTGGGCGGTGCCGATGATCGGGTCGTTGCAGAGCCACATGTCGCCGTCGACGACCCGCTCGCCCCGGTGTTCGAGGATGTAGCGGGTCATCATGTCCAGCATCCCCGACATGTACTGCAGGCAGGGGCCGAAGTAGAGGAGCTCGGCGTCCTCGGTGAGGATGCAGGGCTGGAAGTCGCGGATCTCGACCGTGATCTGCGAGACCGCGAGGTTCTCGATCTCGCGCACGTGCTCGGCATTGGCGTTCCAGAGGCCGTGGCGGACGACCTCGTAGGTGATCGGGTCGATCTCGGTCTCGGCCTCGGTCGAGAGGGTGAGGTTCGGGGGAACCTTGACCGGGCCGGTCGGGTTGAAGGCGTGGTCGACGCCGTCCCAGAAGCCCTCGGGACGAACTGGACGCTCGACGGTCTCGACGGTCGTGCTCATGCCTCGCCTCCCAGGGTCATGACGAAATCTCCGGTCTGCCTTCGCTCGCAGCGGGTGCCGGGCGGGACGACGATCCCGGTGATCGCCAGGTCGATCACCGCCGGGCCCTCGACCACCGCGCCGAGCGGCATCGCGTCGCCGTTGTAGACGGCGGTATCGACGGCACCGGCGCCGCGCTCGAAGTGGACCGGCCGCGTCCCCTTCTCGAACTGCTCGTCGCCGGCGACGTCGAGGCGGTCGAGGTTCTCGGAGCCCATCGTGATCGCCGGCTCGAGCCGGATCGAGACGATCTCGACTGCGGCGCCGGGCAGCAGCGCCACCTCGCCGTAGCGTTCGGTGTAGATCTGCACGAACTGGCGTTTGACCTCCTCCAGCGTGGCGGCGTCGATCTCTCCGGCGGGGAAGCTCATCTCGAGCTCGTGGCGCTGCCATTGGAAGCGCATCCGGGCGAAGCGGCGGAACTCGAAGGCGCTGGCGTCCTCGCGCTCGCCGACCGTCTCGCGGGCCTGTGCTTCGAGCCCGTCGAAGGCGCCCTTGACCCGCTTGGGGTCGAACGGCTCGATCAAGACGACCGAGGATTCGTACTGGTAACGGATGTCTGCCTGACTGATACCGAAGGCCGACCAGACCGACGCCGCCTCGCCGGGGACGACGATCGTCTCGACGCCGAGCGAGGCCGCGTATCCGGCGGCGTGGAACGGGCCGGCGCCACCGTAGGACATCAGCACGAAGTCACGCGGGTCGAAGCCGCGGCCGATGATCTCGTTCTCGAGCGCCGCCGCCATCTTCGCGTTGGCAACCTCGACGATCCCCAGCGCCGCGTCGGTGACCGAGAGCCCGAGCGGCTCGGCGATCTTCTCGCCGATCGCCTGCTCGGCGAGGTCGCGGCGCGGTCGGAAGCCGCCGTGCTCGCCCTTCGAGCCGAAGGTCGCCTCGGGAGCGATGTAGCCGAGGATCAGGTCGGCGTCGGTGACGGTCGGCTCGCTGCCGCCGCGGTCGTAGCAGCAGGGGCCGGGCAGCGAGGAGGCGCTCTGCGGGCCGACCCGCAGGCCCCCGCCGAGCTCGTCGATCCAGGCGATCGAGCCGCCGCCGGCGCCGATCGAGATCACCTCGACCGCCGGCACCCGGTAGCGCCACTTGCCGAGCAGGGTGTCGTCGGCGGCGAGCGGCTCGCCGTCTTTGATGATCCCGACGTCGAACGAGGTGCCCCCCATATCGGAGGCGATGATGTCCCGCCGGCCGAGGTCGTCGGCGACCCGGGCGCAGCCGATCAGGCCGCCGACCGGCCCGGAGCCGATCGTGAAGATCGGCCGGTCGGCGCCGAGCCCGAGCGGGACCATGCCGCCGTGGCACTGCATGATGTGGAGCTCACCGGCGAAGCCGACGTCGGCGAGCCGGCCCTGGACCCCGTGCAGGTAGGTGCTGGTGACCGGGCCGACGTATGAGTTGATCAGGGTGGCGACGAAGCGCTCGTACTCACCGACCGACTTCGAGATCTCGCTCGAGATCGTGACGAAGGCCTCGGGGGCCCGCTTCTGGACGATTTCTCGGGCGCGGCGCTCGTGGGCGTCGTTGCGGACCGACCAGAGGAAGGCGATCGCGATCGTCTCGACTCCGGCGGCAACGAGCGCGTCGGCGGCCGCCGCGACCTCCTCCTCGTTCAGCTCGACAACCACGTCGCCGTCGGAGTCGATCCGCTCGGCGACGCCGAAGGTCCGCTCGATCGGGACCAGCGGCTCGGGCTTGCGGGTTTCGGCGAAGCGCAGGAGGTTCTCGGGCGGCTCGCCGGTCGGGCGGCCGAGCCCGCGCATCGTCCGCACCGTGTCCTCGAAGCCGCGGGTCGTGATCAGCCCGATCTCCGCCCCTTTGCGCTCGACGACGATGTTGGTGGCGACGGTCGAGCCGTGCGAGATCAGCCGGTCCAGGTTCGTGTAGAGCTCGCCCGGCTCGAGCCCGAGCTGGTCGCCAGCCGACTCGATGCTGCCGAAGAACCCCGATTTGAACGAGTCGGCCGGTGAGGACAGCGCCTTGCCGTAGGCGACCTTGCCGTCCTCGCCGATCAGCACGCAGTCGGTGAAGGTGCCGCCGATATCGACCCCGCAGACCATTCCGGGCACAGCTCGCTCCTCCTCCGTCGTCGGACCGATCGCCGATCGGTCGTTCCGTCCGTCCCACACTAGGCCCGCCCGCGAGCCGTCCCAACGGCTCCCAGCGCGCTCTTTATGGGTCCTCCAAACCCATCTTCGCACACTGACCGTCCGGTCGGTCAGGTACTGCTATCGTCGCTCGAGTGGAGGCTGTGCGCTGGCACGCCGCGGGTGACGTGCGGCTCGAGGAGGTCGAGCTGGAGCTGCCGCTCGGGCCGGGGATGGTCGAGGCGGAGGTCCGCTACTGCGGCATCTGCGGCTCAGACCTGGCCGAGTTCCGCCACCCCTTCGCGATCCGCCCCGAGAAGGTCCACCCGCTGACCGGCCAGCAGCCGCCGCTGACCCTCGGTCACGAGTTCTCGGCAGTTGTCACCGCCGTCGGCGAGGGCGTCGACGAGGTGGCGCCCGGCGACCGCATCTCCGCCGACGCCTGCTGGCGCTGCGGCGAGTGCGAGGCCTGCGTCGCCGGCCGTTACAACCAGTGCATCTACAGCGGCTCGATCGGCCTCTCCAGCGACGGCGCCTTCGCCCCCGTGGTCCGCTTCCCCGCCTACTGCGCGGTGCCGCTCCCCGACAACGTCGGCGACGAGGTCGGTGCCCTGCTCGAGCCGCTGGCGGTCGGGCTCCACGCCCTCGACCGCGCCGGCGCCCGGGCGGGCGAGCGCGTCGCCGTGATCGGCTACGGGCCGGTCGGCGCCGCCACCGCCCTCCTCGCCCGCACCCTCGGCCTCGAGCCGCTCGTCTACGAGCTGAACGGGGGCCGCCGCGCCCGCGCCGAGGCGCAGGGCTTCGAGGCCCACTCCCCCGAGCGCGAGGTCCGCGCCTTCGCCAAAGCGGTGCGGACCCGGACCGAGGGCGGGGCCGAGATCGTCGTTGACTGCAGCGGCGCGGTGCCGGCGCTGGAAGCGGCGATGGAGATGACCAGGCGCGGCGGCCGCGTCGTCATCGCCGGCATCCCGAAGCAACCGATCCCGGTCGATCCGGGCCGGATGGTCGTCTACGAGCGCTCGCTGATCGGCACGCTCGGCTACGCCAACGACCTGCCGCGGGTGGCACGGATGATCGCCTCCGGCGCCCTCGAGCCGAGCGTGATGATCACCAGGCGGATCCCGCTCAGCGAGGTCGCCGGTGAAATCGAGCGGATGGCGAGCGACCCGCGGGACGAGGTGAAGGTGCTGGCGGAGGTGGGGTCGTGACGGTCGTGCCGATGCCACATATGGGTGTCTCCGTTGAGGAGGGCACCGTCATCGAATGGCGCAAAGCGGTTGGAGACGAGGTCTCAGCAGGGGAAGTCATCTGCGAGATATCGACGGACAAGGTGGACACCGAGGTCGAGTCGCCGACCAGCGGGACGCTGACGAAGATCGTTGTTGACGCCGGTGAGACGGTCGCGGTCGGAGCGCCACTCGCTGAACTGAACGGAGATGACCGGGCTGTGGACGCCGGGGTCGAGATCGGGGCACGGGCGGCCGGCGGACGGGACGAGCACGGCGGGTTCGACCCCGCCGCGGCCGCCGACGCCGTCACCAGCTTGCCCAGCGACGAGCCGTTGGCTTCGCCAGTCGCGAAACGGGTAGCAGCGGAGCGCGGCGTGGAGCTCGGCTCCGTAACGGGCTCCGGTCGCAACGGCCGGATTCGAAAAGCCGACGTGTTGGCCGCGGCGGCGGCCGGTCCCTCCTCTTCCGGGGCCGCCGCGGCACGTCGGGCTCCTCTGGGAGCGCCGGCGCCGAAGGGCGTGCCCGTGGGCTACGAAGATGTGCCGCACGAGGTGGTGCCGACGACGCGGGTGCGGCAGGCGATCGCCGAGCACATGATCCGCTCGCGGCAGACCGCCGCCCATATGACGACCGAGGTCGACGTCGACCTCACCGCCGTGGTGCGGGCGCGCAGGGAGCTGAACGCGGCGCGCACGGAGAGCGGCGAGGCCAAGCTCTCCTTCCTCCCCTTCATCGCTCGGGCCACCTGCGCCGCCCTCGCCGAGCACCCCGACATCAACGCGACCTTCCAGGGCGAGCAGACGATCCGCTGGGGTCAGGTCAACCTCGGGATCGCGGTCGACACCGAGGCCGGCCTGCTCGTGCCCGTGGTCCGCAACGCCGGGACGATGACCGCGCCGGCGCTCGGCGAGGCGATCGCCGACCTCGCCGCCCGGGCGCGCGACAAGAAGCTCGTTCCCGACGACCTCGCCGGCGGCACCTTCACGATCTCCAACCCCGGCTCGGTCGGGGCTGTCTCCGCGCCGGCGATCATCAACCAGCCCCAGGTGGCGATCCTCGGCATCCCCGCCATCCAGCGCCGCCCCTGGGTCGTGGCCGGCCCCGAAGGCGAGGAGATGATTGCGATCCGCTCTATCCTCCGCCTCGCCGTCACCTTCGACCACCGCGCCGTCGACGGCGCCGACGCCACCCGCTTCGCGGTGGCGGCCAAAGACCGCCTCGAGTCCTGGGCGACCGAGGCCTACGCCTAGAGCGCGAGGAGCTCGCGGGCGGCGGCCTCGATCTGATCGGCGCTGGGGATGACCAGCTGCTCTAGATCCGGGTCCTGGGGGATCGGGGTGTCGAGGGCGCCGAGGCGCCAGACGGGGGCGTCGAGGGCGAAGAAGGCGGCTTCCTGGATGCGGGCGGCGATCTCGGCGCCGGCGCCGGCGGTGCGGACGGCCTCGTGGACGACCAGGGCGCGGCCGGTCCTCTCGACTGAGGCGATGATCGTGTCCATGTCGAGGGGGACGAGGGTGCGGGGGTCGATGACTTCGAGCTCGGTGCCGTCGGCGGTGAGTTTCTCCGCCGCTTCGAGGGCGCGGGGGACCATCAGGCCGGTGGCGACGACGGTGGCGGCGTCGCCGCGGCGTCGCACGGCGGCCTCGCCGAAGGGGACCAGGTAGTCGTCGCCGCTCGGCACCGGGCCCTTCGTCCGGTACATCCCCTTGTGCTCGAAGAAGAGGACCGGGTTGGGGTCGCGGATCGCCGACTTGAGCAGGCCCTTGGCATCGGCCGGCGTCGACGGCGCGACGACTTTCAGACCAGGGAGGTGCGCGTACCACGCCGAGTAGCACTGGCTGTGCTGGGCGGCGACGCGCGCGGC
>Ga0068862_100001399_pt1 | contig 22376 bp, 20 predicted proteins | sample KBSSwiS52_FD_66598 | JGI IMG/M metagenome (GOLD analysis project Ga0068862, IMG submission 66598) | Switchgrass rhizosphere microbial communities from Kellogg Biological Station, Michigan, USA - KBS Switchgrass S5-2 | ecosystem: Host-associated > Plants > Roots > Rhizosphere > Soil ... | reverse complement strand
CGGTCCAGGTCCATCACCCGCTGGTTGAGCTGGAGGCCCGGGATCACTGCCTGGATGGTCGCCTCGCGGACGCCGGCGCTGCGGGCACGGCCGATCAGGTAGGATTTATACTGCTGCCACGGACTCGAGATCGGCGTCGCATAGGTGGGCTGCGCATAGACGATTGGCGCGGGCGGCGAATAGGATTGCGCCAGCGACGCTGTCGACAGACCGATCCACGTCCAGGCACCCGCTCCGACCACTTAGCCCTCCTGTCTCGCCGCCGAGGCTAAGCGGTAAAACCCCTTTACCGCTAGCGTGTTTCACCGCGCGCCTTGCACAGCCCGACGCTCCGGACGATATGCGACCGCCGATTAAGGAGAGGTGGCCGAGTGGTTTAAGGCAGCGGTCTTGAAAACCGCCGTGGGTGCAAGCCCACCGTGGGTTCGAATCCCACCCTCTCCGCCACCGCCGCAAGAGTTCTGCCGATGACCCATGACTCAATCACCTTGTGGCGGCCGGTCGGCCCGGACGAGCTTGGTCTCATCGAAGAGTCGGGCATGACCAAATTTCCGCCACGCCTGCCCGAGCAGCCGATTTTCTATCCGGTGACGACGGAGGCGTATGCGGTGAAGATCGCTCGCGATTGGAATGTCCCCGCGAGCGGATCAGGATTCGTGACGCGATTCAAAGTCCGGAGTGATTTCCTGGCCGGCTACAGCGTGCAGGAAGCTGGCGGAAGCGAGCACCGCGAATATTGGATACCGGCCGCGGACCTGGACGAGTTCAACGCGGCCATCGTCGGCCCGATCGAAGTCACCCAGCGCTTTCCCTGAAAGGCGTGAGAACATTCATCTTGCGTTCACGCTACAAATGTAGCATTCTACAAATGTAGCGCGGCGATTCGGCCGCTTGAACGAAGGCTCGTTATGCTCAGCAAGATCCCCCCGCGCGAACGCCAGATCGTCGACATCCTCTATCAGCAGGGCCCCCTCCCCGTCGCCGACATCTGCGACGCTTTGCCCGATCCGCTCAGCGGTTCGGCGGTGCGCGCGATGCTCAAGCGGCTCGAGGACAAGGGCTATGTCCAGCGCAGCGATTCGGACCGCGGCTTTGTCTACAGCCCGGTGCTGTCCGACAGCGTCGCCAAGAAGTCGGCGCTGAGCGATGTGGTGAAGACGTTCTTCAACGGTTCGCCGGCGAGCGCCGCTTCGGCCCTGCTCGGCATGTCCGACAAGCTCGACAACGAGCAGCTCGACGAGCTTGAACAAATGATCGCCCGCGCCCGCGCCGCGAAAGGGGGCAAGTGATGTCCGTCCTCATCGGAATCGCGCTGAAGTCCCTGTTCATCGCCGGGGTGACGCTGGGCCTGCTCCAGCTGATGAAGGCGCGCTCGGCCGCGGAACGCTCGTGGGTCGCGCATATCGGCCTGCTGGCATTGGTGATCATGGCCGTTGCGCCACTGGTCCTGCCGAGCTGGAACGTCGCGGTGCCGATGGGTGGCGACACGCCGGCTCAAGTGGCCCAGGCCCCGGCCCCGGCCCCGGCGCCCACGGCATCCGTGCCAATGACCACCACGCCGGTGGCCAACCCGACGCCAGCGCCAGCGGCTATGTCGCTGAGCCCCCTCGCCGCCACCACCGCCATTTATGCCGTGCCGGCGGCGATCCTGTTGTTCATCACCTTCCTCGCCTTGGCCCGGCTGATCGCGCTGCGTGCCCGCGCCGAGGTGCTGGTCGACGGCCATTGGCTGACCGCGCTCGCCCGCGCCCAGAAGCGGATGGGGTTCAAGCACGGCACCGCCTTGCTCACCAGCAACGCCCTCGCCTCGCCGATCAGCTGGGGCCTGGTGCGCCCGGTGATCCTGCTCAACACCCGCGCCGTTGAAGCGGCGGGCGAAGCCGAAGCGATCATCGCCCATGAACTGGCGCACGTCGCGCGGATGGACTGGGCCAAGCTGCTCCTCGCCCGGGTCGCGACCGCCATGTTCTGGTTCAATCCGTTCGTCTGGATCCTGGCCCGCGAAGCGCACCAGCTGCGCGAAGAAGCGGCCGACGATTCGGTCCTCGCCGCCGATATCGACGACACCGATTACGCCCAGTTGCTGGTCGGGGTTGCCCGCCACGAATGCCCCGGGCTGCTGCTCGGCGCGCATGGCGTCGCCCCGTCCAAGGGCTCACTCGCCCGCCGCGTCGCCCGCGTGCTCGACGGCAAGACCGTGCGCGGCCCGGTCGCCCGCTCGTTCGCCGCCGGCGTGTTCGTCGGCGCGGTGGCCGTGGCTGCCCCACTGGCCGCGCTGACCCTGACCCCGAAAGCGCCCGAAGCCCCCAAGACGGCATCGCCGATGGCAGCCGCGTCGATCGATACCAGCAAGCCTTATTACAGCGCCTCCGACGTCCCGACCGATTTGCCGAGCATCATCGCCCAGGGCGTATCGACCGCGGTCGTCGCCGCCACCGGGCCCGATGAAGCCGAACAAGCCCGCGAGGACGCCCTCGAGCGCGCCGCCGAAGCGCGCCAGGAAGCGATCGACGCCGCGCAGGACGCCGCCGAGCGGGTCCACGACGCGGCTGCCGATGTGCGCGAAGCCCGGCGTGCGGTCGCGGCTCGCCCGATCACCCTGCACGCGCTCGGTATCACGCCCGAATATATCGCGGAAATGCGCGCCTCCGGAGCGCAGTTCGCGCGGCTCGAGCCGTCCGAGTTCGCCGGCATGCGCGCGGTCGGCGTGACGCCGCAATATGCCCGCGAGCTGATCGGCGCCGGCTTCCCCAATATTTCGCCGGACGACATCGTCGGCGCGCGCGCCATCGGCCTCAACGGATCCTATGTCCGCGCGCTGAAGTCGGCCGGAGTTCGCGGCAGCCTCGACGATTTCGTTCAGCTGCGCGCGATGGGGATCGATCCCGCCTTCGTCGAGCGCGCCCGCAAGGCGGGGCTCAAGGTCAGTGATCCCGATGAGCTGGTCGAGCTGCGCGCGCTCGGCCGGGTGGTGCCGCCCGCTCCACCGCGAGCACCGCGGACGGTGACGCCGCCGGTACCGCCGCGGGCGGTGGTGCCGCCCACGCCGCCCGATTGGGATCCGCCGGGCTCCGATAACGACGAATAACCCGACGCTTCCGACCTAACCGACCCTCACGAACGCAATTTTGAACGCCTGGCCCGGGCGAACGGGTGAGCCTTGCCTGACGAAGGAGACTGACATGAACCGCTATCTCGCATTCTTCCTTGCCCTGGTGTTTGCATCCATCAGCGTGTCATCGGCGTGCGTCGCGGCGCCCTCCGACTGGATCGAGTTTTCGCTCAAGGCAGAGCGTGGCAGCGACCAGATCCGCGCCAACTTCCACAACGAGAACCGTGGCCGTCACGAAAACAATTGGTCGAGCGGCTTCATGCCGTCCGAACTGGTTGGACTGGACGTGACGGGGTTTCGTGCTGCCGGGACCCGGCCCCTGCAGTTCGCCGTAGTGCGGGAGGCGGGGCGGCTCGATTGCGCCGGCAACGGCGGCAATGCGCGCGCCGACGGCAATTGCGGCTTCACCACCGATCCCGCTTTCGCCCAGTTGCTGACGAAGCACGGCATCGCCCAGCCGACCCGCGAGGAAGCGTTCGGCCTGGTCGCGGTCAACGTCCGCCGCGAACTGATCGAGGCGCTGGCAGCCGCGCGCTACCCGACGCCCAAGGTCGACGATCTGATCGCGCTAACCGCGGTCGGGGCCGACAGCCGCTACATCGCCGGGCTCGCCGGCGCCGGCTACCGCCCCGCCACGATCCACGGCCTGGTCGCGTTCCGGGCGCTCAATGTCACCCCCGAATGGATCGGCGGCTTCACCCGCATCGGCTACGCCAATCTGCCCGCGGACGAACTGGTCCAGCTGCGCGCGCTCAACATCAGCCCCGACTTCGTCGCCGGGTTCGACCGCGCCGGATACCGCCACCTGCCGGTCAATGCCCTGGTCCAATTCAAGGCGGTCGGCGTGACCCCCGAGTTCGCCGCCGAGGCCGCCCGCCGCCATGGCTCCGCGCCATCGGTTGACGATCTGGTCCAGATGCGCGTGCTCGGCGAGCGTTGATGAAAACGCCGCGAACCGGTCGCTGGTCGGGCGCGCCGCACAGTCGGCAGAGCCGTCTGTCGATTGGTCGAATGACAATGGCGAGGGTCGCGCGGCGCTGTAACCGTGTTGCCGGGATAAAACAGGGGATTTGGATGGTGCGCGGGTTTGCTTTGGCCGGGGTGAGCCTTGCCGTAATCGCTACAGCGACGCCGGCATTCGCCCAGGCCACCGCGCCAGCCGACCCGCCCGCTGCGGCGCCGAGCGGCCGCACCACGGTCTACGAGGCCACGTATTTCGCCCAGTTCGCGCCGCGCACCGCGCTCGACATCGCCCAGCGCGTGCCGGGGTTCCAGCTCGACCTTGGGGCCAACCAGAATGGCGTCGATGTGCGCGGCTTTGCCGGCGCGGCCGGCAATGTCGTGATCAACGGCGCGCGGCCGAGCTCCAAGGCGGAATCGCTGGAAACCACGCTGGCCCGGATCCCGGCGCAGCGTGTGACCCGGGTTGAGCTCGGCCCCGGCGACCTGTTCGGGTCGGATTATGCAGGCAAGAGTCAGGTCCTCAACATCGTCATGTCGGCGACGGGCGGGATCGACGCCAACGTCAGCGGGACCTTGCGGCGCCTGCACGATGGCACGCTCACTCCAGACGGCAGCGTCTCGGCGCTGATCCGCAAGGGCGCGTCGAGCATCAACCTGTCAGCCGGGTTCAACAACTTCCTCAACAAGGAGGAAGGGACCGACACGATCACCTGCGCCTCGGCGCGGATCGGCCAGGCCGAATGCATCCCCGGCGTGGCCGACGGCGACCTCGTCGAGTTCCGCCGCAAGTTCAACAGCTATCACGACTTCAACCCGTACCTGTCGGCAAGCTGGGCGTTGGAGCACGCGGCCGACAAGGCGATCCGGCTGAACGTGCGCTGGTCGCCGGGGCAGTTCGACCTGTTCCAGCGCAACCGCGTATCCCCGGTCGACGGGCCGCAGCACGACGACAACCTCCTCCAGGATTACGATAACAGCGTGTTCGAGCTCGGTGGCGATGTTACCCGCCCGCTTGGCGGCGGCGCGATCAAACTGGTCGGCCTCGCGACCCGGCGCAAGCGCGACAATTTCGACGGCTATGTCCAGCGCGACGGCCTGATCAGCGAAGGCGGCGTTCAGAACGGCGGGTTCGAGCAGACCCAGAAGGCGCAGCGCAACGAAACCATCGGCCGCGTGTCCTGGACCCACTCCAACCTCGGCAAATTCTCGGTCGAGGTCGGCGGCGAAGCGGCCCTCAACACGCTCGACAATTCCACCGATTTGCTGGTGGTCGAGTCCGACGGCAGCACGACCCAGGTCGACCTCCCGATCGCCGACGCCAAGGTCAAGGAGAAGCGCGGCGAGGTCTATCTGAACGTCGGGCGGACGCTGAGCCCGTCGCTGCGCATCGATGGCGGCCTGCGCTACGAATATTCGAAGCTGACCGTGACCGGCGACGCGATCGCCGACCGCACGCTCAAATTCTTCAAACCCAATGTGACGCTCGACTGGAAGCCGGGCGGCGGCTGGCACACCCAATTTTCGATCCGGCGCACCGTTGCCCAGCTCGATTTCTACGACTTCATCAGCTTCGGCGACCTGTCGGCCAACCGCATCAACGGCGGAAATGCCGACCTCGAGCCGCAGCGCACCTGGGAGTTCCGCGCGACCGTCGACCATGCCTTGTTCGGCGACGGCCTGTTCAAGCTCGATCTTGGCCATGACCTGGTCAGCAAGCTGCAGGACCGCGTCCTGCTGTGCGACGAGATCGACCATCCCGGCGATCCGGACTTCTGCTTCGACGCCCCGGGCAACCTCGGCAAGGGCCGGCGGACCTTCGCCAGCCTGACGCTCGATGCCCCGCTGGCGAAGCTGTGGAAGGGCCTGCGGGTCAAGTTCACCGGCACCATCCAGCGCACCCGGGTCGACGACCCGATCACCGGCGATCCGCGCAAATGGAGCGGCTTCTTCCCCAACTGGCAGTGGGACCTCACCGTCCGCCGCGACAACGGCCCGTTCTCCTACGGGTTCGAGGTGTTCGACCAGCAGCACACCACCTTCTTCCGCACCGACGAGTTCGACACCAACTTCAACGGCGCGCCGGGGTGGAACGCGTTCATCGAATACCGCCCGAGCTCGCGCACGTCGGTCACGCTCAACGCCGATCATACCTTCGGCAAGCGCGTCCGCTTGCTGTCCTTCCCCAACCGCGCGCAGCCGGACCTCAGCTTGCGCGAGTATCGCGAGCGCGATCGGCACATCACGCTTGGCGTGACGATCAAGCAGACCTTTGGAAGCAGCGGCGGCGGCGCCAAGTAGCGGGGTGGCGAAACCGCCGCTGCGCCGCTAAGGAGCCCCGCAACTTCATTCACCAGCGGGGCAATTTACGTGGGCGAGCCAGCCATCCTTCCGTTCGACTGGGCGGATCCGTTCGATCTCAACCATCAGCTGACTGACGAGGAGCGGCTCGTCCGCGACACGGCCGAAGGCTATGCGCAGGAAAAGCTGCAGCCGCGGGTGACCTCGGCCTATCTCGACGAGCGCTTCGACCGCGAGATCCTCAGCGAAATGGGCACGCTCGGACTGCTCGGAGCGACCATCCCGCATGAATATGGCGGCGCCGGCCTGGGTTACGTCAGCTATGGCCTGATCGCTCGCGCGGTCGAGCGCGTCGACAGCGGCTACCGCTCGGCGATGTCGGTCCAGTCGAGCCTCGTGATGCACCCGATCAACGCCTACGGTTCGGAAGAGCAACGGCAGAAATACCTGCCCAAGCTGGCGTCCGGCGAATGGGTCGGCTGCTTCGGCCTGACCGAGCCCGATGCCGGCTCCGATCCGGGCAGCATGCGCACCCGCGCCCAGCAGGTGCAGGGCGGCTACGTCCTGTCCGGCACCAAGATGTGGATCACCAATTCGCCGATCGCCGACGTGTTCGTGGTGTGGGCGAAATCTGACGCGCATGGCGGCAAGATCCGCGGCTTCGTGCTCGAGAAGGGCGCCAAGGGCCTGAGCGCGCCGAAGATCAAGGAAAAGCTCAGCCTGCGGGCGTCGATCACCGGCGAAATCGTGATGGACGAGGTCGAGGTCGGCGAAGACGCGCTGCTGCCCAACGTCGAGGGCCTCAAGGGGCCGTTCGGCTGCCTCAACCGCGCCCGCTACGGCATCAGCTGGGGCTCGATGGGCGCGGCCGAGGCCTGCTATGCCGCCGCGCGCCAGTACACGCTCGACCGCAAGCAGTTCGGGCGGCCCCTCGCCGCCAACCAGCTGGTCCAGTTGAAGCTCGCCAACATGGTGACCGAAATTACGCTCGGATTGCAGGCGTCGCTGCGCGTCGGCCGGCGCATGGAAGGCGGCGAGCTGATTCCGGAGACGATCAGCCTGATCAAGCGCAACAATTGCGGCAAGGCGCTGGATATCGCCCGCATTGCCCGCGACATGCACGGCGGCAACGGCATTTCCGCTGAATTCCAGGTCATGCGCCACGCCGCCAACCTCGAAACGGTCAACACCTATGAGGGCACGCACGACGTCCACGCGCTGATCATGGGCCGCGCCATCACCGGCATCGCCGCTTTCTGACCGTCGCGCCGGTGGAACGGCACGACACGATCATTGTCGGCGGCGGCCAGGCCGGCCTCGCAATGAGCTATCATCTGCGCGAGCGCGGCCGCGAGCATGTGCTGATCGAGCGCGATCGCCTCGGCGGCAAGTGGCACAGCGAGCGCTGGGATTCGCTATACTTCCAATTCCCCAATTGGGCGCTGCGCCTGCCCGGCCATGCCTATAGCGGCGACGATCCCGAGGGCTTTTCGCACTATTCGAAGGTGATCGATTTCCTCGCCGATTATGCGCGAGTCGTCGATCCGCCGCTTCGCCACGCAGAGGTCAAGCGCGTCAGTCGCAGTGACGGCGGTCTCAGACTCGAAACCAGCGACGGTGAAATCGAAGCGCGCAACGTCGTGGTCGCGACCGGCGCCTTCCCCAGCCCCGTCATTCCACCGTTCGCCGAACGGATCTCTTCCGACATCCACCAGATCCATTCCTCGGCCTATCGCCGCCCCGACCAATTGCCGCCCGGCGGCGTGCTGGTGGTCGGCAGTGGCTCGTCCGGCGGGCAGATTGCGGAGGAACTCCAGCTTTCGGGCCGTGACGTGTTCCTGTCGGTCAGCCGTCACCAGAAATTCCCGCGGCGGATGCTCGGCAAGGACATGCTGTGGTGGCTGTACGAACTCGGGCGGACCGATCGCACGATCGACAGCATGCCCGATCACCGCCAGCCGCCCGCGATGCTGGTCAGCGGCATCGACGGCGGGCACGACCTCGATGTGCGTAAATTCGCGGCCGATGGGATGATCTTGCTGGGACGCGTCAATGGCGCGGACAGTGATGTGCTGCTGCTCGAAGACAATCTCCACGCCATGCTCGCCGATATCGACGCCGGGTTCGACCAGTTTCGTGCCGAGGTCGTCGACCATTCCCGGGCACGGGGGATGCCCATCGAAGCGGATGAGCCGCCCACCTGGCCGGAGCCGCCGTCACCTGGCGATCGCCTCGACCTCCGGGCCTCCGGCATCAGCTCGATCATCTGGTGCACCGGCTACCGCCCCGCCTTCGGCTGGATCGACATTCCGGTGTTCGACGACCGCGGAGCGCCGATCCAGCAGCGCGGGACGACCGCCTGCCCCGGCCTCTATTTCCTTGGCCTGCACTGGATGCACAGCCTCAAGTCCGGGGCCCTGTTCGGCGTCGGCGAGGATGCCGAATTCATCGCCGACCACATCCACGCCGGCCACTAGCAGCCGGGTCCGAACGGCCTTATGAGTTCCCCCGCGAAAGACGGGGGTTAATGACATGGGAATGTTCGGCTGGATCATCCTCGGCATCATCGTCCTGACGGTGCTGGCGCTCATCGGCATTTACAACCGGCTTGTTCGGCTCCGCGCCCTGGCGAAGGAGGGCTTCAGCGGGATCACCGTCCAGCTCCGCCGCCGCGCCGACCTCATCCCAAATCTGGTCGAAGCCGTGAAAGGGTATGCCGCGCACGAAAGCGGGGTGTTCGAGGAAGTTACAAAAGCTCGCGCGGCGACGGTCAATGCCGGCAGCGTCGCTGCCACGGCCCAGGCCGACGCGACCATGACCGGCCTGCTTGGGAAGTTGTTCGCGGTCGCCGAAGCCTATCCCGAGCTCAAGGCCAACACCAACTTCCTCCAGCTCCAGGACCAATTGGCGAATATCGAGGGCGAGCTGCAGAGCAGCCGGCGCTATTACAACGCCACCGTCCGCGACTTGAATTCCTCGATCCAAAGCTTCCCCGCGGTGATGGTCGCCAAGCCGCTCGGGTTTAGCGAGGAGCCGTTCTATCAGGACGACGATCCGGCCATCCAAAGCGCGCCCAAGGTGTCGTTCGACCGGCCGGCGGCCTGACCATGCGCGCCTGGTGGCGGGCGCTATCCGCCCTCCTCCTGTTCGCCATCCCGGCGGCGGCCCAGGCCGACGAGCGCATCCTCCATTACTATAGCGACGTCCAGGTCCAGCCCGACGCCTCGCTCGCGGTCACCGAGACTATCGACGTCCGCGCCGAGAATGACGCGATCAACCACGGCATCTATCGCGATTTCCCGACCCGCTATCGTGCCCGGCACGGCGGCCAGGTCCGGGTCGGCTTCACCTTCGAGGGCGCAACCCTCGACGGCCAGCCCGTCACCGCCGCGACCAGCCCCTACAAGAATGGCATAAGGATCAAGCTCGGCGACGCCGACAAAACCGTCGACGTTGGCGACCATCGCTATGTCATCCGCTATGGAACGACGCGCCAAATCGGCCGCTTCAAGGACTATGACGAACTCTACTGGAACGCGACCGGCAATGGCTGGGTGTTCCCGATCGACGTTGCCGAAGCACGCATCCGCCTGCCCCAGGCGGTGAAGCTGGGCCAGCGCGCAAGCTATACCGGGCCGCAAGGCGCAACCGGGACGAACGCCGTGGTCAGCCAGGAGAAGCCGGGCGAAATCACGTTCCAGACCACCCGGACGCTGGGCTCCTACGAAGGGCTGACGGTCGCTGTCGCCTTCCCCAAGGGTGTCGTCGCCGAAGCAGATCCGGGCAGCAAGCTCGGCTGGTGGCTGGCCGATTTCGGACCGTATTTGGCCGGCGGCGGGTCGTTGCTCGCTTTGTTCGGCTTTTTCTACATCGCCTGGCAGCGCGCCGGACGCGATCCGCGTGCCGGGACCGTCGTGCCCCTGTTCTCACCGCCCGACGAACTGACCCCGGCCGGGATGCGCTATTTGACCAAGATGGGATCGGACAACCGGACCTTCGCCGCTGCCCTCGTCGACATGGGCGTGCGCGGCCACATCCGCATGGTCGAGGAAGAAGGCGGCTGGTTCTCGCGCGACAAGACCTGGATCGAGCGCCTGCCCTCGTCCAATCCCCTGCCGCCCGACGAAGAAGCGGCGCTGCGCAACCTCGTTTCGACCGGCGAATCGATCGTCATGGAGCAGAAGAATCACACGAAATTCGCAGCCGCGAAGAACGGCTTGGCCGAGGTTTTGAAGGATAGTTACGAAGGCAAGATGTTCCACCGCAACTACGGTTGGGCGGCGGCCGGCCTGTTCCTGTTCTTTGCCGCCATCTGGGTCACCGCCGCGGCAATCGTAGCGGCGACCGACACCACCGAATTGTGGCGGATCGGCGCGACCCTGGGCGCCATCCTGGTGGCTGCAATGCTGGCAATGGTGATCCACGGCTCGTCGACAGTCGGCAAATGCCTGCTGTCGGTGCTTGCCTTGGGTGCGTTGGCGGTCGCTGCCTGGCTTGGACTGCCAATCTTGAAGGAAGCGCTGAACAGCGGTTGGCTGCTGCCGCTGGCGATCCCCGCTTTGGCCCTGCCGTTGGTGCTTTCGGCCTTCTGGTGGATCTCCGCCCCGACCGTCGCCGGCCGCGCGGTGCTCGACCGCATCGCCGGCTTCAAGCAGTATCTGTCGATCACCGAGCAGGAACGGCTCGATCGCATGACCATGCCGCAGGACACGCCCGAGGTGTTCGAGAAATTCCTGCCCTATGCGATCGCTTTGGGGGTCGAGAACCGCTGGGCCGACCGGTTCCAAAGCGTGCTCGCCGCGGCGGCGGCGCAAGGCCAGACGGGCTTCGCCTGGTACGCCGGCAGCCACCATCCGTGGGACGATCCGACCGGCTTTGCCGACAGCATGGGATCGTCACTGGCGAGCGCGATCAGCTCGGCGTCGACGGCGCCGGGCTCGAGCAGCGGCTCGGGCGGCGGCGGATCGTCAGGCGGCGGTGGGGGTGGCGGTGGCGGTGGCGGCTGGTAGCCGCGCCGGCCGGCGGTAATAGGCCATGGCTTCGTCGCGGTAGGTGGCATCCGGCTGACGGACAAAACCGAGGCGTTCGGCGAGCTTGATCGAGGCGATATTGTCGAGATCAATAATCGCCGGATAGGAAGCGGCGTCGAGCGTCGCATCCGCCCAGTCGAGCGCGGCGACACAAGCTTCGAGGGCGATCCCCTGCCCATGCACTGAGCGATCGAAGATCCAACCCATTTCGGGCTCACCGAGGATCGGCGGGTCCATCTCGCGGTGGAACTGGAAGAAGCCGCAATGGCCGACCATGGCGCCATCGGCTTTGCGCTCGACGGCCCACGGGCCCATGCCGATCGTCGCCCACATGCCGATACCGGACAGCATTCGCCGCCAGCTGTCCTCGCGGATCATCGGCTTGCCGCCCATGAAGCGCATGACCTCCTCGTCGGCGAGGGTCGCCGCATAGGGGTCGAGATCCCGCTCGCCGAAGGCGCGCAGGATCAGGCGCTCGGTTTCGATCCGCGGCGCTTCGCGGATCAAAGCCGCTTACTTTTTGCCGAGAGTGAGGCCGCCGAAGCGCTTGTTGAAGCGCGCAACCTGGCCGCCGGTGTCGAGCAGCTTCTGGTTGCCGCCGGTCCACGCCGGGTGAACGCTGGGATCGATGTCGAGGTGAAGGGTGTCCCCTTCCTTGCCCCACGTCGAGCGCGTCTGGAACTTGGTCCCGTCGGTCATTTCGACCGTGATCATGTGATAATCGGGATGAATTTCGGACTTCATGTGTAATTTCCTTGGCTTAGCCACTGGTTTCCGACCAGCAGCGTCAAGTTGAGCGGCGCCTGTATAGGCTGGGGCCGAAAGTTGCAACTTCAGGCGGTCAGGCCGGCTGCGGCTCGCTCCCCTGGCGGATCGCCGGAATGGCCCGCTCGAGCAAAGCGAAGCCGCCGAACAGCAGACCGGCATAGAACAGGTCGCCGACGACCGTGTTCTGGAAGAACGGGATGGCCGCGACATAGCAGGCCGCGAGGCCGGCGGCGGTCAGCGGATACATGCCGCTCAGCGCCCAGGTGCCGAAGTTGGTCACCACGAAGAACAATAATGAGCTGGCCAGCGCGGCACCGACGATACGAAACGACGACACGCGCTTGAGGCCAAGCCAGCCGATCAGGACGATCAGCGCGAGGCTGCCGTAGACGAACGGCATCCCCGAATGGAAACCAATCACCGCATCACTCAGCAGCATCGCGGCGAGCGGCGCGGCAAGGGCCAGGCGGCGGTCCGCGAGATAGGCGCCGCTGAACAACGCCATCGCCCCGATCGGCGTGAAATTGGGCGGATGCGGCACCAGCCGGAGCGCGGCGGCGACGAGGACAGCGGTGAGAATGGCGAGAAGCCGGGAGTGATTGGTGGTCATGGCGGCCTGCATAATGCGCGTGACGCCAATTTGACAGCCCGCCGAGGCCACGCCTAGCAGGGCCGCGACCAGGGTGCCGCCCACGAACGCAAGTTCGCCGGGGGCGGTTCAAAGGGAAGCCGGTGCAAATCCGGCGCTGTGCCCGCAACTGTGATGCCAGTTTCGACTGGCTGAAGTCAGGAACCTGCCTTGGTCCGTCGTCCGTTTCCCTGGCCGGGTCCAGCCGCGGAGCGTGGGGCCAGCGCTGCCGTGAGGCGGCGCATCCCTCTGTGACGACATGTCGTCAACAGGAGGATTTCCATGCCCGTTCCCATCATCGACACCGACCAAATCGTAATCACCACCTCGCGCGCGCCCGAAAGCGAGGCCCGCACGCCGGCCAGCGTGACCATCATCGACCAGCAACGGATCGAACGGCTCGATGAGCCTGTCCTTAGCGCCCTGCTCCGCCTGATGCCGTCGGCCGCCGTCGCATCCTCAGGTCCTGCCGGGTCGCTGACCGAAATTCGCATCCGCGGCGCCGAAGCCAATCACACCTTGCTGTTCGTCGACGGCATCAAGATTGACGACCCCGCCTCGGGCGACACCCCGCGCTACGAGATCCTCAATGCCGACCTCGCCTCGCGGATCGAAGTCGTGCGCGGGCCCCAGTCGGCCTTGTGGGGATCGGAAGCGATCGGCGGCGTGATCGCGGTCAACGGCGTCGACGACGTACCCGGAGCGCGCGCGACGGCAGAAGCCGGTTCGTTCGGCATGGTCCGGGCGAGCGCAAGCGGCGCGCTGACCACCAGCAGCGCCGGGATCGCCGCGGCGATCGGCTTCCAGCGCGCGGTCGGGATCAACAGCGTCAAAGGCCCCGGCGACAAGGACGGCTATCGCAACCTGTCCGGGCGGGTGCGCGGAACATGGCATCCTGCTGGCGACATCGAGATTGGCGCCTCGGCCCTGGCGCTGAATGCCCGCAGCCAGTTCGACGGCTTCGACCTGTTCACGGGCGCCCATGTCGACACCCTCGACAGCAGCCGCAACCGGCTGGCGGCCGGGCGGATCTGGGCGAGCATCGGCACCGACAGCTCCGACTGGCACGGGAAGGTTGCGGGCACTTTGCTCGGCTCGTCCAACAAGAACTATCTCGATGACGTCCAGCAGAACCGTACGCGCGGCACCCGGCGCAATCTCTCGGCGCAGCTCGAGCGGCGCTTCGTCACCGGCGCCGTCACGCATCGCCTGATCGTCGCCGGAGAAACCGAGCGCGAGGGCTTCCATGCCCGTGATACGGCCTTTGGCGGGTTCACCAACCAGGACCGCACGCGCCGTCACGAATCGATCACCGCCGAATGGCGCGGCGATGCCAAGGGGATCGCCGGCGACATCGCGGTCCGCCGCGACATGTTCAATCGCTTCCGCGATGCGACCAGCATGCGCGCGTCCCTGCTCGGGCAGATCGGCGGAGGTTTCTCGCTGGCTGGATCCTATGCGGAAGGAATTGCGCAACCGACCTTCTTCGACCTGTTCGGCTTTTTCCCCGGAAATTTCGTCGGCAATCCGGATCTTAAGGCCGAAAGCTCGCGCGGTTTCGAAGTGACCTTGCGCTATCGCCGGGGAACCGTCGGAGCTTCGTTGACTGGTTACCGGCAGCGCCTGCACGATGAGATCGTCAACAATGCGACCTTCACCAGCGTACTCAACGCATCAGGCAGCAGCCGGCGCTCCGGCATCGAGGCAACCATCGACTGGAAGCTCAGCGATGCGCTGCGGCTCTCGGCCAATTACGCCTACCTCAGTGCCAAGCAGTTCGACGCGGTGACGGACGAACACGCGACGGAAACGCGGCGGCCCAAGCATAGTGGCGCGGTCGTGGCCGACGGCTCATCGGGCCGGTTCAGCTACGGCGCATCGCTTGCTTACGTCGGGCGGCACCTCGACAATCGCGACACCTTCCCGTTCGACCGTCTCGCGCTCGGCTCCTACTGGCTCGCGGATGCGCGGGTTGCCTATGCCGTGCGGCCGGGCATCGAGCTGTTCGCGCGAGGCTCAAACCTGTTCGATCAGAAGTATCAGGACGTGTTCAGCTATCGCACCGAAGGGCGCGGCTTGTTCGCCGGGATCAGGCTGGCGGATCGGCGATCATCGCCGTGAACTCGCACTCGGTGGCGATGTCGCCATCGAGCATGGCGCGGCCGGCGAACTTGCACACGCGCGAGCGCTTCTGGAGGAATTCGACTTCGAGGCGAAGCAGGCAACCCGGCTCGACCGGCTTGCGAAACTTCACGTTGTCGATGGACATGAAATAAACCAGCTTGCCCGAACCGGCGAGGCCGAGGCTTTCGACCGCGAGGACACCCGCGGCCTGAGCCAAAGCTTCGACCTGGAGCACTCCGGGCATGATCGGCCGCCCGGGGAAGTGCCCCTGGAAGAATTCCTCGTTCATCGACACCGCCTTGATCGCGACGATGCCTTTTTCGGGGTCGAGGCTTTCGACCCGGTCGACGAGCAGCATCGGATAGCGATGCGGCAGCGCCGCCATCACCCGCTTGATGTCGAGCGGGCCGATGACGGCGCTGTCGGTGGTTTCGTTCACCGGCCCTGCGGCTGCGCTTGCTGCGGGAGCGGCGTGACGCTGATCGTCGTCAGCGAGGCGTTGAGCTGCGCGATGACCGCCGGCGTAACGTCGAGCGCGGCCGTGTGGCCCAGCGTATTGTCTTGCTCGAGCACGAGGTTGGCGCCGCGCTGGGTCATGACGGCCTTGATCGCCGGATCGAGCTTTTCCTTGATCTGGCGCAGGATGTTGACGTTGATCGACTGCAGCCGCTGCTGGGTCGTGGCGAGCTCCTGCTCCGCGGCCTGGGCCTTGGTGTCGAACGCCTTGATGCGGGCCTGGAGAGCGGCGTCAGGCGCCTTGCCCTGGAGTGCGTTGACCGCGGTCTGGATCGACTGGCGCTCGGGGCCGAGCTGATTGTTGAGCGTGGTGCGGCGGGTGTCGAACGCCGTCGCCTGGCTGCGCAGCGACGCTGCCGCGGTCTTGCACGCGTTGCAATCATTGGCGGCGCGGTTCGAATCGACCACCAGGATCAGCGGCGCTGGAGGCTGCTGCGCGAACGCGGCCGAAGGAGCGAGCACAGAAGCTGCAAAAGCAGCCGAAATCAGAAGATATTTCATCAGAATTGGGTTCCTACGTTGAAGCTGAACAATTTGGTGTCGTCGCCATCCTGCTTGAGAAGGGCCTTGGCCAGATCGAGCCGCAGCGGCCCGAACGGGGAAGTCCAGTTGACGCCGATGCCGATCGACAGGCGCGGCTTGGCCGAACCGCCGAGGAAGAATTCGCGGCGGCCGCCCGAGATGTTGTAAAGCGCCGGATTGCACGGCGCGTCATTGGACGTGAGGCTATCCCCCAGATCCTGCAGGCAGTTGGGTCCGGTGCCGGTCTTGAGCACACCCACTTGCGGGATGTTGGTGAGTTGCGGCTGCTTGACCATCCACAACGAGCCGACGTCGATGAACGCCGACGGCCTCAACCCGACACTCTTGAGCCCCGAGCTGGTCGGGAATTCGAGTTCGAGCCGGCCCATGTAATAGGCCCGGCCGCCGAGCGCGTCGGTAATCTGCCCGTCGGCAGTCGTCAGGGTCGGTGCCAGGCACGCCGCATCATTGCAGGCGTAGGGAACGCTCTGGATGCGCGGACCGATGCCGCGGACATCGAAGCCGCGCAGCTGCGGCCCGAAGAAGCGGTCGGTCAGCCGGACTGCATCGCGGCCCGGCCCGGGCGATTTCTGCAGCGCCATGATGTAGCCGCCCTCGGCGTGAGCGGAGAATACCCAGCCGCCGCCGAAGCCCTTGTACTTGGTCCCATCGAAGCGCGTCCGGACGTAGCGGACATCACCGGCGAGCCCGGCGAAATCCTGCGACAGCAGCATGCGCTGGCCGCGGGTCGGGCGAATGCCGTCGGTGTTGTCGAAAATCGCCGAATAGCCGATCAATGACGTCAGCCGGGTGCCGATTTCATCGCACAAATAGCGTCCCGCCAGGCGCGGGCTGCACTCGGTCACGCCGTCGCCGTTCAAATCTTCGTAGAAGCTGCTCTTGTCGAGCGAGATCTTGTCCTGGGACAGGCTGTAACGGACCCCGAAACTGGTGAATTCGGTGACCGCGAAGCCGGTTCTCAGACCGCCGCCGGTGCTGACCTGAGAGTAAGTCGTGTTGCGGTCGCCGTTGGTATCGAAGTTGAAGCTGCGATAGTCGCGGCGGAACAGCGACCCGCCGAGCAGGATCGCCTTGTCGAGGAAATAAGGCTCGGCAAAGCCCAGTTCGACCGACTTGGCGTAGCGCGACCAGTTGACGCTGGCGCTGAGCTCCTGGCCCTTGCCCATGAAGTTGTTCTGCGAGACGGCGAGCTGGATGACGAAGCGCTCGAGGCTCGAATAGCCCCCCGACAAGGCCAGCTGGCCGGTGGCTTTTTCCTCGACGTTGACGCCGAGCACGATGCGATCCGGCGCCGAGCCTTCGCTCTGCTTGATCTCCAGCTTGTCCTGGAAAAAGCCGAGGCTCTGGATACGGTCCTGGCTGCGCTTGACCTTGATCGCGTTGAACGCATCGCCTTCGTTGACCCGGAATTCGCGCCGGACGACCTTGTCGCGCGTGACCGTATTGCCGGTAATATCGACTCGCTCGACATAGACACGCGGGGTTTCGCCGACCTTGAACGTGATGTTCATCAGGCGCTTTTCGGCGTCGCGGTCATAGGCCGGGCTGATATCGGCGAAGGCGTAGCCGAGGTTGCCGGCTTCCTCGTTGAGGCCGGTCACCGAATCTTCGACTGTCTTGGCGTTGAACCAGCTGCCCGGCTGGATCTTTACCAGCGAGCGTACCTTGGCCGACGGGAAATCGCGCAGCGCGCTGTCCGCCTCGACCGTGCCGAACTTGTAGCGCGGGCCTTCCTCGACGAGATAGGTGATGACGAAGTCGCGGCGATCGGGCGTCAGCTCGGCAAGCGCCGAAACCACCCGGAAATCGGCATAGCCCTCGGTCAGATAGAAGGCGCGCAGCTTCTGCTGGTCGGCGGCCAGGCGGTCAGGATCATAGGTGTCGTTCGACTTGAGAATGCCGAGGAGCCCGCCGGCCTGGCGCGTGTACATTTCCTTGCGGATGCGCTCGTCGCCAAACGCCTTGTTGCCGATGACGTTGATCTTGCGGACCTTGGCGAGATCGCCTTCGTAAATCTCGAACACGACGTCGACGCGGTTCTGGTCGAGCTGGACGATCTTCGGTTCGACCCGAGCGGCAAAGCGGCCCTGGCGGCGGTAAAGTTCGAGGATCCGCTCGACGTCGGAGCGAGCGCCCGAGCGCGTAAAGATCTGGCGCGGCGCAAGCTTGATCTCGGGCAAGATCTTGTCGTCCTTGAGGCGCTTGTTGCCGTCGAGGACGATGCGGTTGATGACCGGGTTTTCCTTGACCGCGATGACCAGATTGCCGGTTTCGCCACCGGCGATGGTAACGTCGGCAAACAGCTGGGTCGCGTACAGGTCCTTGAGCGCCTGATCGAGCGTCTCGGCGGTGTAGGTCTGGCCCGGCGAGAGGTTGGCGTAGGAGCGAATCGTTTCGGGCTCGAGGCGCTGATTGCCGCGAACGGCGATCGAGCGGATCATCCGCGATGAGGGCGCTGCTGCCGGTGGCGGCGCGGGCGGCGTGGGCGCCAGCTGATCAGCCGGAGCCTGGGTGTCCTGCGCAAGCGCCGGCGCAGTCCAGCCACCGAGCATGGTCCCGACGAGGAGAACGGCGCCAACACGCCTCTTGATGCCATTCGTTGTTGAAATCACGCGTCCCCGCCTTGTGAACTAAGATTCGGCCGCCCCTCAGCCGTCACGCCTCTATTCATGCCCCTGCCCGAAGCCTCCTAGCCAATCAAGCGCTGAAGGCCGTCCCACAGCCCCAGCGAGCCAAGATCGTTGAAAGTCACGAAAACCAGCAACGCGAGAATGAGCGCGAGCCCGCCGCGGAATGCCCAATCGAGCGCCTCGGCGCTGAGTGGGCGGCGCCGGACCGCTTCGACCGCATAGAAGAAGAGATGGCCTCCATCCAGCATCGGGACTGGCAAGAGGTTGATGAATCCGAGATTAATTGAAAGCAATGCGACCAGCAGAACGAAGTCGGGCAAGCCGAGGCTGGCCTGCTGGCCGGCGATCTGGGCGATCTTGATCGGACCCCCGAGGTCCTTCACCGACCGGCGTCCGCTGACGATTTGCCACAGGAAGTCGACCATCCCGACGGTCGTGCTCAGCGTATACGAAGCCGCCGCCGGGATAAGTTCGGGAGCCGACAGGCGAACGAAGGTCCGCTCGCCGCCCAGGATGCCGATCCGGCCGATGCGAAAATGCTGGCCGAAGCGATCGACCTGCTCGTGCGCGCCGATCACGATCTCAAGCGTGACCGTCTGGTCCCCGCGCTCGACGACCAGCGGCACGCGTTCGAGCGGCCGGATCAGCACGACCTTGGTGATATCTTCAAAGGTCGGCGTTGAGCGATCGGCGATCGAGATCACATGGTCGCCGGGCTTGACCCCCGCGACCTCGGCCGGGCTGCCGGGCTGCAAGGCGACCACATTATTGTCCGTCCGCGGCACCCCGATTGTCGCGAAAAACGCCGCAAAAATGAGGATCGCGAGGATGAAATTGGCCATCGGACCGGCCAGCACCACGAGGAACCGCTGCCACACCGGCTTGAGGTGGAAGCTTCGCTGCTGATCCTCCGGAGAAAGCTGAGAATCGCTCGCGGTCGTCGACGTGGCGTCCTCGTCGCCGATGAACTTGACGTAACCGCCAAGCGGCAGCCAGCCGATCTTCCAGCGTGTGCCCCGCTTGTCGGTCCAGCCGAGGACTTGGCGGCCGAAGCCGATCGAGAAGGTCTCGGCGCCCACACCAAACAGGCGCGCCACCCAATAATGGCCGAGTTCGTGGATGACGATCAGCGGGCCGATCGCGGCGACGAACGCGATCATGATGAACCACACCGGCGGCTGTTCGAGGATCATTGGCAAACCGCCTGCATAGTGTCCGCAACGCGCCGTCGCGTCATTTGGTCAATTTCCAGGACCTCGGCGATGGATTGCGGAGCGGCGAGGTCGTTTTCGTCGAGTGCTTTGGCGACGATCCCGGCGATGCGCGGGAAGGCGATGTTGCCGGCGAGGAAGCTGGCGACCGCGGCCTCGTTGGCGGCGTTGAGCACGATCGGCGCCGACCCGCCCGCTTGCAACGCTTCGCGCGCCAGCCTCAACGCCGGAAAGCGTTCAAGATCAGGGGCTTCAAAGTCGAGCCTGGCCACCGCCAGCAGGTCGAGCCGCTGCGCCGGGGTCGGAATCCGCTCGGGCCAGGCGAGTGCGTAGGCGATCGGAATGCGCATGTCGGGACTGCCGAGCTGGGCCAGCACCGAACCGTCGACGAACTCCACCAGTGAATGAATCACCGACTGGGGATGGATGACGATGTCGATGTGGTCGGACGCGAGGCCGAACAGATAATGCGCCTCGATCAGCTCCAGGCCCTTGTTCATCAGGGTCGCGGAATCGACCGAGATTTTCGCGCCCATCGACCAATTCGGATGGGCGACCGCCTGGGCCGGGGTCGCCGCCGCGATCGCCTCCGCCGTGGCCGTGCGGAACGGACCGCCGCTTGCGGTCAGGATAATTTTTGAGACATCCTCATTGCGACTGCACGCAATGCATTGAAAAATGGCATTATGCTCGCTGTCGACCGGGAGCAACGTTGCCCCGTTGGCGGCCGCAGCTTTGGTCATCAGTGCGCCGGCGGTGACCAGCGCTTCCTTATTGGCAAGCGCGACGGTGCGCCCGGCCTCGACCGCCGCCATGACCGGACTGAGGCCGGCGCAGCCGACGATCGCCGCAATCACCAGCTCGGCCTCCCCCGCCGCCGCTTCGATCAAAGCCTCCTGCCCCGCCGCGGCCCGGCAATCGCTTCCGGCCAGCCCGGCCTGTAGCTCGGGCAGCCGGGTCTCGTCTGCGACGACGGCGAGCTTCGCGCCGGTGCGGCGGGCGATCTCGGCCAGGGCCGTGGCGTTGGTCGCGGCGGTCACCGCAACCACATCAAATCGTTCGGGATTACGCTCGACCAGGTCGAGGGTCGACGTGCCGACCGAGCCGGTGGCGCCGAGGATGGCGAGCTTGCGCGTCACGCCAGCCCCACTAGCTGGACGAGGGCGGTTAGGACAGCGACCGGGACGAGCCCGTCGAGCCGGTCAAGCACGCCGCCGTGCCCGGGGAGCCAGTTCCCGGAATCCTTGACCCCCGCCTTCCGCTTCATCCAGCTTTCGAACAAATCGCCGCCCTGTGCCGCCGCGGCGAAGATCGGCGCCAGGACGATCAGCGCGTGACCGAGGTCGCGGTAGAGCACCCAGGCACCGCCGAGCAGGGTTGCAGCCGCCACCCCACCGTAGAGTCCGGCGACCGTCTTGTTGGGGCTGATCGACGGCGCGAGCTTCTTCTTCCCGAAATAGCGGCCGACGAAATAAGCGCCAATGTCGGTCGCCCAGGTGATGATGAAGATCCACAGCAGCAGGTCGAGCCCCTGGCTGTCGCGCTCGCGGATCCACAGCAAGGCGATCGCCGGGAGCAAGGCGTAGACGAAGCCGGCGACGGTCCATTGCGGCCCCCACGCACGGCTCAGGCGCCACCATTCGTAGAACATGACGGTCACCACGGCCGCGACCAGCAATGCGAGGAAGTCCCCGCCCTGGACCGCTGCGGCCAAGGCGATGGCGATCATGATCGCGCCGGAAATGATGCGGACGAGAAGGTCGTTCATCGGCCGCCGAAGCGCCGTTGGCGGCTGGCAAACTGGTCGAGCGCATCGGCAAAGGCCTGCTCGTCAAAGTCGGGCCAGAGCGTGTCGACGAACATCAGCTCGGCATAGGCTGCCTGCCACAACAAGAAGTTCGAAAGGCGAACCTCGCCCGAGGTGCGGATCAGCAGGTCGAGTTCGGGCAAATCGTGGGTCTGCAGCTCCACGCCGAGCGCATCCTCATCTATCGCATTCGCATCGAGCTCACCCGCCGCAGCTTTGGTGGCGAGAGTCCGGGCCGCGGCCGCAATCTCCGCCCGCGAGCCGTAGTTGAGCGCGACGACCAGGGTCAGCCGGTGATTGTCCACAGTGCGCTCGACCGCGGTTTCGAGGCGTTGCACGAGTTCGGGACCGAACGCGGAATAGTCCCCGATCAGCTTGAGCCTGACGCCCTCTTTCATCAGCCGATCGAGTTCGCGTTCAAGATAGTAACGCATCAACGCCGTCAGGTCGGAGATTTCGCCTTCCGTTCGCCGCCAGTTTTCGGACGAGAAAGCGTAGAGCGTGAGGACCTCCACGCCATGGTCGGCGGCGGCCTGGAGCGCGCGCTTGACCGCTTCGGCCCCGGCTCGATGGCCGGCGACCCGCGGCAATCCGCGTGATTCCGCCCAGCGGCCATTGCCGTCCATGATGATGGCAACGTGGCGCGGAACCGCGCCCGTGCCAGCCTTGGCAATCGGTTGGGCTCCCTCGGGAGCGGGACGATTCACTTGCCGAGGATTTCCTTTTCCTTGGTCTCGGCGAGCGCG